>Ga0194120_10000240_pt1 | contig 99328 bp, 74 predicted proteins | sample TA2MahCa65mmetaG_FD_148642 | JGI IMG/M metagenome (GOLD analysis project Ga0194120, IMG submission 148642) | Freshwater microbial communities from Lake Tanganyika, Tanzania - TA2015019 Mahale Deep Cast 65m | ecosystem: Environmental > Aquatic > Freshwater > Lake | place: Tanzania: Lake... | reverse complement strand
ACCGGCGCGGGAGCGGGCGCCGCGGGTTCAGGCGCCGCGGGTTCAGGCGCCGCGGGTTCAGGCGCCGAACGCGGCGGCGCGGCGGCCACGGCAGCGGCGTTGGGGTGGCCCGCGCTGCCCGCGATCGGGGCAGGTTCGCCGTCTGGGTGGACGGGTTGCACATTGGGCTTGGCGGGCGGCAGTGCGGTGTTTTCGGCTCCGGGCCGGGCGCCGTCCGGGTCGGTGGCGGCAACATGCGCGGCGACCCCCTCGGCCTGGGGTGGCGGCGGGGCCAACGCAGGTTCCCCGGAGGTCGCGACAGCCGGCTCCGCAGGTTCGTCGGACCCCACCACGCGCTCGTCTGCCGCAGCGATCACCAGCGGGGCAGAGGGGGCCGCGACGGCCTCGCGGGCCACCTGGGCGGCGCCGTCCAGTGCAGCGAGCATCGCTTCGGTTGAGGCCACGGCAGGAGCGGCGACCGCCACGATGTGCGGCGCGGGCTCAGGCGCGGCGGCGGCGGCCGACGCGGGGGGTGCTTCGGTGGCGACCGCGACCCCAGCGCGCGCCAGCCAGGTGGGGCGCCAGCCCTGCACGCCGGCCATCCAACCGCCCGCGAAGGCACCGGCAGACAGCACCATGGCGAGCAACGCCAACTGCACCGCGCGCCCCAACTCGATCTGCACGTAGCGACGTTCCTGGACCTTGTCGAACTCGCGCAGCCGCGTCGGCCGGGGCAGCGCATCGGCCAACGCGATAGGCAACGGCGCCGGTGGGGCGGTGGTCATGGGGTGTTCCTCGGGCGACCGGGGCGCGGTCATGCGGGGGCTCCGGCGCTGGGCGCCTCCGGCGCGTCGTCGTCGTCGAGCGCGGCCATGCGCTCGGGGGCGCTGATGCCGAGCAGCAGCAGGCCGTTGCGCACCACCTGCGCAGTCGCGGACACCAGCGCCAGGCGTGCCTGGGTCCGCACCGGATCGTCGCCGATGACGCGACCGGTCTGCTTGCCGTGGGTGTACCAGCCGTGAAACGCTGCGCACAGATCGCGCAGATAGTACGCGATCTGGTGCGGTTCGCGGCTGCGGGCGGCGCGGACGATCAACTCGGGATACTCGCTGCACTGCAAGGCCAGGTCGCGCTCGGCGTCGGTGCCCAGCGCGGCCAAGTGGGTGCCGGTCTGGGCCGCGTGCCGGTCGAACGGCTGGCCCAAGGCGGCGGCGCGCGACAGGATGCTGCACATGCGCGCGTGGCCATACTGAACGTAGTACACCGGATTGTCCAGCGACGCCCGCCGGGCCACCTCGAGGTCGAAGTCCAACTGGGCATCGGCCTTGCGGCACAGGAACGTGAAGCGCACGGCATCGGCGCCCGACTGCGGGTTGCCAGCCGTGGTCACCTCGTCCATGATGTCGGCCAGCGTCACGAACTCGCCGGATCGCTTGCCCATCGGCACGGGCGTGCCGTCCCGCAGGAGCGCGACCATCTGGACCAGCGGCACTTCGAGGCGGTCCCCCGACCAAGCCGCGGCGTTCGGATCGCCCTCCTGGCGCCGCAGGTCGCCGAGTGCGTGCAGCACCCCCTTGAGCCGGGGGACGTAGCCGTGGTGGTCGGCGCCCAGCACGTTGACCAGGTGGGTGAAGCCGCGTGCGAGTTTGTCGTCGTGGTAGGCGATGTCGGCCGCGAAGTAGGTGGGGCGACCGTCGCTGCGCACGATCACCCGATCCTTGCCGTCGCGGCAGGCTTTGGGGATGTCCTCGCGGGTGCCGCGAAAGAAAAGGGCCCGGCCGGCTTCGCGGTCGCCGTCTTCGTCCTGCACTGCCTCGCCTTGGTAGGCCCAGCCGGCGTGCCGCAGCCGCTCGGCGCAGTCGCGCACCCGGTCGGGGCCGCCGTCCAGGCCGTGCAGTGCCCGCTCGCTCTGCCAGTGGTCGAAACGGACGCCCAACCGGCCGAGATCGGCGGCGATGCGCACCACCATCGCCTGCCACGCGCGCAGCGACAGCCGGCGATTGTCGGCCCTGCCGGTCGGGTTTTCGGGCTCGGCCGCGGCCCAGGCCGCGTCGTCGTCCCAGTCGGCGCATGGCGCGGAAGAGGCGAACGCGGGGTCGCCCGCGAGGTCCTGGGCAATCTGTGCGATGTAGGCGCCGCGGTAGCCATCCTCTGGAAATTCTTGAGGAAAACCTTGCGGGAACGCCACCGGATCGCCTTGGGCCCATGCCGCCAGCGCCGCCGCCCGGCGCTGCGGGTCGCGCAACCAGTGCCAGACACTCTGGCCAAACTTGTAGATCTGGTTGCCGACATTGTTGATGTAGTACTCGGTGCTGACCTCGTGGCCCGCCGCGCGCAGGATCGCCGCAAGGGCATCGCCCAACACCGCCCCGCGGCCGTGTCCGACGTGCAGCGGTCCGGTCGGGTTGGCGCTGACGAACTCGAGCAGGATGCGTTGCGGCGCGGCGGCGCGCGACCGACCGAACGACGCCCCAGCGTGCGCGATCGCCTGCAGCCCATCGTGCCACGCGGCCGGGGCGAGCGACAGGTTCAGGAATCCGGGGCCGGCGACCTCGACCTTGGCGATCGCGCCCTCCACGTCGACCTCAGCCAGCAGGGTCGCGAGGTGCTGGCCGACGGCACGCGGGCTGGACCGTGCCGATTTTGCAAGTGAAAATGCCAGATTGGTCGAGAGGTCACCGTGACCCGCCTCGCGCGGGCGGTCCAGAGCGATGTCGGCGGCGGCTACCGGCGCGGGCAGCAAGCCGGTTTCGACGGCGCGCTCGGTCGCGCGGGCCAGCAGCGTCCGGACGCGGTCAAAGGGCGAGGCCGGTGGGGTGGGCGACCGTTCAGACCAGGGCAATGACATCGTGCGGGGCCACGCGGGCGCACACCGCGCCGGGCGGCGGCGACGTTAGCCGGGTCGCACATTCTGTCAACTTTGCAGGCCGAAACGCCCCGTGGGGCCGTGACTGCGCCGTCAATGCTGGGTCTGCTTGAGCAACTTGGCGACGAGCGCGGTCCAGCCCGTCTGATGGCTGGCGCCCAGGCCCTTGCCGGTGTCGCCGTGGAAATACTCGTGGAACAAGACGAGATCCTTGAACGCAGGGTCGAAATCGAAGCGGTCGTCGCCGCCGTTGCAGGCGCGCCGGCCGGCCTCGTCGCGAACGAAAAGGTGTTCGAGGCGCCGGCCGAGTTCGGCGGCCACTTGGCCGAGGTTGACGCGATGGCCCGATCCGCTCGGCATCTCGACCAGGACGCGATCGCCAAAGTAGTAGTGGAAGCGCTGCAACGCCTCGATGACCAGAAAGTTGACCGGGAACCAGATCGGCCCGCGCCAATTGCTGTTTCCGCCGAACATGCCGGTGGACGACTCGGCCGGGTCGTAGCGCACTTCGTGGCGCGATCCGTCGAGCACCAGCACATAGGGCCGGTCGCTGTGGGCGCGCGACAAGCTGCGCACCCCGTAATCGCTGAGGAATTCCGCTTCGTCGAGCATGACCTGGGCGATACGCCGCAGGCGCGTCTCGTCGAGCACGCTGAGCAGGCGCAGCCCCTTGTCGTTGACCTGCGCGATCTGGCTGACGGTCTGGTGCAGGTCGCGGCGATTGTCGAGGAACCACTGCAGGCGCGTCCGAAAACGCGGCAACTTCTCCAGCACGCCGTCACTGATCGTCTCGACGGCGAAGAGCGGGATGAGGCCGACCATGCTGCGCACGCGCATCGGCATCTTCTGGTGGCCGGGCAGCGCCAACACGTCGTAGAAGAACCCGTCCTGGTCGTCCCACAGGTGGGTCGTGCGCATCGCGTCGGCGATGTACATGAAATGTTCAAAGAACTTGCTGGCCACGTCCTCGTAGGCCTTGTTGGTGCGCGCCAGTTCCAGGGCAATGGCCAGCAGGTTCAACGAGTACATCGCCATCCAACTGGTGGCGTCGCTCTGCTCGATGCGTCCGCCGTTGGGCAGCGGCGCCGAACGGTCGAAGACGCCGATGTTGTCCAGCCCCAAGAAACCGCCTTCGAAGACGTTGTTGCCCTCGGCATCCTTGCGGTTGACCCACCAGGTGAAGTTGATGAGCAGCTTGTGAAAAATCTTCTCCAAAAAGTCGGTGTCGCCCTTGCCGGTGGCGCGCTGCTCGATCTTGTACACGCGCCACGCCGCCCAGGCGTGGACCGGCGGATTGACGTCGCCGAAGTTCCACTCGTAGGCCGGGATCTGGCCATTGGGGTGCATGTACCATTCGCGCAGCATCAGGCGCAGTTGGCGCTTGGCGTAGTCGGCGTCGACCAGCGCGAACGCCACGCAATGGAACGCCAGGTCCCATGCCGCGTACCACGGGTACTCCCATTTGTCAGGCATCGACAGCACATCGTCGTGGTGCAGGTGCAGCCAGTGGGCATTGCGGCCCTGCTTGCGGCGTTCTGGCGGCTTGGGCTGGGCGGGATCGCCGTCGAACCAGCGCCGCAGGTCGAAACCGTAATACTGCTTGGTGAACAGCAACCCGGCCAACGCTTGGCGGAACACCCGCGTCTCGTCCTCGGTCATGCCAGTCGATCCGACGGCGGCGTAGTAGGCGTCGAGGTCGGCCGTGCGCTCGGCGAAGACCGCCTCGAACTCGGCAAAAGGCGCCTCGGTTGGCTGATCGCACAGCCGGCAGCGCACCACTTGGGTCTGCCCTGGCGCCAGGTGCAGCACATGCCAGGAGGCGGCCTTGGTGCCGCTGTGTGGGTGACAGGCGTCCAAGTCGTCGTGCAACACCGCGTCGGCAAAGGCATCCTTGTAGTGGGCGCGCGGCTGCAGCGCGGGCCACCAGCCGAGGCGTTCACCGTTGCTCTCGTTTTCGGTCAGCAACCACGACCCTGGTGCTTGCACGTAGTACCAGCGCTTGCCCAGCGTCGGGTGGTCCAGGTCCAGGCGACCGACCGCGGCGTCCGTGGGCCCTTTGGCCAGGACCGGCTTGGCCGCACCGTGGTCCCACGACCAGGTGTTGCGGAACCAGACCGTCGGCAGCAAGTGCAGCGTGCGCGGTTCGTTCGACCGGTTGGTCGCGGTCACCCGCAGCAACACGTCGTCGACGTCGGCTTTGGCGTGCTCGATGACCACGTCGAAGTAGCCATGGTCCAGAACGCCCGTGTCCTGCAGCTCGAACTCGGGGTCCAGTTTGCCGCGGCGGCGGTTCTCGGCCCGCAGCGCCTCGTACGGAAAACGTTCGCACGGGTACTTGTACACCATCTTGCCGTAGCAGTGGCTGGGCAGGGCATCGGTGTACCAGTACAGTTCCTTGGGGTCCTCGCCGTGGTTGCCTTCGGGTCCGGCGAGGCCGAAAAGGCGTTCCTTGAGGATCGGGTCCTTGCCATTCCACAGCGCCAGGGCCCAGCACAGCCGCTGGCGGTTGTCGCACAGACCACCGATGCCGTCCTCGCCCCAGCGGTACGCACGCAAATGGGCATGATCGAAAGGCAAATACGACCACGCATTGCCGTCGGCCGAGTAGTCTTCGCGCACCGTCCCCCACTGACGCTCGGACACGTAGGGTCCCCAGCGCCGCCAGTGCACTTTGCGCTTGCTCGCCAGTTCCAGGCGTTCCCGTTCGCGCGCTACCCGCGCTGCCGCGTCGACCTGCGCAGTCGCTTGCGGCACGCTGGCTTGGGCGATGGCCATGCGCGCGATCATCTCGGGCGGCAAATCGACCATGCCCGGAGTCAACATTAGCGTGGATGAGTACTTGTCGCGGCGGCGTTGACCGGCTGGTGAGATGGTTGGCGGTGCCGCGGATGGGTCGGTCTTGTCGTCGTCGTTGGCCATGGTCGCCCCCTGCGCAGGCGGCTACCGTAGCGCAAAAGAGATCCTGGGCAAACCGCGGCGGCGCGCGTCAGTTCAATGACAACATCCTGGAGGGTGCAGCCGAAACCCCGTCCTGCTGCGGCCGAAGATCCTTGGCATCTCGCTGCTTGCGTCCTCCCCGTCCGCAAAGGTGTGCTGCTGGCTCGGTCGCTCCGGGCGCGCTCGCGATCCGCCTGCAGGCGCTTCGATCGCGCGACGAACGTGATTCGGCTACACCCTCTTGCACAGGTCGTCAATGAACGCCCGGTCGGTGGTGGCGCATGACGACTCGAACGCGCGTCCGAACGACTTGCCGGCCCGCAGTCCGCGCTGCAACGCGGCCAGACCGCGGCGACCGAAGCGTGCGATCCAGGCGTCGAACGCCACCGCCGCGGCCGTGTAGGCCACCGGCCCCAGGTTGACGATAGCGGCATCGTCGGCGTACGCGGCATGCGCCAAGGTGGCGCCGTCGATCGCGCGCCGGGCTGCGGCTGGGGGCGCTCCTTCGGCGACGACCACCGCAAAACCCTCTCGAAACCAAGTGGGCGGCGTCACAGGCGCCACACCGGCAGCCGGGGCCGTACTCTGGTTCCACATCGCATGGGCCAGTTCGTGCAGCAAGAGGTCCGCCAACTCGCGGTCGGTCGGTGGGTCGGGCCATGCGGCAGGGTCGAGCACCCAGACGTCGTCGCCGCGGCACAGGCCGCGCAAATCGAGCGCTGTCGGCAACAACGCTGCCCCGCGCAGCATGGCAGGATCGGCGGCGATCTTGAGGTGCACCGGTCGCACGAAGCGTCCCCACCGGCCAAACTGTCCAAGCGATACGAGGACTTCGCGGTCGAGGACCCGCGTCAAGGCCGGCGGCAGGGGGGATGCGAAAGCCAGCGCCATCCCGGGCAACTGCAACACGACCACCTCCCCGGGCGGACGAAACAGCAGAAAACGACCACAGCCGCGCCGCCGCGGGCGCCCCTGCCGCCTGCGCGACTGAATCTGGGGCCCGCTACGCGACTGAATCCAAGGCCCGCTGCGTGACTGAGCCTGAGGACTGCTGCGCGACTGAATCTGGGGCGGCTGTGCGACTGAATTTGGGGCGGAGCGGACGGGACTTGAACCCGCGGCCTCTGGCTTGACAGGCCAGCGTTCTAACCGACTGAACTACCACTCCGTTTTTGAAGACCACGGTTGCGGCAGTGGGCGAAGCAGGGATCGAACCTGCGGCCAACGCCGTGTAAAGGCGCCGCTCTACCGCTGAGCTATTCGCCCAAGCAAGATGGCAACCCTTTGACAACCCGATGCCCCCCTGCGCGAGGGTGGCGGGCTGGCGCAAAGGCCAGCGGGGCCGAAAGTGTACGCCACCGAACCAGCAGTGTCAACCTCCCAATGTCCCCGGAGCCCTGGAACCAAGGCAGCGGCGCGGCAGTCGTGGGCTGCTCCGCACGAGCAACGGGTGTCTTCCACATGGCGTTCTTGAAATAAACCGTGTATGTTTCAAGTGTTCAAGGTAGATCTTCACATTCTTGAATGGCGCCCTGTGAAAAAGCCTGTGCATCCGTCGCCGACCATCCCCAGGCCTGGGGATGACGCATACAGGTCCGCTCCGCCCTGGGGACGAATACGCCGTTCTTCACGACCCAGTCCACAGGCAGATCGCCTGCAACCCCCTCTATCAACGGGTATTTTCGACGTCGTCCCCGCAGTCCACAGGCCCACCGTCACCGTCCTTTTTTGTGAGTTCGAAAAAAGACACCATCGACCAGTCGGTCCAGCGACGGATGCGCTCGGTCGGGCGCGCGCGCTATGCTGCCGGGTCCCGCGAGGGGGTGATGACGCCCAGCGAACGTGTTCGAACAACCTGGCTTCCTGCGCTCGGCCTGGTCGCCTTGTGGGTCGCCCTCTGTGCCTTCGTCCATCACCGCGGTGTCGGCGTTTTTGCACCGCTCGACCGCACCTGGCAACTCGTCGACGTTGCATGGCTCCGCGCCGACCCGCTGGGAACGCTGTGGCGCCTGCACGCCCAGCCGCCGCTGTACAACGCGACTGTGGCTGCCCTGTTGGCCGGCGGCATCGACCCGCAGGGTTGGGTCGTTCACCTCGGCCTGGACGCCATGGGCGCGGTCGGAGGACTGCTGACCTGGAGATTGGCGTTGCGCTTGGGCGCTGGACCGCGCACGGCCTGGCTGGCCGGGGCGCTGCTGATGGCCAGTCCTGGCTATTGGCTCCTTGCGCACTGGCTTTTCTACGACCTGCCGGTGACCTTGCTGGTGACCGCGCTGATTTGGCTCGTGCCGACCGCAGTGCAGACGTCGCTGCGCCGTTGGATGGCCGTCGCAGGCGTCGTCGTCGCCTTGGGCTGGCTGCGCAGCCTGTTCCATCCGCTGTGGGCGGTGGGCCTGTTCGCGCTCGCGGCTTGGTGCCACCCGACCGATCGCCGCCGCATCTGGGCGGCAGCCAGCGTCGCGATCGGCCTGATGGTCCTGCCATACGCCAAGAACCTGGCGCAGTTTGGCAGCCCCAACGCCAGCTCATGGGCGGGGATGAGTCTTTTGCGCACCGCGCACGCCCACAGTTCGCCGCAGGTCCGCAGCGCACTGGCCGACCAGGGGCGTATTTCGCGGTTTGGCGCCATCGGCCCTTTCCGTGAGTTGACAGCCTATGTGGCGCCGCCGCTGCCGTGCCGGGATCCGCACCCCGCCCTGTGCGCGGTGCACAAGCGCTCGGGCGCGCCCAACTTCAACCACGTCGCCTACATCGATGTATCGCGGCAGATGGCTGCGGATGCCATCGCGATCTACGCGGCCGAACCGGCGGCCTGGGCGCGGGCGCTTTTGGGTTCGTGGCTTGCGTGGCTGCGGCCTGTGGGGGTCTATCCCTTCTTGCGACCGGCGCGACAGCCGATCGACGACCTGCACGTGGCTTGGACCCGCTTTGCCCTGGTCGAACTCGACGGGGCGCCAGTGGTGCTGGCCTTTGGTGTGCTTGTGGCGCTGGCGATCCTGGCCGCCCGCTTGTCACGTGCCCTGCGCGCCGGACCGCACCGACCAGAGTTGGCGGTGCTCGCCGTCGCGGCATGGACCACGCTGTGGGTCGCTGCAGTCGGCAACACTTTGGAACATGGAGAGAACTATCGATTCCGCGCCTACCTCGACCCGCTGTTGCTCGCCTTGTGCGCGAGCGCGATGTCCCAGGTGGCGGCCGGCAGACTGCAGAACAAGCCTTGAAAATAAGAACGTTTGCGCCGACCAGGTGGGTGTGTACAATCGCCCGGTCGCGGACGGTGCGGCCGAACGCGGCGTGCAGGCCGCGCTTGGTTCTCTGAACGCAGCATGGCCCCGCCTTCAGCCCTTGCCGTCGGCAGTTCGCCGGGCTGCTGCAACGACCCGATTCATCAAGGAACGCCATGTCCATCGACGCCTTGCCCGCCGCGGGGTGGCCGGCCGACCGTGTGCTCGCCACCATCGATCGCTACCGATCCGGCGACGCCAACTGGCGCGACGGTCGCACCTTCAGCTTGGTCTACCATGCGGGTGACGACGTCAAGGCGGTCCTCGAAGCGGCTTTCTTGCGGTGCTTCTCTGAAAACGCCTTGAATCCCATGGCCTTTCCGAGTCTCCGCCAGATGGAGACCGAGGTTTTGGGCATCGCCGCGGGTCTGCTCGGCGACCCCAATGCTGTCGGCACATTGACCTCGGGCGGCACCGAATCGGTGTTGATGGCGTGCAAGACCGCCCGCGACTGGGGGCGCGCAGAAAAGGGCATTCGCCATCCCCAGTTGCTCTTGCCGACGACCGCGCATCCTGCCTTCGTCAAGGCCGCGCACTACTTCGACATGGAGCCCATTTGGGTGCCGCTGCGGGCCGACTTTCGCGCCGACCCCGCGGCGGCGGCCGAACTCATCACCGACCGCACCGTGCTGGTGGTTGGCAGCTCCGTTGCGTATCCGCACGGCGTCATCGATCCCATCCCGGAACTGGCGTCGCTGGCCCGCGCCCACGGAACCCTGTGCCACGTCGATGCATGCCTGGGTGGCATGATCCTGCCGTTCGTCGGGGTGCTGGATGCCGAGCACGGTCGGACCCTGCCGCCGTGGAACCTCGCTGTGCCCGGCGTCACCTCGATCTCGTGCGATCTGCACAAGTACGGCTACGCTGCCAAGGGGGCGTCGCTGGTGCTGTACCGCGATCGCGAGTTGCGCAAGCATCAGTTCATGGGCCACGCGGATTGGCCGGGCGGTCTGTGGGGGTCACCGTCGGCAGCGGGCACCCGGCCCGGCGGCCCCATCGCGGCCGCATGGGCGGTCCTGCACCACCTGGGCCAGGACGGTTACCTCGGCCTGGCACGCGGGAGCCTCGCCGCTGCCCGGGCCATGATGGACGGTATCGCGGCGATTGCTGGCCTGCGGGTGCTCGGCGCACCGGACGCCACTGTGTTCGCCTTCACCATGGACGACGGCGATGTCTATCGATTGGGCGACGCCATGCAGGCGCGAGGCTGGCATCTCGACCGCCAGCAACTGCCGCCAGCGCTGCACGCCATGATCACCGCCGCCCATGCGCCGCACGTCCAGGCCTTCCTCGCCGATCTGCGCCGGAGCGCCGACGAGGTGCGCGGCATGCCCGCAGCCGACGACGGCCAGGCGGCCATGTACGGCATGATGGGCAGCCTGCCCGATCGCGGCATGGCCGCCGAACTCATCGTCGGGTTCCTCGATGCGCTGGACGATCCCGGCGCGCGCTGATCCATGCCCGCGCCTTTCGAATTGCCGGCGCCGCTGTTTGCGGTGGTGGCCCTGGCGTTCGCGGCCGAGGCGCTGACCGGGTTTGGCGGCACGGTCATCACGGTGACGTTGGGCGCACAGTTCTTGCCGCTCGACGCGCTGCTGCCGCTGTACGTTCCGGTCAACCTGTTGCTGTCACTTTGGATTTCCGTGCGCGACCGCGGCCACGTCTCGCAGGCGTTGCTGACACGAACGATGCTGCCGGCCATCGGCGCCGGCATGGTGGTCGGCCTCGTCGTGTACCGGGTCGCGCCGCCAGGGCCGTGGCTGGTGCTCGCCTATGCCGTTCTGGTGGCGGTCCTGGCGGCCCTCGAACTGGTGCGGGGCAGCTCCGCCAAGGCGCCGTCGCCTGTTGCGCATTGGGCGGGCCTGGTGGGCGGCGGTGTGGTGCACGGCCTGTACGGGTCGGGTGGACCGCTCATCGTGTGGGCGACCAGCCGGCAACTGCAAGACAAATCGGCCCTTCGCGCCACGCTGTCGGCCCTGTGGCTGGTGCTCGGCACGGTGCTGGTGGCGCAGTACGCCTCGCTCGGCCAGTTGGACGGGCGGACCTTGCGCGGCAGCGCCGCGTTGCTGCCTTGTCTGGTTCTCGGCAAGTGGATCGGACACAGCGCCCACCAGCGCATCGCGCCCGAGCCATTTCGGCGCCTGTTGCACTGGCTGCTGCTCGGCGCGGCGCTGTCGCTGTTGGTGCGCAAGGCCATGGCCGTCTCGGGCCATTGACACGGAGGCAGGGACCGGCGTGCAATCCGCGCCCAGCAGCCGCTGCGGCGGCCCGGGACCTCCATGGAACTACAGCGCATCGTCATCGTGGGCGCCTCGTCGGGGATCGGCGCCGCCTTGGCCGTCGAGATGGCCCGGCCAGGGCGCAGCTTGGGCCTGGTCGCCCGCCGCGCAACCGAATTGCACGACATCGCTACCGCGGTCACCGCACGCGGCGCAAAAGCCGTCGTGCGCACCTGCGACGCGGTCGATGAAGCTGCGGTGGCGGAATGCTGGCACACGTTGCTCGGCGAACTCGGCGGCTGCGACGCGCTGGTCTACAGTTCAGGCGTGATGACCGAGGTAGGACCGCGCGAATTCGCCATCGCCAAGGACCGGCACATCATCGAAGTCAACGTCATCGGCGCCATGGCGTGGCTCAACCTCGGCGCCGCACACATGGCAGACCAGGGCCGGGGCGTGCTGTGTGGCATCGGATCGGTCGCCGGCGACCGCGGCCGCCGCCAGGCCCCGGCGTATGGCGCGAGCAAGGCGGCGCTGCATACCTATCTTGAATCGCTAAGAAATCGCCTTTCCGTGCTCGGCGTGCAGGTGGTCACCGTCAAGCCGGGGCCGGTGCGAACGCCGATGCTCGGTGCACGCAAGTTGCCGCTCACGGTGTCGGCGGAGGTTGCAGCCCGGCGCATTTCGCGGGCGATCGCGCGCGGCGAACACACCGTGTACGTGCACTGGGGCTATCGGTGGATCATGGCCATCGTGCGGTGCATCCCGTCGATCGTGTTCCGCCGGCTGGCGATCTGACCGTGCACGCCATCGTTTCCGCGCGCCAGACCGTGCTGGGTTGGGGCATGGCGGTCGGCGGGCCGGCCGATGTGGTGCGGCTGTACGACCCGCAGTCCGCGGCGGCCGTTCTCGACTGGGCGCGGCACCACGGCCGCACCGTGGCCTTGCGCGGCGGGGGTTGTTCGTACGGCGACGCGGCGTACGGCGATGTGGTGATCGACCTGTCGGGGATGGACCACATCTTGCGCTTCGACCCCGCGACCGGCGTGGTGCGGGCGCAGGCTGGCGCGACGTTGCAACAGATCTGGCAGGCGGCGGTGCCGCACGGTTGGTGGCCGCCGGTGGTCTCGGGGACCATGGCGCCGACGCTGGGCGGCGCCGCAGCGATGAACATCCACGGCAAAAACGCGTTTCGCGTGGGGCCCATCGGCGACCATCTGCTTGCGATCAAAGTCGTCTTTCCGTCCGGCGAGCACCGGGAACTGACGCCGGCCGACCCGCTTTTCTTTGCGGTGGTGTCGGGGGCCGGCACGCTCGGGGTCATCACCGAGGTCGAATTGCAACTCAAGCGCGTCGAGGCCGCGCGTCTGGACGTGTGGGCGACCACCGCGCCCGACCTCGATGGACTGTTTGGGTTTTTCGAACGGCACGCCGCCAGCGCCGACTACCTGGTCGCGTGGCTGGACGCCTTCGCGACCGGCAAGGGCCTGGGCCGCAGCCTGATTCATGCCGCCTACCATCTGCACGCCGGCGACGAGGCAGACACCGGCCAGGCTCTCCAAGTCCACAGCCAGCAACTTCCGACCCGCTTGTTCGGCGTCGTACCCAAGGCGTGGATGTGGCGGTTTCTCAAGCCGTTCTCGAACCCAAGGGGGATGCGTCTTGTCAACCTCGGACGCTGGTGGTCGGGCGTGTTGCTGGCGCGCGACAAGCGCTATCGCCAAACCCATGGCGCCTTCCATTTCCTGCTCGACTACGTGCCGGATTGGAAGAAGGTGTACAGCCCGGGCGGCCTCATCCAGCACCAGGCTTTCGTGCCGGCCGATCGCGCCCGCGCGGTATTTCAGGCGCTGCTGGAAATGCAGCAACGCCGCGGTTTGGTCAACTGGCTGTCGGTGGTCAAGCGCCACCGCGCCGACCGCTTTCTGCTCAGCCACGGCCTGGACGGCTACTCGCTGGCCCAGGATTTCGCGGTGACGACCGCCAACCGGGCCGCGCTGTGGCAACTGTGCCACGACATGGATGATCTGGTGGCTGCGGCGGGCGGCCGGGTCTATTTCGCCAAGGACGCGACCGTGCGACCCGAGTCCGTGCTGGCGATGTTCGGGCCCGACCGGCTGCTGCAATGGGCCACTTGGCAGCAGCACTGCGACCCCGCGGGCGTGCTGCAATCGGCGCAGTGGCGGCGGGCCGTGGCGCCAGCGGTGGCTATGGCCCGCAGCCGGCCATGACCTCGGGCACGTCGGTCGGGCTGGGCTGGCCCGCAGCGCCGCGCAGCGACCCCGCCCATCGCCCGTGCGGCGCCAGCCACGCAAAACTGCGATAGAACGCACAGACCTTGGCGACATTGTCCATCCAGTTCGGACCTTTGCGCACAAGGACCACGGCCTGGCCGTCGCGCCACGCCAGGGCAAAGCGGGTCGGGTCGGGCGGCGGCACCTGCACGTAGTCGGCCGTGCGCTGCAAGAACACCTCAATGCCGTAGCGCTCGAACAACGCGTCCACACCTGGCCGCCGGATCTGCATCGCCAGGCCGTCGCGCACCACCTGCTCGCCGGCCAGCAGCCATCGGCCGTCCAGGAACACCTGGTACTGCGGTGCAAGTTGCCAGCTGAGGTAGCCGCCCCAGGGGTCGGGGTTGAAAAGGCGGCCGCGCAGCCCAGTCTGGTGCAGGAACGCCGCCGCCTTGACCGGGAACACCCGGCCGTCGATCGCCGGGAGCGACCATGCCCGCTGGACCGCGTCTGGCACCCACGCCGCCCACGCCATGGCGACTGCGACCCAAGCGAGCGGCCGCCAGCCCAGCCACTGGCCCCAGCGCCGGCCGGCCAGCAACGCCGGCACGAACAGGAACACGGTCATGCGCCGGGTCCACGCTGCGTGTGCCAGGGCGAATGCGGCAGCAACCACCCCCGGAAACGACAGTCGCGGTGTCCGCAGCGCCATCGCCACGGCGACGGCCGCCGCGGCCCATACGGCGACGACCTGCGGGTGATCGCGCAACACGTCGGCGCGCAACAGCCCCTGCCATTCGTCGCTCAACGGGCCGTTGATCGCCTGAGAGCGCAACACGTAGGGGACGATGCCCGGCCCCAGCGGCTGACACAGGGCGCCCGCCGCGACCGCGATCCAGCGCAGGGTCGGCTGCCGCCACCAGGCGCCCCGCAGGTCGGCGCGGGCATGCCAGGCGGCGTCCACCCAGGCCAGCGCGGCATACAACGGCGCCGCGACCGCGCTGCTGTGCAGGTTGGCCCACAGTGCCGTGGCCACGCCCCAGCCGACCGCGCAGCGCAGCGACCACGGCCGCGGGTCGGCCAGCCCGAGTCCCAGGACCGCCAGCGCCGCCCACCAGCCGAACACGTGCGGGCGCATCGCCAGGTGCGGGGCGACGGCGGCAGTCCAGCCGACGAGCAGTGCGGCCGTCGCGGCCGGTCCCGCGCCCGCCCGGCGCAGCGATCGCGCCAGCAGCAACAGGCAGCCGACCGCCAGCGCCAGCAACACCATGCGCAGCGCACCAAGGCCTGCAGCATCGGCCACGGCGCCCAGCACCCCCTGCGCCAGCCACTCGTGCGGGGCATCGCCGCCGCGGTCGGTCCACACCAGCGGGTCCGGCGTGGGCAGGATCGCGCCCTGCCGCAGCATCCACCGGCCCACCGCCGCATGCATCGGCACGTCGGAATCGGAGATCGGTTGCAAGGCCAGCGCGCACAACGGCACGCCCGCCAGCCACGGCAGTGCGGCGTCGAGGCGCTGGGGTCGGGCGGTCAGGTCGGGGGGCGGGTCGGCCATGCCCGCAGTCTGCCACGGCGGACCGCGGGCTCCAATCGCCGGTTGGCGCGCCTTGTGGTAGCGTCCGGGCCGCAGGAGGTGGCATCCGATGGCGACGCGGGCAAGCAAGGCGACGGCGGTGGTCCTGGCAGCGTGGATGGGCGTGCTCGGCTGCAACGACGACGCGGCACCGCAATTGGGCGACCTCGCTGCCCTTTCGGCGGCGACGGTGAGCGTCCGCTACCAGTTCCGCACCGACCAGTACGGGTTCTACGCCTCGGCAAACGGCGGCAGTTGGCAGCCGCTGTGGCCTTATGGCTTGAACTTCGCGACCGCCCTGCCAGGCCGCAGCCCGGGCGAATACGACGCCGACCGCGCGCAGATCCGCCGCTGGCTGGAGACCGCGGGCGAAATGGGCGTCAATACGCTGCGGGTCAAGACCATCCAAAGCCCTGAGTTCTATCAGGAACTGCGGCGATGGAACCTGCACCACCCCAAGCGGCCGTTGTTCCTGTTGCAGGGTGCGTGGCTCAAGGACCCGGCCGACGACGCCCAGGCCGCCCTGGCCAAGGACTATCTGCACCCCAATCTGGTCGCCGCGATCAAGGACGAGATCGACAAGGCGGTCGATGTCGTCCACGGCCGGCGAACCATTTTACCGGGATCGAAGGACAACCCCGGCAACTGGGGCCGGGCGTTTGGCACCTACACCGCCGACGTCTCGCCGTGGACGCTCGGGTGGCTCATCGGCCGCGAGTTGGATCCGCTGATTCTGCACGAGACGGCGCTCAGCCACCCGCCAAAAGGTCATCCTGGGGGCCAGTTCGTGGCCCTGCCTGCGGGCCGCGCCATCGAGGGCTTCATCGTCGAACTGATGGACCTCGTCGTCGCCACCGAAAAGGCGCGCTACGGGCAGCAGCGGCCGGTCGGCTGGCTCAATTGGCCGACCACCGATCCGATCAAGCACTACACCGAGCAGCCGTTCCCGGCCAGCGCCGAAGAGTACGAGACACTGGACCTGAACGCGGTCGAGTACCGCGGCAGTTTTTCGGCGGGCGTGTTCATGGCCTACCAGAGTTTTCCGTATTACCCCGATTTCGTGATGCACCAGCCCGAGTACGCGGCGACCAGCGACGCCGACGGTCCCAACCCGTGGCTCGGCTACCTGAAAGCCTTGCGCGCGGCCCACGGCAAGTTCGCCGTTCTGGTCGCGGAGACCGGCCACCCGTCCAGTCCCGGGTGCGCGCACTTCTCACCCAGCGGCCTGAACCATGGCGGCTACAACGAATTGGAGCAAGGTTGGGCCAGCTTGCGCGCGTTGCGCACGGTGGCGCAGGCCGGCCTGCACGGCGCGATGATTGGCGACGTGGTGGACCAGTGGTACCGCGAATCGTGGCTGACGGGCCCGGTGGTGTTGCCGGCACATCGCCAACGCCTTTGGTACAACCCCCAGAACCCGAATCAGCATTTTGGTGTCGTGGCGCTCTTGCCAGAAGCGGCGACGCGCGCCCACCGGATCGATGGACAACAGGACGACTGGTCGGGCAAGGCGCCGCAGTTGGTCAAGACGTTTCCGCTGTTGTCGCCGCGTGGCGACGGCTTCGACGCCATGCGCACGCTCAAGGACGTCACGGTCGACCACGATGCCGGCTACCTGCACCTGCGTCTGCGTGTCGAGAGCCTCGACCCCGACGGCGATGGCCAGGTGCAGTGGGATCGCGTGGACTACGTGATCGGTCTGGACACCGTCGATCCGCTGCGCGGCGACAGTCGCTTCGACCCCGTCGGCGTGCTGCAAACCGAGCGGCGCATCGAGTTTCAGGTGCGCATCCACAGCGACAGCGACGTGCAACTGTGGGTGGACCAACCCTACGACCTTTTCGGCATCGGCCAGGGCACCCAGCAGATTTGGCAGGCGTACCGCACCGTCGCCAACGACAAGGGCCAGTGGCTGTTGGCCCAGACCCGCACCAACGGCGACTACGCGTGGCACGAAAAGTTGCCCGACGGCAAGGCGGCGTTTCACCTGCTCGCCACCTCGCTCGGCCAGCAAACCGGTCGGCTTCGCACCGGGTCCCAAGCGCAGAACTCGGCCAGCCACTTCTGGTACGACCGCAAGACTGGCGTCATGGAACTGCGGATTCCTTGGGCGCTTTTGCAGTTCTCGGACCCGAGCGCGCTGCGCGCCATCGACCACGCCAACCAGAGCACGGCCACCGTCGACACCTCGACCGTGCAGGGCATCGGCATCGTCGCCGCCAGCCTGGGCGGCACCGGCGAGGCCGAGATCGACCCGAGCGACACGCTGCCCCTGGCCCAGCCCGCGGTGGCGGCCGATGGCAAGGGCAAGGCATGGCGCATCCCAGCGCAGGGTGTCCTGCACTACACCTGGGACAAATGGGACCAGCCGCCGGCCTGGCACGACCGCCGCAAGCTGTCGTTTTTCGTCTTGCGCGCCCAGGCCGCCAAGGTGCTGCCCGCGGCCGCAGCGTACCAGGCGCCGTGATCGGGTCGACCGGTCCGCGCGGTCAGTCGCCCCAACGCGCGCGCGCCTCGTCCTTCCATTGGTCGGGCCAGTAGTAGAAGCCCTCGCACGCGACCGCCATCGGGCAGCTCTCGCACGCTTTCTCGTGGCGGCGGCGGCTCTGCAGGTAGTCGAACAGGTTGACGTCGTCCATCGACACAAAAATCATATGGCGCTGCAGCTTGCCGATGTCGCTCAGCCCGAATTCCTCGTAGCCGGGCAGGTAGCAGAGCGGAAGATTGATGACCTGAAACCGGATCTTGTCGCCGAACTGGTCGATGAGCCGCATGACCAACTGCGCGGCGACCGCCGGGTCCGGCTGGCACTCGGCGCTCGCCCGGCCAAACGGCGTCAAGAACTGCACATTGCACAGCCGGACGCCGAGGTCGACCAGAAGCTGGCCGTACTCCAAGAGCACCGGTGTATTGACCTTGGTCAAGGTGACGTTGACGCCGAACTCGACGCCTGTCGCGTCGCACAGCGGCCGGGCATTGCGGATGCCCGAGATCGTCTGGGCGAACGCGCCCTTGGCCTGCACGTTTTCTTCGTGCACGGCTTCGTTGGGGCCGTGCAGCGACACCAAGAGCGAGGTGATGCCGGATCGCACCACCTTTTCCGCATTGCGCGGCAGCGCCATCATCCGGCCATTGGTGGTCAGGTTGACCTGCTGATAGCCCAGGCCCCGCGCGGCGCGGATGAGCTCGAAAAGCCGCGGGTTGGTGGTGGGCTCGCCGCCGTCGAAGTCGCACAGGTCGAACCCCTGGGCGCGTCGTTCGGCCAAAAAGGCGATCTGCTTGTCGGTGTCGCCGTGCCAGTCGCTGCGGTTGCCGGTCGCGCAAAACACGCAGTGGTTGTTGCACACATACGTCGTGTTGACGATGACCTTGCGCGGCCGGTGCATGGCCAGGCGGGTCTCGAACACGCGCTTGTAGGCCCATAGGTCTGCCGGGCCCCAATCGGGTCCGCGCAGCACTGGCCGGCCTTGGAAAAGCGGCCCGATGTCGCGATCCTCGCGCGTCGTCCACAGTTGCCGGTCGGTCGCCGTCTTGTGCAGGACCGTGCCGAGGATCGGCGTGGCGAATTGCACCAGCGGCTCCGCCCCGAACCCCTCGTAGAGGTCCCACGCGGTCTGCAGCGTGCGCTTGATCTCGGCCTTGGTCTCGCTCGGCTGGCCGATCATCCAGTGCACCACCAGGCGCAGGCCGTGGCTGCGACACCAGCCAGCCACCCGCTCGGTCGCCGACAGGTCGAAGCGCTTGCCGATGACCTCGTTGGCCACGCGGGCGTTGGCCGATTCCGCCGAGATCGACAGCAGCGGGCACAACCGGGCCAGCCGCGCCACCTGGGCCTCGGTCAGCCGGTCGGCGCGCATGCCGTTGGGGAAATCGAGGCGCAAGCCGTGGCGTTCGGCGACGTCGAGCAGCGCGTCGAAGTGGCCCGGATGGACGTTGACCAGTTCGTCGAGCACCACCCAGCGCCGCACACCGTAGCGTTCCGCCAGCAAGCGCGCGTGCTCGTCGAGCTGTGCTGGGCTGTGGCGCCGGTAGGCCTTGCCCGCCAACCCCGCGCGCTGCCAAGGGTTGCTCGTGCAGAAGTTGCACTGGTACACGCAGCCGCGGCTGGTCTTGACCGCCATGAGCGGCGGGGTCAGGTCGAAAATCTCCTGCTTGTGGCGGGCGTTGGCGACGCGGCCCGCGAACCGCTCAAAGGCGTCGACGTCCACGAGGTCGTAGGCTGGCAGCGGCAGGCCGTCCAAGGCCTCGTCGCCCGGCGGGCCGACCACCACGCGGGACGCGGGCACCTGGCCAGCCGCCAACTGCGCCACCAGCGCCGGCAACGCCACATCCGCCTCGTACTTGCAGCCCCACGAAAAGCCGAGGTCGTCGAGTTCGGCCTCTCCCCACTCGATGTAGTGCATGCCGCCGACGTCGCAATCGGCGAGCACCAGGTGCGAGCCCGGCCACTTCTGATGCAGGTGCAGGGCGAGCTTGCGCAGTTCCGCCGCTGCGGGCCGCGAGCGCAGCCATGGGCTGTGGCCCACCACCACCACATCGGGAGCCGGCTGCGGCAGCTTTGCGACGAACCCTGAAAACGGAATGCCCAGGCGAATCAAATCCTTGGTTTCGGCGATCAGGCCCGACGACGGCTGGCACAACGCGTCCAGCACCTGCACCGCGTGGCCCGCCGCGCGCAGCGCCGCCGCCGCTTGCCACAGGCCCAGGCTCGCAAAGTACGGGTAGTCGATGAACGCGCCGTGCAGCACAATCGGCGGTTGCAGCAAGAGGACCGTGGCCACGCGTTCCTTGGCGGTTCCCGGCGGGGGCGGCGCGGGTCCTCGGGCAGTATTGGCGGCTGCGACCGCGCGCGCAAACGGACCGTCACAAACCAAAGGCGCGGTGCGGGGTTGTCAGTTGACCTCGCCGGGATCCACCGGCGTGCCGTCGCGGTCGGGCTTGTAGGCCAGCAGTGCCAGCGCTACCAGCTTGGCGCGCTCGACCACCGAATGGCGCTGGATGCGCTCGTCGAAGGTGTGCGGTTTCTCGCCGACCGGCCCCAGGCCGTCGATGGTCGGGATGCCGAGCGCCGCCGTGAAGTTGGCATCCGACCCGCCGCCGGTGTCTTCGGCGCCGAGCGCGAGGCCATGCTCGTCGGCGACGCGCTGGAAGTGGGCAATCAACCTGTCGCACAGCGGGTTGCGTTGCCACGGCGGCCGGCCGATGCCGCCCAGCAGCTCCACGCGAGCCCCCGGCACCGGCTCGCCGCCGCACAGTTCGCGGATCCGGCGCTCGACCCGCTCGCCCTCTTCGATCGACTGGACGCGCACGTCCACTTCAGCCTTGGCTTCGTCGGGAACGACGTTGCGCTTGGTGCCGCCCTTGACGACGCCGACGTTGACGGTGGTACCGCGCGCCGGGTCGGTCAGTTCCGCCAGCTCCACGATGATCCTGGACAGGCCGACAATGGCGTTGACGCCGACGCTGTGGTCCATGCCGGCGTGCGCGCTCCTGCCGTGCACGGTTACGAAGAACCGACCGACGCCCGATCGCGATCGCACCACAGCGCCGGTCTTGCGGCCGATCTCGAAGTCCAGGCACAGGTCGCGGTCGGCGGCGCACTGCTCGATGAGGTCGCGCGACGTCGGCGACTGGATCTCCTCGTCGGCGTTGTGGCAGCACACCCAGTCGAAATCGCCGAGGTGGCCGACATGGTACAGCGCGTCCAACGCCGCCTGCGTCACCACCAGTCCGCCTTTCATGTCGCCGACACCGGGGCCGGCCAGCCACGGGCCCTGTTCGGTGAAGGTCTGAAACGGACTGGTCGAATCGTACACGGTGTCGAAGTGGCCGAGGATCAACACCTTGGTCGCCCCCGGCTTGGTCGACGGGCGGCGCGCCACCAGGTGGGTCATGTCGCCCGGGCGCTGCACGCGCTCGCAGGAAAACCCCAGGGTCTTGTAGCCGATTTCCAGGTGGTCGAGCACGCGGTCGCGGCCCGCCGGATTGTCCAGGCCGCTGTTGATGTCGACCAGCGCCCGCAGGCGCGCCAGGTAGGTGGCCTCGCGGCGTTCGAGGAAGAACACGATCTCGTTCATACGGGTTCCGTTGCGAGGTTCATGCAACCGCGACCGCGTGCAAAAGGCACTGGTGGGTGTGGCCGTCGCAGTCCAGGTACAGCGTGCCGTCGCTCAAGGTGGCGGTCCAGTCCATGTTGCGGCGGCCGTGGCTCTCCAACCAATCCAGGAATTCGCTGTCGACGAAATACAGTTCGACGCGATCGAGGTGCCGCGGCCGTTCGGCGCGCAAGGCCTTGCGCAGGTCCCGGGCCTCGCTTTCGGTGCCGCACAGCGCAATGAACCGGGCGGTCCGCGATCGGCCCAGCGCCTTGCACAGGCGCTTGAGCGGCGGCGGCCCGCACTCGATCCACAGCGTCAGTGCACCGGTCAGATCCTGGGCCCACAGGTCGGCCTGGGTCTGGTCGAGGAAACCCTGGCCGTCCTGCAGCGCCTCGTCGTAGAACCACACCCACGCCAGGAACCGCAACAGCACGTGCTGATCGGGCTCGTCGGGAAACTGCGCCATCGCCACCGTGCGCTGTGCGAACACGTTGCGGTCGAGGTCCGAAAGGACGAGGCGGATTTGGCAGCGAAACGGCGTGGACACGGCCCAGACTGGCCCCGCGGCGGCGGGCGGCGGCAGTGTACACTAGGAGCCTGTCGGCGAAATGCCAGAATCGGCAGTTTCTGGCCGACAGGCTCCTAGGCAGGCCGCGGCTGCGGCCTGCCAGCGACCGAAACTGCCTGAATTTACTTCAGGCAGTTCTTGGTCGCTGCCCCGATCGCAACCACCACGGAGCCTGTCGGACGATAGTCCGACAGGCTCCTAGGGGCGCGAGCCCGGGCGACGCCCAGGAAAAAAATCGACACCCGTCGCCCGCGCGGCACAATCGCCCCATGGACGGTTCGACCCCACCCTTTGGCCACCGCGCACCCGAGCCCGCTGCGCGCAAAGCCACCGATCGCGACGTTGTCGCCGCATTCCTGGACGCCCTGGTGGTCGAGCGGCACCTGTCGGCGCATTCGGTGCGCGCCTACCGCATCGACCTGCAACACTTCGCCGAGTTCCTGCGCCAGCGCCAGGTCGCTCCCGAGGCGGCCAGCCGCGACGACCTGCATGACTACGCCGAGGCGCTGCACGACGCCCTGGCGCCGGCGTCGGTGGCGCGGCGGCTGAGCGCTCTGCGCACGTTCTATCGGTTCTTGACGCAGTTGGGCTGGACCGCCAGCAACCCGCTCGACGGGCTGCGCGGCCCGCGCCAGCGCAAGTCCCTGCCCCGGATGCTCAGCATCGACGAGGTGATTGCGCTCTTGTCGCGGCCGCTCGATGGCGACGACGGCGATCCGCTGTTGCAACTGCGCGACGTCGCCATCTTGGAGCTGATGTACGGCGCGGGCCTGCGGGTGTCGGAGCTGGTGGGCTTGGACGTCGTGCACGCCCGCGACGACGAGCGGCTGCTGCGGGTGCGCGGCAAGGGCAAGAAGACCCGCATCGTGCCCTACGGCACCAAGGCGCAAACGGCGCTGCAGGCATGGCTGCCGGCGCGGCGCGAGCTGTTGCAGCGCGGCGTGTTGTCGGGGTCGCTGACCCTGGCGCAGCGGCCCGATGCGGAGCGGGCGCTTTTCCTGAACTGGCGCGGGTCGCGGCTGTCGACGCGCTCGGTCGCGCGCATGCTCGACAAGCGCTGCCTGATGGCGGGCCTGCACAAGACCATCAACCCGCACGCCCTGCGCCACTCGTTTGCCACCCACCTGATCGACGCCGGCAGCGATGTGCGCGAGGTGCAGGAACTGCTGGGCCACGCCCGGTTGTCGACCACCCAGCGCTACACCCACGCCAGCACCGCGCACCTGATGCGCGTGTACGACCGCGCCCACCCGCACGCCCACCGGCCGCCGCAAGCCAAAATATGAAACTGTCCGGTACCGCCCTGTTGGCTGTAGCGACCCTGTTCTGCGGCCCGCCGGCCTGGGCCAGCGACACCCGCGTCGGGGCCGGCACCGAAATCGGCACGGGCTTTCTCGGCACCGACGGTTTCGTCGATGTCAGCCCGCAGCTGTGGTTGCAGTCCGGCGCGTGGCAGTTGGGCCTGGGCGCCCCCGTGCGCTACCGGGTGCTCGACGGCGAGCCGGCCGACGGCTGCAAGACCCCCGGTCTGCGCTGCCAGGACTGGGACGAGGTCAGCGACTTTGGCCGCATCCTGCGCTTTTTCGACTATGGCGGCTGGTCGGGCGACGTCAGCGTCCACCTGGGCGACCTGACCGGCGTCTCGCTCGGCCACGGCGAGTTGGTCTACCGCTACTACAACAACTGGCAATACGACACCTGGCACGCGGGCGCGCTGGTCGACGTGCAGAAGCCCGATTTCGGGTTTTCGCTCTTGACCAACGACGTCCTGCGCTGGGATCTGTTGGCGTTGCGCGCCTGGGGCCGGCCGGTCGGCGAGGGCTTTTGGCGCAAGCTGCGCTTCGGGTTGCAGGCCGCCTGGGACCGCGAGCTGACGGGCAGCGACGGCCTGGAGGCGCCCACCGCACGCGACGACGGCCCATGGCGCCCCGACGCCCCGGCGTTGGCGATGGACCTGTCGCTGCTCGCCTGGGGCGACGATCGACGGGCACTGACCACCTACCTGTCGCTTTCCGGCCACGCGGCCGACGCCTTGGCCGTGCACCTGGGCCTGAGCTGGCACCGCCGTGGCGAATTTGCGGCCGTGATCAACCTGGAAGGCCGCGTGGTGGCCCCGTTTGGTAGCCCCTACTTGCCCGGCTGGTTCGGCACCCTGTACGAACTGCAGACCCGCAGCTTGCGCGGACCCATCGCTGGCAACGCCCAAGCCACCGACAAGGCCACCGCCGGGGTGCGCGCGTCGGTCGAGTGGGCGCGGGCCCACAAGTTTCGCTTTGCCGGCGTGGTCGATTGGCTGCACGACCGCCGGCTGGACGCCACAGCCTGGTTCGGCACCGACCCGAACCAGAAACTGCAAATCAACGCCATGGTCGCCAAGGTGTTTTTCGACAACGGCCCCGGCGATCCTGTGGACTGGACCGGCAATCTGGCGGCACGGCTGTGGGTGCAGGGGCCGTGGTACGCGCAGTTCGCCGTCGGCCGCAAGTGGCGGGTGCGGCCCGCGGTGCCGGCCGGGACGTCGCCCCTGTACAGCGAGTTCGAGGTGCGGCTGGCGGTCGGCGCAGACCTGCGCTGGTAGCCGGCCAACGTCAATAGTCCGGGTCGGCCAGGTAGGCGTCCTGCCACGCCCGCGGCAGCAACTGATTGCGGTACGCCTTGGCGCGGTCGGGCTTCTCGTAGATCGCCAGATAGCGCAAGAAGTGACCGATGACCATCCGCACGTAGTTGCGCGACTCGTGCGGGCCGAGGTCGTCGATCATTTCGTCGAAGCCGCGACTGAGCTTGTGCTGCTGCCGCATGTGGTACTGCAGCAACATCGGGCCGCCGTTGTACGACGCGATCGCAAACGGCAACTGGCGGTGAAACTTCTTGTACAGCGCCGCCAGGTACTGGGTGCCCCACCGCACGTTGTGGGCGGGCCACATCAGCATCCACAACTGGTAGTCCTCGCGGGCCTCGCTGGCCAGGCGCTGCGCGGTGCGGTCGAGCAGCTCCAGCAGGCCATAGGCCGGCGCTCCAGAGATGAGCTCCGGTCGGTACGCTGACTCCTGCAACATGTGGGCGTAGACCATCCATTCGGGCGCGCCCCAGCGTTCGGCGGCGGCGACGACGTGGGTGGCAAAGGCCCGCGGATAGATGCCTCGCCACGCCGCCAGGGTGTCGCGGGTCGGCATCCGCTGCAGCACGTCGCGGTGGTTGCGCAGGGCGTCGCTGCGGGCGTCGGCGAACAGCTCAAGCGCATCCGAGAGGTCCAGCCGCAGCTTGCGCAGGCGCTCGGCTCCCAGCTCCATGCGCAAGCCCGCCTGCAGCGTGTCCCAGGCCGTCCGTGCCACGTCTGGCTCGCCCAGCGCGCAGGCGATGCGCAGCGACCGCAGGTTGTCGTTCATCCGCATGCCTGCGAAGGGGTCGGTCACGGCTACCGGGACCTTCGAAAAATCCTCCCGCGGCGGCAGCTTGTCGCCGAGGCCCCAGTCCTCCAAGAGGTTCTCGGCCAGGCCGCTGTAGTAGGTCAGCGGGTACTTGTCGACCAGTTGCAGCAGCGTTTCGGTCGCGGCCTTGCGATCGCCAAGCCGGTCTTGTGCCTTGGCCACCCAATAGCGCGCCTTGGCGCCCACCAGCGGATTTGTGTTGGGCATCAGCGGTTTGAGCAGGTCAATTGCCTCGGCAGGTCGGCCGCCCAGCAGGGTCCAGAAGCCGACGAACCACCGGTACTTGCCGACGTCGATGTCCTTGTCGTCCTGGTCCAGGGCCGCGCCCAAATCGCGGGCTGCTTGTAGGCTGCGGCCGGCCATGTGCAAGGTGCGCGCGCGGTCGTAGTGCAGGTCGATGCGGCGGTCGTTCTTGGCCCCGGCAAAGCGCGCAAGCCATTGATCGTAGCGGGCGATTGCCTCGTCGGTCTTGCCGATCTTGCCGAGCACCAGCGCGTACGACGGCAGCGCGTTCTGGTAGAGCGGCGCGTCGGGGGTGGCCGCCTCGGCCAGGTACATCGCTGCCCCAGGGTAGTCGTCCCTGAGCCGTTCGCTGCCGATCTTGCCCAAAAAATAGCCGACTTCGTTGCGTCGGTAGCCTTTGACCCACAATTGCACGCCCACAGACCGGCAGCGCTCGTAGGCCCGCCGCGAAAACAGCGTCACCATGCGGTCAAACTGTTCGGCGTCGCTGAGCGAGGCCAGCGCCACGCGCTCGGCCGCCTCGTCCACGAACTGCGATTCGGGGTGCGTCAGAATCAGTTTTTTCCACAGTTGGTCGCTGCGTGCGCGGTCGACGGCCTGCAGCACCCGCGCCGCGCGCGCCAAAAGCTCGTCGCGCGGCAGGTGCTCGGCGCTCTTGTCGTAAAGGGCCAGCGCTGTCTGCGCCGCCGCCTCGGCAGGGCCGACCTTTTCGTGCAGGCGCGAATACAGCAGGTCGGCGGCTGCCCAGCGAAAACTGCCGAAATCGGCGCGGAACGACCGCAGCTTGTCCAGGGCCACCTTGGACTTGCCCTGCGCCTGTGCCACCTCAATGCCCGCCCAGCGGTGCGCGGCGGGAAGGCTGTCGGCGACGATCCGGGACCGGGCCAGCGCCTTGGCCGCCGCCGTACCCTGGCCGTGGCGCGCCAGTACCCGCGCCAACACGTGGGATGCGGCGGCCGCCAGGTCCTTGTCTTTGGCGCGCTGCAGGTGCTGCAACTCCTCGGCGAGTCGCCCGGTTTTGCCCACGCGCCACAACTGGACCACCCGGTGCAGCTCGCTCCAGGTCGCCGCGACTGGCAGGCCGGCGGGGTCGGGGTGAGGGTCGTCGGCTGCAGACGGCTCCAGGTCGGGCACCGGCTTGGCCGTGGTTCGCTTGCCGGGAGGCGCCGGCCGCACCTTGCGCAGCTTGCCCGGCTTGTCGCGGCCGCGCTCGCCTCGTCGGTGGACGGCGCCCTTGGCCGTGCGGTTCGGTTTGGGCTTGGCGGCCGAGCGGGCGCGCGCGGCCGGCGCAGCCTTGCTCCCGCGCCTCGGTGAAGCGGCCTCGTCCTTGGCGCGGTTGACCCGGCCCGGGCGGGCCTCGGCCGTGCGCTGCGGCGCGAGCGAACCGACCACCGCAGCCACAAGGATGAGCGACAGCCACGACCTCACCCGGGCCAGCCACCGCCGCAGCCGGTTCGGGGAACACGTCGCGCTGGGCCGGGCGGCGGACACGGGCAGGATCGATCCCCTGGGCGCGGTGCGCCGCAATGGGGCGACCGTAGCACGGCGGCTGGCGATTCGACCATGCCGCGCAGGCCGGAGCCGCGGGCCGTGATCACGTGGCACGGATCGTGATCACAACCCCACAGCGGCCCTGTTCGCGTCGCTCGCACCGGAGACGATACTCTAAAATACGTGTAATATCGATGGAATCGCAGGTTGCGCCGCTTATCGTCTACTGCGCTCGTCCAGACCCGGTCTCGGCTTTTTTGAGCGAATCTGCGCCCCGCGCCGCGTGCCCCCTTGCAATCTTGCGCGAATCGGCCGATACAGCGCGCCAAGGGCGCAATGCGCGCCGCGACCGCGATCCAGCGCTGCGGCCGGCTGACGGGAGTCGGTCCGTCCAGGCGCGATCGGCGGGTCGCCGTACTGTCGCCAAGACAGGGTCGCCCCCCGACGGGCGCCCTTTCCCCCGGCGTCGGTGCGCCCAGGCAAGGTGATCTGGACCGAAGGCCGCCCGCGCGGCCGTCGCACAACTGACTGCGCGCAATGCAGTCCCAAAGCAACTGGAGGCAACATGGCCGACGACAAGCCCGCCAAGGACAAGAAGAACTTCGTGCTGATGGAGAACGGCAAGGACACCAACATCGTGTTCTCCAACGCGCAACCGCGCGGCGCCGCGCTCAAGGCTGCCGCCCGCGGCTACACCGAAATCCGCCTGCGCGAGCGCGGCACCAAGCGCGTGCACGTGTTCAAGGGCGGCCGCAAGGAAGTCACCGCTCCGGCGAACCGCCCCAAGTGGCTGCCAGAGAAGGTGTGGAAGGCCACCGTCGAGAAGCAGGGCGTCGAGCACATCAAGTAGCCCCACGACCTCGCGACGGCCACGGCTGGCTCTGCCTCCCCGCAGGGCCGGACTCGCGGCGCAGCCGATCAACGCGCAACCGATCCGACCGTCGTCGCCTCCGAAAGAAAGGCGGCGGCGGCCTGGACCGGGGGCGCGTTTGACTTTTTGGACGGCGGCAGCCGGCAGCAGCCGGAGGCTGGCCGCAAGAAACTAGAACGTGCGCCGCAGTTCCACGATCACCTGATCGTCCGCCCCGAACCAGCCGCCGATGGAATTGGGCGGTCCGTCTGCGATCACGGCGGCCAACGCCGCAGTCCAACGATCACCCGCTTGCCAGCTCAGCCGCGGCGCGACGGCCCAGTCGCGCAATGTCAGGCCATAGGTGCCGCCCAGTTGTCCGGTCCAGGCGTCGGCCTCACCCCACCGCACGATGACCCCGCCGCCCACCTGCCATTGCACCGCCGCCGCCAACATCAGCTCCGTGTCCGCCGGCACGCGGTAGGCCCACTGGCCTGCGACCTCGACCAGGGCGACGACGCGGTCCCCCCAGCTGCGCTCCAGCCCGGCGCCGGCCTGGGCCAGTGGCGACAACAGCGGCCGAAACCCAGTGTCCATGAAGACCCGCTGGTGGCTCCACGCCAGCTCGCCGCGCGCCACCCAGCCCTCGGCCACCTCACCCTGGGCCTCCAGACCGACGATGCCACGGCGGCGCCAGGTCGCCTTGGCCAGATCGCGCACCGACTTGCCCTTGGCGCGGTCGGCCGCGGCGGCCACCTGCGGATCGGCGAACATCGCCGCCAGCCGGGCTGTGTCGAAGCCGGCGTCGGCGGTGCGCGCCAGCAGCAGCAGCAGGTCCGCGTCCAATTGCAGCTCAGGCAGGCGATCCCAAGTCCAGGCCGCGACCAGGGCCACGTCGAACCGACCGATCGGCACCCGCCAGCGCGCGGCCGGCGAGCCGTCGAGCGGGGTGTCGCTCGGCGGTTGCAGTGCGATCATCAGGGCTTGCGAGAGCTGGCGGTCCAGCCGCAGGTCGAGGCGCCGCAGCACGGCCCCTATCGACCCGGAAAGCTCTGGACCCTGACCAGGCCGCACGAACGCAGCGTCGGTGGCAAACGGCGAATAGCGGTGCTGGTCGAAGAAGGGCAGGAACACCAGGTCGAGCTGGCCGGGTCCGACCGGACGCTCCAGGCGCGCCATCAGCGTGGGCAAGAGCGGGGACTCGTCCGGGTTGGCGAGGCTGCCGACCAGCCCGTTGCTGAAATCCATCGGCTGCAAGAAGCGCAGCGCGCTCTGCAGCTCCAGCGCACCCCACTGGGCGGTGTCGCGCCCGACGGTCAGCCGGCCCCACGGGGCGGACCACTGCACATGGGCGTGGCGCAGTTGGCTGTCGAGGTCGTAGCGCATGCCCAGATCGGGCAGACTTGCGCGAAAAGCCGGTCTGTGCACGCCGCCCTCATGGCCGACTTGGGCGCGGTGCAGCAGCCTGGCGCTGACCCGGGTCTGCAGCCCGCCGGGCAGCGGATGCTGGACGTCCAACTCCAGGCGGTTGCGCAGTGTCAGCACATCCTCAGCCGGATCCTCGGCGCCCAAGTCGACGCCGATCGCTCCCACCCACGCGCCCCAAAAAAGCGTCGGGCCCGCCGGTGGCGCCTCGGTCGGCGCATCGCCTCCAAAGTCCGCTGGGTCGTCCGCGGTCGGGGTCGTTGCCTCCGATGCGTCGATCGGATCGGCCGCCGTCTGGTCCGGACAGGCCCACGCCGCCAGCGCAAGCGCCGCGCAGGCCCCACGCGTTGCCGAACGCCTCCGGCTGAACTGCGCGCCGCACCCCTTTTGCACCACCGCGACCTCTGCCACAATTGCGCGCCCCGCGGCCCACAACCCCATCGCCGCGCGCCTGGAACCATGCTGCACTATACGCTCGATGGCTTTGGCGGTCACCGATCGCGCTTCGACGACATCCGGTTGATCCACGAGTTGGTCGAGGAGCTGCCGGCGCGCCTCGGGCTGCAGCCGGCGATGCCGCCGATGCTGTTGCCGTACTACAACGGTGTCGAACCCGACGACTGCGGCATCAGCGCGTTCGTATTGCTGCCGGGCGGCCACCTGACTTTGCACACCTTCAGCTTTCGCGAGTGCTACTTCGTCGATCTGGTCGCGCCGCGGGCCTTCGACGTCCACGAGGCCAACGCCTACATCCAGAACGCGCTGCCGGTCCGCTCCGTCGAGGTTCACACCGCCCGGCGACCGCGGCCGTTCGACGAGGTGCCGGTCCACCCGAGCGAGGACTTTGGTCCGCACCTGTTGCTCAACATCGACGGCTACTGCGGCCCGAGCGACATGGACGGCCTTTTCCACCTCTTCGACAACCTGCCGCCGCGCATCGACATGACGCCGATCATGCGGCCCTACGTGCTGCGGTCGACCGATGCCGCCGGGCCCGACGGCGCCAGTTGGCTGTCGGCGATGACCATGATCGCCGAATCGCACATCGCCGTGCACATCGACCTGGCCAGCCAGCGCGCGTATTTCGACATTTTTTCCTGCAAGTTCTTCGACACAGACGCGGTGCTCGCCGCACTCCAGGCGGCCTTCCCGGGTCGCGCCCACACGGTGCAGTTGATTTCGCGCGGCTGCGGCTACCGGGTCAAGCGCACCGAGCGCGCCCCCGAACACGCCCGCACCAAGGCGTGGCTGCACGCACGGCCGGCGTAGGCGCGCGGTCGCGAGGTGGACATGCATCTTTTCTTGGCCGCCGCGGCGATCTTGTCGATGGCCCTGTCCTTGCCCGCGCTGGGCGCCGACGATCCCGCCGCACGCAAAGTGTTGCAGGCGACCAACGACCGCAACGCCAGCGGCTTTCAGGCCGGCCAGAGCAAGACGTCGGTCACGCTGACCCTGGCCAGCGGCAAGTCCAAGACGTGGCTGACGTTGAGTCGGGTATTGCGAGGCAAGGACGGACGCCTCAAGTCGCGGGTCACCTTCCTGGAGCCTGCGGACGCCGTCGGCACCGAACTGCTCATCCTCGAAGAGGGCGGCGGCGCGGCCAGCCAGTACCTGTGGCTGCCCAAGACCGGCCGGCTGCGGCGCATCAGCGGCTCGCAGCGCAACGAAGCCTTCATGGGCACCGATTTCTCTTTCGGTGACCTGCAGGGCCGCGGGCTGCAGACCGGCGAGGCCAAGCTGGCCGGCAGCGAGGCCATCGGCGGGGCGCCGTGCACCCGCATCGACGTGGCGATCGTCGACGGGCAAGATGCCTACGGCAAAGTGCAGTTGTGGATCGACGAACGGCTGTGGCTGGCGCGGCAGATCAACTTCTTCGACAAGGCCGGCGCCCACGTCAAGACGCTCGTCGTCGATCAGGTACAGGCCGGCGAGCCAGGCCGAACGGTGATGAAGAAGTTTCGGATGATCAACCACCTGCGCAACTCGGTGACCACGGTCGAGACCCGCGACGTCGACCAAAAGACCCCGCTGCCCGAATCGATGTTTGTGCCCGAGGCGCTCGGCAAATGAGCGACGGCGTCCACCTGCGCATCCACCTGTGCTCCGGCTGTCCGCGCCCTGCGCCGACGGCGTCGCTGGCCCGCATGACCTCCGCCGCCAAGAAAGCGGCCAAGGCCCAGGGCGCGACGGCAGAGGTCGGACGGTCCAGTTGTCTGTCGGCGTGCACCTCGGGTCCGAGCGCACTGCTGGAGAATGAAAACGGCGTGGTGCGCCTGCGGGCCATCGCCGATCCCGGCCAACTGGCACGGGCTGTCGCCGCGGCGCCGGTGCTGTTGAGCGCCCACCCCGTGCCCGAGGATCTGCACGATCTCGTCCTGTCGCGCCTGCTGTGGGCCGACCTGGACGGCGAGGACTGATCCCGCAACCTTCGCCCCAAGGCCGCCCATGTCATTTCGCCTGGCCCTGCTGGTCACCGGTCTCGCCGGATACGTCGCACTTTCCTACGAAATGGTGTGGTTTCGCGTCTATGGCTTCTTGACCGGCGGCGCGCCGTCCAGTTTTGCCGTCATGCTCGGTGCGTATCTGGCCGGCATCGCGTTGGGCAGCCTGGGCGCCCGCAAAGTCTGCGACGAGGTCGGCGTCGGCGGCGACCCCAAGCGGCTGCGCTGGCCGGCGGGGCTGGTGCTCGCCTCGACTGCGGTCAGCTTTCTCCTCGCGCCGGCGGTGGCGCAATTGGTGACGTTCGCCACGTACGCGTTTTCGCTCGCGGCCGTCGCACTTGCGGCTGGATTGATGGGCGCCATCTTGCCGCTGGTCGCCCATTACGGCATCGCCGCCGATGCGCAGGTCGGCGAAAGACTGAGCTACCTCTACCTCGCCAACATCGCCGGCAGCGTCACTGGGTCGCTGCTCACCGGCTTTGTGCTGATGCAATGGCTACCGCTGCCACACATTTCCGCGCTGCTGATGGTCCTGGGCGTCGTGTTGACGTCGATCCTGTGGTGGGCGAGTTCGACCGAGCCCGTGCAAAAGGCCGTGGGCGTGATGGTGTTGCCGCTCTTTGCCGTGGTCGGGGCGCTCGCCGGCCCCGGCTTGCACGCGGGCCTCTACGAACGGCTGATGTGGAAGAAGAAGTACCAGGGCCAGCAGTTCGCCCACGTCGTCGAGAACCGTTCAGGCGTCATCACCGTGTCCCAAGACGGCGCGATCTATGGCGGCGGCATGTACGACGGGGTGTTCAATACCGACGTGGTGCACGATCGCAATCTGATCGTGCGAGCCTATGCGTTGGCGGGCTTGCCGCGCAATACAGGGAAAGTGTTGATGATCGGTTTGTCGTCCGGGTCGTGGGCGCAGGTCGTGGCGCACCTGCCCGGCGTGACCGATCTGACGGTGGTCGAGATCAACCCCGGCTACCCCGAGCTGGTCGCCAAGTTCCCCGAGGTGCAGTCGCTGCTCAAGAACCCCAAAGTCCATCTGGTGTTCGACGACGGCCGCCGCTGGCTGCGCGCGCACCCGAAAGAAAGGTTCGACACGGTCTTGCAGAACACCACCTGGCACTGGCGCGGCAACATCACCGACCTGCTGAGCATGGAATACCTGCAGTTGGTCAAGGACCACCTCAACCCCGGCGGGCTTTTCGTCTACAACACTACCTGGAGCGAGACGGCGCAAAAGACCGGCTGCGGCGCTTTCAAGCACGGCCTGCGCATCATCAATTTCATGTATTTGAGCGACGAACCGGTCGCCCTCGACCGCGACCGCTGGCGCGCCGAACTGGAAAAGATCGTGGTCGACGGCCGCAAGATCTTCGATCTCGCCAATCCCCAGCACCGCGGCCGCTTGGACGAGATCTTGCGCCTCGCCGACCAGAGCACCTACGGCCCCGACGGCGGCCAGGCCGAAACCTGCGCCAAACTGGTCGAGCGCACGTTGCACACGCCTTTTGTCACCGACGACAACATGCTAACCGAGTGGACCCGCAAGTGGTATCAGGTGCCGACCGGCGGCGACTGAACGGGCCGAGCGTGGGCCTGTCGGCCCCAGCGCGCCCACGGGTCCGATTTTGGGCGTCGTTTTGTGGTTGACGGGTCGCGGACCCGCCGTTACAGTCGGGAGGTTGTGCCTGCGGTTGGCGCCGCGGCATCACCGTACGCGCCGCAAGCGCCCAGTAAACGCAGACCTGGATGGGAACGCAGACCTGGATGGGACCACAGACCCCGACGGCCACCGGCCAAACGCCACGACGAGCGCAGGCCAACTTCTGACTCCTTCGCTTCCAACGAAACAACGCAACCCGCACTCCGCAGGAGCCGCACCATGAACACCCGCCTTGCCGACCGCACGACCCGCGCTCTGTGGCTGGCCTCAGCCCTGGCGCTCGCCGCCGCCTGTAACTCCGGGTTGCCGGGCGGCGGCTCCGGCCCCGGCGGCGACAAACCCGGCAGCAACGACAAAATCGGCGAATTCGCGTGCTTGTCGGGCACCGGCGTGTCGGCCGCGGGCGTGGCCATCGACTGCAACGCAGCCGTCCAGTTGACGGTGCCCTCGCTCGGCAAGACCGTGACCCCCGCTGGTTCGATCGCGTTGTCGGTGGGCTCGATCAAGCTGGGCAAGAGCACCGAAGCGCTGCAGGTGCTCATTCGCAACACCAAGAGCGTGTCCGACGCCGCCTCGCTCAAGATCTCCAAGGTCGAGTTTGGCTACAACCCCGGCAGCCCAGACGAAACCCCTGACAAACAAAGCCTGGAGTGCTTCCACGACGCCGCGCTGACCACCCGTTGCGACAAGACCACCTGGAAGGAGGTCGTCCCGGTCGGCCTGACGCCCAAGACGGGGCAGGCGGACAAGGAAAGCCTGTACGTGCGCTTTACGCGCTTTGACGCCAAGGACCGGACGGCCAAGGTCACGCTGCACCTTGGCGGCATGAAGGAGGTGTCCGATCGCACCTTCTCCTTCACCGTCAAGACCGAGCAGGGCAAGCCCAAGCTCGAGCTGCAGCCCGCCGACGGTCTGATCTTCCCCTATACCCAACCGGGCAAGACCGAACCCAAGACCTTTCAGGCCGTCAACGCTGGCGACGCCGTGCTGACGCTGACCTCGATCAAGATGGCCGAGGTCGATCCCGCGTACACGATCAAGCTCGTCGACCCGGCCGACCACGACACCGAGGCCCATCAGGGCGGCAAGCCCTGGCTCTTCGCCAAACCGCTCGAAATCGACGTGGGCAAGTCGGCGCAGTTCGAGGTCATCTTCGCGCCCAAGGACGACAAGAAGAAGTCGGGCACGGTCAAGTTCGAGAGCACCGATCCCGACACCGCCAGCCGCAAGCTCGACATCTACGGCAACACCGCGGTGCCGGCGCTGTGCATGACCCCGACCGGCAAGTACAACTTTGGTGGCGCCGTGCCGGGCAGCACCCCCGGGACCGCCGAGGTCAAGATCAAGAACTGCGGTTCGGTCGATCTGGTGGTCACCAGCATCGACTTCATCGCCGGGGAGACCAAGAGCAACGAATTCGCCATCGACCAGACGCCGCTTTTCTCCAAGACCAAGAACGGCACCGGCCCCATCAGCGCCGACAACCCGATGACCTTGCCCATCAACGGCGAGGCCACGTTCAAGGTCGCCTACGCGCCGAGCGACCTGACCGAAGACGGTCAGCCGCCCGACATCGCGGTGCTCACGGTCAAGTCCAATGCGTTCGTTTCGCCCAAGTTGCAGCTCGAGGGCGTGGGCGTCAAGGTCACCTGCCCCATCGCCAAGGTCATCGTCGTCGAAGGCGAGCAGGTGGTGCCGCAGACCACCATCCACCTCAAGGGCGACAAGTCACAGGCCCCGGGCGGCGGCACCATCAAGAAGTACAAGTGGACGGTCAAGCAGCCCGCGGGGTCGAACCAGCCGTTGTTGCCGAATGCGTCCTTCGCCAACCCGTCGATTTTGGCCAACGCGTCCGGCGAATACGAGTTCTGCTTGGAGGTCTGGGACGCCAACGACAGCAAGTCGTGCGTGCCGGCGTGCCAGAAGGTGCTGGTCATCCCCAACAACGCCCTGCACATCGAACTGCTGTGGGATACGCCATCGGACCCCGACCAGACCGACAGCGGCCCCGCGGCCGGCGCCGACCTCGACCTGCACTTTGCGCACCCGCTGGCCTCGACGCTCGACCTGGACTGCGACGGCCAGGCCGATCCGTGGTTCAGCAACCCGTGGGACACGTTCTGGTTCAACGCAGCGCCCGAGTGGGGCGGCGCCGGCAACACCAAGGACAACCCGACCCTGGACCTGGACGACACCGACGGCGCCGGTCCAGAGAACCTGAACCTGGTCGATCCCGAGGGCACGGTCGACGACCCGGTCGCCTACCACGTCGGCGTCCACTACTGGAACGACCACGGCTACGGCACCTCTTACGCCACCGTGTCCATCTATATCCAGGGCGGTTTGGCCTTGCAGTTCACCAAGGTCAAGATGGACCCGCTCGACATGTGGTTCGTCGGTCGCGTCAACTGGCCGAACACCGCATCGGGCGGCAGCAAGAAGGTGTTCGACACCTGCTACCAATCGGGCTACTCGTGTCCGGCCAAGAAGAACCTGATGTGGCAGCCAAAGGGCGACTGGTGCATCACCAAGTGCTACGTCAACAAGGTCTTCAACGGGTCGGTCGGTGGCGCAGCCACCCAGTGCAAGACCCAGTAGCCGCCGCAGCGCGCGGACCGCGCTCGTCCGCCGCCAGAGAAGGACCATGATGCAGATGCGTTGCAACGGGCGGTCGGCCGCGAGCGCGGCGATCGCGGGGGCCTTGGTGTGCCTGGCCGCCTTGGCGTCCTGTTTGTCGGAGGGGTCGTCGGGAACCGGCGCGGGCACGGGTCCGGACGGCGGCGCGGTCGTGGCCAAGAAATGCAGCTTCGACAAGGACAACACCACGGGCCTGGACCGCAAGGCCAAGCTGCAACTGCGCCAGGGCCTGACCGCCGTCAACCCGACGGTCCCGGTGGTGGTCAATGCCGCGGCGACCACGATCGGCGGTCCGCCCGTGGACACGGCCTTCCAGATCTCCAATGAGGCACAGACCAGCGCCGCGCTGGAACTGCTCATCGGCAAGATCGAGGTGGTGGCGCCGGCCGGCGAGACGGCGTTTTCGTGCCTCGCGGCCGACAAGGACGGCAAGATCGTCAAGAAGAACGGCGTCGCGGTGCTGTGCAAGGACCACACATGGGGGTCGATCGTGCCCAAGGACTTCGAGGCGGCCTGTACGACCCGCGAGGCGATCGACGCCGCCCGCTTCGTCATCCGCTTCGAGAAGACCGACAACCTGCCCAAGTCCGTGAACGTGCAGATCAAGTCCGATGGTGACCCGGATCAGACTTTCGTGCAATTCGCCGTGCAGACCAAGCAGGGCAAGCCCGCAATCAACGTAGCGCCGCAGTTCGTCGATTTCGCCGTGGTCGCCCCGGGGGCTCCCCCTTCGGTGCAAGCGCTGGCGGTTCAGAATACCGGCGAGGCGATGCTGGAGGTCACCGGCATCCAGTGGCCCCTGCAGGACAAGACCTTTGCCGTCAAGCTTGGTGGCAAGACCGCGACGGGCGACAAGGACGTCACCTTCGCCCCGCCGATCCTGATTGAACCGGGCAAGAGCCTGGACGGCGAAGTGGTCTTCGCGCCCATCGACGACAAGGGACGCAAGGCGACCTTGACGCTGACCAGCAACGCGGCCGGCGCGGCGACCGTGCAGTTGGCCGGCAATCTCAACGTGCCGTGCCTTTTGGTCAAGCCAGAAAAAGCCTTGGATCACGGCCTAGTGTACGTCGGCACCGAGTCGGTCAAGACCGTGACGCTGACCAACTGCGGCGAAGGCGAGGTGCAGATCAACTCGGCCAAGATCGCGGGCGACACCGCTGGCGTTTACGCTTTCAAGAACGCGAAGTTGCCGACCCCGGACCAGCCGACGGTCCTGGCCAAGAACGGCAAGGCCACGCTCGACATCGCGTGTACGCCACCGAGCGAGAACAAGGACAGCGCCGGGGTCAACCAGCCGTTCACGGCAAAGCTGGACCTGGTCGACTCGACGGCGAAACCCAACAAGACCATTACGCTATCGTGCACCGGTAACGCGGCCAAGTGCCCGACGCCGGTCATCGTTCCCGAGCCGGGCGAGCAGATCGAACCGCAGATGCCGCTCAAGCTCAAAGGGTCTGCCAGCTACGCCGCGCCGCCCGGAAAGGTGGTCAAGTACAAGTGGACGCTGCTCGACGCCCCGGCCGGCGCGGTCGGCGTCAAATTCCACCCCAACGACACCTCCGCCGACGTGCAGTTGGGCGTGCCGGGGACCAAGCCCGACGGCAGCCCGATCGTGTGGCTGACGGTAGCCGGCGAGTACAAGGTCAAGCTGCAGGTGTGGGACGACAGTGGCACCGAATCGTGCGCGCCCGCGGTCCTGTCGGTGCTGGTGGTGCCGAGCGTGGCCTTCCACGTAGAGCTGCTGTGGAACACCCCCGAGGACACCGTGCAGGACGACGGGCCCAATGCCGAGGGCGCCGACCTCGACTTGCACGTGGTGCACAGCAAGGCCTACCAAGCCCAACAGTGCAGCGCGACGGTCACCAAGAACTGCCAGCCCGACCTGGACAAGGACGGCCAGACCGACCCGTGGTTCAATGGCGTGTACGACGTGTACTGGATCAACCCGGCCCCGAAGTGGGGCAACGCAGCCTTGCAGACGGATGACCCGAGCCTGGATCTCGACGACACCAACGGCTGGGGACCCGAGAACATGAACCTGCAACTGCCCGAGAACGGCGTGGACTACGGCGTCGGCGTGCACTTCTGGGACGCGCACGGCTTCAACAGCAGCTCGCCCAGCACCGCGACGGTGCGCATCTACTGCATGGGCGCGCTCAAGGCCAAGTTCGACCAGCCGATGAACGAGTGTGAAATGTGGTGGGTGACCCAAGTCAAATGGCCCAGCTGCGACCTGGCCAACTTCGGGGGCGCCAACCTCAAGGCGCCGTCGGCGGGCAAAATCGTGCCGAAATACTGGAGTTTGACCTCGATCACGCTGAAAGCCTGCGCCAAGTAGGCGTTTTGGACCCCGGCCGGCCTGCGTGGCACACTGGCGGCGTGCGGCCCGGTTTTGCGCCGCGGGCAGTGGTGGCGTCGATGCGCAGTCGGATGTGGAGCTGGACAACCTGCGGCCTTGCCGGCGCGGTGCTCGCTGGCCCTGTGCTCGGCTGCGGCACCGACGCGCCGACGTCCGGCGCATGCGCCAACGAAAACATCGACCACAACGCGGTGCTGCGCGTTTCGGACGCGGCCGGCAACGCTGCGGGCATCGCCTATGACATCGACGTGGTGGCCCTGCAGCCAGGTGGCGCGCGCGAGTTCAGCTTTCGCATCCGCAACGACGCGCAGGCGGTGTCGGGCCGGCCGCTGGTCGTCAAGGCCGTCGCCCTGCAAGAAACGGACGGCGACGGCAAGCCCGTGTCCGCGCCGGCCTTCGCCTGTGTCGCCCACGACGGCAAGCCCTGTGCGCCGGCCGGCTTCCCGGCGGTCATCCCAGCCGGATTCGACCCCAAGTGTGCGCCGGCTGGCGCGCTGACCCAAGTCAACTTCAGCGTGCGCTACACCCGGCCGGCGGGGTCGGATCTGCGCAAGTACAAGGTAGCGATCACGTTTTCAGGGGATGTCAAGCAGGGCGACACGCCGTGGACGGCCACGTTTGCCACGCGGTTGGGCTCACCCAAGCTGGACTGTACGCCGTCCACCACCGATTTCGGCAAGGTCGGTCTGGCCCAAGGGGCGACGGCAACCGTGCTCTGCGCCAACGACGGCAAGGGGGCTGCGGTCCTTTCCGCGGCCACCATGCTCGGATCGCTGCCCTTGCAAGCCCAACTCGGCCCCTACACCATTGCCAAAGGCGCCGACCTGCCGGCAGGCAAGACCGTCGAAATCGCGGCCGGCACCGCCCTGGAGATTCCGGTCGTTTTCAAGAATCTGGCCAGCGAGGAGAAGGCGCAGGCCATCCTGCGGCTCACCACCAACGAGCCGGGCAAGGAAAAGGTCGACCTGAGCTTTGTCGTCAACACCACCGGGCCGTGCGTGAAATTCGTGCCGCCAGGGCCCATCGACTTCGGCGTCGTGCCCGTCGGCGTGCCGCAGCCGCGCGAAGTGCAGATTCAGGCGTGCGGCACCGAAGATCTGGCCATCACCGACGTCGCTGTGGCCGAGGGTGTCGATCAGGGCTTTGCCGTCAGCTTTGCGTCCACGTGTTTCAACGGCAAGCCGCCGAGCGCCGCCCACCCTGTCGTCGTGCCCAAGGGCGCCACCTGCAGCCTGGGCGTGAGCTACACGGCACCGCAGTTGGGTGCGAGCAGCAAGGGCAAGATCGCAGTGACCAGCAACGCCGGAATCGCGGCCTTTGCGCTGCAAGGCAAGGCGGCGGCGACGGTGCAGTGCCCCAAGGCGTGCATGGCAGTCAAGCTGGCGACCGGCGGTTCACTCAGCGGCGACGTGCTGCCGCAAAGCAAGCTCAAGTTCGACGCCGGCTGCTCGGTCCCGGGGTCGAGCGGGCAGCCGATCGCCAAGTACAAGTGGACCCTGCAGCAGCCGGCCGGGTCGTACGCGACCTTCCAGCCGTCCGCCAACGTCAAGACTCCGCAACTGCAACCGAACATCGCCGGCAAATACGTGGTGACCCTTGAAATCGCGGATGCGTTCGACACGCCCGGCTGCGGGCCGACCAGCTACGAGCTGAACGTCATCAGCGACGACAAGCTCTACGTCGAACTGACCTGGGATACCCCGGCCGATCCCGACAAGACCGACGAGACCGACCCGGCCACCGGCAGCAAGCCGGCGGGATCGGACCTGGATGTCCACCTTGCCCACGCCGACGCGCCCGACGAACCCGGTCAACCCGACCTGGACAAGAACGGGGAGCCCGACCCGTGGTACGCGCCGTGCCTGGACTGCTCGGTGTGGAACGTGGTCGGCAAGTGGGGAAAAAGCGACGATTTCGACGACGACGCCGCCTTGGACCGCGACGACAAGGACGGGTGGGGGCCGGAGATCATCGCCGTGCACGTGCCCCAGCCCAACCTGCCGTACTTCGTCGGGGTCTACTATTTCTCGAACAACGGCTTTGGCAAATCGACGCCGACGATCAAGGTGTACCTCGACGGCAAGCTGCACACCGCCAAGACCGGTCCGACCATGGACATGCAGGACATGTGGTGCGCGGGCGTCGCGACGTGGTCGCCAGCCTCGTTCAAGCCCTGCAAGGGCTCAGATTCCAAAGGAGATTTGTGGACGAAGAAGTACCCGCTGCAGCCCAACAAGAACCTCAAGTGCCCATAGCAGGCGGGCCGATCGCGAGCGTGCGCGGCGCCGTTGGCCGCAACCTGCCGAAAAAACATGGCGACCCCTTGCACCTTGGGTGCAACCGCCCTACACTCCGCATCCCCTTGCTGCGCGGGGTCGCGCTGGCGAGGAACTTGCAGCCAGTTCAAGGGGTTGGGTCCAACGCCCGTGCCCCGACCGGCTGGAACACGGTCTCGGGACCGCCGCCGACTGCGGCGCCCCCAGTCCGCCGGACTGGCGCGTTGGGCCGCACCGCCGGACGGTCTGCCTTTGTTCCCACGGTTCCGCAGCCCACCCATCCACCCGGTTGACGCAATTGCCGCGCAACCCGTTCCCTCAGAGGCCCTGCCATGACCAAGTCTGACCTCATCGAAGCCGTCGCGTCCAAAGCCAACCTGACCAAGGACAAGGCGTCCACCGTCGTGAACTCCATCTTCGACCTGATGGTCGACGCGATGAAGAAGGACGAGCGCATCGAGATTCGCAATTTTGGCAACTTCACCGTGCGCAACTACCCGGCGTACACCGGCCGCAACCCCAAGACCGGCACCGCGGTCAAGGTCGGCCCCAAGAAGATGCCGTTCTTCAAGGTGGGCCTCGAACTGAAGAACAAGGTCGACGGCAAGTAGGCCGCCGCCCGCCCGCACTGCCTGCGGCCGCAGGTCGAGGTCCCGCGCCCACGCTCGGGCCGCCGGCCTGCGGTCGCCGTGTTTTTGACCCCTGCGAACACCCGCCCTTGCCGACCGCCAGGATCCCATGACCGACGCGAGCCTGCCCACGCCCCACCATCTGCCCTGCACGATCGGCGACTTGCCCGTCGCGCGAATCGCCGAGATCGCCGCGTTCGCCGGCCAACGCGTGCAGATCCGCGGGTGGCTGCACAACCGGCGCAGCAAGGGCAAGCTGCATTTTCTGCAACTGCGCGACGGCAGCGGCATCATACAGGCAGTTCTATTCAAAGGGGATTTCGACGAGGCGACCTTTGCGCGCGCCGATCACCTGCAACAAGAGTCCTCGATCGTGGTCGCCGGCACGGTGCGCGCAGACGAGCGGGCGCCGAGCGGTTTCGAACTGCAAGCCGATGGTCTGTTGGTGGTAGCGGAAGCGCACGCCGACTACCCGATTTCGCCCAAGGAGCACGGTGTAGCGTTCCTCATGGATCATCGCCATTTGTGGCTGAGGTCGCGGCGGCAGGCGGCCATCTTGCGGGTGCGCGCCCGCATCGTCAAATCGATCCGCGACTTCTTCGACAGCCACGACTACGTGCTGGTCGACACCCCGATCTTTACGCCCAACGCCTGTGAGGGCACCAGCACGCTTTTCGAGACGGACTACCACGACCAGAAAGCGTACCTCAGCCAATCCGGCCAGTTGTACAGCGAGGCGACCGCGATGGCGCTTGGCCGCGTATACACCTTCGGGCCGACCTTCCGGGCCGAAAAGAGCAAGACGCGCCGTCACCTGACCGAGTTCTGGATGGTCGAGCCCGAGGCGGCGTTCCTGGACCTGGACGGTGTCATCGACCTGGCCGAGGACCTGGTGTGCACGATCGCGCAGGACGTGCTGCGCGACCGCGGCCCGGAACTCGACCTCATCGACAGCATCCGCAGCGAAGCCGAAGAACACCGTCAACTCAAACTGCGGCGCGAAGCTCTGGCGGCCATTCGCAAGCCTTTTATCCGACTGGACTATGCTGATGCGGTTGATCAACTGCACGAGCTTGGCAGCGACATCCCGTTTGGCGACGACCTCGGCGGCGACGACGAGACGATCCTGACCCAGCAGTACGACCGGCCCATCTTCGTGCGGCGCTACCCGGCCCAGGTCAAGGCCTTCTACATGAAGCGCGACCCGGCCGACCCGGTGCGCAGCCTGAGCGTGGACATGCTCGCGCCTGAGGGCTACGGCGAGGTCATCGGCGGCGGCCAACGCGAAGACGACCACGACACGTTGCGCGCCGCCATCGAGCATCACAAGCTGCCGATGGCGGCCTTCGACTGGTACCTCGACCTGCGCAAGTACGGCACTGTGCCGCACGGCGGCTTCGGCCTGGGACTGGAGCGCACCGTGGCCTGGGTGTGCGGTCTTCCACATGTCCGTGAAACAATAGCATTTCCCCGCCTCATGGACCGCTTGCGGCCGTAGGTCCCGCGTCCGGGCGGCGCGCACATGCGACCGCCGCCGCCCCTTGTTTGACACCTTGCCGATGCCAAGGTACTTTCGCCGCCACGCATCGCCCGGTGCGCCGCCGGCATCCCCAGCCGGTCGTGAATCGGTCGGTTGCGCCGAGGTCGGCGACGATACACTGCCGCGCCTGGTCGCGCGCGGCGCTGCTGGCGCGTGCAGACGGCGCCCTTCCGCTTCGACCGCTTGCCGATGGGTACCGCGCATGGCCGATTCGAAACCTGCCGCACCACCGCCCGCCGCGACCAAGGCCAAGCGCGGTGCCGCCCGCCGCGCACCCAGCACGCCCGCAGCGGTCGCCGCCGCTGCCCCCGGACCGTCGGCGATCCCGCCGCCGCCAGCGCACAAGCCGTCGCGGTTCAAATTCGAGACCCACGGCCTGACCGACGTCGGCTTGGTGCGCGACGGCAACGAGGATGCGCTCCTGCTAATGGAGGCGGACCAGTTGTACGTGGTCGCCGACGGCATGGGCGGCCACTCGGCCGGCGAGGTGGCGAGCGCGTTCACGATCGAGGCGCTGCGCTCGTTCTACGGCAACCCCGACCTGACCCAGCGCGTGCGATCGGCTTATCTGCGCGCGCGGCGGGCCAAAGCCGAGATGACGGTGGCCGAAGCGAGCCCGCACGCGCTGCGGCTGCGCAAGGCCGTCGAAAGCGCCAACATCAGCGTCTATCGGCTGGCTCAGCAGCACGACCAATTGCGCGACATGGGCACCACGCTCGTCGGCGCCGTGTTCCAGGGCAACCGCATCCACATCGCCAACGTGGGCGATAGCCGGCTGTATCGGATGCGCGGCGGCAAGCTGCGGCAGTTGACCGAGGATCACTCGTTGCTCAACGAGTACATCCGCATGAACCTGCTGCAACCCGAGGAGATCGAGAACTTCCCGTACAAAAACGTGATCGTTCGCGCGCTCGGATTGCAGGATCAGGTGATCGTGGACCTTTTCGTCGACACCGTGCGGCGCGGCGACCACTACTTGCTGTGCAGCGACGGCTTGACCGATCTGGTGCGCGACGAAGAGATCGAACTGGTGCTGCGCAACGCGCCGACTGCCCAGTCGGCGTGCTACAGATTGACCGACCTGGCCAAGGCACGCGGCGGCCACGACAACATCACGACCATCATCGTGCGCATCCACGGGCCTGACTGGGCGCCCCCTGCGCCGATGATTCCGCCGCCGCCGCCGCCCGGCGTGGGCGGCCCGCCCAACATTCCACCGCCGCCGCCCGGAGCCGCGCCCGTGGTCATCCCGCCGCCGCCGCCGGGTCGGGCGCCTCAGTAAGGGCCAGGAAATGATTTGCTCAATCATTTCTCGGGCCCGTTTGCTTGCTCGGTGGGTCGCCAGCTCGCGGACCAAAGGTCCGACTCGCGGCTCTGTCCTGATGCGAGAGTGATCGACCTATTGTTTTCCAGTCCCTAACGGCGCACAACAGGATCGGCGTGAAACAGGATCGGCGTGCAACAGGACTGGCGCGCCACAGTAGACGGTAGCCAATCGTGGCCGCGCCCACCGTGCGCGGGGTCAGTTGCTCGCTTGCGGGGCGGTCGTTCCCGCCCCACCTGCAGTCCGTTGGTGCACGCCTTGTTGTGCGTGAACGGCGATTCGCCCCCTCCCCTCGCCTCGGCGGCGCGCGTGCCGCCCACTTCGCCGTCGCCGCGCCAGCGATCCCCGGTTGCCACGCATGCAAGAAAAACGCTACACAGTCGCGGTCCTCGGTGCGACAGGCGCGGTCGGCCGCGAGATGCTGCGCGTGCTCGACGAGCTGCGCTTTCCCGCAACTGAAGTCCTGGCGTTGGCGTCGCCGCGATCGGTCGGCGAGACCGTCGACTTTGGCGCGCGGTCGTTGGACGTTCAGGTCGCGGAGCCCAAGGCGTTCGACGGCGTGGACATCGTGCTGGCGTCCGCCGGATCGGCGGTGAGCAAGGCCCTGCTCCCCGAGGCCGCCCGCCGCGGCGCCCTGTGCATCGACAACAGCAGTGCTTTTCGCATGCACGCCGACGTGCCGCTGGTGGTCCCGGAGGTCAACCCCACCGCGCTCATCGGCCACAAGGGCATCGTCGCCAACCCCAACTGCAGCACGATCCAGATGGTGGTGGCGCTCAAGCCCTTGCACGATCTGGCAGGACTGCGTCGCGTGGTGGTATCGACCTACCAGAGCGTGTCGGGCGCCGGTCAGAAGGGCATCGAGGAGCTTGCGCAACAGACGGCGGCCCTGCTCAACGGCAAACCGTTTGACATCGCGGTGCACAACGCCCGCATTGCCTTCAACGTGATTCCGCACATCGGCAGCCCGGCCGAAGGTGGCTACACCGAAGAGGAGCTCAAGCTCGTGCACGAAACGCGCAAGATCATGGGGTTGCCGGATCTGGCGGTGTGCCCGACGGCCGTGCGCGTGCCCGTGACCTGCGGCCACAGCGAGTCGGTGGTCGCCGAGTTCGACCGGCCGATCACGGTCGCGCAGGCCCGCGAAGCGCTCGCTTCGGCCCACGGCGTGGTGGTGGTCGACGACCTCGCCAACAAGCGCTATCCGATGCCGATGGACTGTGCCGAGACCGACCCGGTGTACGTCGGCCGCATCCGCCGGGATCCGTCCGTCCCCCATGGCCTGGCGCTGTGGGTCGTCGCCGACAACCTGCGCAAGGGCGCCGCCACCAACGCCGTGCAGATTGCCAAGTTGGCGGTTGCCGGCGGCCTGGTGCACGGGGCGTAGCCCTTGCCAAAATGGCACGCAACCGCTGTGGCGCGGTCCTCGCGTGACCGAAATGGCCAACCCCGCTCGTCGGCCGACGGGAACAAATGCCCGTCTGCACGGCTTTTGGCACGGCGCGACCTTGGCACGGCGCGTGCAAGGCGGTTCGGTGCGGGACCGCCGATTGCGGTCGCTGCCCGCAGGAGAGGCATGACCCGTAGGACCCCGTGGACCCAAGGCATCGGCGCGGCTGTGGTGGCGTGTGCGGCGGCGGTGTGGTCGACCGCGGCCTGGGCGGTGCCGGTCGTCGCCATCCAAAGCATTGAGACCGCCTCGGGTTCCGATTGGGCGCCGCCCAGCCATTTCGGCGTGGGCGCCTCGACGCCGGGCCAGGCCAACGACGTGCACTACATCAACCGCGCCGATTGCAAAGCGATCATGGCGGCGGCCAACCCCGTGGTCAAAATCAACTGGACCTGGGCGCCGTCCTTTCCCGGCAACTACAGCGGCGTCGTCAAGGTCGCACCGCGCGGCAAGGCGTGCGGCGAGACCACGCTGCAAAAGGACGACACCAACACCTCGTGCATCGTGCACAGCGAGCAGACCTACAAGCTCGGCGCGACCTACAGCGTCGAGGTCCAGCTGCACCAGCTGCTCGGCAAGGACACGACCTGTGACGAGAACAGCGAACAGGACGCCTTCGTGTATTTCCTGGTCAATGACCAGGCGTCGACCGGCGTCAACCAGCAGGTCGTGGCGTTCAAAAGCAAGATCCTCGTCGACCTGGCGGGCCCGCCCGCGCCCACGCTGTCGTCCGTTGCTCCCGGTGGCGGCAACCTGACCGCTACCTGGAAGCACGGCGACAGCAGCAAGGTTGCGGGCAGTCATGTGTATTGGGCGACGTTGCCGATCGATCCCACCGGCGTGGCCGCCGGGACGATCAAGCCGCAGAAGTCCGCCCTGGTGACCACAAAATACTACCAGATCAAGGACTTGACTAACGGTACGCCCTACTACGTGGTGGTCACGGCCGTGGACGATCACGGCAACGAGTCGGGCTATTCAGAGTTGGGCAAGGGCACCCCCATCGACGTCATCGACGCGTGGCAGCACTACCAGACCTCTGGCGGCACCGAGGAGGGCGGCTTTGCCCCATGCAGCGCGGGCGCGCGTCCGGCGGCCGGCGGCTGGTGGCTGGCCGGGCTGGCGGCCCTTCTGGCCATCGGCGGCTGGCGCTGGCGCAGGGGCCTGGCGGTGGCCGCGCTGGTACTGACCGCAGTGGGCACGGGATCCGCGACGGCTTACGCCGACTCGCCGCTCGACAACAGCGCCGAATTTCGCGCGACCCGCTACCTGCCCGGCATCGACGCGCCTTTTGGCGGCAAGGCCAAGCCGTACGCCGACATCTTCGGCAACGCCGATTGGGAGATCGGCGGCGCCGCGGACGTGCGTCTGTGGGACCGCTTTGGCTCGCTGTCCGTCGGCTTGGGTTACGGCTGGTTCACCAAGGAGGGCAAAGGCCTCGAGAAATCGACCGGCAAGGCCAGCACCGACGCCACCACCTTGAAAATCGTGCCGCTCAGCCTGGACCTGACCTACCGCCTCGATCCGCTCGCCCACAAGGCCGGCATCCCGTTCGTGCCCTACGCCAAGATTGGCGCCATGTACGCCTTTTGGTGGATGCTCAACGGCAGCGGCGACTACGCGACCTACACCACCACCGCCGGCACCAAGCTGGAGGCGCTCGGCGGCACCGGCGGCTGGCACGCGGTGGCCGGCCTGCGCTTTCTGATGGACGTGTTGGAGCCGAGCGCCGCCCGCAGTTTCGACATCGAGATGGGCGTCAACCACAGCTACCTGTACATCGAATACGATCGGCGCGTGCTCAACGACTTCGGCAACGCCAAGAGCATCGATCTCAGCGACGGCGTGTTCACGTTCGGCCTCGCGTTCGACTTGTAGGCCGTGCGCGACGAATCGGCTGCCGTCGATTTCGGCATGCGCCCGCTGCTGCTGTGGGTGCAGTTCGACGGCGGCGGGTTCTGTGGCTTCCAGCGCCAGGGCGAGGGCCTGCGCACGGTCGGCGGTGAGCTCGAGGCCGCCTGGCAGCGCAAGTTCGACGAAAGGGTGGTGATGCGGTCCAGCTCGCGCACCGACGCCGGGGTCCACGCGCGGCGCATGCCGGTCCTGGTGCGCACGCGCCTGGCCATGCCGCCCAAAGGGGCGCAACTGGGCCTGAACGCCTACCTGGGCGATGATCTCAAGGTCACTTCGGCCGAGGACCTGCCCGAAGGGTTCGACGTGCGCGCCGACGCCATCGGCAAACGCTACATTTATCGCGTGCAGCCTGGGCCCGTGCGGTTGCCGCTGTGGCGCCGCAACAGTTGGCACTGTAAAGGCCGACTGGATCTGGTCGCCATGCGTGCGGCAGCAGAGCGGTTCGTCGGCGCGCACGATTTTGCCGCCTTCCGATCGGTGCAGTGCACGGCGGCCACCACACTGCGGACGCTGCACCGGGTCGAGGTCGCCCTGGCCGGCGAAATGGTCGAACTGACCATCGAGGGCAACGCCTTCTTGCACAACATGGTGCGCATCCTCGCTGGGACGCTGGTCGGCGCCGGTCGCCACCGGTTTCGTCCTGCCGACGTGGACGCCATGTTGTCGGCGGGCGACCGCTCCCTGGCCGGTCAGACGGCGCCGGCCCACGGCCTGACGCTCGACGACGTGTTCTACGGACCCTACGGTGCCCGGGAGGGGCTGCGCTACAAGCAGCACATGGCAGCGGGCCTATAGGCACTCGAACTTGCCGGCCGCCGCGTTCCAGCCGCACTTGTCCATGCCAGCGGCCTTGCAATCGACGAATTTGAGCTTGCCGGTGTTGCAGTAGATCCAGGTGCTGCCGCTGCACTGGCCCTCGGGCGGAAAGTTGCCGGGCGTGCACGAGGCGCCCTCGGCCGGCGCGCACGAGGTCACATTGCACTTCCAGCCCTCGGGGCAGGTGCCGCAGGGTTGCCCGCAGGCGTTGTTGCCGCACACCATCTTGTCGCCGGCGTCGGTGGTGCAGCTCGGGTCGCAGGTCTTGGGCACGCAGCCGTTCTTGTTCGCGGCGGCGTCCCAGCCGCAGGTCAGGTTCTGCAGGTTGGGCGGGGCCGCGCAGTCTTTGACCAATTTCTTGGCAGCGGCGCCCGTGCCCGAACAGGTCAGCAGCAGGTCCCCGTCGCACTGGCCCTTTTGCACATCGAGGCCCTTGCATGCGTTGGCCATACACTGGCCAGCGTCGCAGTAGTCGCTGCCGGCGCAGACGCCACACGACTTGCCGCAGCCGTTGTCGCCGCACGCCTTGCCAGTGCACGACCCCTGACAGGCGTCGGCGTAGCACTTGAAGTCGTCGCCGCACGAAAACCCCTTGTCGCAGGTGCCGCACAGGCCGTTGCAGCCGTCGGAACCGCAGACCTTGTCCTTGCAGTTCTTTTCGCAAAAGCCCTGGCATTTGCTGCCGTCGGCCGCGCAGAACTCGCCCGACTTGCAAAACCCGCACACGGACCCGCAGCCGTTGGGACCGCAGACCTTGCCCTTGCACAGCGGGGTGCAACCGGCCGCGTCGGGCAGCGCTGCGCCATCGATCGCGACGTCCAACACGGGCGGGCCGTGGTCGGCCGGTGCGTCGGCGCTGCCCGGGTCCGCGGCAGGGGCGTCCAAGACGAGGCGCCCGGCGGTGTCTGGGCTGGCGGCGCGGCCGGTGTCGGTGTCGGTCGGCGCGGTCGCGGCGTCGGCGCGGTCGGGCGCGTCCTCGCCGCACGCGCTCGCCGCGAGCAAAGCGGCAAGGGCGCCCAGAACTGCGTTATGCACTGGCGATTTCGCGCACGACGTGCTGTTCGTCGGTGCCAAGGCCGCTGAGCGCGCGCCGCCACGCCGCGTCGCCGTCGGTGCAGAAAAGCAACGCCAGGTCGGGTTCGGTGGTCAGCCACGCGCCCTTGGCCAACTCCTCTTCCAGTTGCCCGGGACCCCAGCCGGCGCGGCCCAAGTAGAGGCCGAAGGACTTGGGGCCCTTGCCGGCCGCCACGTCGCGCAGCACGTTGAGCGAGGCCGACAGCCGCAGACCGGGCAGCACTTCGATGTCGTGGTCATAGCGCTTGCCGCCCTCGTCCAAGTACAGCACCAGCCCGGCCTGGGGCGACACCGGGCCGCCCACCCACACCGGGTGCGGCCCGCTCGGCGCCTTGTCCAACCCGGTCGACTTGAGCAGCGTGTCCAGGTCGAGCGGGGCCACCCGGTTGAGCACCACGCCGCCCGCACCCTCGGCGCCGTGCTCGACCAGCAAGATGACCGTACGCGCAAAAAAGCCGTCCTCCATGCCGGGCATCGCGATGAGCATCGACGGCGCCAAGGCCGAAGGCGCCGGTTGTGCCTGCCCTGCGTCGGCTTGCGCCCTGGTCGCGGCCATGCTCGAACCTCCCAGGGACAAACGCCCTGACCGCAAAATAGCCACATCGTGCCAAAACGCCAAGCGTGGCGGCCGACCGCGATCCCTGCGTCGCCCCTGCCCGCACCAGCCGATCTCTGCTAGCCTGCCGCGCGGAGGTTGGCGATGCTTGCTGCGCGCTGGGTTCGATCGTCGGCGATGGCCCTGGGCCTCTCGGTCGCGCTCGCCGCATGTCGTGACGCGCCGACCTCAGCGGCCGACAGTACCGCACCCGCTGCCGATGTCGCCGCCTTGGACGCGACCCTGGGCGACCTGGCGTCGGCGCCCGACCAGGCGCGTGCCGGCGACGCGCAACTCGAAACCGGCGCCGACGCCGTGCCGACCGAGAGCGGCTCCACCAGCGACGTGCCGCCCGCGAGCGACGTCACCGCAGCCCGCGCAGGCCCGCCATGCGCCAAGAACGGCGATTGCCCCGACCCCAATCTGCCCTGCCTCGAGGCGCGCTGCCTGGTGGCCACCAAGACTTGCGCGGTCGTGCCGTCGCTCGACAACGCCCCGTGCGACGACGGCGATTCGTGCACCGTCGCCGACCACTGCGCCGACGGGTTGTGCCAGCCGGGCACCAACGGCTGTGGCTGCACCAGCGACGCGGCCTGCGCGGCCCTGGACGACGCAAACCTGTGCAACGGAATCTTTTTTGCGACAAGAAACAGAACCCGGCCGTGTGCGCCGCCAAGCCCGGATCGCAAGTCGTGTGCCCGCCCGCCGAAAGCCCGTGCCTTGCCCAGCAGTGCAACCCGCTGAGCGGCGCCTGCGAAGCCACGCCCACCAACCAGGCCGGGCCGTGCGAAGACGGCAAGATTTGCACCGACGGCGACCACTGCCTGTCCGGCGCGTGTGTGCCGGGCCCAGACCTGTGCCTGTGCAAGCAGAACGCCGACTGTGCCGACGACGGCAACCTGTGCAACGGCGTGCCCTATTGCGACAAGTCGGCGCTGCCCTGGTCGTGCAAGACCAACCCGGGCACGGTCGTCGCCTGCTCGCCGGCCTCCGACACGCCATGCAGCAAGAACACCTGCGCGCCCACGACCGGCGCCTGCGCCTACGCAGCTGTCAACGACGGCGGCCCGTGCGAAGACGGCCAGGTCTGTACGGTCGCCGACACCTGCAAGGCGGGAGCGTGCGCGTCGGGTCCGAGCGCATGTGGTTGCCAGAGCGACAGCGACTGCAAGGCCGTCGAAGACAACGACCTGTGCAATGGCACGCTGTTCTGCAACAAGACCCTGGCGCCGCACCTGTGCCAGATCAATCCGGCCACGGTGGTCAGTTGCCCGAGCGCCGCCGACACCGCGTGCAGCAAGAACCAGTGCAACCCCAAGACCGGCAAGTGCGCGGTGGTCCTGGCCAAGGACGGAACCGCCTGCGACGACGCCAACCCGTGCACCCCCGACGACGCCTGCCTGGCCGGCGCGTGCAAGGCCGCGACCAACCTGTGCGCCTGCACCGCCACCGACGACTGCAAGGGCAAGGACGACGGAGACCTGTGCAACGGGACCCTGTACTGCGACAAGGCCAAACTGCCCTACGTGTGCGCCGTCAACCCGGCGACGGTGGTCACGTGTCCGGGTGGCGGCGACTCCGCTTGTACGCTCAACGTCTGTCAGAAAGCCAGCGGCCAGTGCGCGATGACCGCGCTCGCGGACGGAACGGCGTGCGACGCCGACGGCTCGCCTTGCACGACCGGCGACGCCTGCAAAGCCGGCGGCTGCAAGGCCGGACCCAACGTGTGCGTCTGCCAGGCGGACGCGGACTGCGCCCAACAGGAGGATGGCAACCCGTGCAACGGCAGCCTGTACTGCGACAAACCCACGGGATCGTGCAAGGTCAACCCCAACACCGTGGTGGCGTGCAGTCCGGCGGCCGACACCTTCTGCCTCGCCAATCTGTGCAGCCCGCAAACCGGCAAGTGCGCGATGACCCAGCGCAACCAGGGCCAAGCCTGCGATGCCGACGGCAACCCGTGTACCGAGACCGACGCTTGCGATGCGGGCCAGTGCGTGGCCGGCGCCAACACCTGCAGTTGCACGGCCGACAGCCAGTGCGCCCCGTTCGAAGACGGCAACGCATGCAATGGCGCACTGTACTGCAACAAGCAGAAGGTGCCCTTTCAGTGCGCGGTCAACCCGGCGACCGTGGTCACCTGCGGCAGCGGCGCCCCGCCGCCATGCCACACCTATGCCTGTGACCCGAAGGCTGGCAAGTGCGCCAACCTGCCGCAACCCAACCAGAGCCCGTGTGAAGACGGCTCGCTGTGCACCTTTGGCGACACGTGCCTGGGCGGCAAGTGCATTCCCGGCAGCGACCTGTGCGGTTGCTACGCCGACCTGGACTGCGCAAAGAACGAAGACGGCAACCTGTGCAATGGCACGCTGTACTGCGACAAAGCCCAGTTGCCGTTCCAGTGCAAGATCAAACCATCGACCGTGGTCGTCTGCCCACTGGACCAGGACACAGCGTGCACCAAGGCGCAGTGCAACCCCAAGACCGGCCAGTGCACGCAGTCTGCCATCCCGCCCGGCGGCCCCTGCAACGACGGCAATGCCTGCACCGGCGGCGACGCGTGCTTGGACGGAGGTTGCGCTGGCAAGAAGGTCAACTGCGACGACCAGGACCCCTGCACGTTCGACAGCTGCGACGTGGTCGATGGCTGCCTGCACGAGGCCAACCCAGCCGCGGCATGCGACGACGACAACGCATGCACCACCGACGGCTGCGGCCCAGGCGGCTGCGCCCACGCACCCGTAGCTAGCGGGCCGTGCGACGATCACAACCCGTGTACGGGCAGCGATGGGTGCGCCGCCGGTCTGTGCCAGGGCGTCACCGCGACCGGCTGCGACGACGCCAACCCGTGCACTGACGACGCGTGCGCCGGTGACGGCAAGACCTGCGTGCACGCGGCCAACCAGGCTCCGTGCAGCCTGGGGCGCCTGTGCCATCAAGGCCAGTGCGGCGGGTGCGGCGCGTGGCGCAGGATCGAGCGCGGCGGCTGCGCCGAAGTGTCGCTGCTGGCGTCGGCGCCGGGCACCTGGCCCGCTGCCTGCAAATATGCCAGCAAGGCCCAGCGCGAAGAGCAGGAAGAAGTCGCCGCCTTGCCGGGCGCCGGCCTCGTCGCCGTGGGCGCGGCCTCGGTTGATGGCACCCAGGCCACCCGCGGCTGGGCGGTGTGGCACGACGCGCAGGGCGCCTGGCTTTTCGAGCGCACCTATGTCGCCGACAGCCCTTCGCCTGCCTCGGGCGCCGATCGCCTCTTGGCGGTATCGCCGCGGCCCGATGGCGGCGCGTGGTTCGCTGGCGTCGGCCAAGGCAAGGCGCCGGCCCAGCGGCCGTGGCTGGTGCGCGTCGACGCCAATGGCGATGTGCAGGCCCAACTGGTGTTGCCGCCTCCCGCAGGCAGCGGGGCCACCGACCTCGGCCGCTTCGACGGGGTGGCAACCCTGACCGACGGCGGCGCGCTGGCGGTCGGCCGCATCGACAACGCCAAGGGCGGCGCCACCGACGCGCTCGTTGCCCGCATCGATCTGGCCGGAAAGCTCGCGTGGAGCAAGCTCATCGGCCAGCAGACAGGGTCGCAGACCGCCGTGTCCGAGCACCTGTGGGCGGTGGCGCTGCAACCCGACGGCCAGGGTGCGTGGGCGGTCGGCCAGCGCGGCAACCCCAAGGCGCCGAGCCAACAGCAGGACGCCTGGGTCGTCCGCCTCGACCTCGCCGGCAACGCGGTGTGGTCCAAGTCGTTCGGCACCACCCAGCACGAGGCGTTCCACGCACTTGTCGCCAATGCCGACGGCACCTGGACCTTGGGGGGCGTGCGCAACGCCGCCAATCTGCTGGCTCCCGGCGACGGTTGGTTGGTGCGGGTGGCCGGCGATGGGTCCGAACTGGCCCAATGGCTGCTGCCCGACGACGGAGGCGAGGTGGTCCGGGCCTTGGCGCCGCGGCCCGGCGGCGGGTGGACGGCGATGGGCACCCGCACCCGCAATCTCGCGGGCGACAAGGCCGTGGTCGCCGCCAACTACGACAAGGCCAACGCCTGGGCGGCAGCCGTCGACGCCACCGGCAAGACCCTCTGGCAGCGCGAATACGACCAGTACGGCGCTGAAGAGGGCCGCGGCGGTTGCGCGTTGCCGGACGGCGACGTGGTCCTGGCCGGCGCCACGCGGCCCGACAAGGCGACGTCGACCCAGAGCCCCGACATGCCCGATGGGCTCCTGCTGCGCATCGACGCTGCCACCGGTCAGGACGGTTGCGATTGCCACCTGTTTGTGGACCTGCCGGCGCCGTCGACCGCCGCCGACCTGCCCGGCGCGGCCACGCTTGACGGCAACGCGGTGTTGGCGGCCGGGCATACCGTTGGCAGCAACGGTGCGGCCGACGGCTGGCTGCATGCGGTCAGCGCCGAGGGCCAAGTGCTGTGGGACAAGGTCTTCGAAAAACCCGGCATCGACCGCCTGCGCGGCCTCGCGCGTGGACCGGCTGCCGCCTGGCTGGCGGTCGGCGACAGCACGTCTTCCGGGGCCGGCAAATCCGACGGGTGGCTGCTGCTGGTCGGCGCCGCCGGCAAGGTGCTCGCTGACAAGACCGTGGGCGCCGGCGAAGACGACGTGCTCTTGCGCGCCGCGGCGCTGCCGTCGGGCGATTGGGTCGCGGTCGGCTACTCCTTTTCCGCGTCCAAAGGGCTGGCGGACGGCTGGATCGCGGGGATGGACGCCAACCTCGGCTTGAAGTGGGAACTGCGCCACGGCGACAGCAAACACGACCAGTTCAGCGGCGTGGCGGTGGTCGGCTGGGGCGCGGCGGCGCGGATCCTCGCGGCCGGCTACCGCACCGTGCCGGCGGTGGCTGGCGCAGCCCAGCAAGACGAGATGATCTGCGTGCTGCATCAAGACGGCAGCGTCGCGCTCGGCAAGGACGGCAAGCCGCTGCTCTACTACTTCGACCGGACCAATGGCAAGAACGGCGCCAACGCGGCCTTCGACGAACTGCAGGGCATCGCCCGCACGCCGGACGGTGGAGCGGTCGCCGTCGGCCGGGCCACCAGCGGCGTCCTCTCGCAGATCCTGGTCACGCGCTTCGACGCCCAGGGCGAGCGCCTGAGCGCGGTGGCCATCGACAAGGCCAATGGCGGCGGCCCATTGCCCAATGGTGCGATCCTGTTTGGTGCCGTGCCCCTGCACGACGGCGCGGTGGTGGGCTTTGGCACGGCCAACTACGGCGGGCCTGACACCTTTGGCTCGTCGTGGACCGTGCGGATATCGGCCAAGGACACCGTCGTGTGGAATCGCGTTGGATTTGGCAGTGATTTCGGAAATGTGCGTCTGCAAGGCGGAGTTCGCCTCGCCGGCCACCAGGTGGTCGTGACCGGCACGCGAGAGACTGCGGAAGGCGCGCGCCACGGCGCCGTCGCACGACTGGAAGTGGCCACCGGCGAAAGCCAGCTCGACCCGAGTCCAGTCGGCTACGATCCGCCTTGCCTGCGCCAGCAGTGCGACTTGTGGGCCGGTCCGCGGCCGGTGCGCCAGACCGGCGACTGCGACGACGGCGACGCCTGCCTCGACCTCGACCGCTGCCTGGACGGGGCCTGCATCGGCTCGGTCGTCCACGACTGCACCGACGGCAACCCGTGCACGACCGACACCTGTTCGCCTTCGGCCGGCTGCCTCGCAGCCGCTGCTGCGACCACCGCCGCCTGCTCGGGCGACCACAGCTGCGCGGCCGGCCACTGCGGTCCGTGTCCGTGGACGCAGCAACTTTTTGGCGACGCCAAGGTCGCCGAATTCGTGCTGGGCGGCGCGCCCGCAGCTCAGGCCGGCTGGTGGCTGGCCGGGTTCCACAATGTCAGCGCTGTGCCGTCCGACGCCGCCGGCAGCCTGGTCGCCCGCGTCGACTCGGCAGGGGCCCCGGTCGCCGTGCAGTACCACGATGTCGTGCCTGGCGGCCAGGAAGCGCTGCAGGGCGTCGCCGCCACCGCCGATGGCGGCGCGTGGTTGGTCGGTTGGAGTCAGCCCAAGGGCGGCAACGCCCTGCAGCGCAACAGCGTCTGGGCCCGCGCCGATGCGGCGGGCAAGCTGCTGGTGGTCGACAGCCCCGACGAGACCGGTCCCCAGGCCTGGTTCGGCGTGGCCACCGACGGCAAGGGCACCTTTGTCGCCGTCGGTCACGTGGCTTCGGGTGCGACCACGCGGCGGCCGGCCGCCGAGGCACGCGATCTCGGCGGCAAGTCCCTGTGGTCGTTCACGCACCCGATGCAGCCCGGCCAATTGACCGACATCGCCGCCCTGGCCGACGGCTGGGTGGTGGCTGGCGCCGAGGAGGTCAAGAACATCGTGCTCGTGATCCGGCTGTCGACAGCAGGGGTCCCAGTGTGGTCCGCGACCGTCGCCTCGCCGTCCAACGTCGAGGTGGTCAGGGTGTTGGCCCTGTCGAGCGGCGACTTGCTGGTGGTCGCGCGGCAAGCAATCGCCGGGCAAAACGACGTGCGCGTCGTGCGGTTCAGCGGCGACGGCAAGCTCGCGGTCGATCACACCTTGGCCATCGACGGCAGCCAACTGCCGCTCGGGGGCCACGCGGCCGGCCAAGGTGCTGTGGTGGTGGCACAGGCGGCCGGTGTCGCGAGCGCACTGGCGACCCTGGCGCTGGGGGTCGGCGGCGACGGCAAACTGGGGTGGACGAGCGCGCTGGTGGTGCCGTCCAGTGCGGTGCTGCGCACGGTGTTTCCGCGGCCGGCCGGTGGCTGGATCGGCTTTGGCGATCACAGCGCCGCGGGCGAGCGGTCGATCATCGCGCGGGCTTTTTCGGCCACGGGCCAGTTCTTCTGCGGTCCCAAGTAGCAGGCAGCGCCGCAGCACTCTCACAGGGACCCGCGCCTTGCACCCAACGCGTCCCGCTTGCTAGGCTAGCGACCATGAAGATCGCCCGCCTTTTCGCCGTTTGCTTTCCGATTTCCACTCTTTGCCACCTCGCGGGGTGTGCCGACTCGTGCACGGAGAGTTGGCCCGCCGCTAGCGGTTCGGCCAAGTACGTGTCCAGCGCCTGCGGCTCCGCTTCCGGCGACGGCACCCAGGCGGCGCCCTACGCCACGCCAGCCCAGGCCGCGGCCGCCGCCAAGGCGGGCGATACCGTCGTGCTGGCGGGGGGCAGCTACGGCGGCAGTTTCACTTTGCCGGCCGGGGTCCACGTGGTGGGGCCGGGCGCGACCCAGGTGTTCTTGGATGCCGGCGGCGCCAGCGGCATCACGGTCAAAGGCAGCGGCAAGTCCACCATCCGCGGCGTGGCGGTCAAGGGCGCGACTGGCTACGGCATTGCGGCAGCAGGGGCGTCGCTGGTGCTCTCCGATGTGGCGGTGAGCGGCACCCAGCCGACCAAGGACGGCGCCGGCGGTCACGGTGTGCAGGCCGAGGGTGGCGCCGAATTGGTGCTGGAGAGCGCGAGAATCCAAAACAACATTGGCACGGGCGTGCTGGCGGTCGGCGTGGCGGCGGTGTCGATCGTCGACCCGGCGTTCAAGCCCGGCGCCTCCGATGGCGGCGCGGCGATCGTCGATCCGGCGTTTGCACCGGCCAGCGTCATCGCCAACAACCAGGGCGGCGGCGTGGCCATCGTCGACCCGGCGTTTGCGCCCGGCAGCAACGATGCGCCCAAGCTGCCCGTGCAGATTGCCGCCACCGACATCCGCAAGAACAGCAATTTCGGCCTTGCGCTGTTCGGAGGCGGCGCCTCGATTTCGCGCAGCGCCATCCGTGACACCGCCAAGACCGCGACCGGCGACTTTGCCGACGGCGTGGTGGTGGCCGCCAGCACCAAGACCAAGGCCGGCGCCCTGGTGGTCGACGCCCAGAGCGCGGTGACTGGCAACGGACGGGCCGGCTTGATTGCCGCCACGCAGGCGCAAGTCAGCATCGAGGGCGAACTGTCGGGCAACGAGACCGGCGGCGCCTGGATCCAGGGCACGGGTGCCGTGCTGCAGTTGGGCGCCAAGGCGCGACTGCGCAACAACGGCCTGTTGGGCGCCGGCGCCGCCAAGGGCGGGCGCATCGAGGTCAGCGGCGCGCGCATCGAGGGCACGCAGGCCCGCAAATTCGCCGAACCGGCGGGCGGCATGCTCGAAGACGTGGGCGACGGCCTCGGGGCATTCCACGGTTCGAGCTTGAAGGTCCAGGGCGCGCGCTTCGCCAACAACGCCCGCGCCGGAGTGGTGGCGCACCAGCCCAAGGCCGCGAGCGGCGCACTGGGCATCGACATCGCCGTGGCCGGCAGCGAGTTTGAGGGCGGTCAGTTCGGCATCGTCGTCAACAAGGCCGGGCTGGCCAAGCTGCCGGACGCGGGCGGGCTCAAGGGCGACAACAAGTTCAGCGCCGTCAAGACCGCCATCGACAACGCCGGCAACCTCACGGTGCGCAGCACCGTCTGCACCAACCAGCAGCAAGACGCCGAGGCCTGCTCACCCAAGCAGTCGGCGCTGTCGGCCAAGTAGCCCGGCCGCACGCTACTTCGTTTCGGCTTTCTTGGCGCCTTCTTTGTCGGCGCAGTCCGCGCACGGCTTGCCCGTGGCGCAATCGCCGCCGCACGGCTTGGCGTCCGCGGCCTTGGCTGGCGCCGGATTGGCGGCGAACTTCGCCGGGTCGGCGTCGAACTTCTTTTTGCAGCCGGGACAGCAGAAGTAGTAGGTCTTGCCGTTGTATTCCGACGACGGCGAGGTGGCCGAGGGGGTAAAGCCCTCGCCCGAAACCGGGCACTTGACTTCGCCGGCCGGCGGCGTGACCGCGGGGGCTGGGGCAGGTGCGGGTGCGGCCGCCGCCGCGGCTGGGGTCGGCGCAGGGTCGGCCGCCGGCTTGGACTGGGCGCCGCCGCAGCCCAGGACGGCGCAGCCAAGGGTCGCGATGACGAAGGACAGAAGGGTTTTCATCAGATCCTCAGGAACCGGCGGTTGTGGGGGAGGGGCCGGAGCGCGCCAAGGTAGCCCGCCGCTGTGCATTGTCCAGCAAACCTCCCGGTGATCCGTGTCACTGGCATGTCGCCGGCGCGACCAGGTCCACGGCCGCCTGCACAGACACGGCGCCCCTGTGGCTGTTGCGTTGCAGCTTGCATACCACGTCCACGGGGTCGCCGTTGCCGCGACCCTGCCACAGCCGCCAGGCACCGAATGCCTTGACCGACGGCCGCGCCCACCAAGCGTTGCCGGCGCCGCGCACGTGCAGGCTGGCCTGGCCCCAACCGCCTGACTTGCCGACCTCGCGCAGGTCGCGGATCTCGACGTTGCGCAACAGGAACCGCGGCGCCTCGTTGCCGCGACCGAAGGGTTCCAACTTTTCCAGGCGGTCGAGCAGCGTGAGGTCGCACTCGGCCGGCGACAGTTCGGCGTCGACCTCCAAGGTGCGCGGCGCCGGGTTGGCGCCAAGCCGTTCGGCCGCGTGGTCGCTGAGGCGCTGGCGCAGCGCGTCGATGGCGTCGCCCGGCAGCGTGATGCCGGCGGCAAAGGCGTGGCCGCCAAAGCGCTGCAACAGATCCGCGCCGGCGTCGCGCAGCGCACCGACCAAGTCATAGCCCGGCACCGATCGGCCCGACCCCCGCGCCGTGCCGGTGTCGTCGACGGCCAAGGCAAACGCCGGCATGTGGAACGCCTCGACCAGCCGAGCGGCGACGATGCCGACCACGCCCGGGTGCCAGCCGTGCTGGCCGACCACCACCGCGCCGGCCATCGGGCTCTCCTGGGCGAGCACCAGCGCCTCGGCAACCATGGTCTCGGTCAGGGCCTTGCGCCGGTTGTTCTCGACGTCCAGCTGCAAGGCCAGCAGTTCGGCGGTATCGGCATCGCGCACGGTCAGCACGTCGAACGCTGTGCGCGGTTCGGCGACCCGGCCGGCGGCATTGATCTTGGGACCGACCACGAACCCGATGCGTTGGGCGTCGATGCCGCCGACCGGAAGGTGCCGGACCAGCGCCCGCAGCCCCGGACGGGTCGAGGCGCCGAGCGCCCGCAGCCCATGCCAGGCCAAGGTGCGGTTGACGTGCTTGAGTTCGACCACGTCGGCAATCGTGCCGAGCGCCGCCAGCTCCATCACGCCCCGCAAGTCGATGGCCTCCACTGGGCACAGTCCAGCCAGGACCGCTGCGCGGCGGAACGCCTGCGCCAGGACGAACGCCACGCCGACCGCGCACAAGTTCTTGTCTGGGTACTGGCACTGCGGCCGGCGCGGGTTGAGGTGGCAGGTCGCTGGCGGCAGCTCTGGTCCCAGCGCATGGTGGTCGCAGATGATGAACGCACGGTCGCGGTCGCGCATCGCCGCAACCTCGGCGACCGCGGTGCTGCCGCAATCGGCCGAGATGAAAAGCTGCGCGCCTGCGTCGGCGAGTTCATGCAGGCGCTCCATGCGCAAGCCGTAGCCGTCGCGCATGCGGTCGGGCAGGAACACCTGCGGTCGCGCGCCCGCCATCGACAACACGTCGTGCAAGAGCGCGGCCGCCGAGATGCCATCGACGTCGTAGTCGCCGTAGATGCAGATGGACCAGCCGTCATGTACGGCCTGGACCAGCAAGGCGGCGGCAGCCTCGCAATCGGCCATGCGGTGCGGGTCCGGCAGGTCGCGCAGTTGCGGAGTCAGGAACTGCTGGGCACTGCCCGGGTCGCCCAAGCCGCGCAGCGCCAACAGCCGAGCGATCAAGGGGTCGTGGCCCGCAGCGCACAGGTCATCGAATTGCGCGGGGTCAGGCTGTCGAACGATCCAGGAGGCGAACATGGCGCCAATTGCACCACGGCCGCGGTCGCCTGTCGATGGGGTCGCACCAGTCCCGCGGCAGCGGGCGCCCGGTCACCCCTGGGCGGGCGCGATCTGGATGGGCGCGCGGTCGCCGCCCTGCTTGGCCATTGCCGCCTTGCGGGCCTCAAAGCGCTCGTGCAGCCACAGGAATACCGGGCTCGCCACGAAGATCGAGCTGAACGTGCCGACGACCACGCCGATGCACATGGCGAACGCGAAATCGCGGATAAGCCCGCCACCAAACAGGAAGATCGAGATCGAAGTGATGAACGTCGTCAACGAGGTCAACACGGTCCGGCTCATGGTCGTATTGATGGCCGAGTTGATGACGACGTCGATGGGCGCGCCCTCGTGGCGCTCCTGCATTTCGCGGATTCGGTCGAACACCACGATGGTGTCGGTGATCGAATAGCCGGCGACCGTGAGCACGGCGGCGATGACCGGCATCGAGAACTTGACCTGCGCCACGCTGAAGGCGCCGATGACCAGCACCACGTCGTGCACCAATGCGATGAGCGCGCCCGGTGCGTAGCGCACGTCGAAGCGCAACACGATGTACAGGATGATGCCGACGATGGCGTATAGGATTGCGACCAGGCCCTGGCTCATCAGGTCGTCGGCGACCGACGGCGAGATGGCTGTGCTGGACTCGACGCCCGCGAACGACTTGGAGAACTTGACCTGCAGGCCCGTCTCGATCTTGCCCTTGAACTCCTCGACCACGACGGTAAAGCGGCTGTCGGCGCGGTCGGCGAGATCCTTGGCCTTCTGGTCGCGCAACTTCTGCTCTTCGGCCTTGACCTCGTCTTCCTTCTTGTTCTCGGACTGCAACATCTGCAGCGTGCGGAAAAGGTTGACGTCCAACTGGCTTTCGGCGTCCGATCCGGTGCCGACCTTGGGGAAGCCGGCCTCGCCGAACACCTGGCGCAGGGTGTCGTAGGTCGGCGTCACTTTGACGGGATCGACGAGCGTGACGAACACACGGTCCTCGCCCTCGGCCGCCCACTGCACGTCGGCCTTGGGAAACTTGTCTTTGATCTTGGCCGTGAGCGCGGTGCGCTTCTCGGCGGTGACCATCGACGTCAGTTCGGTCACCACGCTGAAGTGTTTCTTGGCCGAACCCGTGCCGCCGGTCGAAAAATCCTGCACTTCGACCTGGCCGACGTCCTTCTTGCCGGTCGCTTGCTGCAGCGTGCCCGCCACCGCGTCGTGCACGGCATGGCGGTCGACGTTGGACGATCCCTCGAACGCGACGATGAGCTTGCTGCCGCCCTTGAAGTCGATGCCCTTGTTGAAACCAAGCGTGGCCAGGGCGATGACGGACGCCAGGATGCCGACGCCGGTCAGCGCGTAGTACAACTGCCGGCGGCCGACGAAGTCGTAGTTGGCGTCGGGGTTGAAAAGCGAGAAATGTTTGTGTTCGGTGCTCATGAGGACCTTGCGTGCGGATGCGCGGAGCGGGGCGTTGGGGACCTACACCGACAGTTCTTCGAGTTTGCCGCGCTCGCCCATCCAGTCGTAGACCAGGCGCGTGGCGACAATCGACGTGAACATCGAGGTGCCGATGCCGATGAGCAGCGTCACCGCAAACCCGTAGATCGGGCCGGACGAGTAGACCATCAGCACCGCGCCCGCCATTCCGGCGGTGATGTGCGAGTCAAAGATGGTCCAGAAGGCGCGACCGTACCCCAGGTCGAGCGCGTTGCGCACGCTGCGCCCGGCGCGCAGCTCTTCGCGGATGCGCTCGAAAATCAAGATGTTGGCATCCACGGCCATCGCCGTCGTCAGCGTCAGCCCGGCCATGCCCGGCAGCGTGAGCGCGGCGTTGAACCAGACCAGGCACGCCAACTGCAGGATCAGGTTGAGCACCAGGGCCGCGTCGGCGATCCAGCCCCCTTGCCGGTAGTAGACGACCATGAAAACGACCACGAGCAGCACGCCGACCGCCATCGACAGCAGGCCGCCCTGCACCGCGTCGGCGCCGAGCGACGGGCCGACCTCGATGTCGTGGACCTTGATGACCGGGGCCTTGTAGGCGCCGTTGTTGAGCACGGTCACCAGGCTCTTGGCTTCTTCCATCATCAGTTGCGGAGAGCTGCCGCGGCCAAGCGTGATGCGCGCGCGGCCGTTGGGGATCTTCTCGTTGATGACCGGCGCCGAGTTGACGTCGTCGTCGAGCAGGATTGCCACCTGGTTCTTGACGTGCTTTTCGGTCATGTTGCCAAAAATCTTGGCGCCGCGGGCGTTGAACTCCAGGAACACCACCGGGTCGGACCGCCCCTGGCTCTCGTAGCCGACGTTGGCGTGGGTCAGGTCGTCGCCGGTGAGCTCGGTCTTGCTCTCCAGGTTGTAGGTGCGCCAGTAGCTCGATTTGACCTTGGCGGTCATCGGGTCGCGCTCCTGGACCTGCTCGTAGCCGATGAGCACGTCGTCGGGCACGGTCACTGTCTTGACGAACCGGATGAGTTCGGACTTCTGGTCGGCGCGCAGGTAGGCACCGTTGCCAGCCGGCACGTGCTGCAGCGTCGGCGCCTTGTTGTCGGCGACGGCCTTGAAGGCTGTGACGGCGTCGGCCTTGTCGTCGAACAGGCGCGCATCGTTCTTGACCGGCCGGAACGTCAACTGCGCCGCCTGGCCGATGCGTTCGCGCACCATGCGCATCTGGCGGTCGGCCAGACCCGGCAGCTGCAAGTCGATGTCGGCCTCGCCCGATTGGCGCACGTCGGGTTCGACCAGGCCAAAGGCGTCCACGCGCTTGCGGATGACCGTGAGCGTCTGCTCGACGATGTCCTTCTTCAGTTCCTGGACCGCCTTGTCGGGCATGACCAGGATCTTGGCATTGTCGCCCTGGCCGTGCAGGCCGAACCGCGAATCGACGGTGTTGACCAAGTCGCCGGTCAACAACTCCATGTCTGCAGGGGTCTTGGATTCGATCTTGAGGGTGTTGAACGCCGTTCGGGTGGTGGTCCAGCGCTCGCTGATGGCCTTGCGCTCGCCTTCGCCCAGCGTATTCCAGTCCTTGCCTTGCTTCTTGGCATAGGCGTCACCGAGCCGGTCGGCCAGCGAGTCGCGCAGGCGATTGGTGTTGTCGCCGATTGCCTTCTTGTAGTCCACGGCGTAGCGCAGCTCCAGGCCGCCCTTGAGGTCCAGGCCGTAGCTCAGCCGCTTCTCGAACACGTCGGTGTAGAACGACGGCAGCGCGTCGCCCAGGAAGGTCGGCAGCAGTTGCAGCACGGCAAGCGCCAGAAGGCCGAACACCCACCAGGCCTTCCAATTGCGTTTCGATTCCATGGGACTCCGGGGTTGCAGGACAGTTCGGCCGTCGCGAGCCGTCCAATTCAGCGCTGTTGGGCGGCCAGGGCGTCAGCGGCGTTGGCGGCCGATCCGGCGACATGGCTCTTGTGGACGCGGATGCGCACGCGGTCGGCAATCTCGACGGTCACGATCTGATCCTGGATCGACACCACCTTGCCGTAGATGCCGCCCGAGGTGACGACCGAGGCGTCGGGTTGCAGGGCGTCCAAGAACGTCTTGTGCAGGTTGGCCTTCTTCTGCTGGGGCCGCAGCACCAGAAAATAGAAGATCGCGAAGACGCCGAGCATCATCACCCACGAAATCCACGCGCCGCCGTTTGCGGCTTGCGCCGGGGCTGCCGCGACGGGCTCGCCGGCCGCGACGGGCGCGCCGCCGCCGGCCAAGGGATCGGCCTGGGCCACGATCGGCAGCAGGGCGACCTGTGCGTGCAGGGCAAGGTTCAACGCAGACGCGAGGACAGGCAGCATCGACATCCAGGGTGCGCAGGGAGGGGATTCGCCGGCAGAAGTGATCACGACTGCGCGCGGCAACTTCTCGGAACTACTCGATAAATCCACGACGCGCGGACCGCAACCCGGCGCAAGGACGCGGAAATGTAGCAGCCAAGGGCAATTTGGTCAACGCGCGCGGGGTACATTTCTCCGGGCGGCCGCCGTTGCCAAAAGCCGCAAACCCTGGAAGCCTTGGGGTCCGCGCGCCGCCGCGCGCCATAGAGCGTGCCGATGCCGTTCGACCTGCCCCGATCGCTGGCCAAACTGCGCCAGCGCCACGGCGACCCGCTGGGGCTGCGGTTCGCAATGCTCGACCTGCTGTTTGCGGTCGGCAGTGGCGTGCGCGAGCAGGCCGTCGCCTTGCCGTGGGGCGACGCCTTGTGCCTGCGCTCGGCCGGGCCGCCGGCGCCGGGCGACGGGCCGCGCCTGGTGCTGATGGTGCTGGACCTCGAGCTGCCGGGGGCCGATGGCGCCGACCCGACCGGGCGCTGGCCCGCGGAGCACGCCCATTTGGGCGGACCCGCCGCGGCGGCGGCTTGGGCGACGGCCTTGCACGCGCTGGTGGGATCGGGCCGGCAGCAACCCTGGGAGCTGGTGTGGGTGCGATCGCCGGCGATGGGCGCCGCCGAATTCCTGTCGGCGCTCTGCGTCGATCTCGGCGCGACCCACCTCGCGCTGCTGCAATCGGTGGCCACAGGCACGGCCGCCGATCTCGACCTGGTGCGGGTGGAGCTGCAGCGACCGCGCAACATCTGGCGCTTTCCGACCTGCGACCACACCGTGGCCCTTTCGGGCAAGGTGCCGTTTGGTGGCGCGCTGCCGGCCATCCGCGAAGTCATCGCCGGGCTCGGCCCCGGCGCGGCCTGGACGCTGCATGACCTCAAGGTGGCCGCCAGCGACGTTGGCGCGGTGTCGGCGGTGCTGCGCGCCTCGGCGCCCCCTCAGCCCACCGCAGCCCTGCAGTTGGCGCCGGTGACCGGCGATCTGCGGTTGTTGTTCCCGGTCAATGACGCCCTGTCGGCGTTGCACGGCCTGGGCGAGCGCCTGCCGGCAGCGTGGCAGTCCGCCCTGGCGGCGCCGATCGCCGCGCACACCGCGCCCGACGGGTTGACCGTCCACGCCATCGGCCCGCAGCTTGGCGCCGACATCGAGCTGGCCGAGCGCACGGCGCAATTGTCAGCGGCGTGGTCGGTGGAGCCGCTGTGCCGGCGCTGGTCCGGGGCCGCGCGCAGTTTGGCCCTGGCCAACGATGCGCGGCGCCCCGCGGTGCCGGCTGGCCTGCCCGCGCACGCCCAGGTGTGGTACGTCCCCGATTTCGAGGACGACAACGACGCGGTGGCGCTGCGGCGGGCGTTGCTGGCGGCCCTGTGATCGGCGATGGCCGGGGCATGCCCCCGCTGGCGACGCGATGATTCTGGAGCCAACGGACAGCACCATCGAGCCACCTCGAAGATTTGACGCGTCTCGCGCGTCGATTATCGTCCCAACGCCGCCCCACCCCGCACGGCGGACGATCCAGCCGCCATGAACCAACGCACCTTCCTGACCGCCGCTCGCTGGCGGCGCTCCTGCTTGCCGCTCGGCGCAACTTTGGCACTGGCCGCCTGCGATGGCACCCCGGAGCCCAAGCCCAAGCCCGCGACACCCCAAGCCGCGCCGGCAGAGGCCGCCCCTGCGCCGACGACGCCAGCGCCGCCCCCCGTGCCGACGTGGGCGGAATGGACCGCGCGCGTCGCCGCCGAGGTCAAGCTGGCGCACGCCGCCGAAGCTGCGGCGCTGCAAAAAGAGTTCAAGGCGGCCGGTGCCGACGCCAAGCCGCTCAAGGCCCTGGTCGGTGCGGGCACGATGCGGCTGGTCGATCGCGGCGGCGCGATCACCGCGGACGGCCTGGAACTGCTGGACGAACTGCAACAGCTCGACCGCCACGGCATCGACAAATCCGCTTACCGCATCAAGGCCATCGACGAAGCGACCGCGGCGGTGACGGCTGCGTTGCACGCCGAGCGCGCGGTGTGGTTGTCGCTGGAGCGCCAGCCGCAGGCGGCGTTGGTGGCCGCGGCGGCAAGCCAATGGCTGCGCGGCGGCGAGGGCAGTGCCGTGGAATTGGCGCGCAAGGGTGGCGATCAACTGGGCAAAGCCGGCTTGATGGCCTTGGACCGCGCCCTGCCGGCGCTGGTGCGCGCGGCAAACGCCAGTCGTCTGGCCCTGGTGCGCGCCGAGGTCGAACTGCTGCGCGCGACCCTGCGCTACGCCATTGACGCGACGCTGGGCATGCCGGCCCACCCGCAGAAGTACACCGCGCCGACCGAGATCAAACGCATGGCCGACAAGCACGCCGACGAACTGGTGCGCCTGATCGACGGCGGCAAGGGCCGGCTGGGTGATGCGCTGCGCGGCCGACAGCCGACCCACACCCAATACCCGCTGCTGCTCGGCGCGTTCGACACCTACCGGCGCTTGGTCGACGCCGGAGGCTGGACACCCCTGCCCAAGCTGGCGGCCAAGCAACTCAAGAAGGGCGAGTCCAGCCCGATGGTTGCGGCGCTGCGCGCCCGGCTGCGCGCCGAAGGCTACGACCCGGGACCCGACGGCGAGCGCTTCGACGACGCGCTGGAGGCCGCTGTCAAGCTGTTCCAGGCCCGCCACCAACTGGACGCCGACGGCGTGGTCACCAAGACGGTATGCAACGAACTCGACGTACCGGCCGAAAAGCGCCTGCGGCAGATCCAGTTGTCACTACAGCGGTTGCGCGAGTCCGAGGGCCGCGATCCGGGCGACGAGTTCCACATCTGGGTCAACATCGCCCAGCAGACCCTGTGGGTCTACGACAAGGGAGCGCCCATTGACCGCCACCGCGTCATCGTCGGCAACAACGACACCGACACCGACCAGTTGACGGCGCTCAAGGGCAAGATCAACCGCACCAAGATGTTCTCGCACAAGATGACGCGCGTGATCCTGGCCCCGAAGTGGTTCCCGACCTCGCGGGTCGTCGAGCTGGAGTTGCAGCCCAAGCTCGCCAAGGACCCAGGGTTTCTCGAAAAAGAGGGCTACGTGCGCGAGATGCAGGCCGATGGCACCGAGGTCTGGTACCAGAAGGCCGGCAAGAGCAACCTGCTCGGCGACGTCAAGTTCCAGGGACCGAACAAGTTCAACATCTACCTGCACGACACGCCGTTCCGTCACTTGTTTTCCAAGGCGCGCCGGCCCTTCAGCCACGGGTGCGTGCGCGTTGACAAGCCGGTGGACCTCGCCGAGCTGGTACTCGGCCGCGATCGCGGCATGAGCGCCAAGGAGATCCGCGACGCCATCAAGGAGCGCGAGGAAAAGGAGATCAAGCTCAAGACGCCGATTCCCGTGCACATCGACTACGTCATCGCCTCGGTCGATGAAGAGGGCCAGGTGGTGTTCGGCTACGACGTGTACGGCTACGACCAAGCCTACTTCGACGGGGCCCTGCCGGTCGAGGAGGCCAAGGAGTACAAGGCCGGATCGACCCGCGGCCTGTGAGCGTACGCGATGCCGCGCACCGCCATCGCCATCCACATCCTGGACGACGGCCGCGTGGTCTTTGGCGACCTGCCGCCCGATCTGGCGGAGGTGGCGGCGCTGCTCGACCCTAGTCGCCAAACCGGCCCCGCCTCAGTTACCATCCCAAATCGCGCCCCTGGTCCGGACGTCGAAGCGACGCCGGGCCCGACCGGGCCGCCTGATCCCACGGACCCCGCCTGATGCGCCTGTGCCCCAAATGCGGCAAGAAGACCCAGGAGGCGCGCTGCCCCGACGACGGCACCGCGACCCTGGTGCTGGCGCAGAACCCCGATGCCAAACTGGTCGAGGGCACCGAGGTCAACGGGCGCTACCGCATCGGCCACATAATCGGCCAGGGCGGGTTCGGCGCCGTGTACAAGGCCAAGAACATGGCCACCGACCAGGACATTGCCATCAAGCTTTTGGCGGTGTCGTTGGATTCGGACGATTCGGACATGATCCAGCGCTTCTTTGCCGAGGCGCAGGTCACCGCCAGCCTCAAGCACCCCAACACCATCCGCGTGTTCGACTTCGGCCAAGCCGAGAGCGGGGCGCTGTACATCGCCATGGAACTGCTGAGCGGCCGGCCGCTCAACGAGGAACTGCGCGACCGCGTCAGCCGTGCCCAGGTATTCCGCGAAGAAGAAGTCATCACCATCGGGTCGCAGGTGTTGCGCAGCCTGTCCGAGGCGCACCTGGCGAGCCTGGTCCACCGCGACCTCAAGCCGCACAACATCTTCCTGCACGCGGTCGAGGGCGACGACCCGGTGGTCAAGGTGCTCGATTTCGGTATCGCCAAGAAGCTCGGCAGCAACATGACCGGCACCGGCAAGGCATTTGGCACCCCGACCTACATGAGCCCCGAGCAGGCGCAGAACAAGGCCATCGACCGCAGGAGCGACCTGTACTCGCTGGGATGTGTGCTGTACCAGTTGGTCGCCGGCCGGCCACCGTTCGATGGCGAGAACCCGCTTTCGGTCCTGCTGAGCCACGTCGCCGAGGCGCCACCCGATTTGCGCCAGACCGCGCGCACGCCCATCAGCGAACCCTTCGTGCGCGTGGTCGAGCGCGCGATGTCCAAGCTGCCCGAAGAGCGCTTTGGCAACGCCATGGAGATGCGCCAGGCCCTGGAGGCCTGCCGCGGCGCCGATCGTTCAGAGAGCGCGCGAATGCTCGCTGTCGCCGCCGCCCACGGCGTGACCTCGCAAGAAACCGAGGCAGCCACGGACGGGTACGATGCCGTGGGGACGCCTGCGCGCACCATGGCCTATCAGGTCGCGTCCACGCCACGATCGGGCGAAAAACCCATCCCGCCCCCGCCCTTGGGCAAGGCCCCCGAGGCCACCGTGCCGCGGGCGCCGATCGTGGCGCCCACCGCTGTGTCGGGCCGGATCGCGCCGGCCAGCGTTTCGCAACCGGTCGCAGCGGTGATCCCGGTGCGGCGGGTGTCGGACGTCGCCGCAGCTCAATTCGCGTTCGAGTCCGAGGCGGCCCCGGACCCCGACCCCGACCCGCTGCAGGCGCCGCCGACCGCACCCGCCAAGAGCAAGGCGCCGATCGTCCTGGCGCTCGCAGGGCTCGCTGTGGTGGCCGTCGTCGCCGCGGTGCTGTTGTCGGGCCAGCCCGATCCGCAGGCCCCGGCAACCGCCAGCGCCCCGGTGCCCGCGGCGGCGCAACCCGAACCCACCAAGGTGGCCGCAGTCGCGCCGCCCGCCGTTGAACCTGCCAAGGCCGCCGAATCGGCCAAGGCGGCGCCAGTCGAGACCAAGGTCTCTGCGGACAATCCCGTGTATGTCGATGTCGTCACCGATCCGGCGGGCGCTGACGTGTTGATGGACGGCAAGGTTGTGGGCAAAACACCGTATTCATTCAAGTTTACCGACGACGCCGCCAAGACCGCGAGCCTGCACCTCGAGGGCTTTGCCGACAAGGATGTCGAGGTCCTGGCCCGCCACAAGCCGCAGTTCAAGACCTCCCTGCGCAGGCTGAGCGACGACGAGGTCAAGGCCGCGGAGGCCAAGAAGAAAGACGGCAAGCCCAAGCCTTCGGGTGGCGGCAAGAAGACGGGCGACAAGGGTCCGGGCGAAAGCAAGATCCTCGAAGAGCGCCTGGACTGACGCGCCGTGGCCCCGACCGACTCCGAGCGCAGCGCCGCGGCGATCTTGTCCAGCCTGACCATCGTGGTGCCGGCCTACAACGAATCCGCTCGCATTGACGCGACGTTGGCGCGGATCTTCGCGTGGCGCGCGCTGCGCGCACCCGACTGCGAAATCGTGGTCGTGGACGACGGGTCGCGCGACGACACCGTGCAACGGGCGAGCCGCGCGGGCCAAGGGCAGGCCCACTTCCGGGTCGAGGCGCTCGGACGCAACCGCGGCAAGGGGGCGGCGGTGCGCCGCGGCGTGCAGCAGGCCACGCGACAGTGGGTGCTGTTTTCCGACGCCGATCTGTCGACGCCCATCGAAGAGATCGACAAACTGCTGGCCGCCGTCGCGGCAGGGGCCGACATCGCGATCGCCTCGCGCGACACCGCCGGCAGCACCATCGACCGCCGCCAGCCCGCCTACCGCGAGGCAATGGGCCGCACCTTCAACGCCCTGGTGCGCGCCCTGGCCGTGCCCGGCATCGCCGACACCCAGTGCGGGTTCAAGCTGTTTGCGGCGGAAGCGGCCCGGCGCTGTTTCAGTCGCATGACGATCGAGAGGTTCGCCTTTGACGTCGAGGTGTTGTACATCGCCCGCCGGTTGGGCTATCGCATCGCCGAGGTCGGCGTGCGCTGGGTCAACGACGACCGATCGACCGTGAGTCCCGTGCGCGACGCCGCCCGCATGCTCACCGACGTCGCCCGCATCCGGTGGCGGCACCGCGGGGTCTCCTGACGGACCATCCTGACGGCGCCTGGCTCACAGCGATCGCCCTATGCGGCGGGCGTCACCGGCCGACCAAGCGGTGCATGCACACCTTCAAATCGGCCGTGCACGCCACCTTCTGACCGTGATCGGCAAAAGCCCGATCGACCAGATGTCGCGGCGGTTCGGGCAACAACGCCAACTGGGCGCGGTGCGGTGCACAGAACCCCGGGACCTTGACGCCCGGCACCGCCGCCGCCACCGCCGTCGCCAGCCGCGCCCCGCCCGGCCGGGCCGGCAGCACCGCCGTGTGGCGGTCGAAGTGCTGCAACAGCGCCAGATCCGCGGGCCGCAACTCAGCCGGCCGCAGCGTGTCGGTTTCGGTCAGCAGGCCGGGCAGGTGGCCGAGCACGTTGCGGCGGTCGGTGTCGAGCAAGGTCGCCTCGACCGCCAGGCAGCCGGTCCACGCCGCCAGCCACATCAGCAACGCACCCCAGCGCCTTTCGTCGTGCAACGCCAGCGCGCGCCGGCCGAGCCCGATGCCCGCCAGCACCGCGAAAAGCGGCGCCACCATGCGCACCGGGTCGTGGTCGCCGACCAGCGGCAAGCCCGCCGTGGCCAACGCCGCCAGCAGGGCCAGGAACACGCCCACCGGGGCCGCCAGCGCCACCGCCGATTCGTGGCCCAGGCCGCGGCGCACCGCGTGACCGCCGAGCAAAAGAGCGACCACCGGCACCTGACAGCACAGCGCGGTCAGTGTTCCCAGAACCGGAATCTGCACGGCCCAACCGAGCGCCAGTGCGTCGGTGGGTTCGCGCAGTTGCGCCAATTGCCCCGCGCCCCACGCCTTGGCGGGCTGGCCATGCAGCGCCACTGCCAGGCAGCCGGCCGCCAGCAGCGCAGCGCCGGTCCAGGCAAGCCAGCGGCTGCCGGCAGGCAGGTCGGGCCGCCCCGACTCGTGCGCAAGGCTATCGGGCGCGGTGGCCGTCGGCAGCACCAGGGCGCCAACCAGCCACAACGGCACCAGCAGCAAGCCGAGCGGCGTGGCCAACAGGCCAGCGGCGGCCGACACGCCGAGCACGACGCCACCGCGGACCGGCATCGCCGGCAGGTGCAGCGCGCCCCACGCAAGCCAGACCGCCGCCACAGCCACCACCGACTCGGCCGAGGCCGTGCACAGAGCCGCGCGCGCATCGGGCCAGCCCAGCACGACGGCCACCGACGCCACCGCGGTCCACAACCCGGCCGTGGCGCGGGCCAGCGCGAACACCCCGAACAGCCCCAGCCCGCCCACCGCGATCTGCACCCACTGCACCGCCCACTGAGGCTCGGCGCGCACCTGGGCGGGCAACCGCTGCACGAATTTGGCCACCAGCCACGGCAACGGCGCCGCCTCGGCCGCAGGGTCGCGCAAGGCGTCGAGCCACCCGGCCGCAGAGGCCGACACGGCTGCACCCGACCGCAAAAGCGCCGCCACCGCGACAAAGCAGCCGAGCGCCGCGCCCAGCGAAATCGCCGCCGCGAGCCACCGGGGGACGGCGATGTCCTGCGCCGGTGGGTCCAGCGCCTGCGCCGCCTCGACCCCGGTCACCGTGCCCCCCGCTTGGGCGCGCCAGCGTCGATGGCCTCGGTCGGAAGCCGTTCGCCGTAAAGCCGCAGGTCGATGCACGCCATCCGCAACGTATGGTCGCTGGCCCGCACCGTGATGGTCAGCGGCCCCACCGCCGGTCCGGGAGGCACCTTGGACTCCAAAGTGTGCAGTTCACGGGAGCTCTGTGACGACAGCCGCGCGAACTCGGTCTGGCCCGAGGTGACGGTCAGTTCCGCCGGCCGGCCCTCGCCCGCGCCGTCCACCAGCCCGATGGACGCCACGATTTTGGCGCCGAGCGGGACCTTTGGCCAGTGCAATTCGCTGGCCACGCCCGCGCCGACGGGGTGGATCCAGGTGCAGCGCCGCGACCGGCCCGCGGTGGTTCCGCCATAGGGGCCGATGAACGCCCACGGCTCGTCCGTGCACGCAAAGCGTCTGTCCGCCGTCCAGCGGCACGGTCGGTCGCCGGCCTGGGCGCGCGCCAAGTGCAAATCGCGTTCGAGGTCGAACGTCGCGCTCGCCACCCGGCTAGGCGGGTCCGCGGAGGCAAGGTACCCGGACAACGAACCCACCACGGCCACCAGCGCCATCCACCAGCCCATGCGCGGTGCGACGATGGCCAGCGAGTCGTCGGGCTCGGGGGCCAGCCGCGGCGGGTCGCTGAATCGGGGTCCGGCCACGGGTGCCTCGGCTGCGGTGCGTCGCGGCCGGTGGGAGCACCGGTGGGCGAGCGGCCGCGCGATTGTAGGGGCGCCTCCCCGCGGCGACAACTGGCGCCGGACCGCGGTTGGGCTACACTGGCGGCCATGGTTCGCGCGCCCGCCTGCACTTGGTTCGCTGCCGCCGTCCTGGCGGTTGCGGCTTGCCCTGCCCGCGGCCATGCCGACTGGCGGTCGATCAACCAGGTGGCGCTCGGCACGGCGCAGACGCTTGAACAAAACACGTTTTCCATCGGCGTGGTGGCGCCGCTGCTGGCCGGGCTGACCAACCGTCTGACGGTGCAGACCCACCCGATCCTCGATCTCTTGCTCGTGCCCAACTTGTCGCTGCGCTATCGTCTGGTCGACAACCCGCGGTTTGCCGCTTCGGTCACCGGCAGCTTCAAGCGGTCGTTCGGCCAGGGGGCCACCACCGAGTTGATCGATCTGGCGCCCGGCGAACTCGTGGTCGGCGGCATCGTCTCGGCGTGGCTGGGCAGCCAGTGGTCGCTGACCGGCGGGGCCTACTGGGCCAACCATTTCGACGAACCGATGGCGGCCGATCAGATCAACGGGTTCGCTCAGGGCGTGGCCGCCAGCCTCGGCGTCCATTTTCTGCCGGCGCCGACGGACCTCTTGCAGATGTCCACCTACGTGCGCTACGGGTTTTCCGGTGGCGGCTTCGACGACCCGGTGCTGGCGGCGACCTGGACCCACGCGACCCGGCGCTGGCTCGGTGGCGCGCACACGGTCATCCACCTGACCGTCAACGATCGGGTCAAGTCGGCGCCCGGCCGGCTCGATGTGCTCAAGAACCTGCCAGTCGTGCCGACCTTTGATCTGTGGTGGCGGTTGTAGGCGATGGACAAGGAGTTGGTCAGCGAATTCGAGGCGCGGCGCGTGGAGCGCATGTTGCGCGACCTGTGGCCAGGACTGCTCGGCCGCGACGAGACCTTGCGGGTGCTGTGGGGCCGCCTGCAGGCTGGGTGGGTCGCCGTGTGCTGGGAGTTGGCCGACGCCGGGCGCAAGGCCGTCTACGCCGTCGAGACCCGGGTGGAACTCAAAAGCCAGGACCTGCGCGAGCGCCAGGCGATTGACCTGCTGTACGATTTCTTGGGCACCCAGTTCGAGGACCACCTGCGCCACGGCCGCGAGCCGTTCACCGGGCCGAATTGGGAACAGGTCGAGTTTGCGGGCAAGGCGATCTTTACCCGCGGGCAGGTGTGGGGCGAGGCGGCGGAGCGGGCGGGGGATCGGTGGATGGAGCGCGGGACGTGATCATGGCACCCGGCCGCCCTTGCGCCGCACCAGTTTCAGGCCCGACCACGTCGCGTCGATCGCGCACACCTTGATGTCCACGAGCCCGAGCGGCAGAAACGCCGAGCGCACGGCATCTTCGCTCATGTCGCCGGGCACCTTCGCGGCCTTCTTGGGCCACGACACCCACAGCATACCCGAGGGCACGAGGTTGCCCGCCCAGTCTGGGGCACCGTCCGCCAAGTCCGCTTGCCAGCGCACGAACCAATGGCCAAAGGCGTAGGGGGCGTCGGCGACAAGGTTGAGGTCCTCCATGTCCAGACCCACCAACTGCGTCCAATTGGCGGGTTGGTTGCCCAGACGCACCGTTTGTCCCGCGCGCAGCCCAAGTTTTTGCGCCAACGGCACGTCCGAGTAGCCAGCGGACGGCACAGGCGCGGGTGCAGCGTTGCCGGCCGGATGGTCGGGGTTGTCAGGCACTTTCCGACCCGAAAAGCGTCGCCCGCAGGTAGTCGCGGTTCAACTCGGCGATGACCCGCACGCTGATCTCCTTGGGGCACACCGCCTCGCACTCGCCGTAGTTGGTGCAGGCGCCAAAGCCCTCGCGATCGTGCTGATCGATCATGGCGAGCACGCGGCGGTAGCGCTCGGGCTGGCCCTGCGGCAAGTGGGCGTATTGGCTGACCTTGGCGCCGACGAACAGCATCGCCGACGCGTTCTTGCAGGCCGCCACGCACGCGCCGCAGCCGATGCACTGTGCGGCGTCCATCGCCAGGTCGGCCTCGCGCTTGGGCACCGGGATGGCGTTGGCGTCGGGGGCGTGGCCGGTGCCGACCGACACGAAGCCGCCGCGGCGCTGGATGCGCTCGAACGACCCGCGGTCGACCACCAGATCGCGAATGACCGGGAACGGCGCCGCCCGCCACGGCTCGATGGTGATGACGTCGCCGTCCTTGAAGCGGCGCATGTGCAACTGGCAGGTGGTGGTGGCGCTGTCGGGGCCGTGCGGCACGCCGTTGATGACCAGCGAACACATGCCGCAGATGCCCTCGCGGCAGTCGTGGTCGAAGGCCACGGGCTCCTCGCCTTTGGCTTGCAGCGCCTCGTTCAAGATGTCCAGCATCTCCAAGAACGACATGTCGGGGCTGACGTCGGGCAGCGCGTGGTCGACGAAACCGCCGGAGGCCGCGGCATTTTTTTGGCGCCAGATTTTCAGGGTCAGGTTCATGGCTTCCTTGGTTCGGCAGGCGCGGGCGTTATTTGTAGCTGCGGGTCGACGGGTGGACTTCCTCGAAAATCAACGGCTCCTTGTGCAGCACGCTCGCCGACGGGTCGCCGGTGTACTGCCACGCCGAGACGTGGGTGAAGCTCGCGTCGTCGCGCAACGCCTCGCCGCCTTCGCTCTGGAACTCTTCGCGGAAATGGCCGCCGCACGACTCGGCGCGGTCCAGCGCGTCCTTGCACATCAGTTCGCCGAATTCCAAGAAGTCTGCGACCCGGCCGGCCTTCTCCAACGCCACGTTGTAGCTGTCGCCGTCGCCGAGCACGCCGCAGTCGGCCCAGAATTCTTCGCGGATGCGCGGGATGCGCTCGATGGCCTCCTGCAGGCCGCCGGCGTTGCGGGCCATGCCGCACTTGTCCCACATCAGCAATCCGAGTTCCTTGTGGAAGCTGGTGGGCGAGCGTTTGCCGCCGATGCCCAGCAGTTGGCTGATGCGCGCCTTGGTGTCGACGACCGCGGCCGTGAACTCGCTTTCGCTGCCGGAGAGCTTCTTCTGGTTGGCGGTCGCCAGGTAGTGTCCGATGGTGTACGGCAGCACGAAATAGCCGTCGGCCAGGCCCTGCATCAGCGCCGAAGCGCCAAGCCGGTTGGCGCCGTGATCGCTGAAGTTGGCCTCGCCGATCACGTGCAGGCCCGGCAGGTTGCTCATCAGGTTGTAGTCGACCCACAGGCCGCCCATGGTGTAGTGCACGGCCGGGTAGATGCGCATCGGCACTTCGTACGGCGACTCGTCGGTGATGCGCTGGTACATGTCGAAAAGGTTGCCGTAGCGCTCGGCCACGCCGTGCTTGCCGAGTCGTTGGACGGCATCGCCAAAGTCCAGGTAGACGCCGAGCCCGCCCGGCCCCACGCCGCGGCCCTCGTCGCACATGCACTTGGCGGCCCGGCTGGCGATGTCGCGGGGCACGAGGTTGCCAAAGCTCGGGTAGATGCGCTCCAGGTAGTAGTCGCGGTCGGCGTCGGCGATGTCCTTGGGGCTTTTGGCGGTGTCGGCCGGGTTCTTGGGCACCCAGACGCGGCCGTCGTTGCGCAGGCTCTCGCTCATCAGGGTCAGCTTGCTCTGGTGGTCGCCCGAGCGCGGAATGCACGTCGGATGGATCTGGGTGTAGCAGGGGTTGGCGAAAAGCGCGCCTTTCTTGTGGGCGCGGTAGGTGGCGGTGACGTTGCAGCCCTGGGCGTTGGTGGACAGGAAAAACACGTTGCCGTAGCCGCCCGTCGCCAGCACCACCGCGTCGGCCGCCCAGCTTTCGATCTTGCCGTCCACGAGGCTGCGGGTGACGATGCCGCGGGCGTGGCCATCGACGACCACCAGATCCAGCATCTCGGTGCGCTCGTGCATCTGCACCTTGCCCAGGCCGATCTGCCGGGTCAGGGCCGAGTACGCGCCGAGCAGCAACTGCTGGCCGGTCTGGCCGCGGGCATAGAAGGTCCGGCTGACTTGGGCGCCGCCGAAACTGCGGTTGGACAAGGTGCCGCCGTACTCGCGGGCAAACGGCACGCCCTGCGCGACACATTGGTCGATGATGTTGGCCGACACCTGTGCCAGGCGATAGACGTTGGCTTCTCGGGCCCGGTAGTCGCCGCCCTTGATGGTGTCGTAGAAGAGGCGATAGACCGAGTCGCCGTCGTTCTGGTAGTTCTTGGCCGCGTTGATGCCGCCCTGCGCCGCGATCGAGTGGGCGCGCCGCGCGCTGTCTTGGAAACAGAACGCCCGGACGTTGTAGCCCAGCTCCGCCAGGCTCGCCGCGGCCGACGCGCCGGCCAGGCCCGTGCCGACGACGATGACGCTGAACTTGCGCTTGTTGGCGGGGTTGACGAGCTTGCACTCGAACTTGTGCTTGTCCCATTTTTGCGCCAGTGGCCCGCTGGGGATCTTGGCGTCGAGGCGGATGGACATGGCCTTCTTCCTTGCAAGCCGGCGCGCGGGCGCCAGCACGTGTGCGGTGGCGCTATTGGATGACGCCAGCGAGGATCGCCAACGGCACGGCCGCAAACCCGGCGGTCAACACGCCCGCCAGCAGTGGACCCACGCTGCGCACGGCGGGCCGGTACGTGGCGTTGAGCATCCCCAGCGTCTGCAACAGGCTCGAAATGCCGTGCGACAGGTGCACGCCCAGAAGGCCCACTGCGCACACGTAGCCCACGGTCAGCGCCGGTTGGCTGAAAGCGTGGACCATGCGGCCGTACACGTCGGCGACTACCCGTCCGGTGCCGTCGCGCAGCGCGTAGTCCATGGCCTCGTAGCCCGGTGCCGACACCGCCAACACCGTGAAATGCAGGACGTGATACAGGATGAAGAACGCCAGCAACGGCCCCGTGACCCGCATGGTCTGGGCTCCCAGGCTCGCCGCCAGCCACTTGTTGTGCCCGTAGGCGACCGGCCGCGCCGTGCGGTTGCGCGCCATCAGCGACAGCGTGGCCTGGATGTGGATCGCCACCACCACCAAGAGCCCGCCGCGGATGGCCCACTTGATGGCGCCGAGCGATTGCAGTTTTTCGGCGTATTGGTTGTACGCCTCCTGGCCGCCGGCCACGGCGAACATCTGCAAGTGCCCGATCATGTGGGCAAAAGCAAAGGCCACCAACAAGGCGCCGGTCACCGCCACCAGGGCTTTTTGGCCCACGGTCGAGCGGAACAACCGGCCCAACACCAGATCGACCCCCGGGGCCGACACCTTGACGACGTCGCCGTCCACGTTGCCTCCATTTGGCGGGCGCGCCGCTCGGGCCGACGCGGCACTGCGCGCGCGTGCCGGCCCGGACGGCAGCAAGTTGGGGACGGACCTAGCCCTTGAGCAGGTCGGCCACCACCGCGCGCTCGTCGAGCAGCTCCTTGTTGGTGGCCGCGACCTTGCCCTTGGCCCAGTCCGACAGCCGCAGGCCCTGCACCACGCTGTAGCCGCCCTTGCCGTCGCTTTGCACCGGCAGCGACGTGTAGATGCCGAGCGGCGAATCGTAGCTGCCGTCCGACCACACCGCCGCGCTGAACCACGCATCGGTCGGGGTCTTGCGCTCGAAGTCCTTGACGTGATCGATGGCCGCCGATGCCGCCGAAGCCGCGGAGCTCAGGCCGCGCGCCGCGATGATCGCCTTGCCGCGGTTCTGCACCGCCTGCACGAACGGGCCTTGCAGCCAGTCGCGGTCGCCAATCACCTCGGTCACGGCTTTGCCACCGATGGTAGCGTTCTCGAAGTCGGGGTACATCGATTCGCTGTGGTTGCCGAACACGGTCACGCGGGCGACGTCGGCATTGGTGCAGCCGGCCTTGGCGGCCAGTTGGGCGATCGCGCGGTTCTCGTCCAGCCGGGTCATCGCGCCAAAGCGCTCTTTGGGCACGCCCGCGCAGTTGCTGGCGGCGATAAGGCAGTTGGTGTTGCACGGGTTGCCGACCACCAACACCCGCAGGTCGCTGGCGCCGCGCTGCAGCGCATTGCCCTGGCCCACGAAAATCGGACCGTTTTCGCGGATGAGGTCGGCGCGCGCCATGCCGGGGCCGCGCGGCTTGCTGCCGACCAGCAGCGCCCACGACGCGCCGTCGAAGGCCACGTTGGGGTCGGCGGTGCATTCGACACCGGCCAGGGTCCTAAAGCCGCAGTCCAGCACCTCCATCGCGGTGCCTTCGAGCTTCTTTTGGGCTTCAGGGATCGGCAGGTCGAGCAGCTTGAGGAACACCGGCCGGTCGCCGAAGGTCTCGCCCGAAGCGAGGCGGAAAAGCAGCGAGTAGCCGATCTGGCCGGCGGCGCCGGTGACGGCAACGACGATGGGCTTGGTCATGGAGAAATTCCTTTTGGCAGGCGGCGGGCAGGTTTGCCGCGGAGGGTGCGAGGGCCGCCAAACGGGCGGGCGGCATCGCGCGCGGTATGGTCGCGCCGTTGAGCGAGGCGGTCAACCGCGCAGGCCGCGGGTGCCGTGGTTGCCGCCGGCCGCAGCGTGGACTACGGTTCGCCCCCGGCGCGGCAGGCGCCACGATTCAGCAGCGGGCGGCAACCATGCAACAACTCAAGTCTTTTCTGTGCGGGCGCTGGCAATCGGGCGCCGACCCGCAGACCGTTTTGCACGACGCCACCACCGGCGCGGCGATCGCGCAGACCTCGTCGCGCGGGCTGGACCTGGGGGCTGCGCTGCGCCATGGCCGCGCGGTCGGAGGACCGGCCCTGCGCCAGCTGTCGTTCGCCCAGCGCGGCGAGATTCTGGGCCAGCTCGCCAGCGTGCTGGTCACCCACCGCGACCACCTGCTCGACCTGTCCGGTCGCAACATGGGCACCACCCGCGGCGACGGCAAGTTCGACATCGACGGCGCCTCGGGCACGCTGGCCTACTACGCCAAGCTCGGCCAGACCTTGGGCGACCGCACCTGGCTGGCCGACGGCGAACAGGTGCAGTTCAGCCGCAGCAAGCGCTTTGTCGGCCAGCACATCTGGTCGCCGCGCCGCGGCATCGCCGTGCACATCAACGCCTTCAACTTTCCGGCGTGGAACCTGTGCGAAAAGCTGGCCTGTGCGTTGCTGGCTGGCATGCCGGTGCTGGCCAAGCCCGGCACGGCCACCGCCATCGTTTCGGTGCGCATCGTCGAGCTTTGGCAAGAGGCTGGCCTTTTGCCCGACGGTGCGCTGCAACTGCTGGTCGGATCGGCGGGCGACCTGCTCGACCACCTCGGCCCGCAAGACTGCGTGGTCTTTACCGGATCGGGCAGCACCGGCCAGCAGATCCGCAGCCATCCCCAGGTGTTGCGCTACAACGTCCCCGTCAACGTCGAGGCGGACTCGATCAACGCCACCGTGCTCGGCCCCGACATCGCGCCGGGCAGCGACGTGTGGACGATGTTCCTGGCCGAGGTGGTCCGCGAGATCACCCAAAAAGCCGGCCAGAAGTGCACCGCGATCCGCCGCGTGTTGGTGCCCAGCGCCGTCGCCGACGAGGTGCAGGCCGAGCTGGTGGCGCGCCTCCAAGATGCCCGCGTCGGCGATCCGGCTGTACAGGGCACCGCGGTGGGGCCTGTGGCGGGGCCGGCGCAAAAGCGCGATGTCGTTGCCGGGTTGCAGAACCTGGCCCTGCACGCACAGCTGGTGTGGCAGGCCGCGGACGTGCCGGCCGACGGGTGTTTCGTGGCGACCTCGCTGTTCCGGACCGACGCCGGCGCTGCGGCGGAATACGTGCATGATCACGAAGTCTTTGGCCCGGCCGCGACGCTCTTGCCGTATGCCGGCAGCGCCGACGAGGCCGTCGACATCGTCGCGCGCGCTGGCGGCTGCCTCGCGACCAGCGTTTTCTCAGACGACGCCGCGTGGGCTGGGCATGTGGTGCTCGGCGTGGCGCCCTACACGGGTCGCGTGTACTGGGGCAGCAGCAAGGTGTTCGACCAAGGCACCGGCCACGGCGCGGTGATGCCGGCGCTGGTCCACGGCGGCCCCGGCAAAGCGGGCGGCGGCGAAGAACTCGGCGGCGAGCGCGGCTTGCGGTTCTACTGGCAGCGCACCGCCATCCAGGGCGATACCCAGCTTTTGCGCGGCCTGGTCGGGTGAGCGGGGCTACGCGCCCTGCAGCCGTAGGCTGAGGTCCGCCGCGACCGCCGAGTGCGTCAAGGCGCCCACCGAGATCAAGTCGACGCCGGTCTCCGCCACCGCCCGCACCCGTTCCAAGGTCATATTGCCGCTCGCCTCAAGCAGAGCCTTGCCGGCCGTGCGGCGGACCGCCTCGCGCAGCCGGTCCAGGTCCATGTTGTCGAGCAACACCACTTCGGCGCCGGCCGCCAACGCCACATCCAGGTCGTCCAAGGTCTCGACCTCGACCTCGACGCGCAGCAGGTGCGAGCCCACGGTGCGCGCGCGCCGCACGGCCTCGGCTACGGAACCGGCCGCGTGGGTGTGGTTTTCCTTGACCAGGATCCCGGCGTCCAGCGCTGTGCGGTGGTTGGCGCCGCCGCCCGTGCGCACCGCGTACTTGTCGAGCGACCGGAAGCCCGGCAGCGTCTTGCGGGTGTCGGCGATGCGGGCGCCGGTGCCGGCGACGGCGTCGACATAGCGGCGGGTCAGCGTCGCCACCCCCGACATGCGCTGCAAGAAGTTGAGCGCGGTGCGCTCGGCGGTCAGGATCGACCCCAACGGGCCGGTGATGTGCAGCACGACATCCCCCGGTCCCACCCGGGCGCCCTCTGGGTGCAACTGCCGCACGGCGATGCGGGGATCGACGCGGGCCATCACCAGCGCGAAAAGGGGGCCGCCGCACAGGACCGCGGCGGATTTGGCGCGCACGTTGGCCGCGCCGGTCGCCGCAGGGTCGAGCGTTGCCAGGGTCGCGTGGTCGCCGGTGCCGACGTCTTCGGCCAGGGCCAGCTCGACCAGTTGGCGGATGTGCGGGTGTTCGAACCACATGGGCTGTCCGTTGGGCGGCGGGTGGCGCTGCCGGGCAGGGGAGCATCGCTGGTTTTGGCTTCCGTCGCCAAGCCGGACCGCGCCCCCACCCGCCAAATTGTTCCCCGACCCCGCCTGCGCTATCCTCCGCCGCCCGCGCCGCACCCCCCGGCGCGCCCCCAAGGCCATGGTCGACCCCACGCCCGACGCCGCCCCGCCGGTGTTGGAATTGCAGCACCTGCGCAAGACGTTCCGCGTCGGCTTTTGGGCCAAGAAGGTCCCGGCCGTGCGCGACGTGTCGTTGGCGTTGCAGGCGGGCGAGTCGCTCGGCTACCTCGGGCCCAACGGCAGCGGCAAGACCACCTCGATCAAGTGTCTGCTGGGCCTGGTGGTACCGACGGGCGGCCACGCGCGGCTTTTCGGCAGGCCAGCGTCGGATCCCCACGCGCGCGCCCGGGTCGGCTACCTGCCCGAGTCGCCGTATTTCTACGACTACCTGACGCCAACCGAAGTGCTCGACTACGTGGGCAAACTGTACGGCCTGGCCGCCGCCGATCGCAGCCGCCGCACCCGCGAGTTGCTGGGGGTCGTCGGCCTGGACGAAGCGGCCCGCCGGCCGCTGCGCGGGTTCTCCAAGGGCATGTTGCAGCGCGTCGGCATCGCGCAAAGCCTGGTCGCCGACCCGCAGTTGCTGATTTGGGACGAGCCGTTGAGCGGCCTTGACCCCATGGGTCGCAAGGAAGTCCGCGACCTGATGGTCGAACTGCGGCGGCAGGGCAAAAGCCTGTTCTTCAGCTCGCACGTGCTCGGCGACATCGAGGCCCTGTGCGACGCGGTGTGCATCCTGGACCGCGGCGTGGCGGTCGCCCAGGGGCACCTTTCGGAATTGCTGCGCCCGGACGCCCTGGAATCCGAAGCCGTGCTGGGCATGTCGGCCCAGACCGAGGCGGCGATGTTGGCGCTGCGTGCGCTGCCCGAGGCGACCGTGACCTTGACGCCGACCGGCGTGCGGGTGGTGCTGCCGACCGCGGCGGTGGCGGCGCTGTGCCGCGCGGTCGCCGACCTCGGCCTGGACCTGCGCGAGCTGTCGGCCCGCCGCGACTCGCTGGAAGAGCTCTTCCTGCGCAAGGCGGTCGCCCGCGGGCCAGAGGCGGCCGCATGACCACGCCCGCCCAGCACAAGGGCACGCCTGCCCAGCCTCCAGTGCTGCACATCGCCGGCATCGGCCCTTGCCTCGGCCGGGTCGCCGCGGTCGCCGCCAATACGCTGCGCGAGGCCGGTCGCGCCCGGCTCTTTTACGGCGTGCTCGGGGCGGCCGTGCTGCTCCTGGCCTTTTCGCTGGTGCTGAGCGACCTCGCGCTCGTCGACCAAAAGGCGCGGTTGGTGCAGTCGTTCGGCATGGCCGCCATCCCGTTGGTGGGCGCGGTGTCGGCGACCCTGCTCGGCGTGGTGCTGCTGCACAAAGAGATCGACAAAAAGACCCTCTACGCCATCCTGCCCAAGCCGATCCGCCGCAGCGAGTTCGTGCTCGGCAAGTTCACCGGACTGGCCGTGCTGTTGGGGCTGCAACTGGCGGCGCTGGTCCTGTGCTGGTGGCCGGTGCTGGTGATGCGCGGCGGCGCGCTGACCCCGGCGCTCGGTCGGGCCATCGGCCTGTGCCTGTTCGAGCTGTGGCTGGTCACCGCCGTGGCGATGTTCTTTTCGGCGCTGACCCGGCCGGTGCTTTCGGGCGTGTTCACGCTCGGCGTGCTGGTGGTCGGTCGATCCAACTACGTCATCGCCGACCTGCTCGGCGCCAACAAGGGCGTGTTCGTCGAGGTGCCAGCCATGCGCGCGCTGGGCAAGGTGTTGGTCGCCGTGGTGCCCGACCTGTCGACCTTCGCCGTCGCCGACCCGGTGCTGCACGGCTGGTCGGTGCCGTGGGACTATTTCGCCGCCGCCGCTGGCTATGGCTTGTCGTGGACGGTGCTTTTCCTGGTGGGCGCGGTCTTTCTTTTCGAGCGGCGGGATTTGACGTGACGGCGGTTGCTGCGCTGCTGCGCGCATGGCGGTGGCCGCTGCTGGCCCTGGCGGTGGTGCTGACGTCGCTCGCGGTCCGCGCCACGGTCGAACAGCGCGCGGCCTACGCGCGGGCGGTCGCGTTTGAGCACGCGGGCGACCTGTGGCGGGCGGTCGACGAATACCGCTGGGCTTTGCGCTGGTACACCCCGTGGGGGCCAGACCACGGCGACGCGGCAGAGGCCCTGCGCGACCTCGGTGAACGCCACGCCAAAGACGACCCGGAGCTTGCGGTGCAGGCCCTGGACAACCTGCGCAGTGGGCTCTACGCCGGCCGGTCTCTGTGGCTGCCGCGGGCCGAGTTGGTGGCGCTGTGCAATGAACGGTTGCCGCCGCTCTTGGTGCGGGTGGCCGAGCGCCGCGGCGATCCGCGGGCCCTGGGCGCGGGGCGACCGGCGTTGCTGGCGCAGTTCCAGGCGGCCTACGCGCGACCGGTCGGCGTGGGGCCGTGGGTGTCGCTCGCCGTGTCGCTGGGGTTCTTGCTGTGGGTCGCCGGCATCGTGTTTGCCGTGCGCCGCGGCGTGGACGACGACGGCCGGTTCCTGGCGACGGGCTGGCGCTGGCTGGGTGCGTCGGCGGCCGGCTTCGTCACCTGGGCGCTGGCGATGTGGTTGGGCTGATCCAACCGCGTTGCCATTGACCGCACCGGCGTGCGGCAAGACACTGCGCAAGGGCCAACCCGGGCCCGCGACCCGCCATGCCCGCGCCCACGCCACCCACCCACCCGTCGTACCGCGGTGCCGTCATCTGGCGCGAACCGGTATTGTGGGACCGCGAACCCGAGATCGCCGCCGTCGCGGCGTTCCTGGCTGGCCCGCCCGGCGGTGTGCTGTGGGTCTGGGGCCCGGCCGGCAGCGGCAAACGCTCGCTGGTCGCCCACGTGTTGGGTCAAACGCGGTGGCCGGCGTGCGCGGACGGCTTGATCTGGATCGACCTGGACGGCGTGGCTTGGCGGCAGAACCTGCGCGAGGTGGCCGTGCGCTGGCAGGCGGACCGCGACCCCGCTCCGTTGCCGCGCTTGCGCGACCACTGGGCCGCCGCCGACATCGTGGTCGTCTTGGCGGGTGCGTCGGCCGCTGCTTGGACGGCCGGGCAATTGCCGGTGGGCGGCGGGTGCGCCCGCACGGTGGTGGTCAGCGCCGACGCGCCACCTGCCGAGGGCATGGCCACGCTGCCGATCGGCGGATGGCGGGATCCACCCGCGCTCGACCCCTGGTGGGCTGGCCCTGCCGCGGTCAGCGCCACTTGGCGGTCAGCGCTGCGCGACGCGGGCGACCTGCCGTGGATGGCCGCGGTGCTCGCCGCCCAACTGCGGTCGTTGCACGAACAAGAGGGGCCCGCCGGCCTGTCGCGCTGCGCCGACGCTTTGCACGCGGCCCCGCCCGGCGGCGGTGGAGATGCGCTGCTGTCGTGGTGCTGGAAACGCCTGGGCGACGCCGCCCGCAGCGCACTGCACCTGCTGGTCGCGCAGGGCGGCGACGACCGCGATGGCTGGGCTGCCCAGCTGCTGGGCCACGACGCGCTCGGCGAAGCGTCGGTCGAGCTTGGGCAGTCGGGGCTGATCCAGGTGCGCTCCTGCGCCGACCGGCCGTTTGCCGCCGCGCCCGTGTGCGCGTTCGTGCGCGATCAGCCTGGCCATGGCGCCGCCCGCGGGCGGCTGGTGCACGCGGTCGCGCTGGCGCTGGTGCGCGGCCTGGAGACGCCGGCGCTGGCCGACCCGATCCAGCGGGCGTTGCGCGCGGTCGCCGTGGTGCTGGACGACGGCCTTGCGCGCGGCGACGCGGGGCTGCTGTGCGCGCTATTCGACGCCTGGTCGGCGCCCCTGGTCGCGTCTGGCCGCGCCTGGGAGCTCAATGACGCCGGGCAACGCGCGGTGCAAGAGGGCGATCCCGCCGTCGCGGCGAGCGCCCAGCGCGCCCTGGGGCTGGCGTGCCTCGCAGAGGGGCAGCCGGAACTGGCCGAGGCGTGGCTGGTGGCGGCCCGGCAAGGCACAAGGCGCGACCTGGCGCTGCACGCGCCGGCCCAGCGGTCGTGCGCCTCGCGGTACGCCGATCCGGCGGTGTGCCCCGACCCGGCGCTCGACGCGTGGCTCGCCGAGTTGCCGGCCCAGGCCGAACTGCCGTCGGCGCGCGCCGAACAAGCCCTGGTGCGCGAGATCGCCCGCCATTTTCCGCCGTGGACGGTCGGCGAGTGGCGCGCGGTGGTCGACGCCGAGGTCGCGGTGGCGCACAGCCACGCCGACGTGCCGGGTGCCTGGCAGGCGCTGGTGCGCGCGCACCCCGCGGTGTCGGCTTTGCCGCGGCGCGACGAACAGGCCTACCACTTGGTCGCCATGGGCCAGGTCGCGGCGCGCGCTGGGCAACTGGTGGACGCCGAAGATGCCTTTGCCGCAGCGGCGGCGCGGTTCCGGGCCGCCGGCGATTGGCACAGCGAGCAGCCATGCCGGCACTGGCAGTGGCTGGTGGTGGCGGCGACGGACAAGGCGCGCGCCGCGGTTTTGCGAGGGCAGATCGAGGCCTTGGGCCAGCAGATCGCCGCGATCGGCGACCCCCACGCGGTGCGCCAATCGGTGGCCGTGTGCCTGCGCGCCGCCCGGGCTTGTCGGCAGCGCGGCGAGCAACCGCAGGCGCGGACCTGGCTCGAACAGGCCGCGGCCGGGTGCAGAAAGCTGCACCTGCGCGACGAGGACCCGCCGCTGGCCGAGGCGCTGCGGATGCTGGCGGAGTTGGCGGATGGTTGAATGGCGAGCCGCCCGCGGCCCTGGGGCCAATCCACCCCACGGCCGCCCCCCGTCGCCGGTTTGCGATTGACACTGCGGTCTTGTCGGGGCACCTTGCGCGTGTCGGCGGCCCGCGCGCGCGCCGCAGGAGGCCTGTGCCATGGCGAGCCCAACCCAAATCAAGAATGAAGCCAAAAAGCAGATCAAGGACAAAGCGGGCAACGCCACCGCCAAGGTCGCTGACACCAAGAAGCAGACCGAAAAGGCCGTGACCTCGGGCGTCAAAGCCAAGACAGCGGCCGTCAACAGCGCCAAGTCGACCATCAAGGACATTGGCGACAAGACCGCGGGCGAAATCAAGAAGGTTGGCGCTGAGGCCAAGGCCCAAATCGAGAACGCCTACAAGACCGGCCAAGCTGTCGCCGACGCCGTCAACAACTTGGAGAACGATCTCAAAGACATCGAAAACGCCGTCGTCGGGGCCGTCGAAACGGTGGTCGCCGCGGTCGAAGAGGCCGTCAGCGGCATCCTGTCGTTGTTTGGCGGCGGTGGCAGCAAGGGCGCGGGTCCCAAGGAGGCCGCCTCGGGCAACCGGCCGTTCGACCACCGCGGCAACTTCAAGTTCCGCATCGAGATCGGCAACATCTCGGCCGGCGCCTTCCGCGCGATCGACGGCCTGGGCACCACCACCGAGCTCATCGAATACCAGGGCGGCGGCGACATGTTTGCCCGGCAGATTCCCGGTCGGCCCAAGATCGCGCCCATCACCCTCAAGAAGGGCTGGGTGGTCAACGCCGCGCTGTGGAACTGGATGCGCGACACCATGGAAGGCAAGTTCAGCTTCCACAACGTGTCGGTCATCTTGATGGACGACGACGGCCAGACCGACGTCGCCCGCTATGAGTTGACGCAGTGCTGGCCCTCGTCGTGGAAGGGCTTCCAGTTGGACGGCATGAGCAACGAGGCCATGGTCGAAGAGCTGGAGCTGCAGGTCCGCCAAATCCGGCGCGTCCCGGCTTAGCCATCGCAAACAGCACCGGCCTGCGCGCTCCGGCCCCGCCCGCGGTGGTGCTGGGCGACGGCGATCTGCGCGCCATCGAAGCCGCCGCGGCCTACCTCGACAATCCTAGATTTTTGCTCAAGGTCGCCGACCTGGTCGGCCGGCCCGCCGAGGTGCTCTTGCAGCGGTTGCCCGAGCGGGCGCAGCGCGGCATGGCCAAGGCGGTCGATGCGGCGCTGCACAAGGCGCTCGACGTGGCGATCTCTTCGCTCGACGGATCCTCTACAGCCAGTCCCGGGGTGCACGCGGCTGGGGCGGCTGCGCTCGGCGGCGTTGCGGGCTTCTTTGGCCTGGGCGCCTTGGCGGTCGAGTTGCCGCTGTCCACCGCGGTGATGCTGCGCTCGATCGCCGCCATTGCGCGGGCCGAAGGCGCCGACCTCTCCGACCCGGCCGTGCGCTTGGAGTGCCTGACCGTGCTCGGCCTGGGTGGCCAGACCCCAGCCGATCCCGACGTCATTGACGTAGGCGACCCGCAACAGGCGTCGGCCGTGGCGGCGATGGATTCGGCGTACTGGACGGCGCGACTGGGGTTGGCGTTGGCGCTGCGCCAGGCGGCGAGCCACGTTGCGGCTTCCGGGGCGGCGCGGCTGACGGCGACCGATCTGGCCCGCGGCGGCGGCGCAGTGGTCGGCAAGTTGCTGGCCAAGGTAGCGGCGCGCTTCCAGATCGTGGTTTCGGAGAAGTCGGTGGCGCAGGCGGTGCCGGTGGCGGGCGCAGTGGCGGGCGCTGCGCTCAATGCGGCCTTTGCCGAACACTTCAACGAAGTCGCGCGCCACCACTTTCGCTTGCGCCGGATCGAGCGGCAGTTTGGCGAAGCGGCGGTGCGGCGGGCCTACGCCGAGGCGTTGGCGGCGATCCGCGCGCGCGGCGCTTCTTGACACCACCCACGGTTGGCGGCACGCTACTGAACAGATGTTCCGGTTGCTGCCGCCGGAGCGCTGGAGTGCCATGGCCACCGCCCGCCCGCCCCTCTCGCCACCCGGCCCAGCGGCCGACCTTGCCGACCTGACCGAACGGCAGCTCGACATCTTGCGGTTCGTGCAGCAGTTTTCCGCGGACCGCGGCTATCCGCCGTCGATGCGCGAGATCGGCGAGCAGTTCGGCATCCGCTCGACCAACGGCGTGTCGGACCACCTGCGGGCCTTGGAGCGCAAGGGCTACCTGCAGCGGTCCGGCCACCTGTCGCGCAGCCTGACCGTGGTCAAGCAACCCGCCGACCGCGCGTGGCAGGGCGATGGACCCGCGTGGCAAGGCGACGAGGTCGAGCGCACCATCGAACGTTTCGCTGAGCCCGAGTTCGGTGGGCCGCCCTTGCCGCCGAACGTCGTGCCGCTGCGCCGGCCACCCGCGGGTGATCGGTTGGGGGCGGGCGATCGGCTTGGCACGGGGGATCGGTTGCTGCGGCGGGGTGAGGCCAGCTTGCGCGATCGCGCCGATCTGCGCGCGCAGCACAGCGCGGTCGTGCCGGTGTTGGGTCGGGTGGCGGCGGGCCAACCGCTGCTCGCCGTCGAAGACGCCGAAGAGACGTTGGTGGTCGACCAGTTCCTGTTGGGCGGCCCGGGCGAGGTGTTCGCGCTGCGCGTGGTCGGCGAGTCGATGATCGACGCCGGCATCCTGCCCGGCGACTACCTTTTCGTGCGCAAACGCGACCAAGCGCGCAATGGTGAGATCGTGGTGGCGATGCTCGACGGCGAAGCCACGGTCAAACGCTACTTCATCGAAGGCGACCGCGTGCGCCTGCAACCAGAAAATCGCACGATGTCGCCGATCTACGTGCGGCGCGGCGACCTCACGGCCTTTACGCTGGTGGGGGCGGTCGTGGGCGTCTATCGCCGGATGTAGGCCAATTCACCGGCAGCAACGCCGCCAGCGCCGGTTCGGGCCAGAAGTCGTCCGGCGGGGGCACCGTCCACTGCAGCGTCTGGCCATTGGGGTGCTGCAACTGCAAGTGCCCGCCGTGCAACGCGATGCGCGGCAGCCCCGCGGAGGCCGACGGCAAATCGCTCAGGTCGCCGTACAGCCGGTCGCCGGCGATGGGGCCTACCGCCCACGCCAGGTGCACGCGGATCTGGTGGCTGCGGCCGGTGTGCAATTGCAGGTCGACCAGCGCCAGGGCCCGGTCGGCGTCGAAAGCCAGGCAGCGCACGCGGGTGCGGGCCGGTGCGCCGGTCGCGTGGGTGGTCATCCGGCCGGGCGCAACCTCGGCCACCGGTTCGTCCACGACCTGGTCGGGCACCGCCACGCGGCTGCGCACACACGCCAGGTAGCGGCGGCGGGCGCGGTGGGCGGCGAACTGGCTGGCCAGGTGCCGGGCGGCCTGGGGGTCGAGCGCATAAGCGACCAGGCCCGAAGCGTCGCGATCAAGGCGATGGAGTTCGCCGAGATAAACCTCCGGACCCAGCAGGGCGCGCACCCGCAGGCTCAACGCATCGCCGCCGCGCGGTGGCGGTTGGGTCGGCAGCCCCGCCGGCTTGTGGGCGACCAATACCCTGTCGTCGCGCCACACCACCCGCAGTTGCCCTTGGTCCACGGCGGCGCGCCGCGGGTCGGCCGCAGGCCACAGCGCCACCCGCTGGCCCGCGCCCACCCACAGCGCGGGATCGCGCACCCGGCGGCCATCGACGTACGCTGCACCGTCCGCCACCTGCCGCCACACCACGTCCGCGGCCTCGCCGCAAAGCGCCGCCAGGATATCGCCGAGTGAGCCGGCAAGACGGCTGCGTGTGTCGATGATTGGCTTGTTCTTTCCGATGCTTGTCGATTCGGTCACGGGTCCGTTCCACACCGGGCCGCGCGGTTTGGCAAGGCGGCACCGTTGGCGTATCATCGCCCCGCGCGCCCTACGGGTCCACCTTTGGTTGCGCGACGAAAGGCGATTTTGGCGGCGGCGCGCGCGCGGTAGCTGGCCAGGGTCGCGGAGCGCTCCGCGGGCGTGGTGTCCGCCTGTAGCGCTCGGGCCCATCGCCTCCGGCCCGCGACTTCGACGCACCTTCGGCTGCCCGTGACGACTTTCGCCATCGAGCCCGACGTTCCCCACGACCCGTTGGCGGCCGCCGAAAGCGCCGACTGGGCGCGCGCCCGCCACCTGGCCGTGCTCGGGCTGCCGTTGGACGACCGGGCCGCCGAACTGCTGCGGGCGCTGGAGCAGTTGCAGCGCTGGATCCGCGACCCCGAGCGCGCCCAAGCCACGGTGCAGGCGCGCGAAAGCCGCACCGAGGAGAACTTCGTCGTCGCCCCGCCGGCTGAAGAAGCCGCGAGCCATGGGCTGCACGACGAAGCGGCGCCGGCCCCGAGCGACGAGCTGCCGCCGATGGACGAATCGGCCGAGGCCATCGAACTCAGCGCCGAGGAAGTGACCGACGCCGAGACGCTGGTCGGCGAAAAAGAGCTGGTGCCCGAGACCGTGGTGACCAAGGTCGCCCAGCCGCAGCAGTTCGCGACCGCCGAGACCATCGTGCTGTCGGGTCCTGAAATCAAGCGCAAGATTCGCCTCCGGCAGTCGGTCATCGCGGAGTACGTCGCGCAGGTGCTCTACGAGGACATCGGCTGCCTTTTCGAGATTGGAGATCGCGAAGGCGCGCTCATCTCGCTCGAGCGCCTGCTGGCCATAGCGCCGATCACGCCGCAAATCGAGCAGTTCCTGACCCACAACGAAGCCCGGCTCATCGAGTACTACCAGACCGTGCTCGGGCCGTGGACGCGCACTGCCCGCCTCAAGGAAGGCGAGACCGCGATGCCGACCGGCTACTTCAAGATCGACAAGGTCGCCGCTATCGTGCGCCACCTCGACGGCACCTTGCCGCTCGAAGAGGTCATCGCACGCTCGGGCCTGCGCGTCATTGAGGCCTGCGCGGTGTTGTCGCAGCTTGCGCGCAGTTCCAGCCTGGACCTCGGCGACAAGAAATAGCCGGACCTTGTCGGCGCTGCGGCGTTTGACCGTCGATCGCGACCCGCGTAGGGTGCGCCCTGGGCCGGCGCCATCGCTCGCCGCGCACACCAACCACGCCAGGGAGCGCCCGTGAAGAACTTCGTGCTCGACACCAACGTGCTGCTGCACGACGCCAATTGTCTGCTCAGTTTCGCCGACAATGTCGTCAACGTGCCCATCTACGTCATCGAAGAGATGGACACCTTCAAGCGCGACCAGTCCGAACTCGGCCGCAACGCCCGCCGCATCGCCCGCGAGCTCGACGACTACCGCGCGCTCGGCAACCTGCGCGAGGGCGTCCCGTTGGCGGCCGGCGGCATCCTGCGCGTGGTGATGGCGCGCGCCGACATGCCCGGCCACTTCTCTGTCGGCCACACCATGGACGACGCCATCCTGTCGGCGGCGCTGTTCCTGCACAAGGAGGAACCGCACCGGCCGGTGGTGTTCGTGACCAAGGACACCAACCTGCGCATTCGCGCCGACGCGCTGGGCCTGCACGCCGAGGACTACGACCGTCAGGAAATGGACCTGACCGAACTGTACACCGGCACGGGCGAGATTGCGGTGCCGGTCGGCGTCATCGACACGCTGTACGCCGAGGGTGGCATCGATCTCGGCGAGCTCGGCGACCTGCGCGAAAAGCTCTGGCCCAATCAGTACCTGGCGGTGCGCGCCGACACCAACCACGGCAAGATGGCGTTCGCCCGCGTCCACAACAGCCGGTTGGAGCACCTGCGCGGCGCCAGGCAGAACGTCTGGGGGGTCCAGCCCAAGAACCGCGAGCAGATGTTTGCCCTGGACATGCTGATGCGCGACGACATCCAACTGTGCACGCTGGTCGGCAAGGCCGGCACCGGCAAGACGCTGCTGGCGCTGGCCGCGGGGCTGCAGTCGGTGACCGACCGCGAGGTCTACCGCAAGCTATTGGTAAGCCGACCGATCTTTCCCTTCGGCCGCGACATCGGCTTCCTGCCCGGCGACATCGAAGACAAGCTCAACCCGTGGATGCAGCCGATCCACGACAACATCGACTTCTTGGTCTCGGCGCAGTTTGGCGAAAAAGCCGCGGACCGCGAACCTGCTGGCAAGGCCGACGGCAAGGCGAGCGCGCGCGGCGGCGGCAAGGTGTGGAGCTACGAAGAACTGGACAACGCCGGCATCCTCGAAGTCGAACCGTTGACCTACATCCGCGGCCGCAGCCTGCCCGGCGTGTACATGATCGTCGACGAGGCCCAGAACCTCGGACCGCACGAAATCAAGACCGTGCTCACCCGCGTCGGCCACGGCACCAAGATCATCCTGACCGGCGACCCCTACCAGATCGACCAGCCGTACCTCGACAGCCTGAACAACGGCCTGACCTACGTGGTCGAGCGCTTCAAGGACCAGCCGATCGCCGCGCACATCACGCTGAGCAAGGGCGAGCGCAGCCCGCTGGCCGAACTGGCAGCCAACCTCCTCTAATTTTCAACGGTTCTATCATGTCCAACACCCGTTGGTGGGCGCAGGTGTCGTGCGTTGCCGCCGTCTTGTTCGCGAATTCCGCCTCCGCGGCGGGCAAGAAATCGGCCGGCGGCAGTGGAGGCCACCCCGTGGTGCGCCTGGCCGCCGAGGCCTTCAGCGGCAACGCCAAGGACATCGCGCTGCTGGCCGTGGCCAACCCGCTCGACCGCGAAAGCAGCGAAGGTTCGGCGGCCCTGGTGCGCCTGGACGACGGCCGCGATGGCGGCCTGCCGACCTGCTATCTCCTAGAACTACAGGGAAAACCGTATAGCCCCGGCAGGATCGCCGCCCAGCAGCGCATGAGCGTGTGTCCGGCAGGCGCCCCCAAGGGCGCGCAACTGAGCCGGGTCGCGCTTTCCGGCCGCCACGAGGCCTGGCAGGTGCGGCTGGAGTCGGCCCGCTACGACAGCAAGGCCGGCGGCGGCGAGACCGCGGCGTTCTGGGGCCTCTTTGCGCGGCAGGGCGGCGACCTGCGCAGCCTGTGGGAGCGAACCAGCACCACGTTCAAGTCCAAGGGCGACGTGGCCTTGAACCAATCCGAGGTGTGCGGCGCCCCACAGATCGTCGCCGGCAGCCAGGAACCCGACAGCGTCACGGTCGTTTGCGACACGGAAACGATGGCGGGCAAGTTGCCCAAGCGCGCGCGGCTGACCTTCAAGTCCAGCTGGGCCGGCGACCGCTACATCCAGAACTGACGGGCGTCACCCAAACCGCACGCCCGCCTTGAGCGCCCGCCGAGCCACGATGCCCACGGCCGCCAGCCCCGCGGTGCCGTCGTGGGCTTCGGGCAGGCGGTGCACGCAGGTGGCCAAGGCCCGGCGCACGAATTCGCTGGCGCCAAAGGCCAATTCCGCGCAGGCCAGCCGCAGCGGGTGGCCCGTGAGCACCTCGTCAATCGGCAGCGTCGCGGCGACCAGGTCGCGCAGGCTGTCGGCGTCGGCCAACGCGGCAGCCGTCAAGTGCGCCCCGCGGTCGATGGCCTCGAGCGCCCGCGGTCCGAACGCGAGCGGGCCGATGGGACCCTGCGCCGTCCAACGCAGGCCGCGCATGCCGCGTTCGAGGGCCCTCTGCAGCGGATCGCTCGGATCGGCGCGACCGGCGACACGGCCGCGGTCGCGCACGAAAAGCAGCGCCTCTGGCTTGAGTTCGCGGCTGGCCTTGTGCAGCACCCACGCGGGTTGGCGGTAGCGGCCGAGCATGTCGAAAAGCGCAACGCGATCGAACGACGCCGGCGCGAACGTCACCTCGCCGTAGGGCCGCGTGACCAGCGTCAGCCGCGCGGCCAGCTCCGCAGGCAAGTCGCGGTGCCAGCGCTGCGCGGAATCACTGTCCAGGTCGGCGACAGTGACCCAGTTGTCGGCGCGCGTCAGCTGCAGGGCCAGGTCGCGCCGCGCCGAACCAGCGAGCAACACGCGCGCCTGCTGGCACGCGGTCAACTGGCGGTCCAAGGTCGGCAGAACCCAGGCCGAAGCCTCTGCATCCGCGGCATGGGCCGGCTCGGGCACCGCAGCGTTGCGGCGCACCCCGTCGATTTCGCGGCGAAGTCGGACCAATGTGCGGTCCTTGGCGGCGTCGGTCCGGTCAGCCGGGCGGCCAGCCCAGCGACCGGCCGGCCAGCAGGTGGGCGTGCAGGTGGGGCACGCTCTGGCCCCCGTCGGCGCCGGTGTTGAGGACGGTGCGATAGCCACGGTCGGCCAGGCCGAGATCGGCGGCAACTTGCCGGACGCCGGCCAGGATCTCGCCCAAGAGACCGTCGTGGCGGGCGTCGCTATGGCCGAGCGACGTCAGATGTTCGCGCGGGATGACCAGCACGTGCACGGGCGCCTGCGGGTGCAGATCCGCAAATGCCACGACGCGCGGGGTCTCCAAAAGCAGCGGCGTGCCGAACTCGCCGCGGGCGATGCGGCAAAACACGCACCCGGCGTCGGCGGCCACGGCTGTCTACTTGGCCAGCCTGGCGGCCTTGGCGGCAGCCTTGGCCGAGGTAATCTGGCGCTTGATGCGGTCCAGTTTCTTCCTGCGCGCGTCGAGGCGGCGCATTTTTGGGGTGCGGCTTCCGCTGCCCATGGGTGCTCCTGGTGGGCCGGCGGCCCGAGTGAGGACTGCAAAGGAGTTAGCCGATCCGTCACCGGCCGCGCCTGAACTGCGCGCCGGCCCATCTGGACGCGATCGGGTGACCTACAAGACAAGCAACTGGGGCCAGGAAAGGATGGAGTCCATCGTTTCTGGTCCCGAACCAGCGTCGCCCCCGACCCACCCGGGTGCGGTTGCGCAATGGGGCCGGTAGGGTAGGCGCGACCGTGGGTTCCGTCAATGGGCCGATCCCGAATCGGCGCGTCGGCCACGCCCAGTTGCGAATCCGGCCAACGGCGCTATCCTGCGCGCCCGCCGGCAGCCCGCGCCGGCGCTGCCGGTTGCCGTTGCATCTTTTCGACCCCGTTCCGCTGCGCACGTTGCCGCCCAATGCCATCACGGCGGCGGCGATGGCGTTCGGCTTGGCCTCGGTGCACCAGTCGCTGTCTGGCGGTGACCTGAAGCTGGCCGCGTGGTTCGTGCTGTTGAGCGTGCTGCTCGACAAGCTCGATGGCAGCGTCGCCCGCGCGCTCAAGGGCAGCAGCGAGTTCGGCATCCAATTCGACTCGTTCAGCGACGCCACCGCCTTTGGCATCGCCCCGGCCGCGCTGGTGTTCGCAGCCGCCCGGCAACTGACGCCGGCCGACTGGGGGCCTGACGCGGCATGGCTGGGCGTACCCGCGACAGGCTTGCTTGCCGCCATCTGCCTGGGCTATGCGGTGATGACGGCGGTGCGGCTGGCGCGGTTCAACGTCACCACTGCCGCCCTCGGGCCCTACCTTTTCCTGGGCCTGCCGTCGACGCTGTCGGGCGCCCTGGTGTGCAGCGCCTTTCTCGCCGCGCACGAAATCGGCCTCGACGCCCGCGCACCCGCGGCCTTTGCGGTGTTTCCGTGGCTTTTGCTGGTCAACGCCGCGTTGATGGTCTGCAACTTGCCCCTGCCCAAGTTCAAGGTCAGCAAACACCCGGCGGTCAAGGCGTTCCAGTTGACTTCAGCCGTGGCGGTGTACCTGCTGATTCCGCTGCGCGTCGGTTTTGGCGTGGTGTTGCTCTTGCTGCTCGGCTACCTCGCCGTGGGGTTCGGTTGGCTCGGTCCGCGGCTGTGGCGCGACCACCAAGCGGCCCAGGCTGCGTGACGACCGGACCAACCTATGCCGCGCGTCGCCATTGCCGCCCCTGACGGAGCCTTGCTTTCGGTGCGCAAGCCCATCCGCGCGGCTGGACCGTGGGTGATCCTGCTCGACGGCATCGGCTGCGATGGCTACATCTGGCGCTATTTGCGGCCGGCGCTGGAGCGGAACTGCCGGGTGGTGCACCTGCAATACCGGGGCCATGGCCTGTCCGAAGTGCCCGCAGACCACGCCGGCCTGACCATCGAGCAGTGTGCACGCGACGCCTGGACGGCGCTGCGGATCTGTGGCTTTGGCGACGGCGATCGGGCGGTGCTGGTCGGCCACTCGATGGGTGTGCAGGTGGCGCTGGAGGCCGCGCACCAGCACATCGACCAGGTCGCGGGGCTGGTGCCCATCTGCGGCGCATTCGAGCGACCGCTGGACACGTTTCAGGGCTCGGATGTCGGCGCGCGCATTCTGCCGGTGCTGTCGGGTGCGGCGCTCAAGTACCAGCAGGGCTTGCGCAACGTCTGGCAGCGGTTGATGCCGACCGAGTGGGCCTACAAGCTGGCGCTCGCCACCGAGATCAACGCGCAGATGATCCGCAAGGAGGATTTTCTTCCCTACTTTCGGCACATGGCGCGCATGGACCCGCTGGTGTTCCTGGCCTACCTGCAAGACGTCGCCAGCCACTCGGCGCGCCCGTACCTTGGCGAACTCGCGGTTCCTGCGCTGGTGGTGTCGGGCCAGCGCGACCACTTCACGCCCGATCGCCTCCAGAAGGAACTGGCCCAGGCGTTGCCGGACTCGGAGTTGTGCGAAATCCCGGGCGGGTCCCACACGGCGCCGCTGGAGTTGCCGGAATTGTTGGAATTGCGCTTGGAAGACTGGGGCCGGCGGCGCGGGCTCGGCTTGTTGTAGCCCGGCTCGCCGAGGTCAGTGCTGGAAGCAGCGCTGGAAACAGTGCTCGAGTCCGCGCTCGAATCCGCGCTCAAATCAGTGCTCGAAGAAGATCGCGTCGTGCACTTGTAGGAAAGCGTTGAGGATTTTCTGCTCTTCGTCGGTCAAGGTCTCGAACTGGACGCCTGCACCGGCGTGGGTCCGCCCGTCTCCGGCGTCGGCGTCCAGCGGCTTGGTCCAACACACCGTCGCCTGCTTGTCGAACACGTAGTTGCTGCCGGGCACGCTGAAGCGCACCTGCACCTTGTCGCCGCGCTTGAGTGGCGCCTCGGTGGCGATGAAGAGCCCGCCGGCCGAGATGTTCTGGGTCAGACCGACGAAAAGCTTGTGATCGGTCGCCACGCCGACGCGGATGTCGAACTGGTGCCGGTCGGCGCTGCGGTGGTTCGACCCGCCAGCGGACGGTACGCCGCTCGCTGGCGTCAATTCGACCCGCGGGTACTTACGGCTCTCGTTCTTGCCTGACGTGGTCTTGCTCATCGCGGTTCCGTCCATCGATGTGCCTCCAGCTAGCGACGCGCGCTACCCGGGGCTGCCCAGGTGCACGCGCAAAAGGTTTCGGCCCAGCAGGAACAGGTCGCCATTGCGCAGCGGCGTGTCGTGCTTGACCTTGACGAAGGTGCCGTTCGAACTCCCCAGGTCCTTGAGGAACGACCGCCCGCTGCGGTCCGACAGCACTGCGTGCGACCCCGAAACGAAGCCGTCGCGCGGAAACAGGATGTCGCCTCTCTCGCGGCCAAGGAAGACGTCGGGCGTGGTGAGCAAGTAGGCGTTGGCCACCTGGCGCGACAGGCCCAATTGGCACAAGCGACCCCAAACACCCCGCGGAGGCTGCCAGCCGACCGTCTCGGCGAGGCCGTCGGAATTGACCTCGGGCACCAAGCGGTCAAAGCGCTCAAAGCGCAATATTTCCTGGCCGATGCGCACCACTTCGCCGTGGTGCAACTCGACGGGTGTGGTAATTCGTAAAAACACGCCGTTGCTGTGGTCTACAGGCCTCAGCATCGCGCGACCGGTGTCGGCCTCGACCACGCAGTGCAGGCGCGCGAGGAATCCGTCGTCGGGAAAGCGCAACTGGCACGCCTCGCCTGAACCGATGCGGTTCTCGCCAACTGCGATCGGGAACTGCACCGACTCGCCGCCGTTGTCGTCGATGAGCGCCACGTAGCCCACCCGATCGCTGCGGATCGAAGCCTGCGGCATCGGCAACGTCGAACTGTGGTGGGGATTGACGGCGCCGCAACTGCCACAAAACGCATTGGTGCTCGGCACGGGGGCGCGGCACTGCGTGCACAGTTGCTGGTTGGGCGGCGGCGGGGCGGGCACCGGTCGCGGCGACGGCACGGGTTGCACGTCGCTGTGGCCGAGCAGGCCCGATCCCGGCGGCGGAACCGGTTGGCTGTAGCGCAGGACCGGCGGCGGCGCAGTGGTCGCGGGCTTGGCGGGCGGTGCAGGGGCAGGGGTGGCGAATTCGGGCGCAGGGTTGTTGGCGGTTTTCGAGAAGTCGATCTTGTCGGCCACCGAAGCCGGTCTGGCTATCGATGGCTGCGAGATCGACGGTTGCGAGATCGACGGTTGCGAGATCGACGGTTGCGAGATCGACGGCCGGCCGGTGGCCGCCGCGCCGCGCTGGCGCAGCGTTCCACCAGAAAGCCCGCCATTGGCACCCTGGGCCGGCGGCTGGACCGGCACCTGCACGGCCTTGGTCGGCAGCGCGTCGGCGGCGGGTGCTTCGGCCACCATCGGCTGGATCTGCTGGCTTTTTCGGTTGGCGCGGTGGCTGCCCGACTGCCGCTTGGCGGCCGGCGTGACCAGCGCGGGCGGCGGCACCGCCGCCGTCGCCCCCTCATCGGCCGCGGACGTGGCGGGCGCGATCTGCGGCGCCGA
>Ga0194120_10000233_pt1 | contig 101562 bp, 74 predicted proteins | sample TA2MahCa65mmetaG_FD_148642 | JGI IMG/M metagenome (GOLD analysis project Ga0194120, IMG submission 148642) | Freshwater microbial communities from Lake Tanganyika, Tanzania - TA2015019 Mahale Deep Cast 65m | ecosystem: Environmental > Aquatic > Freshwater > Lake | place: Tanzania: Lake... | reverse complement strand
CGGGCCAGGTTGGAAAGGCCCGCGACGCGGTCGTGGGCGGCTGGCGAGGCGCGGTAGCCCATGTGCCTGAGCGCGGCCTGCAGGAGCACGTCGTTCACCAGCGTGCTCTTGCCCGAGCCCGAGACGCCCGTCACGCAGATGAACCCACCCACGGGGAAGGCCACGTCCACGTTCTTCAGATTGTTGGCCCGGGCCCCCTTCACCACGATGACCTTCTTCTCCGAGAGCGGGCGGCGGGCGGGAGACGCGGCGATCGAACGCCGACCTGAAAGGTATTGCCCCGTGAGCGATTCCGGGTGGACGCAGATGTCGGCGACGGAGCCCTGGGCGACCACCCGCCCGCCGTGGACGCCCGGACCCGGGCCCATGTCCAGCACGTGGTCGGCGGCCCGGATCATCTCCTCGTCGTGCTCGACGATGAGGACGGTGTTGCCGATGTCGGTCAGGTGGCGCAGGGTGGCGATGAGGCGGGCGTTGTCGCGCTGGTGGAGGCCGATCGTGGGCTCGTCAAGGACGTAGCAGGCGCCGACGAGCCCGGAGCCGACCTGGGTGGCCAGGCGGATGCGCTGGGCCTCGCCCCCCGAGAGCGTGGCCGTGCGCCGGTCGAGCGAGAGGTATTCGAGGCCCACGCCCATCAGGAAGCGCAGGCGGTTGTTGATCTCCTTGAGGATGGGCTCGGCGATGGTGCGCTGCTCGCGCGAGAGCTCGAGCCCCTCGGCGAACGCCACGGCGTCGGTGATCGTCAGGCGCGACAGCTCGGCGATGTTCAACCACGAGCCGTCCTGCGACGGGCGCCCGATGGCGTTGCGGCTCAGGCCCGACGTGTCGGCCCGGTGGCCGCTCCGCAACAGCACGTGCAGCGCCTCGATGCGAAGGCGGTCCCCCAGGCATGTGTCACAGACCTTCTGCGAAAGGAACTGCGACAGGAACTCCTTGACGCCCTCGTTCTCCGTCGTGCGCCACCACTGCGTGACGTTGGGGATGACGCCCTCGAACTTGACGCCCGATCGGGAGCGTTCCTCGGCGGTCGGGCCGTGCGCCAGGATGCGCCGCTGCTCCTTCGTGAACGTGCGCACGGGCCTGTTGAAGTCCGCCCCGTACCCCTTGCAGAACTTGCGGAGCCGCCGATTGAACCAGGCCCGCACCGGGCCGTTCTTGGCCCAGGCCTTCACCGCGCCTTCGGCGAGCGACAGCGCCTCGTCGATGGCGAGCGATTCGTCCATCTCGACCAGTGTCCCCAGGCCGTGGCAGGTCGGGCAGGCCCCGAAGGGCGAGTTGAACGAGAACAGCCGGGGCGAGATCTCCTCGAGGGCGAACTCGGGGCGCTCCGGGTCGGCGAACTTCTCGGAGAAGGCGCGGTCGGTCCAGCGCGGCGGCTCCCCGGGCTTGCGCCCGGGGCTCGTCTCGGAGGAGATGATCACCGACCCGTCGGCCAGGCGCAGGGCCTGCTCCACGGACTCGGCGAGACGCTGGCGCGAATCCGGCGCGAGCGTGAGGCGGTCGACCACGGCGTCGATCGAGTGCTTGTGGTAGCGCCCGAACTTGAGCGGGTTCTCGCCGGGCTCCTTGAGGGCGTCGCGGAGGTCGACGATGGAGCCGTTGACGCGGGCGCGGGTCCAGCCCCTGGAGGCCAGGTCCTCCAGCACGTCGCGGTGGAAGCCCTTCTTGCCGCGGACGACGGGGGCCAGGATCATGAGGTTGGTGGCGCTCGCGCCCGAATCCATGATCGCGTCGACGATCTGGGTGCTGCTGGTGGCGGAGATGGGCACGCCGGAGCGCCTGGCGACGGAGCCGTCCTTGCGGGTCTCGACGGGGGCCCAGGAGAAGGGCTTGCCGCAGCGGGCGAAGAGGAGTCGGAGGTAGTCGTAGATCTCGGTGGTGGTGGCGACGGTGGAGCGTGGGTTGCCGCTGGCGGAGCGCTGCTCGATGGCGATGGTGGGGGGGATGCCCTCGATCTCCTCGACGTCGGGCTTCTTGAGCTGGTCGAGGAACTGGCGGGCGTAGGCCGACAGCGACTCCATGTACTTGCGCTGCCCCTCGGCGAAGATGGTGTCGAAGGCGAGGGAGGACTTGCCGGACCCCGACAGGCCCGTGATGACCACGAGCCGGTCGCGCGGGATCTCCACGTCGATGTTCTTGAGGTTGTGCTCCTTGGCGCCGCGCACGCGGATGGACCGCTTGGGCTCGGCCCTCGGGGCCTCGAAGGCCCCGCCCCGGGGCTCGCCCTTCGGGGCACTGATTTCGAACGCGGGCTTGGACCGCTCCACCGTGGCCATCGATTCCCTCCGTGGTCGGCGATGGTAGTAGCGGGGGAGCGGGCGTCAGGGCGGGGGCGGCTCCGGGCGGGTAGAGCGAGGCGGCGGACCGGGTTGCGCCGTCACCACGCCACCCGCACCCACGCCGCCAGTTTGGACGGCACGCCCCGAGACCCCGTCGGCGGGCTGGTCTTGTTGATGAGCCAGAGCATGTACCAGCCGGGAGGCACCTCGTTGGCGTTGCCGGGGCGTTCGACGGTGATGGTGTCGCCCGTGACGGACTCGATCTTGAGCGCAATCCGGCGCTGGTTCATGTCGAAGCCGTGCGTGACCGAGCCCGGCGCCAGGAGGGCGACCTCCCAGGTGGGGTTGGCGGGCGGGGGGGACGACTCCCAGCCGAAGCCGATCGACACGGACAGCGAGGACTGCGGGGACCACAGGGTGTCCGAGACGGAGTTGATCACGGGGCGATTCGGGCTGCCGTCGAAGTACGGCGGGCGCAGCATCTGGAAGGTCCTGTACCGCTGGTTTGGCGTGGTGAAGCTGTCTCCCCCGCCCACGAAGATGCGCCCGTCGCTTACGAGCAGGGCGACCGAGTGGTAGCCGCGCGGATCGCCGGCGAAGAGCGGGGTCTCGTGCGTCGTGAACTGAGCCGGGGCGACGAAGGGATCGAAGAACTCGGCAGTCAGCACGGGGTTGATGTTCTTGCCGGTCGAGTCGACGCCCTCGTTGCCCGCAACGACGGCGATGGAGCCCTCGGGCAGCGTCACGGAGGTCGCGTTGCAGCGCCGCCGGATGAGGTCGCCGAGCTTGATCCATGAAGAAGAAGCGGACGGCGAGGTCACGTCGATGCGCGACACCGTCCGGACCGCGTTGATGGCCTGGCCCTGCGGGTCGGCGTAGCCGCCGATCTTCAGGACCATCCCCGGTTCATACATGCACGAGGTGCAGTGGTTGCGCTCCGGGTGTACGCTGTTGGGTTGCGTGTTCGTCCAGGCGTTGCGGACGGTGTTCAGGAACTTGGTGTTCTGATCGCCGCCCGCGAAGAAGACTTGGCCGGCGGGCAGCAGGAAGAAGAAGCCGTAGGGATTGACCAGCAGGATGTCGGCCCCGGACGAGAGCTTCTCGATGATGTTCTGCGCGGCGCGGTAGATCTCGGCGCTGGCCTCGACGTGGCGCGGGTTGTACTGCTTCTCCCCCGAGAAGATGAGCACATCGCCGACGCCGTCGCGCACGAGCGTGGGGTACCAGCGTCCGACGTGGAGTGTGGGCAGGTTGGCGCGGCGCCATTGCGGCTGCACGAACCCGAAGATCTCGCAGTTGCGCGTGGCGGGCTGGATGGAGTTGGGGTTGCCCAGCTCCCAGAACTGCCCGCTGGCGAAGAAGAGCGACCCATCGCCCAGCGGGCAGTGCCCGGAGCAGAAGAGATTGGTGCGGTCGTTGGGGATGTCGCGGTACGCATTCGTGTACGGGTCCTCGGTCCCAATCGGCGGCATGAGGGGGTCGAAGCAGCGCGCGGAAGGCGTCGAAAACGGGAAGTTCTGCCCTCCGTCAATCGCGACGATCCGTGCGGTGTTGCCGAACTCCGGGTTGTACCACGCAGCCGCATGGATGACGCAAGTCGACTGAAACCCGTTCGCGAACCTCCCGAATGGCAGCTGCGACTCCCACGAACCTGGCATGCGAGGTCCTCCTGCGAAAGTGACAAATGGCCGCCCCCATGATGACTGCAAGGCCTGATGGCGACACGACAACCAACGCTGAGTCCATGGACATCGGCAAGAACCGACCGCCGTCAAAGAACTCGAAAGAGACGGAACGGACCGGGACGGAAGGGAACGGTTGAAACCCAAGGACCGACTGCCCCAAGAGGACCTTCAGATTGGTCCCGTCCCGTCGGATCTCCAAGCGATAGCCCCCGAGCGGCTCCTGAGGTGCAGGAATACTGAGCGGGCCGAGAGGCAGCATGGCGGCAATCAGCGGACCTCCCCCTCCATACTCGATGTACCCGATCGCAGCCAACGGAGCGGTCGGAACGGGAATCTCTCCGTCCACACGCATCCGGAATGACCTCATACCCGTCCGATCAAGTCCTACGCTGAGCAGGCAGGAAACGGAGAAGTTCCCCGCAAACGGTCCGATGGGCGTCGTGATCCCGACCGGCCCCGGCACGCTCTGCCCGCGGATGTTGAGGCGCTGGCCCTCAAAGTCGTAAGTCCAGTCGCTGCGCGGGCTGGCGGTCCAGCGCGGGTGGAACTCCGGCCCCTCGAAGCCATCAAAGAAGGTGATCTGGGCGCGGGCGATCGGGCTGAGAGCGCCGAGCAGACACAGAACCAAGGTCAGGCTTCGGAGTGGTCGCGGCAAGACGCGCATTGGACTCCTTTTTCGGTCGGCGAGCAGGTCTCCGATAATGTGCACCATGGACGCGAGCTTGGCAACAGGGATCCGCCAATTCGCACGCGCTTTGTTGTACGTTAGGGGGGGTACGGGTAGTGGACGCTCATTGCATGACCACGCCGAGTCGGGCGGTGGTCAGGCGTGACGGGCGGCGCGGTCGATCTCGGCGCTGGCCTCGACGTGGCATGCAGTCTGGGAGCTCCAACGAGGAAGGCCAGGGCCCGGTGGCGTCAGGGCGGGGGCGGCTGGGGCGCGGGTTGCACCGGGTTGGCCTGCGGCGGGGGCGAGAAGAGGCCCGGGCCCGATCGCGGCCGGTTGGTCTTGAAGAACGCCAGCAGAATGAACCCGATCGCCAGCCCAAGGCAAAGGTACCCTAGGCGCCTGCGGAAGCCGGGGTCTTTGAGGATCGACATGCGTGGTTCCCGCGGCGAGTTCACCGCGCCTCAACGATAGCCGGGGCGGTCGCCGGGTCCGAGGGTAGCCCCGCCGCCTCGCGGATCCGGTCCACCAGCCGCCCCAAAACGATGTCGCGCCCGAACCGGGCCGGGGCGCGGACCTGGGCGGCCTGCGACATGGCGTCGAGCCTGTCGGGGTCGTTCAGCAGCGACTCGACCGCGGCGACAAAGCCCGCCTCGTCGCCCTTGCCCACGAGCAGACCCGTGACGCCGGGCTCCACCAGCTCCGGGATGCCCCCGATGCGGGTCACGATCGGCACCACGCCGGCCATCTGGGCCTCCACGGCGGGCCAGCAGGATTGGTCCGACGTCGTCGGCATCACGAAGAGGTCCATCGTCGGGAGCAGGTCGCCGAGCAGGCGGTCGCGGTCGACCCGCCCGTGCCAGACCACGTTGCGGCAGGACGGATCGGCGACCGCCTCGCTCGAGCACACGTGCAGCTCGACCCGGTCCTGCCACCGCTCCTGGTGCCAGCGGAGGAGCCGATCGCCGCCCTTGCGCACGAAGCTGTTGCCGATGAACACGACGCGGACGGGGCCCGAGCGGTCGCGGGGCGAGCGGTGCGACACGTGCCCGGCGGTGGGCGGCACGAGCAGGGCCTTGTGCCCGGGCTGGGCGTAGTCGTCGAGGACGGATCGGCGGGCCCAGTCGCTCGTCATCGCGATCAGGTCGGCGCGGTCGAAGAGGCGGTGCTCGACGCGGGCCAGGGCCCGGTGCACCGCGTCGTCGAAGCCCAGGTCGCGGGCGTTGTTGCGCGTCGTCGAGTCGCCAAAGAGCACGACCCGGCACCCGCTGGAGGCCCGGAGGTCGGCCGGGGCCAGGCCCACGAACTGGCTCGTGCACACCGCGGCGTCGAAACGCCGAAGGTCGAGCGGCCCGCCCGCCCGCAGCCACGACGACAGGTGCAGACGCCACGAGTGCACTGTGCGCACCACGGCGTAGTCCCATTCCTCGAAGAACGGCACGTGAGCGCACAGGGCCTTGACCCACAGCGGCGGGAAGTACGTGACGTGCACCGCGTCGACGTCGGCGCGGCGGTCGAGGTAGGACCGCATCTCCAGCGCGAAACTCCGCAGCCCCGTGAACTTCATCGTCAGGCACAGCAGGCGCAGCCGACGCGTGCGATGCAGCCCCGGCAGGGTCTCCGGGCGGATCGAGGCCAGGTTGTCCGACACGGCGAGGTTCACGCCGGGGATTATCGCAGGAAGGAGAGGCGGACGCGGAGGGCGCCGAGGTCGCGCAGGAACGCGGAGGCAAGAGGTGGGTTCGGACCCGCCCGGCATCGCGGGCGGGCGGTACTGAGCCCCTCGTGCACCAGTGAATCCCCCCAACCCCACGCCGAGCGTGAGCGGGTCTCCCAGCGAAGGCCCGCGTCGTCAGGCTCCGATCCGAGCCTCCGTCGCCGGGCCTCCTCAGGCTCGGCGTGGTGGGTGACCGGACCTCAATCCGGCAGCCCACTTCTCCCGGTCTCTCCGCGACCTCGGCGCCCTCCGCGTTCACCTACCGGGCCCGCCCCTTGCGGGGGGCCCGCGTGCCGGGCATGCCGGGCTTGGGGGACGCGCCCCGCCCCTTGCGACCCTCGATCTGGCTGCGCCGGGCCTTCCCCGCGGGCAGGCCCATGCGCTCGTTCTCGTCGATCATCTTCCGCAGCTTCTGGGCCTGGTCGCGGAGGGCGGCGGCCTTCTCGAACTCCAGCTTCTCGGCGGCCTCCATCATCTCGCCCTCGACCGAGCGGGCCAGCTCCGCCAGGTCGAACTCCTCCTCGCGCCCCCCGATCGCCTCGCGGGCCTTGCGCTTGGCCTTGAGCTCGATGTCCAGCCCGCGCCGGATGGCCTTGCGGATCGTCTGGGGCGTGATGCCGTGGCGTGTGTTGTACGCCAGTTGCTTGGCGCGGCGGCGCTCGGTCTCCTCCATGGCCGCCTGCATCGCCGGCGTCACCCTGTCCGCGTACATGATCACCGTGGCGTTCACGTTGCGGGCCGCCCGACCCATCTGCTGGATCAGGCTCGACGGCGAGCGCAGGAACCCCTCCTTGTCGGCGTCCAGGATGCACACCAGCGAAACCTCGGGCAGGTCGAGCCCCTCGCGCAGGAGGTTCACCCCCACCAGCACGTCGAACTCCCCCGTGCGCAGATCGGTGAGGATCTGCACGCGCTCGAGGGTCTGGATCTCGCTGTGCAGATACCGGACCCGCAGGCCCTGGTCGGCCAGGTACGAGGCCAGGTCCTCGCACAGCCGCTTGGTCAGCGCGGTGACGAGCACGCGCTCGGAGCGCCGGGCCCGGTCCCGGGCCTCCTTCACCAGGTCGGGCACCTGCCCCGACGTCGTGCGCACGACGATGTCGGGGTCGATCAGCCCCGTCGGGCGGATGACCTGCTCGGCCACGTCGCCCCCCACCTTCTCCAGCTCGTAGGGCCCGGGTGTCGCGGACACGAAGAGCACCTGCGGGACCATCGACTCGAACTCCTCGAAGCGGAGGGGCCGGTTGTCGAGGGCGGCGGGAAGGCGGAACCCGTGCTCGACCAGCACCTGCTTGCGCTGGCGATCGCCGTTGTACATGGCGCGGACCTGGGGCACCGTGACGTGGGACTCGTCGATGATGAGGAGCCAGTCGCGGTCGTTGCGGCGCTTCTCGCCGGGCCCTGAGAGGCCCCGCCCCGGGGCGGGGGGCGCGTGGTCGAAGTAGTCGAGGAGGCAGTAGGGGCGCTCGCCCGGGGCCCGCCCGTCGAAGTAGCGCGAGTAGTTCTCGACGCCCGAGCAGTATCCCACCTCCTCGATCATCTCCAGGTCGTAGCGGGTGCGGGCCAGCAGGCGCTGGGCCTCGAGGAGCTTGCCCTCGTGCCGGAGCTGCGTCACGCGCTCGCCGAGGTCGCCGCGGATCCGAGCCGTGATCGCGGAGAGCTCGGTGTCGGGCATGACGTAGTGGACGGCGGGGAAGAGGAAGAACCGGGTCTCGCGCGCGAGCACCTCGGCGCTGGTCGGGTTGATGAGCTCCAGGCGCTCGACGCGGTCGGCGCAGAGCTCGACGCGCACGGCGAACTTCTCGTACGCGGGCCAGACCTCCAGGGCGTCGCCCCGCACGCGGTAGGTGCCGCGCTTGAAGTCCATCTCGGCCCGCGTGTACTGCATGGCGTTGAGGGCCAGCAGCAGCTGGCGCCGGTCGACGGGGCTGCCCTCGGTGAGGGTCAGGACCCGCTCGCCGTAGGCCTGGGGCGAGCCCAGCCCGAAGATGCACGACACGCTGGCGACGACGATGGTGTCGCGCCGGCTCAGGATGTTGCTCGTGGCGGCCAGGCGGAGCTGGTCGAGCTCGTCGTTGCGGCTGGAGTCCTTCTCGATGTAGATGTCGCGGGCGGGGATGTAGGCCTCGGGCTGGTAGTAGTCGTAGTAGCTCACGAAGTAGTTGACGCTGTTGTGCGGGAAGAACTCGCGCAGCTCCTCGTAGAGCTGGGCGGCGAGCGTCTTGTTGTGGCTGACGATGAGCGCGGGCTTGCCCAGGCGCGCGATCACGTGCGCCATCGTGAACGTCTTGCCCGTGCCGGTCGCGCCCAGGAGGCAGGCGTGCGGAGCGCCCCCGCCCAGCTCGGCGGCGAGCTTCTCGATCGCCCCGGGCTGGTCGCCCGTGGGAGAGAACTCGGAGACGACCTGGAAGGGCCGGCCTGGCACGGGCATGGCCCGATCGTAGGAATCGCGGGCCCGACGCCTGCCGCTTCGCTCCAGGAAAAACGCGGAGGGGGAAGGCGATCAGGACGGGCTGGTTGCCCTTGGGTTCGATCGGGCAACCCCTCCCCATCCCTCCCCTGGAGGGGAGGGAGTGGCCGCTCATTCCGCAGAACTCCGCGCTCTCCGCGCCCTCCGCGTTCTCTTCAGGCCCTGCGCGGCTCGTGCAGGACGGGCTGCCCGGGGCGGACCGTGCCCTCGACCAGGACTCGGGCGCAGAGGCGCGACTCGCCGGGGTGCTCGCCCTGGTGGATGCGCGACACGGCGCCGTCGGCGAAGGACCCGCGGATCGTCGCGCACGGCCTGGTGTAGCTGGCGATCTCGAGCGTCGGGCCGGCGTCGAAGACGAGGCGGTCGCCCGGGGCCAGGCACGCCCATTCGAGCCCGGCGAGGGTGAGGTTCTCGCCGGCGGTGCCCGGGGCGATGGGGTGACCTTCGGCGCGGAGGCGGTGGATGACGTCGAGGGAGAAGAGGCAGACGGCCCGGTCGGGCCCGCCGTGGTGCCGCGTGTCGCGCTGCGCATCGCCGGCGAGACCGGCGAGGGTGACGTGGGCGTGGTCGACGGCGGTCTTGGGCACCCCGCCGCCGGACACGCTGACCTGGTGGACCCGCCCTGTGCGCGCGGCGGTCATGCGTAGTGGAACCTGGGCGACCAGTCCGCCGCGCCTTCCTTGAGCAGGTCGAGCATGGGCCAGAGGGCGCAGAAGTCGTCGCCCGGCCCGAAGGTGGCGCCGAGCGCGGGGCGGGTGATGGTGCCGTCGGGCTCGCGGCGGAGCGGGCTGACGCCGGGGATCACGCCCCCGTCGGGCTTGGCGAATCCCATGTCCTTGGCGAACGCGGTGCCGGCGATGCTGACGACCGGGAAGGGCCAGGCGCGTTCGGCGGCGAAGGCGCCGGCGATCGCGGGGTCGTCGGGCGTGGTCAGCACGAACGCGCAGCGGTCCGCCACGTGCTTGTAGATGCCCGCGAAGCCGTCCGCCCACAGCGTGCAGTAGGAGCACTGCCGACCCATGTTGTGGATGACCAGCATGTCGGGCTTGGCGCCGAAGAGGTCCGACAGGCGGACGGGGGCCGCGCTCCCGGCCCAGCGGAGGGTGCGGTCGGCGAGCCTTCCCGGCGCGGCGGCGCGGCGGGCGGCGAGCAGACGCTCCTTGGCGGACTCCAGCTCGCGCTCGAGGCGCTCGATCTCCTGGTTCACGGAGCGGCTCCTTCCTTCTTCGCGGGCGAGAGCTGGTCCAGCGTCACGCGGAGCCGGAACAGCTCCTGTCCCCCGTGGTCGATCCAGCGGGCCGTCAGCGTGGGCGGGTGGGCGTCGGCGTCCGCCTCCAGCAGCACGAAGGCGTGCATCGCCGGCGCGTCGAAGAGCAGGTGCGGGTCGGGCACGTCCGCGGTGAGGTGCACCGTGTTGGCCAGGGGCGAGGAGACGATCTCGTACATGTCGTAGGGGGCCCGCCACTCGGCGGCGGAGTGCCGGAAGGCGCGGCAGCGGTGGATGTCGCCCGCGACCAGCACCACGCCCGTCACGCCGCGCTCCCCGATGAAGCGCATGATCGCCTCGCGCTCGTGCCGGTAGGCGCCCCAGAAGTCGGGCTTGAGCGGGCGGGCCGAGTCGTTCCAGATCATGCCGGTGACCAGCAGCTTGAACGTGGCGGTGCTCGCCGACAGCTCGCGCCGGAGCCAGTCCCACTGCTGGCGACCGATGAGCGTGGGCCGGGCCGGGTCCGCGAACGAGGGCTCGGTGCCGGCGAACCAGCGGGCGTCGAGCAGGAACACCTCGACCGGCCCGACGCGGACCTTGGTGTACACGCCGCGGTCGTGCTCGCCGAAGGACGGGTTGCCCGGGTGCCACTTGACGAACGCGCGTCGGCTGTGCTCCTTGCCCGCGAGGTTGCCGTCGGTGTTGTCGAGCCCGAAGTCGTGGTCGTCCCACACGCCGTACATGGGCGTGGTCTTGAGCAGCTCGGCGAGCGTGGAACGTGAGAAGAACTGGGCGTAGCGGGACTCCTGGACCGCCGGGTCGGTGGAGTCGATGTAGGGCGTGTCGCCGATGAGGAAGAGGGCGTCGGGGGCGTGCCGTCGGACCTGCGCGAAGATCGGCATGTCGGGGAACAGGAGGTCGTTGGCGCACGACCCGAGGGCCAGGCGGGCCGTCGCGGGGGGGGCCGCCCACGCCGCGGCCGGCAACAGACACAGGGCGAGGGCGGTCCAGAGGGCGTGGCGCATGGGCCAATGCTACACGGGCTTGGGTCCTGTCCCCGGGGCCCGCGTCGGTCAGCCGCGGACCGACCCGAGGAGCTCGCGCGGGCGCTTGCGGGACAGGGCGGCGGCGGTGGGCCCCGCGGCGCCGAGCGTGAACAGGAAGACCGCGAGCCACCCGATGGCGATGGGCCCGGGGGGCGGCAGCGCATCCAGCTCCAGCCCCCAGATGGCGCGATTGAGGCGTGTCCCGCCCAGGGCCCCCTGCAGGCCCATGAGGGTGCCCAGAACGCCGGCGGCGACGGCGATGACGGCGGCCTCGGCGAGCACCAGCCGCGCCAGCAGGCCCCGCGAGGCCCCCAGGGCCCGAAGCACGCCGAACTCGAACCGCCGCGCGTGCACCCCCGCGATGATGAGGTTCGCCACCCCGAAGCAGGCGATGAACATCGCGAACGCCGCGACCGACGAGCTGATCACCAGCGACGTGCGCACGATGCCCGTGATCTGGCGCTTGATCTGGCGCCCCGACCCGGCGTCGAGGATCCCCGCGGGCAGGAGCACCTCGCGGATCGTCGCGATCGCCTCGTCGTCCGAGACCGCGTCGTCCAGGTCGATCTGGATCAGCCCGATCGCGTCGGACCCGAACTTCTCGCGCAGGTCCCTGCGGCTGCCGAACACGGCGTGCACCGTCTGCTCGGTGAACCGCTCTTCCACCTTGAAGAAGTCGTTGACCAGCTCCAGCCCGGGGCTCGACACGACCCCCACGACCTCGAAGGAGTGCGTGCGGTCGTTGTGCGTGGCGATGAAGGTGTCGCCGACGCCCAGCTTCCCGGCGGTGAAGAACTCGCGGGCGATGAGCACGGCGCCCCCCTCGGCGAGGCGCCGGCGGGCGTAGGCCTCGTCGCCTTTCACCCAGCTCAGGCGCACCATCTCGAAGAAGGGCTCGGGCTCGAAGGCGACGAAGCTGGTGTTGATCTCGGTGAACCCCGAGATGCCGAAGGAGCGCTGCGACCTCACCGGCTGGATGGAGATGGCGCAGGTCCGGCGGACGAACGGGAGCTCATCCAGGACCCGCTGGCTCTCGGGCGTCAGGTTCAGGCCCACCACGAAGGCGTCGGGGAACTCGATCTTGTCCAGCCAGTCGCGCAGCACGGCCCCGCCCTGCGTCCAGATCGCGACCATCAGGGCCAGCCCCAGCATCATCGCCCCGGCGGTGAAGCCGAAGCGGAAGGGCGTCGCCGCGATCGTGCGCCCCAGCAGCCGGCGCGGCAGGGCGAAGATCCGCGCGATAGTCGGCCCGCCCAGGCGCGCCACCAGCACCACCACCGGCGCCCCCAGCAGGAAGTACCCGCTCATGATCGACGGCACGCCCAGCGCCACGTAGGTCCGGAAGAGCGTGTCGGCGTCGTCCAGCAGAGTGATGATCGACAGGTGCGTCAGCACGCCCAGCGCCCCGAGGGCCGCGAGCAGCACCAGCGTGCGCCGGCTCGGCGGCACGGATCGGACGCTCATCGCCTTGAGCGGCGCCGTACGGGCCGCCTGCCACGCGGGCCACGCCGCCCCGACCAGCCCCGCGCCCACCGCCCCCGCGAACGCGAACGCGAGGCGCCCGGGCGGGAGGATCACGTCGGCGTCGAGCGCGTCGCGGAAGTGGTCGAGGATGAGCCACGCGGCGGCGACGCCGATGGGGATGCCCACCGCGGCCCCCGCCGTCCCGATCAGCCCGCCCACGAGCAGTTGCGTGCCCGCGAGCGTGCGCCGGGCCGCCCCCAGGCAGCGCAGGATGCCCAGCTCGCGTTGGCGCTCCGTCACGCCCGTGGCCAGCCCGGTCATGATGATGAACGACGCGGCGAGGAAGGCCATCGTCGAGGCCACGAAGAACCCGAGCTGGTTCGCCCGCAGGTTGCGGTCCAGCCCGCTGGTGATGAGCTGCGTGGTCTGAAGTGAGAGGCCCTCGTCGAGGTCGGGCCGGCGCCGGTCGGCGACGGCGGTCGGGTCCAGCCCCTCGCGCACGACCACGTCGATCTGCGACAGCCGCCCCTGGCGCGACGAGAGGGCCGCCAGGCCCGGCATCGTCATGTACCCCGTCACCGAGCCGCCCAGCGGCGGGCTGGACGCGACGCCGACGACTCGCAGGCGCACGGGCGCCGCCCGGAAGCGGGCGAACTCGACCCAGTCGCCCACCGCGATGCCGGCGCCCTCGTTCAGGCGATCGGCCTGGGCCTTGTCGGGGATGCGCTCCGGGCCCGGGTCGGCCTTCATGGGGCCGACGTCGCGCGTCGAGCCGCCCAGGAGGCGGATCCCCACCTCTCCCAGCCCCAGTCGGGCCTCGGGGCGGCTGAGGCGCCGGACCAGGGCCTTGTCGAGCACGATCTCGTCGTCGGCGCCGGGCAGCCGCCCCTCGAGGAGTTGGAGCGTGGGCAGGTCGCGCTCCAAGGCGGGGTCGATGCCCACGCCGTCGGCGGAGACGGAGAGGACCAACGTGCTGCGCTTGAACGAGCCGTCGGGTTCCGGGGACCAGACCGGGCGCCGGAATCGGAGGGCCAGGGGCGCCGAGAGCCGCCCCCGCGCCAATCGGGTCTCGGGCCAGCCCCGCACGCGGTCGAGCAGGGCCGCGTCGAGCGACTGCCCGCGCCCGGAGCGCTTGAGGACGAGGTCGGCGTTTCCGACCATGGCGGCGACGCGCTGGCGCACGGCGTGGTTGAGCGAGCCGAAGGCGACGCCGACCGCGGCGATGAGCACGGCGGCGGCGACGACCACCGCCGTGAGCAGGGCCGTGCGGCTAGGCCGCTCGAACAGACTGCTGGTAGCGAGCCGCCACGCCGCCCGCATCGAGTCCCTCCGTGTCGATGGTGTCGCGGATGGCCCCGTCCTGGAGCACGAAGATGCGTCGGCAGTGGATCGCCGCCGCAGGCTCGTGCGTCACCATGACGACCATCATCCGCCGCTCCCCCGCGAGTTCGGCCAGCAGGGTCCACAGGTGTTCGCTGGTCGACGAATCCAGGTTCCCGGTGGGCTCGTCGGCCAGCAGGAGCGCCGGCTCGAAGAGCAGGGCCCGGGCGATCGCGACGCGCTGCTGCTCCCCGCCCGAGAGCGCATCGGGGCGGTGCTCGTGCCGACCCTGGAGCTGGAGCCGGTCGAGCAGGGCGCGGGCCCGGGCCGCGATCGCGTCGGCGGGCTCGCCCGCGAGCAGGCCCGGCAGCTCCACGTTCTCGCGGGCCGTCAGCGTCGGGATGAGGTTGTACTGCTGGAACACGATGCCGATCCTGCGTCGGCGGTAGAGGGTCGCGCGGCGCTCGCCCATGTCGTGCAGTGATTCGCCGTCGATCGTGATCGTCCCGGCGTCGGGGCGGTCCAGCGCTCCCAGCAGGTGCAGCAGCGTGCTCTTGCCGGAGCCCGAGCGCCCCATGATCGCGTAGAACCCGGGCTCGGCGATCGAGAGCGTGGCGCCGCGGAGGGCCTGGACCGTGCGACCGCCCAGCCGATACGCCTTGTGCACCTCGCGGACGTCGAGCATGGGGCGGGCCTCGGGCCGCGGCGTGGGGCGCCCGCGGAACGCTCAGGGTACGGCGTGCCCGCCCGCCCGGTTCGCCTCAGACGGGGTAGGCCTTGTCGTAGTCGGCGGGCTTCATGAGCCTCTCCAGCCCCGCACGGTCCGACACCCTGATCTTGCAGAGCCAGCCCTTGCCGAAGCAGTCCTGGTTGAGCAGGCTCGGGTCGTCGATCACCGCCTGGTTGACCTCGACGATCTCGCCCGCGACGGCGCTGTAGACGTCGCTGGTGGTCTTCACGCTCTCGACCTCGCCCACCGCGCCGCCGGCCTCCACCTTCGTCCCCTTGGGCTTGACCTGCACGTACGTCACGTCGGTGAGCTGGTCGACGGCGAACTTGGTCAGCCCGAGCGTCAGCGTGTCGCCGGACACCTTGTGCCATTCGTGCGACGCGGAGTAGAGGCAATCGGCGGGGCTGGGCATGGGTGCGGCTCCGTGGGGCGGAAAGGCTAGGCGGGGAGCGGGGAAGCGAGGGCGCGGTCAGAACGAGAGTCGGAGGGAGGCGCCGAGGTAGGGGCCGGCGTCGGCGTCCTTCTCGACGAGGCGGTTGCCGGCGCGGTCGAGCACCTCGTACTCCTGCCACAGGACGTACCCCGCGCGCACGCCGATCGACGCGTTGGGGCAGGCCTTCCAGGTGAGGGCGAGCCCGACGGGGACCTGTCGGTCGCGCCCCACGCCCTCGGGCGCCGCCGGGTTCATCTCCTCGAGCCGGAACTCGCGCGAGCGGTACGAGGCCTCGAGCGCGAGGGTCAGGGCGTCGCTGAACTCCCAGGCGAGGGCCCCGCCCGCGCGGGCCCCGCCCAGGCGCAGGCGCACCTTCTCGCCCAGCTTCCAGTCCACGCGCGGCAGGGGGATGATCCACGGGTCGTCCTCGAGTCGGCTGGCGACGAGCAGACCCAGCCCGAGCTCCAGGTTGTCGTTGACCTTGTACCCGAACCCCGCCAGCCCCCCGAAGGTCAGGCTGTCGCCGAACTCGGCCCCGTCCTCGGCGGAACTGTCGACGAACCCGGCGACGGAGTAGCTCCACGTGGCGTTGAACCCGACCCGGTATCCGAGGCTCAGGCGCAGGCTCTGGACGTCGTCCCACGGCTCCGTCACGCCCTCGCCGAACCCGCTCACCCCGTCGAACTGGTACCACGAACGCTCGTAGAAGATGCCCAGGTCCACCCAGCGGTGCTCGGCGACGGCGATGGAGAAGCCCACGTCCGCGTCGGCGCGGGTCACGCCGATCTTCCCCGAGTCGTCGTCGAAGTCGGACCGGAACGTGTGCATGCCCCCGACCGCCAGGCTCGCCTCCGAGCCCTCGGGCGGCCCCGACTTGGGCTTGCCCTCGGGCGGTTCGCCCGGCCGCTGATAGGCGAACGCGGCGGGGGCGAACAGACCGGCGTCGGAGGCGTGGGCGGCGCCGGCGAAGCCGGCGAGGAACGCGGCGGATGCGGTGAGCGAGCGGCGTGGCATTGGTGGGGTCCCCTGGCGGCGCGGCGCCGGGGCGAGTCTACAGCGTTCGACTCGCCCCCGCCAGCCCGGGTGCGCCGCCGTCTCCCTAGACTCTCTCCGCCGGGGCGGTAGCTCAATTGGTAGAGCACTAGCTTTGCAAGCTAGGGGTTGCCGGTTCGAGTCCGGTCCGCTCCACTCCGGCGCCGTGCGGCGGCAGTACCCTCCGCCATGAGCACCCCCAGCGGACCCGCCGCCGACCCCACCCTCGACCCCGCGCTCCAATCGTGGGTCGAGTCCGCCAACGACCCGGCGAGCGACTTCCCCATCCAGAACCTGCCGCTCTGCGGCTTCGTCGCCGAGCGCGACGGGCACGCGCACGCCCACCTCGGCGTGGCCATCGGCGATCAGGTGGTCGATGTGTCGATGCTCGCCGAGGCCGGGGCCATCGCCGACGACGACGAGGAGGTCCTCGACGCCCTCTCGGACCCGTTCTGGTACGGCGTGCTGGGCGTGCCGGGGATGGCGGGCAGGGTGCGCCCGGTGCTGCAGCGGTTCCTCCGCGCGGACACCGCCGCCGGCCAGCGGGCGCGGCGGGTGAGGTCCAAGGCCCTCCGCCCGATCTCAGAGACCCGGTTCCTCGAGCCCGTCCACGTCTTCAACTACACCGATTTTTACGCCAGCGTGCACCACGCCACCACCGTGGGCTCCATGTTTCGACCCGAGAACCCGCTCCTGCCCAACTACAAGCACATCCCCATCGGCTACCACGGGCGGGCGTCGAGCCTGGTCGTCTCGGGCACGCCGGTGCGCCGGCCGTGGGGGCAGCAGGCCCCGCCCGACAACGAGCCCGAAGCCGGGCCCTCCTTCGCCCCCTGCCGGATGCTGGACTACGAGCTCGAGGTCGGCGCGGTCATCGGCGTGGGCAACCGCATGGGCGAACCGATCGCGGTGGGGGAGGCCCATCGGCACCTCCTGGGCCTGTGCCTGGTCAACGACTGGTCGGCGCGCGACATCCAGAAGTGGGAGTACCAGCCCCTCGGCCCCTTCCTCGCCAAGAACTTCGCCACGACCATCAGCCCGTTCATCGTGACCCTCGAAGCCCTGGCCCCCTTCCGCTGCCCGGCGCCGGCGCGCCCCAAGGGCGACCCCTGCCCGCTCGCCTACCTGGTGGACGAGGGCGACCAGGCCGCCGGCGGATTCGACATCACGCTTGAGGTCCTGATCCGCACCGAGAAGATGGCGGCCCAGGGTCTGGACGCCCTCCGCCTCTCCCGCGGCTCGTTCAGGCACATGTACTGGACGGTCGCCCAGCTTCTGACGCACCACGCCTCGGGCGGGTGCAACCTCCAGCCCGGCGACCTGCTCGCCTCGGGCACGGTCTCGGGCCCGGAGCCCGAGTCGCGCGGCTGTCTCCTCGAACTCACCTGGCAGGGCCACGGGCCCGACGGCAAGCCCAGGCCCCGCAAGCCCATCGACCTCCCCACGGGCGAGACCCGGACGTTCCTCGCCGACGGCGACGAGGTCATCATGCGCGGTCACTGCGTCCGCGACGGCTTCCGGCGGATCGGCTTTGGCGAATGCCGCGGCAAGGTCGAACCGGCGCGGACCTGATCACCCTCGCCCGAGCCCGCCGGCGGCGAGCGGGCGGAATCGGGCCCCGCCCGCCCGGCCCTGCCCAAGCCGGCCCGCGGCCGGGCCGATAATCTACGCCATGCGCCAGTTCAATCTCTGCGTGCTCGGCTCGGGCCCGGCGGGGCAGAAGGCCGCGATCCAGGCCGCCAAGCTCGGGAAGAAGGTCTGCGTCGTCGAGCAGCGCGAGGTGGTCGGTGGCGCGGCGATCAACACCGGGACCATCCCGAGCAAGGCCCTGCGCGAGGCCATCCTGAACCTCGGGGGGCGGGCCGAGGCCACGCCCCGCACCGCCGACTTCTACAAGGCGGCCCGCACCGCGACCTTCGCGTCGCTGTGGGAGAGCGCCAACCGCGTCATCAAGGCCGAGATCGACATGGTGCGCGAGCACTTCGCCCGCAACGGCGTGGAGGTGGTGACGGGTCGGGGCCAGTTCCGCGACTCCAACGTCATCGACGCGGTGGGCGCGCACGCCTCCGAGACCGTGGGCGCCGAGAAGATCCTGATCGCCACCGGCACCCGCCCCGCCAAGCCCACGGACATCGAGTTCGACGCCGACAACATCATCACCAGCGACGAACTCCTCTCGCTCTCGCATACCCCGCACTCCATGATCGTGGTGGGGGGCGGCGTGATCGGGACCGAGTACGCCTCCATGCTCTCGGCCCTGGGCGTCAAGGTCACGCTCGTCGAGGGCCGCCAGCGGCTGCTGGACTTCGTCGACGCCGAGATCATCGAGGCCCTCCAGTACCACCTCCGACAGTCGGGGGTCACCCTCCGCATGGGCGAGAACGTCGTCAGGATCAAGCGGATCGAGCCCCCGCCCGGCGCCCGCACCCGCGACGGCGTCATGGTCGAGGCCACGCTCGAGAGCGGCAAGACCATCCGCGCCGACTGCCTGCTCTACGCCATCGGCCGACAGGGCAACACCGAGGACCTCAACCTGTCGGCGGCGGGGCTCACCGCCGACGCCCGCGGGCGGATCAAGGTCAACGAGCAGGGGCAGACCGCCGTCCCGCACGTCTTCGCCGCCGGAGACGTCATCGGGTTCCCCGCCCTGGCCAGCACGAGCATGGAGCAGGGGCGGCTGGCCGCGTGCAACATGTTCGGCGAACGCTGCGAGAGCTACGGGCGCCTGCTCCCCTACGGCATCTACGCCATCCCCGAGATCTCGATGGTGGGATGGACCGAGGAGCAGCTCACCAAGGAGGCCATTCCCTACGAGGCCGGCGTGGCGCAGTACAAGGAGATCGCCCGCGGGCAGCTCCTGGGCGACGAGATCGGGGCCCTGAAGCTGCTCATCCACCAGGACAGCCACACGCTCCTGGGCGTCCACGCCATCGGCACCGGCGCCACCGAGCTCATCCACATCGGGCAGGCGGTCATGGCCTTCAACGGCACCGTCGAGTACTTCGTCAACGCCGTCTTCAACTACCCCACGCTCGCCGAGTGCTACCGCGTGGCGGCCCTGAACGGGCTCAACAAGCTCCGGAACCAGTAGCCGGCCACCCTAGCGGAAAGCGAACAGCGCGGGACCTGGGCCCGCGTGCCATGATCGCCGCAACCGTGCCTGTGTTCGGCGGTATGCTGCACCCGTCGGAGGGATCGGGCGCAGCCGTCATGACACGCGAGCAGGAGCAGGATTTCATCCGCCGGGCCATCGGGGGCGACCGCGACGCCGCGGAGGCCTTGGTGCGGCGCCATCAGGCGCCGGTGTACGCCTACGTGATGCGGCTCTCCGGGCGGCACGACGTGGCGGAGGACGTCACCCAGGAGGCCTTTGTCCGGGCCCTGACCCACCTGGAGCGCTTCGACACCCGCTTCCGCTTCTCGACCTGGATCTTCACGATCGCCAAGCGCGTGTACCTGAGCGGACGGGCCCGGATGAGCCCCGTGTTCGACAGCGACGCGGTGGGCGACCGCAACGCCCACGCCATCACCCCGGACCGGGGCGTGATCGGCACCGATGCCCGGCGCGTGGTCCGCGACGCGGTGCAGCGCGTGCTCGCCGTGCTCCCCGAGACGCAGCGCGAAGTGCTCGTCCTCTTCTACCAGCACGCGTGGCCCATCTGGCTGATCGGCGAGCACCTGGGGATCCCGGAGGGCACGGTCAAGAGCCACCTGCACCGCGGGCGCGCGAAGGTGCGCGACGCGCTGGCGGACAGCCGCGCCGTCCGAGACTCGCGCGACGGCTGGGGGTCGCGCCTGGCCGCCTGGATCGGGGGGCGCGCCCCGTGAACCGACCACGCGACCAGCACGGGCGCGGCGCCGACGCCGGAGTGCGCCGGTTCGTCACGCGGCTGTCCCGGCCCCCGCGGACGCCCGACCTCGCCTCGGCGATCCTGGACCGGGTCGCCCGCGAGCGACCGTTCGTCGCGGCGCGGGGGCGGCGGCGCGTGCGGTTGATGCGCGGCGTGCCGGCGCTCCTGGTCCTGCTCGTGCTGGGCGCGATCGTCGCGCTGCAACGCACGGCCCCGGGGCGGCTCGCGCCCCAGGAGCGATCGCTCGTGTCCGCCGTGGTCCACGCCGGCCAGGCCGAAGTCGCGCGGGGCGCCGCCGGGTTCGGCGATGCGCTCGACCGGGCGGCCCACCGCTGGGTCACGGACCTGACGCGCCGCGCCGGGTCGGCCACCGCCTCCGCCGCCAAGCGCGAGCGCCTCGAAACGCCCATGCTCGTGCTCGCGCCGGCCAGGCCGCTCCGCGACCGGGCCGCTCCCCTGGCGGCCCTCGGGGGCAGCGGCGGGCTCGACGTGACGCGCACGCCGCCGGGCTCGCCGGCGCTCGCGGGGCCGACCGGGCTCGCCGTCGGGACCGACATGGGCCCGGCTCCGACCTGGCTCTGGGGCCTGCGGGCCGGGTACGCCATGGCCGGCCTGCCGCGTCGTTCCCCCACCCCGGCGCCGACGGGCCCCGAGGCGAGCGACGACGAGCCACGATGATGAGCGCGGTGCGGGTCGCACAGGTTCTCGCGTTGTTCCGTTCGCCGCCGCGGGCCGCGCTCGTGGGGGCGCTCCTCGCCGCGGCCCACACCGCCGCCCAGCCCGGCACGGGGGGACAGGCCGACCTCCCCTCCACGGCCCTGCGCCTGCCGTTCTCGATCGAGACCGCGATGGTCATCCGGAACGCGGCGGAGCTGCGCGGCATGGAGGTCGGCGACGCGACGTGGCACGCGCTCCTCGACGCCGGGATCGTCGGCGACGACACCATCGGGGCCTGGGACACGCTCGCCGCCTCGCTCAAGCTGGGCCCCGGCGCGGCGTTCGACCGCCTCCTGGGGCGCTCCTGCACGATCGTCGCGCGCGGGCTCGCGGGCGACGGTCCCCCCGACTGGGTGATCGTGTGCGAGATCGCCGACGACACGCGGGCTCGCCTGCTCCAGTCCCTGCGCCCGGCCGCACGGGGCATCGGCGACGCCGCCACCGTCCTCACCATCGAGGGCGGGCAGATCGACATGGCCCTCGGCGCGTCGGTCGACCGCGGCGAGGGCGTGCCCACGGCGCCGCTCATCCTCGCCCCCGCCTCGTCGCGCCCCCTCTTCGACGAGGTCCGCGCCTCGCTGGTCTCCGGCGGGATCCCGGGCGAGCCGCTCGCCGGCGGCGCCGGGCCCCACGCCACGCTGCTCTGGGGCGAGCAGGGAACCGGGTCCTGGGCGGAGATCCGGGGCGTGCCGACCACCACGGGATGGTCGCTCGTGACCAAGTCCTTCCCCAGCCGCGGCGTGGCCACCGGCGCCTGGAGCCATGCCGCCGTCCGGCTCTGGACGGAGTTGGACGACGACCCCGCCGCCCTGGCGTGGATGGCGGGTTCGTCGGGGCCGTCCCCGCCCATGCCCTCGAGCCTGCGCCGCATCGCGGACGACCTGGCGGCCGCCCTCCTCGTGCCCCACGACCTCGTCGGACCGCTGTGCGACGCGTCGGCGCTGCGGGTGGCCCGACAGGGATCCAGCGTGTCGGCCAGCCTGCTGCTGCGCGGCGGATCGGACCCCCGCTTCGCCTCCACCTTCGACGCCTGGGTGCGGCGGCTGCTCGACGCCGGATCACCCGAGCCCATCTCGCCCGACGAGCAGGCCCAGGGCCTGGCGACGCTGGAGGATCACGCGGGCAGCACGCTCGAGCGCCTCTTCGGTCGCCGGCACGCCCTGCGCTGGATGCTCGTGCCCTCGCGCGAGCCCGGCCGCCCCCCCTGGGCCCTGATCGACGTGCGGCCCTACAGGGCCGACGCCGGCGACGCCGACGGACGACACCTCCGCCAGCGGGTCATCCAGATCGATGCCGAGCAGGTCGCCGATCCCGGCGTGAGGCGGCTGGCCGCCGCGGGCAGCGCGAGACCCTGGGACCTGGCCCAGGCGATGGGCATGCGCGACAGCCCGCTGGCGGGGCTCCGCTGGATCGATCGCGTCGCGGTCGTGGTCCCCGCACCCGGCGCGCCCGCCGGTGCCCCCACCTCGATCGAGGCTCAATGGGTCGTCGACCTTGATCTAAGAGCCCTGGCGCCCGCCGCCGCGCCGAAGTAGGCTGGTTCACCGACGTCGCCGGCGCCCCACGCACAGCAGCGCCCCAGTGCCCGCCAGGGCGGCGGTCCCCGGCGCGGGCACGTACGCGTACCCGAGGTTCACGTTATCGATGCCCCAGGACTCGTCGGCGAACCCCTGGAGCGGCGACGTGTGGAACTTGATGGCGACCGGCGCGCCGATCGGCAGCTCGAACGGGATCGTGACCTGCCGGTAGATGGAGTCGCCGTAGTGGGGGTTGCCGTAGAAGTGCCACACGCCGACGTCCGGCTGGCGGTTGCGGTAGGTCTGCAGCGTGTTCACGTTGGAGATGTGTTCCTCGAAGACGAGGGCGTCGTTGGCGGAGACGCGGAAGGCGTCCGGGCCGAACCGCGCGTCGAACCCGTCCCACGAGTCGATGGCGATCAGGTCGAACCGGAGCGTGTAGATAAGTCGGAGCGGGATCCCCGACCCGCCACCCCCCGACCCGCCCGACCCCCCCCCCGATCCCCTGGTCTCGGGCGGAGGCGCGGCGGGGAGCCGGAGCGTGATCTCCGTCGTGTCCGAGAAGTTCCCGGCGAACCAGGTCGTGACGCCGCTCCAGGCCGTCACGGTGTTGCTCGACCACCCCGCCTTCGGAAGCCCGGTCTCGAAGGTGTCGGAGAAGAGCGTACCGGACGGGTTGCCCAGCGCGGGCCCGGCGGCGAGCAGCCCGGCGAGCATGGCGAGCGAGCGAAGTCGGACGTTCATCTCTTGGCTCTCCTCATCCCGCGTCGGGGGCGCGGCGATCGCGCGGCCGCCGACGGCGGTCGGTTCCTCATCTGCCCTTGGCTGGGCCGCTCCCGCGCCTGGCGGGTGCGCCCCACAAGGTGCCACGTCTCCGCGGGATTGCCACCCCAATCGCCGACGGCGCGCCACGGACGCGCCGGAGGTAGGGCCTGGGCGGGTCGTGAGGCCCGGCGCGCGAGGTTCCGGGGCGCCGGCGACCGGCTCGCCTAGGATTGAAAGACCACTCCGAGGGTGACGCAGCACGCGGACGGCCGGGTTCCCGGACGCCCGCCGTGACCGCCCCGCAGCAGCGCGGCCCCTGCCCGCCCCGGTCCACCCGCAGGACGGAGCCGAGGATGACCACGATCGCGTCGGGGAGAAGTCAGGGCACGCCCGGGGACGCCCCCGCCGGGCCCGAGATCCGCAACGTCGCCATCATCGCCCACGTCGACCACGGCAAGACCACCCTCGTCGACAACCTCCTCAAGCAGTCCGGCAACTTCCGCTCCGGCGAGCTCGAGAAGCTCGAGGGCGGTCAGCACGGCCTCATCATGGACTCCAACCCCCTCGAACGCGAGCGGGGCATCACCATCCTCTCCAAGAACTGCTCCATCGCCTACACCGCCCTCGACGCCAGGCTCTACCGCATCAACATCATCGACACCCCGGGGCACGCCGACTTCGGCGGCGAAGTCGAGCGCGTCCTCCGCATGGCCGACGGCTGCCTCCTCCTCGTCGACGCCTTCGACGGGCCCATGCCCCAGACGCGCTTCGTCCTGGGCAAGGCCCTCGAGGTCGGGCTCAAGCCCGTCGTCGTCGTCAACAAGATCGACCGCCCCGACGCCCGCGCCCTCCAGGTCATCGACGAGGTCTTCGACCTGCTCGTCGAGCTCGGCGCCGAGGAGCACGCGGTCGGCTTCAGCGTCGTCTTCGCCTCCGCCCGCGAGGGGTGGGCCACGACGGACCTGGCGGTCCGCAAGGACGACCTGCGCGACGTCTTCGAGGCCATCGTCCGCGAGGTGCCCCCGCCCCGCGTCCAGGCCGAGGGGCCCCTGCAGATCCTCCTCACGAGCCTGGACTACAGCGAGTACGTGGGCCGCATCGGCATCGGGCGCGTCTTCCGCGGGAGTGTGCGCACCGGGCAGCGCGTCGCCATCCTCCACCGCGAGGGCGGGCGCACCGACTCCAAGGTCGGGCAGGTCCTCCAGTTCGTCGGGCTCAACCGCCTGCCCGTGGACGAGGCCGGCGCCGGCGACCTCTGCGCCCTCGTCGGGCTCGACCGCGTCGAGATCGGCGACACCGTCGCCGACGTCGAGCGGCCCGAGGCCCTGCCCCCCGTCCGCGTCGACGAACCCACCATGACCATGCTCTTCCGCATCAACGACTCGCCCTTCGGCGGGCAGGAGGGGCAGTTCGTCACCAGCCGCCAGATCCGCGAACGCCTCGACAAGGAGCTCCAGACCAACGTCGCCATGCGCGTCGAGCAGGGGCGCTCCGCCGACGAGTTCATGGTCTCGGGCCGCGGCGTGCTCTCCCTGGGCATCCTCATCGAGACCATGCGCCGCGAGGGCTTCGAGCTCTCCGTCGGCAAGCCCGAGGTCATCCTCAAGGAGATCGAAGGCAAGCCCTGCGAGCCCGTCGAGGAGCTCACGGTCGACGTCCCCAACCCAGGGCTCGGCGCCGTCCTCGAAATGGTCGGGGCCCGCAAGGGCGAACTCAGGAAAATGGAGCCCCGCGGCGAGAAGATGACCCACCTGGTCTTCGAGATCCCCAGCCGAAGCCTCATCGGCCTCCGCGGACGCGTCCTCACCGCCACCCAGGGCGAGGCCATCATGCACCACTCCTTCGTCCGCTTCGCGCCCAAGAGCGGCGAGATCCCCCACCGGGCCCAGGGCGTGCTCATCGCGCTGGAGGGCGGGCCCGTCACCTCCTACGCCGTCGAGAACCTGCACGACCGCGGCTACCTCTTCGTCGAGCCGGGCGACAGGGTTTACGAGGGACAGGTGGTGGGCGAGCACAACCGCGACAACGACCTGACGGTCAACATCACGCGGGCCAAGCAGCTCACCAACTTCCGCGTCTCCAGCAAGGAGGCCACCGTCACCCTCAAGGCCCCGCGCAAGCTCAGCCTCGAGCAGGCCCTCGAATACATCGAGGACGACGAGCTGGTCGAGGTCACGCCCGCGTGCGTCCGCATGCGCAAAAAGCTCCTGCAGGAGTCGATGCGCAAGCGGGCCGAACGCCAGGCCCGGGACAAGGCCGACGCGGAGGGCTGATCCTCGGCGGCGGGCGGAGGGCGGCGCGAGCCCCCGCGGTCCCCCGACGTACACTCGGGGCATGAGCCCCGTCAAGCCCTCCAAGGCCCCGAAACAGGCATCGGCCGCGACCAAGCGACGCCTCGCCCGGGCCGCCGCGCCACCCGCCGACAAGGTCCCCGCCGGCCCCAGGCCCCGAGTCGAACGCGACACGATGGGCGAGATGATCGTCCCGGGCGACGTGCTCTTCGGCGCCAGCACCCAGCGCGCCGTCCTCAACTTCCCCGTCTCGGGTCGGCCCGTCCCCGAGTCGGTCATCAAGGCCTACGCCCTCCTCAAGGCCGCCTGCGCCACCGTCAATCACCGCCTCGAACGCCTCGACCGGGACCGCACCAACGCCATCCTCGAGGCCTGCCGCGAGATCGAGGACGGGCTCCCCGCCTTCGGCGGCCTGGCCCGGCACTTCCCCATCGACATCTACCAGACCGGCTCGGGCACCTCCACCAACATGAACGCCAACGAGGTCATCGCCAACCTCGTCTGCGTCCGCCGACACCAGCCCATCGGGCGCGGCAAGGACCCGGAGTGGATCAAGGCCGGCGGCGTCCACCCCAACGACCACGTCAACATGGGGCAGTCGTCCAACGACACCTTCCCCACCGCGATGCACCTGGCCGCCGCCATCCGCATCAACAACGAGCTCCTCCCCGCCCTCGACGCCATGGCCCGCACGCTCGAGCGCCAGGCCAAGGCCTGGGACAAGCTCGTCAAGATCGGGCGCACCCACCTCCAGGACGCCACCCCCATCCGCCTCGGGCAGGAGTTCTCCGGCTACGCCTCCCAGCTCCGCCACGCCCAGGAGCGACTCCACCGCGCCCTCCACACGCTGGGCGAGCTGCCCATCGGCGGCACCGCCGTGGGCACCGGCATCAACTGCCACGAGGCCTTCGGGCAGATGGTCGCCGCCGAGCTCACCGAGCAGACCGGCATCGCCTTCCGCGAGGCCGCCAACCACTTCGAGGCCCAGCACGCCAAGGACGCCTACGTCGAGGCCTCGGGGCACCTCAAGACCCTCGCCGTCGGCCTCTCCAAGATCGCCAACGACATCAGGCTCATGGGCTCGGGCCCGCGCTGCGGCATCGGCGAACTCGTCCTCCCCGCCGTCCAGCCCGGCTCCTCCATCATGCCCGGCAAGGTCAACCCCGTCATCTGCGAATCCCTCATCATGGTCTGCTGCAGCGTCATCGGCAACGACGCGGCGGTCGCGCTCGGCGGGATGGGCGGCGTCGGGTCGCTCCTCGACCTCAACGTCGCCATGCCCATGATGGCCCACCACCTCCTCGACTCCGTCCACCTCCTCACCCACGCCTGCGAGATGTTCACCGCCAACCTCCTCGATGCCCTCAAGCCCGACGAGAAGCGCTGCGCCGAACTCATCGAGGGCAGCCTGGCCATGTGCACCAGCCTCGTGCCCGTGATCGGCTACGACAGGTCCGCCACCCTCGCCAAGGAGGCCTTCAGGCAGGGCAAGACCGTCCGCCAGCTCGCCTACGAGACCGTTGTCGGCGGCAAGGACCAGGCCGGCAAGCCCATCACCCGCGCCGACATCGACGCCTACCTCGACCCCTGGTCCATGACGCTCCCCGGCGGCGAGGGCAGCGCCGGCGGCTGAGAAGAGCCGGGAGCCTTCATGACGACCGCGCCCACCGCCGGCCTTGTCGGCGTTCCTCGGTCACCCCCATCGATCGCCGCCGTCACGCTCGGCGCAGTCTCGATCGCGCTGGCCCTCCTTGTTTCGGGCTACGCCGCTGTCGCCGCGGGCGTCATCGCCGTTGGCCTCGCGCTCGCGGGGAATCGGCGGGCCCTCCCGGTCGGGCTCGCGGCCGCGGGAATCGCGCCGGGCGTCGGCGCCCAGGCAATGAAGGCGATGATCGGCTGACCCGGCGCTTCAGCCGAAGGCCTTCTTGTAATCGGCCAGGAACTTGGCGATCCCCACGTCCGTCAGCGGGTGCTTCATGAACTCCATGATCACCTTGAACGGCACGGTCGCCACGTCGGCGCCGGCCAGCGCGCACTGGAGCATGTGCGTCGAGTGCCGGATGCTCGCCGCCAGGATCTTCGTCGGCATCCCGTAGTTGTCGTAGATCTGCCGGATCTTGTGGATGACGTCCATGCCCTCCTCGGCCACGTCGTCGAGCCGACCGATGAACGGGCTGACCAGGAAGGCCCCGGCCTTGGCGACCATGAGCGCCTGCAGGGGCTGGAAGCACAGCGTCATGTTGGTCCGCGTGCCCTCGTCGGTCAGGGCCTTGCACGCCTTCAGCCCCTCGACGGTGCAGGGCAGCTTCACCACGATGTTCGGCGCGATCCTGGCCCGCTCCCGCCCCTCCCGCACCATGCCGTCGAAGTCCAACGCGATCACCTCCGCCGACACCGGGCCCGCCACCACCTTGCAGATCTCCGCCAGGCGCTTGCCGTAGTCGATCCCCTCCTTGGCGATCAGGCTGGGGTTGGTCGTCACGCCGTCCAGCACGCCCAGGTCGTGGGCCTGCTTGATCTCGTCGAGGTTCGCCGTGTCGATGTACAGCAGCATCCGGAGTCTCCTGGTGGCGCGAGTCTAGGCCCGCGCCCCGGCACCCTCCGCCGCCAGGGGCTTCAGTTGCCGGCGCATGATCTTCCCCGTCGCGTTCCGCGGGAGCTGGTCCAGCCGCACCACCCGGTCCGGCACCTTGTACCCCGCCAGGTGCTGTCGGCACCACTGCTTGATCGCGGGCTCGTCGAACGGCTGCCCCTCGTGGAGCTCGACGAACGCCACGGGCACCTCGCCCCGCATCGGGTCCGGCGCGCCCACCACCCCCGACGCCTTCACCGCCGGGTTGCGCTCGATCGCCTCCTCGATCTCGCGCGGGAACACGTTCTCCCCGCCCACGATCAGCATCTCCTTGATCCGCCCGGTGATGTACAGATGCCCGTCCTCGTCCAGCCTGGCCATGTCCCCCGAGCGCAGCCACCCGTCGGGCGTGAAGAGCGCCGCCGTTTCCCCCCCCAGCCGGTAGTACCCCCCCGTCATGTTCGGGCCCCGCATCTGCAGCTCGCCCTCCCGCCCGGCCCCGAGCACGCGCCCCGTGTTGATGTCCACGATCCGCTGCTCCACCCACGGCACCGCCGGCCCCACCGAGTGCGCACGCCACTCGTTCGGCCGGCACCAGTTGGTCACGGGCCCCGTCTCGGTCATCCCGAACCCCTCGTGGATCGTCACGCCGAACCGCTCCCGGAACGCCCGGAACACCGCGTCGGGCAGCGGCTCGCTCCCCGACACCACGTACCGCAGGCTCGCGAAGTCCTCGGGCCCCGCGTCCTTGGCGTACAGCAGCGCGTTGTACATCGACGGGATCCCGATGAACACCGTCGGGCGGTGCTCCCGCAGCAGCTTCACGATCCGCCCCGGGACGAACCGCGCCGAGTACACCACCTTCAGCCCCAGCGTCAGCGGCAGCAGCGTCAGCACCGTCAGCCCGAAGCTGTGGAACTGCGGCAGCACGCCCAGCAGCGTGTCCTCCCGCGTGAAGTGCACGTGCGCTTCGATCTGCGCCAGGTTCACGCCCAGGTTGCCGTGCGTCAGCATCACCCCCTTGGGCCGACCGCTCGTCCCGCTCGTGTACATCAGCGCCGCAAGGTCCTCGTCCCGGGCCGACGCGGGCCAGAACGGCTCCGGCGCCGAGCGGAAGTCCACCGCGTCCATCAGGAGCAGGTTCTCGACGCGAGGCTCGTACCCCATGAAGTCCAGCAGCGGACGGGCCGAGATCACCGTGTCCGTCCCGCAGTTGCCGATCACGTAACGCAGCTCGTCCGCCTTGAGCAGGAAGTTCAGCGGCACCACGACCTTGCCCGTCATCCACCCCGCCAGGGCCGCGATCGGGAAGGCGCCCCCGCTGGGCAGCATCACGCCCACCGTCTCCGTCCGGCAGCGGGACTGCAGCAGGTTCGCGACGTGAAACGCCGCGACGACCAGCTCGACGGCCCTGTACGCCCGGTTGTCGTCTACGATCGCGACGCGGCGGGGCGAGGCCAGGCAACGCTTCAGGATGGGCCAGTGAACGCTCAATCGGCCTCCTACCCGTGCCCCTGACGACCGGGACGCCGCCCCGCCGATGATGACCCGGTGGGCATGGTAACGGGTAGGACGCGGCGGAGGGTCGGGGTGCGGTACGGTGCGGGATTCATCCTGGCGGCGGCGCTCCTGCCCGGCTGCGGCGGCGGCGCGTCCACCACCGCCACCAACCCCGCCTACCTCGACCAGTACACCTCCGGACGCTACACCGACTCTTACCGCGCCGCCTCGCGCGAGGCCGACGCCTCCCGAGGCACCCGCCGCGAGCACGCCAGCCTCACCGCCGGCCTCTCCGCCTACGCCATGGACCGCCACACCGAGGCCGAGCACTGGCTCCGCCCCCTCGTCGACAGCGCCGACCCCGGCACCTCCGGGCAGGCCGCCGCCACCCTCGGGCTCATCGCCCAGCGCCGCCACGAGCACGCCCGTGCCGCCGAGTTCCTCAGCTTCGCCTCCGGGCGCCTCTCCGGGCCCGACTCCGCCCGCGCCGCCGTCTACGCCGCTGACTCCTACCGCGAGCTGGGCAGGCCCGCCGACGCCGAACGCATGTTTGCGCACGCCCGCGGCGAAGCCGGCTCCCACGCCGAGATCATCACGCTCCTGGCCCAGCGACGCTCGGTCGTCCCTCCGACCGTCCCGCCCACCAGGCCGATCGCCGCCCCGCGCCCCGTGCCCGCCGCCCCCGTCCCGTCCGCGAGCCCGGGGGGCGCGTACACCATCTCGCTCGGGGCCTTCTCGCGGTTCGCGCGCGCGCAGCAGGTCGCCGACGGCGCCCGGGCCAAGGCCACCAGCCTGGGCCTGGGGCCGCCCCGGGTCGTGGCGGTCGCGGCCCGGACCGGGGCCACCCTCTACTCCGTCCGCGTCGGGCGGTTCCAGAGCCGGACGGAGGCCGAGCGGCACCGGGGGGCGTTCGGGCCCGAGGCCGCGATCGCCCTGACGTCTTCGGAATAGGCACGCGGAACCCGCGGGGGCGGTGCCCGTATACCTGTGTGGACACCTGGGTGCGGATGCGCGCGCCCATTGTCCTTGCGAGGACCACCATGGCGCCACGACTCCTGATCGCCCTCGTCGGATTGACCGCGGTGCTCTCGGTCCCGGGCCTGGCCACCGCCCAGCCCGCCTACGTCCACGGCGTGGGAGAGCGGGGCGAGGTCCCCGAGTGGGCCCGGCGCCTGGCGATCGACCCGTCCGACCCGCGCCTCGACGAGTTCAAGCAGATGCGCCGTCGCCAGATGGAGTTCGAGAAGCGCATCAAGAAGGTGCGCTTCGACTCCCTCCGGGCCACGAACAGGCCCGACGTCCGCGCCAAGGGTCTGGCGACGCTGAACGACCTGACCGACCCGGCGGCGTTCACGCCCCTGGTCGAGCTGCTCGCCGACCAGGGCCCGGACGTCAACCAGTGGCTCGTCGGGCACTTCTCCTCTCTCAAGAGCGACGAGGCAGACGCGACGCTGGCGTGGCTCGCGCTGAACAGCCGGGACTCGGAGCTGGCCGCCGACGCGGGGCGGGCGCTGGTCGGGCGAGTCGCCCAGTCGGGGGTGATCTCGATGCGCGTGCAGCGGGTCGTCGTCGGGGCCCTGCAATCGGACGCCGATCGGATCGTCCTCGCCGGGGCGAACCTGGCCGAGACGCTCGGGCTCTGGCAGATGATCCCGCACCTGATCAACGCGCAGGTGTCGCAGGGATCGTCGGCCGATCGGCAGGGCCCGCTGGCGTGGATCCTGGTGGGGGAGCAGACGGCGTTCGTGGCGGACCTCACGCCCATCGTCGCGCCAGGGGCCGTGGCCTTCGACCCCCAGGTCGCCACCATCACCACGGGCACGCTCCTGGTCATCCACGACGCCGTGGTGACGACCGTGCGCTTCGAGGTGGCCGACGTGCTGCACCGCATGGCGGCCCGGCACGTGGGCAGCGACACCTCGCGCCTCGGGTTCGACGCCGGCGCCTGGAAGCGCTGGCACGAGGAGGTCTTCGTGCCCTGGGCCCGCGCACAGGCCGCCGACGCGCCCCGGTAGTGGCGCGAGTCGGAAGTCCGTGGACGGAGCGCTCCGGGTGCCACGGGTCATCGGGCGCTTCGCCCGTGACCCGTGCGGGTCGGGTGCCACGGGTCATCGGGCGCTTCGCCCGTGACCCGTGCGGCTGTTTGACGCCCGTCCGGACGCCGGCACGGGCGATCCGCAAGGCGGCTCGCCCGTGGCACCCGCGGCGCCCGCCCGCGCCTTGGTGCGCGTTCTTCCGACTCGCACGACGAGTGACGTGAGTCGGAAGTCCGTGGACGGAGCGCTCCGGGTGCCACGGGTCATCGGGCGCTTCGCCCGTGACCCGTGCGGCTGTTCGACGCCCGTCCGGACGCCGGCACGGGCGATCCGCAAGGCGGCTCGCCCGTGGCACCCGCGGCGCCCGCCCGCGCCTTGGTGCACGTTCTTCCGACTCGCGCCACGAGCCGGAGTGGCACGATTACCCACCGCCCGATCCGGGATTCCCGGCACTTCAAGGGGCCCGCGGTCCGCTACCATGGGCCGAGCGGCAGCGTCAAGACCGCTTCAACGCCAAGGAGACGAAGATGCGCTCCAGGTCAAAGCACGCGGCAGTGGTCCTGATGTCCATGGGGCTTTCCATTGCGATGGTCGGCTGCAAGAGCGCCGAGCCGGCCAAGGACGCCGCGGCGGAGCCCGCCAAGACGGAGCATCCAAAGGGCGAGCATCCCAAGGGCGAACACCCGAAGGGCGAGCACCCTCGGTGAAGCATGCCTGAGTCCGGGCGGTCCGTATCCGTGACCGCGGCTCGATGAGGAGTTGTCGCATGCGCGCGCACGTCTTGAACCTGTGTCCTCTCCCGGCGATCGCGGGGCTGATGGTCGGCTGTGCCTCGCCGCCCGACGCGGCGACGCAGGCGCCCGCGGCGAACGTGGTCACCGCCGACATCCAGGCCGGGATCGAGGCCCACATCCGCGAGCAGACCCGGCTCGCCGGCGGCACCTTCCCGCTCGCCTACGAGGGGCTGGAGCTCCGCCTCAAGCTGGTCCGCGTGCACACGGAGTACCTGGCCAACCTGGGGCCGGGGCGGCACTTTGCCTGCGTCGACCTGGCGAACATCGACGGCAACGTGTACGACGTGGACTTCTTCCTCGAGGGCGATCCCGGCTCGATGACCGTGACCCAGACCACGGTCCACAAGCTCAACGGGCAGCCGTACTACCTGTGGGAGCTGACCGACGCGGGCGTCTGGGAGCGCCGCCCGGTGGAGGGCGCCGCCAACGCGCTCATGGGGATCAAGGAGGGGCGGGACGCCTTCGAGTTCCGCTACCAGGCGAGCCTGCCCAAGCTGACCGGCGCGGCGCGGCTGTGGATCCCCCTGCCCACCACCGACGCCGCCCAGACCGTCGAGGAACTCGAGATCAGCGTGCCCGGGCAACGTCGGGTCCTGACCGACGCGCACCACGGCAACCGCATCCTCCTTCTGACCCTCGACCCGCGCGACAGCGAGAAGCCCATCACGCTGCGGTTCCGGGTCGAGCGGCAGGAACGCCGCGCCTACGTCGACCCGTCGGCGCGACCGGAGGACTCGCTCACCCCGGAGCGCCTCGTGCCCGACAGCCCGCGCTTCCAGGAGATCGCGGCGGACGTGCTGGCGGGCAAGGAGGGCGACCTCGTTCGCGCCCGCGCCCTGTACGACCACACCATCGACCGCATCCGCTACCAGCGCTACGGCGCGGGCTGGGGTCAGGGCGACGCCAACTACGCGTGCGACGTGGGCACCGGCAACTGCACCGACTTCCACGCCTACTTCATCGCCCTGGCGCGGGCCGCGGGGATCCCCGCTCGCTTCGCCATCGGCGCCTCCATTCCCTCGGAGCGCGACGAGGGCGGGATCGACGGCTACCACTGCTGGGCCGAGTTCTTCGCCGAGGGCAAGTGGTGGCCCGTCGACATCAGCGAGGCCGACAAGTACACCGCGCTCTCGACGTACTACTTCGGGCGCCACCCCGCCAACCGCATCGAGCTCAGCCGCGGGCGCGACCTGGTGGTCGAGCCGGGCCCGTCGTCGGGGCCCATCAACTTCCTGGCGTACCCGGTCCTGGAGCACGGGGGCGTGACCACGGTCATCAGGCCTCGGTTCTCGTTCCTGCGCCGATCGCCCACCTCCGCGGCACGCCCGAAGCCGGCCCCCAGCAACCCCGCGGGCTCGTAAGCCCCGACGAACGCGGCCCTTGACACCACCCCCACGCGCGAGCGCGGGGCCGTCCTGAGTCCGCGCCCGCGCTCACGTCGCGCACGCCATCGACGCGATCGGAGCCCGGGCGAGCGTCGGGGCTAACCTCTCTGGACCCCGGAGGGACGCGATGACGCACGCAAGGTCCGATGCGACGAAGGCCGAGTGGATCGGGCTGTTGTCGGCGTGCCCGGTCGTGCCGGGCGCGACGGTGAGCAAGCCGCTCTTCAGCGCGCCCGAGGGCAAGGTGGTGCTGTTCGCGATGGACGCGGGGCAGGAGATCAGCGAGCACAAGGCCCCCTTCGCCGCCAGCGTGCACGTGCTGGACGGTCGCCTGCGGTTCGCGGTCGGCGCCGACGAGCGCGAGATGGGCCCGCACGACTGGCTCGTGATGCCCCCCGACGCCCCCCATCGGCTCAGGGCCCTCGATCCTTCGCGGTTCGTCCTGACGCTCTTCAAGGGCGCCCAGCCGGGGCGGTGAGTCCGCGGAGAACGGAACGACGGGAGGTGCCCGATGAGATGGATCGGCTTGGCCTCGGCGGCGCTCGCCCTGTGGGGCTGCGCGCTCCCGGTCACGCAGTATCAACGGACCTTCGCCGACCAGAGTCACGACCAGCCCTGGGCCGGCGCGGGCGAGCGGGCCGCGGCGAAGGTCCGGGTCAAGGCCGACTTCATTCGCCTGGATCAGTGCCTCGTGTGGACCACCCCCGACGGGCGCGAGCTCGACGCCGATCGGGCCGTCGAACGCTGCGAGCGGTTCCTGTCCGGCAAGGGGATCGAGCGTGAGCCCGCCGGCGCCGACGAGGAGGGGCGGCCGATGCCCGCGGCGGCCTGGGGGTCCGGGGGCGAGGCGCTCCTGGCGCCGGTCCAGACCTACCCCGACAGCCCGGTGATCGTCTGCGTCGATCCGCTGATCGTTGTCGTGTGCGACCAGCCGCGTTCACTTCGCCGCCAGGATGAGACCCCGGGTGTCATGGACCAGGAAGGGCGACCCTTCGTGCGGGCCGTGCGGCACACGCTGACCCGCGGGTATCAGTACGGCACGGGCGGCGCGTGCGCGGCGTCGCTCCGCTGGTTCGCACCCGACTTGGGCGTCGGCCCGGAGCCGCTGCCATCCGACGGGGCCATCCGCACGCCGTGGGGCACGCTCGTGGTCAGCCGAACTCCGGAGGGCTGGACCTCCTCGGCCTTGCCGAACGCCGCCCCTTGACGCCTTGGTGCGGTTCGCACGCCGGGGCGCCGCGTGGTATACCACGCGGCATGGAGACGCTGCACCGACGTCGATTCCTGGCCGCCGCGGGGCTTGCCGTGGCGGGTGTTCCCGCGCTGGCCCGTCAGCCGGAGGGGGAACCCGCCGCCGCGCACGAGGGGGACGACCATCGCGGGGCGTGCGCGGTCGCGTCGTCGAACGGGCAGCGGGCGGCGGCGCGGGCGATGGAGCTGATCGCCCAGGGGTACGACCCCGCCGACGCGGTGGTGCAGGGCGTGCGCCTGATCGAGGACGACCCGAGTGACCACAGCGTGGGCTTGGGCGGGCTGCCCAACGAGGAGGGCGTGGTCGAGCTGGACGCGTCGGTGATGCACGGCCCGACGCACAAGAGCGGGGCCGTCGCCGGCCTGCGCGGCATCAGGAACCCGGCGTTGGTCGCGCTCCAGGTCCTCCGGCGCACCGACCACTGCCTGCTCGTGGGCGAGGGGGCCCTGCGCTTCGCGCGGCAGATGGGGTTCGCCGAGGAGAACCTGCTCACGGAGGAGGCCCGGCGGATCTGGCTCCGCTGGAAGGCCAACGCCAGCAAGGACGACGACTGGCTCAACGACGACGAGCGCGACCCGCCCGCCGGCAAGGAGTGGGGCGAGGGCGACAAGCCTCGCTCGGCGATCGACCCGGCGATCACGTCGACGACGGGCACGGTGCACTGCTCCGCCGTGACGCCCGCGGGCGACCTGGCCGGTTGCACCAGCACCAGCGGGCTGTCGTGGAAGATCCCGGGGCGCGTGGGCGACTCGCCCATCATCGGGGCCGGGAACTACTGCGACAACGCGATCGGGTCGGCGGGGAGCACGGGGCGGGGCGAGTCGGCCATCGTCAACCTCTGCGCCTTCCGCATCGTCGACGCCATGGGGCGCGGGCTGTCACCCACGCGGGCCTGCCTGGAGGCGGCCCGCGCCGTCGCCCAGCGCACGCTCGAGAAGCGCCTGCTGCGGGCCCCGGGCCGACCCAACTTCAACATCCTCTTCTACGCCCTGCGCAAGGACGGGGCCTTCGGCGGGGCCTCGCTCATGCCGGGCGGGCGCTTTGCCGTCGACACCGGCACGGGACCGCGCCTCGTTCAGTGCCCGTCCCACTTCGAGGCCCAGCGATAACCAGGGACGACCGTCCGGCCGCACCGGCCCCGCTCGCCGATGGCCTCGGGCGAGGTCTGACCGCGTCAGATCTGGGACGACGGCGGTTCGACCCGGGCAAACACCGGGGGGGAGGCGGTCGTTCCCATGGGCGTCCCTGGTTGATCGCCGATGCGGGTCATTCCAGATCAATCGATCGAGATTCACGACAGCCGTCGAGGACGCCCGTCGATCTGTGCGGGGCCCCCCCCGGATCGGGGGGTCCGGCGGCCGTTCTGTCAGGAGAAGGCGAAATGTCTCGATGCTCCCTGGTGACGTTGATGGCGGCGGTGGTCGGAGGGGCGGCCCCCGCGATGGCCCAGCAGGACCCGCATTCGGAGGCGACGCAGCCCGCGGCGGAGGCCGCGATGAACGCCAGCATCGGCGTCGATCTCACCACCGCCTACTACTTCCGGGGCCTGCGCCAGGAGGACCGCGGGTTCATCGTGCAGCCCTACTTCACGGTCGGAATGGACGCGTTCAGCGGCGAGGGCTGGTCGTCCAACCTCTCGCTGGGCGTCTGGAACAGCTTCCACGACCGCGCGACCGGGTCGGACTCGCCCGACGACACCATCTCCAAGTGGTACGAGGCGGATTTCCTCATCGGGCCCTCGGTCACCCTCGGGCGCTGGACCTTGGGCGCACAGTACGTCTGGTACACCAGCCCTTCGAGCGCGTTCGGAACCTGCGAGGAACTGTGCCTCTCGATCGCCTTCGACGACTCGGGCCTCCTGGGCAAGTGGAGGCTGTCGCCCGCGGTGGCCGTCGCGTTCGAGACCGGCCCCAACGCGGCCGACGGTGGCGACCTTGGCGTCTACGGCCAGGTCTCCCTCACCCCGGGGTTCGACGTGGACACAGACGCCCTCGGGACCCTTTCGTTCGCCTTCCCCGCCACGCTCGGCGTCAGCCTGAGCGACTACTACGAGAACGCCGCGGGCGACGATGAGTTCTTCGGGTACTTCTCGATCGGCGCCCGGGTGTCCGTCCCCCTCGGGCTCCCCCGGCGATACGGGGCGTGGACCTTCTCGGCGGGCGTCCTCGGGCTCTTCCTCGGCGACCACGCCGCCGATCTCAACGACCGCGATCACACCGAACTCGTCGGCACGCTCGGGCTCTCGGCGAGCTTCTGACGGCGCCGTCGGCAGCCACCACCAAGAGGTAACACCATGACACTGCGGAACATCAAGGTCGCGCACAAGCTCACGATCCTCGTGGCGATCGCCCTCGCCGGCCTCGCCGTCTTCGGCGCCGCCTCGTACCGCAACCTCGAGACCGTGAAGGTCGGCGGCCCGCTGTACGCCAGGATCATCGACGGGAAGGACCTCACGGCGGACATCCTGCCGCCGCCGGAATACATCCTCGAGACCTATCTCGTTGCCTACCAGATCGCGTCCGAGGAGGACAGCGGGCGGCGCCTCGCCCTGGCCGACCGCATCCGGCCCCTGAAACAGGACTACGCCGATCGGCACGAGTACTGGACCAGGAAGCTCGACGAGGGCCCGATGAAGCAGAAGCTCCTGGTCGACTCGTACCAGCCCGCCGTGGAGTTCTTCAGGGTGCTCGAGGGCGAGTTCCTGCCGCTGGTGCTCGCGGGGCAGCTGGACGAGGGCAGCGCCTTGCTGAAGTCGAAGCTCTCGCCGCTGTACGCGAGCCACCGGTCCGCGATCGACGAGGTCGTGACGATGGCGTCGAAGTTCGCCTCCGACAACGAGGCGACGGCGACGTCGGCGACGTCGCGGGCGCTGGTGGTCCTGGTGTCGATCATCGGGAGCGTGGTCGTGCTGGTCATCGGCGCCGGGTGGCTCATCGCCGCGGGCGTGACGCGGCCGGTGCGCGCGATGCGCAAGGGTCTGGCCCGCCTCGCCGAGAGCAAGGACCTGACCTTCCGCATGGAGATGCGCCGCGGCGACGAGATCGGCATGATCGCCGAGTCCGTCGACGGGTTCCTCGCGGAACTGCACGGCGTATTCACGGAGGTCTCTTCGGCGGCCGGCCAGGTAGCCGCCGCCGCGACCCAGATCGCCGCGTCCGCCGAGGAGATGGCGGCGGGCCTGAAGGCCCAGGAGCAGCAGACCACGCAGGTGTCGGCGGCGGTGGAGGAGACGAGCCAGTCGGTGGTGGAGGTGGCCAGGAAGGCCTCCGAGGCCAGCGGCGCCGCCGCAGCCGCCGGCAAGGAGGCCAGCGAGGGCGGGCAGGTCGTCGGCAAGACGGTCGAGGTGATGCGCGGCATCAGCGAGCATGTCAACCAGTCCGCCTCCGCGATGCAGGAACTCGGGAAGCGGTCCGAGCAGATCGGACAGATCATCGGCGTCATCAACGATATCGCGGATCAGACCAACCTCCTGGCCCTCAACGCCGCCATCGAGGCCGCTCGCGCCGGCGAGCACGGGCGCGGGTTCGCGGTGGTGGCCGACGAGGTCCGCAAGCTCGCGGAGCGCACCACCAAGGCCACCGAGGAGGTCGCCGGATCGATCCGCGAGATCCAGGGCCAGACCAACGCCGCCGTGGTCAACATCCAGGACGGCACGGACCGCGTCGCCAAGGGTGTCGCCCTGGCCAACGACGCCGGATCGGCCCTGGGACGGATCCTCTCCGCCAGCGACCAGCTCCAGTCGATGGTGCAGTCCATCGCCGCGGCGAGCGAGCAGCAGTCCACCGCTGCCCAGCAGATCGCCCGCTCGATCGAGTCCATCAGCGCGGTGACCCGCGAGTCCAACCAGGGCGCGGGGCAGGCCGCCCAGGCCGCCACCCAGCTCTCGACCCAGTCGGAGCGCCTCCGCGCCCTCGTGGCTCGGTTCACCATCTGAACCGCGCCGAGGGAGCCCGGCAGGACACGGGCCCCTCTGGCGCACCGTCAGCGGCCGGCGGGGTCCCCGCCTCGCCGGCCCTTGCGCGCACCGTCCACCGCCGCGATGAACCGCGCCGGCGCCTTCTCCACGTCCTCCTTGCACCCGTCGCAGCACAGACGCACCAGGCGACCGGCGACCACCACGTCCACCGGGCCGCCCATGCTGTCCAGCGCCTCATCGCTGACGGGGCACTTGCTCAGCGGGTAGTCCTTCCCCTGCGCCTCGATGACCGCCCGGTCGAGCGCGAGCAGGTACTTCTTCGGGTCCTTGCCCAGCAGCCCCTTCTCCGCCTCATCGGTCAGCAGGAAGAGACGGTTGCCGACGACGGCCTCCACCGGCTTCTCCGCCAGCGGCTTGCCGCTGACGACGCTGGTCTTGAGCGGGTAGAGCGGACGCTGGTCCTTGACGATCTTCTCATCGAGCTTGGCCAGGCTGGCCGCCACGTCGCGCTCAAACCCGGGGAAGCAGCTCGCGCAGCAGAAGCGGACCTCGCGCCCCTCGTACACCTTCGCGGGAGGCTCGCCCATCGACCCCAGCTCCATGCCCGAGATCGGGCAGGTGTTGAAGGGATACGGGTCCCCGACGCGGGCCTTGGCGTCGGTCTGGGCCGCGGGCTGGGCGGCCGGCTTGTGCCCGTCGTGCTGGGCCAGCAGCGCCGAGGGGGCCAGCCCCGCGAGCGTGATCAGCGCGAGAACGGAACGTGCGAACATGAGAACACTCCTTTCCGGTGAGTCGGCCTACGCCGCGGCCTGGTCGGCGCCCCGCGGGGCGTGCGCGCGGAACTCCCGGCGCATCGCGGTCTTCTTCGCCACGTAGAACAGGATGGGGTAGATGAGCAGTTCGAGCACGAAGCTGCTCGCCAGCCCCCCGATCATGGGGGCGGCGAGCCGCCGCATGGTGTCGGCCCCCGCGCCCTCCCCCCACATCAGGGGCAGCAGCCCGATGAACGTCGTCGCCACCGTCATGGTCTTGGGGCGGATCCGCATCACGGCCCCGTCGTGGATCGCCCACCACAGGTCGTCCGTGTTGCGCATCCGCCCCTCGCGCCGGAAGCGCTCGAACGAGTTGTCCAGGTACAGCAGCATGACCAGCCCGGTCTCGGCGTCCAGCCCCGCCAGGGCGATCAGCCCCACCCACACCGCCAGCGACAGGTTGTAGTCCAGGGCCCACACCAGCCAGATCGCCCCCACGGCGCTGAACGGCACCGCAAGCAGCACGATCCCGACGCGCAGCCACGAGCGCGTCGCCAGGTAGAGCAGCACCACGATCGCCGCCAGCGTCAGCGGCACCGCCACCAGCAGCCGCGCCCGCGCCTCCTGCATGTACTCGTACTGACCGGACCACACGATGCTGTACCCCGCCGGCAGCGTCACGCCGCGGCTCACCGCCCGCTTGGCGCCGGCGACGAAGGTGCCCACGTCGATCCCGGCGATGTCGACGTACACCCACGCCGTCAGGCGCGCGTTCTCGCTCTTGACCATCGGCGCCCCCTCGCGCAGCGACAGCCGCGCCAGCTGCGCCAGCGGCACGTGCGCCCCCGTCGGCGTGGGCACGAGCACCGCCCGCAGCGCCCCCAGGTCGTCGCGCAGCTCCGACGGGTACCGCAGGTTGACGGGGTACCGCTCCAGCCCCTCAACGGTCTCGGTGACCTCCATGCCGCCCATCGCCGTCGCGATCACGTCCTGCACCTCGCGCACCGAGAGCCCGTAGCGGGCGATCTCGGGGCGGTCCAGGTCCACGTCGATGTAGCGCCCCCCGAGCGTCTTCTCCGGAAACGCCGAGAGCGTGTATTGACCCGTCGCTTCCGAGGTCTTGATGATCCGCGTCACGTCCCCGGCGAGCCCCGCCAGCGTCGCCAGGTCCGGCCCCATCACCTTTACCCCGACGGGAGTGCGGATGCCCGTCGAGAGCATGTCGATCCGCGTGCGGATGGGCATGGTCCAGGCGTTGGTCAGCCCGGGGATCTGCACCGCCTGGTTGAGCCCCGGCACGTTGATCCCGCCCGGCAGCGTGTACCCGTACACCAGCTCCTCGAGCGTGATGGGGCGCGTGTCGCCCCAGCGCCGCGCCAACCGCGAGCGGATCCAATCTGGCCACCGGTCGAAGAAGCGCCGCACCGGCACGCTCCGCCAACGCCCCTTGTCGCGGTGGAGCATGATCGTCGTCTCGATCATCTCCATGGGGGCGGGGTCGGTCGCGGTCTCGGCCCGCCCGATCTTGCCGAACACGCTCTGCACCTCGGGGAACTGGCGGATGATCCGATCGGTCTGTTGCAGCAGCTCGCGGGCCTTGGTCGGGCTCAGCCCCGGGTCGGTCGTGGGCATGTAGAGCAGGTCGCCCTCTTCCAGCGGCGGCATGAACTCGCTGCCCAGTTGCCGCAGCGGGTACAGCGTCGCCGCCATGAGCAGCACCGCCCCCAGCAGCACCAGCCACTTGAACCGCATCGCCAGCGCGAAGAAGGGGTCGTACACGCGCTGCAGCAACCGCGAGATCGGGTTGGCCTTCTCGTGGATGATCCTCTGCGGCACCAGCAGCATCGCCGCGACCACCGCCCATCCCCCCGCCAGCCACACGCGGTAGGGCTCCAGGTCGCCCAGGGGCGCGCCCATCAGCCCCGCCGCGGGGAGCAGGATCAGCCCCAGCATCGTCGCCACGCTCCGCCGCCAGCCCCAATCGCGCGGCAGCACGCGCGAGGTGATCAGGAAGGTCATGAGCACGGGGATCGCGGTCACCGCGAGGAGCGCCGCCGCCGCCATCGCGAACGTCTTGGTGAACGCCAGCGGCTTGAAGAGCCGCCCGCTCTGCTCCCCCAGCACGAACACCGGCAGGAACGACACCGTGATGATGAGCAGCGAGAAGAAGAGGCTGGGCCCGACCTCGCGGGCCGCGTCGAGGATGATCCCGGCGCGGGGGCGGGGCTCGCCGGGCGTGCCCGACGCCGCCAGCCCGTGCAGCCGCTCCTCCTCCCGGTCCAGGTGCTTGTGCGCGTTCTCGACCATCACGATCGAGCTGTCCACCATCACGCCGATGGCGATGGCGATCCCGCCCAGGCTCATGATGTTGGCGTTGATCCCCAGGATCCGCATGAGCAGCAGGCTGGCGAGCACGCCCGTGGGCACCACGAACACCGCCACCAGCTCGCTCCGGGCGTGCAGCAGGAACAGGATGCACACCAGCGCCACCACGATGATCTCCTCCAGCAGCGTGTCGCTCAGCGTCGCCACGGCCCGCCCGATCAGGTCGCTGCGGTCGTACGCCGCCTCGATGGCGACGCCCGCCGGCAGCGTGGGCTCCAGCTCCGCCAGCCGCGTGCGCACGCGCTCGATCGTGGTCCGCGCGTTCTCGCCGAAACGCATCACCACGATGCCCCCGACCGTCTCGCCCTCGCCGTTCCACTCCGCGATGCCCCGGCGCATGTCCGGCCCGATGCGGACCTCCGCCACGTCGCGCAGGTGCACGGGCCTTCCGTCGGGCCCGGCCCCCAGCGCGATCGCCTCCAGGTCCGCCAGCACCCGCTCCGTGCGCAGGTCCTCCAGGGCCCGCCCCGACGCCAGCGCCGCCGCCCGCTCCGCTTCCGTCAACGACCCCAGGTACCCCCGCCCGCGGATCATGAACTCGGTCTCACCCAGCTCGACCGCCCGCCCGCCCACGTCGGCGTTGGAGGCCTCGATCGCCTCGCGCACGCGCGAGATGGGCAAGTCGAACGCCAGCAGCCGCACCGGGTCCACCACCACCTGGTACTGCTTCACGAACCCGCCCAGCGACGCCACCTCGCTCACGCCGTCCAGCGGCGTCAGCTCGAAGCGCAGGTACCAGTCCTGCACGCTCCGCAGTTTCGCAAGGTTCGCGTCCGGGCGGGCCAGCGGGGCCCCATCCAGCGGGCTGGCGTCCAGCCCCGGGAAGATCCGTCGGCGCACCGCGCCCGACGGCGCCTCGTCCGCCGACGCGTACCACCGGTCGCCCGCCCCGTCGTGCCAGAGCCCCTCCGGGTGACGCGGGTCGTACGGACCTGTCACCAGCGCGTACTCGTACACCCAGCCCACGCCCGTCGCGTCGGGCCCGATCAGGGGCGTCACGCCCCGCGGCAAACGCGACGTCGCCACGTTGACCTGTTCCAGCACGCGGCTGCGGGCCCAGTAGATGTCCGTCCCGTCCTCGAAGATGATGTAGACGAACGACACCCCGAACATGCTGTACCCGCGCACCACCTTGGCCTTGGGAACCGCCAGCATCGCCGTCGTCAGCGGATAGGTCACCTGCGCCTCGACGATCTCGGGCGCCTGCCCCGGGTGCTCGGCCCGGATGATCACCTGCACGTCCGACAGGTCCGGGATCGCATCGACCGGGATCGTCCGCGCCGCCCACACGCCGCCCACCACCAGCGCCAGCGACGCCAGCAGCACCATGGCGCGGTTGTGCACGCACCACTCGATCAGCCTGGCGATCATCGCGGGGCCTCCTGCCGGGCCGGGATCGTCGCCCTGATCACCCCGCAGCGCAGCATCCCGGGGTCGTACGGGTTCTCGACCTTGTCCGCCGCCTGAAGCCACGCCGCGTCCACCATCGGGCAGTACGCGTGCCGCACCGCCGGGGCCACCGCCGCGCTCGGCGGCATCGTCGCCGCCGCCGCGATCAGCAGGTCCGACACCGGCTCGAACCCCTCGCGGAACGAGTCCAGCGTCGCCCCGTCGATCGACGCCGCCTTGACCAGCGCCCCGCCCAGCGCCCCGGCCTCACTCTCCCCCTTCGCCAGCGCCTTGGCCGCGTCGGCGAAGCGCCCGAGCATCGCCTTGCTCCCGTCCAGGTCGTCCTTGATCAGCGTCTGCTGCATCGCCAGGTACGAGGCGTACACCGCGTCGAGCAGCTTCTGGTCCTCGGCGCCCACGTCCCGTGCCGCGGCGGGCGCGGGCTCAACCGGCTCCGCCGCCGGCGCTGCGCCCGTCGTCGGGATCTCCGCACGCTCATCGAAGCACTCCAGCATCATCGCGCCGTAGTACGGGTTGCGCACGCGACCCTCGCGCTGCAGCCACAGCACCCCCCCGTCGTACATCGGGCAGTGCAGGCGCTGCACCCGCGAGGGGTACCCGGGGGGCACGCCCGTGGCGCCCACCAGCGGCGTCAGCTCCGCGCTCAGGGCCGCGTACGCCTTGCGGGCCGACTCGATGTCGTCCGCGCCGGCGAGCCGCTCCGCCGCCTCCCTGCCGCGACCGCCCTGCGGGTGCTCGTGCCAGAAGTGCGGGTCCTCCGGGATCGGCACCGCGACCAACGCCCGAAGCGTCGAAGCCAGGCTCGCCGCCCGTTCCTTCACCCCCGCCGTCGTGTCCGCGGCGAGCGTGTTCCCGATGTCCAGCAGGTCGTCGAGCACGCGCGACAGCGCCTCCGCCGCCGCCGGCGGCAGCGACGAGAGCTTGCTCGCCCCCGCCGAGGCGATCAGCGGCTTCTGCTCCGACGCCATCTCGCCCCGGATCATCTTGGCCAGCCCCTCGCGGATCCGGGCCTCGCTGTCGAGCAGGAACTGCCCGCTCGTCACCACCATCTCGCCCGGGGCCAGCCCCTCCAGCACCTCGACCCGGCCGTCGTCCGTCGCCATCCCCGTGCGGACCGTGCGCGGCTCGAACCGCCCCTCGCCCAGGCTGACGAACGCGACCGTGCGCGCCCCCGTGTCCAGGACCGCCTCGCGCGGCGCCAGCGTGCGCACGCCCTCGGTCGTCGACGACAGGCGCACGCCCGCGAACATGCCGGGCTTCAGCAGGCCCTCGGCGTTCTCGAACTCCAGGCGCGCGCTCGCCTGGCGAGTCTTCGGGTCCAGGTACGGATACACAAACGCCACCCGACCCTCGAACTCGCGCCCGGGGAAGTACGGAAGGGACATGGTCGCGGGCTGGTCCGGGCGCACGAACGGCAACTGGTACTCGTACAGGGAGACCATGACCCAGACGCGCGAGAGGTCGGCCAGGCGGTAGAGGGGCGTGCCCGGCTCGGTGCGCGCGCCCGCGTACGCCGAACGCTCCACCACGATCCCCGCGAACGGGCTGCGGACCGCCAGCGTCTTGCGCGCGACGCCGGTCTCCGCCAGGTCGCGGAGCTGGTCGGGCGTCATGTCGAGGTACTCGAGCCTTGTGCGCGCGGCGTCGATGAGCGCGGTGTTCCCGGGGGAGCGCAGCGCGATCAGGTACTCCTCCTGGGCCGCGACGATCTCGGGGGAGTAGAGCTCCAGGAGCGGCTCGCCCCCGGCGACGGCCCGCCCGATGGAGTCGACCTTGATCGACTCGATCCAGCCGCCGACCTTGGTCGTCACGTCGCGCAGCGCGGTCTCGTCATAGGCGACGGTGCCGACGGTGCGCAGGGTGCGCGAGACGGGCCCGGCGGTCACGGGCGCGATCCGCACGCCGATGTTCTGGGTGACCACCGGGTCGATGGCGATCTCGCCCGTGAACTTGGCCGGGTCCAGCGGAGTCAGGTCCATGTGGCAGATGGGGCACAGGCCCGGCTTGGGGAGCACGACCCAGGGGTGCATCCCGCAGGTGTAGTACTGCTTGGTCTCGGGCTTGGGCTCTTCGTGCGCATGACCCGCGGTCCGCGAGGCCAGGCAGGCGCGGGCCCGCTCGACGGGGGCCTGCCCGCGCAGGGCGCCGACCACAAAGGCCGCGGCGCCGAGGAGCAGGGCCAGGAGCCAGGGCCACACGCGCGGGCCGCGCCGGGGCTTGGGGCTGGGGGGCGGGGTGGTCATGGCTTGGTCTCCGGGTCGCGGCCGACGGCCTCGGCGATGGAGGCGGCGGCGGCGTGGGTGTCCGCGACGAGGCGCTCGCGCATCAGTTCCAGCGTGAGCACGCGGCGCCAGTTGTCCACCGTCGTGATGAACTCGGAAGCGCCGGTGCGATAGGCGGCCCGTGACGCATCCAGGGCCGCGCGAGCCTGCGGGATGATGGAGTCGCGGAGGAGGGTCGCCTGCTCCTGCTGCGAGGCGAGACGGGCGAGGGACTCGCGGAGGCGGAACGCGATGCGGTTCTGCTCGGCGGCGAGCTCGCCCGCGGCTTCGAGGATGCCGCGCGTCGCCTCCCGCTCCGCGGCGGCGAGCTTCCCGCGCCACAGCGGGATGCTCACCCCCACGCCGATCGACCACTGGTCGTCCCCCGTCGCGGTCGGCATCTCGCGGTCGGCGTCCACGAGGTTGTACGACACGCTGGCGACAAGGTCGGGGTAGCGCTGGAGGTGGGCGACGTGACGCTGGCGGCGGGCCAGCTCGATCCGCTCGCGGATCGCGGCCAGGCGCGGGTTGGCGCCCGCGGCGTCGGCGGCCAGAGCGTCGAACGCCGCGCCGATCGACGCCGGCTCGGCGCTCGACACCACCGGCGCGGAGGCGTCGGTGGGGCGGTCGGCCAGGCTGTTGAGCATCGCGGCGGCGGCGGCCCGGTCGGCACGCAGCTCCACCAGCCGGCTGTCCGTCTCCGCCACCTCGACGCCCGCCAGCAGCACGTCCTGCAGACGCCCCTGCCCGGCCCGGTACTGGGCCTCGGTCGCCGCGTGGATCTGGGCCAGCAGGTCGCGGGCGGCGGCGGTGAGCTCGAGGGCCCGCTCGGCGGCGTAGAGACTCCAGTACGCCCGGCGCACCTCGCCCGCCACCTCCACCTCGCGCTCGCGCAGCTCGCGCCCCGCGATGACCGACTCCTGGTCGGCGACGCGCCCCAGGGCGTCGAGCTTGCCGGGGTAGGGGATCGCCTGGCTCACGCCCGTCATGACCGTGACCTCGCCCGCCGCGGTCCGGGCCATCTCGCCGATGGGCGTGACCTCGACCATGGGGTCGGGCGGGGCCGTCACCTGGGGGATGCGCTCGCGCAGGCGCAGCACGCGCTGGCGGGCGGCGGCCAGCTCGGGGCTGTGCGCGAGCGCCAGGCGCACGTAGTCGTCGGGCGATGTCCCGTCGGGGAGCGCCTCGGCCGGCGCGGCCGCGCCCGCGGACGACAGGCGATCCAGCGTGCGCGACTGGAGGGCGTCCAGGTCCCCGAGGTCGCGACCCACGAGCTCGCGCTCGCCGCCCGGGAAGGGCGTGGGCGCGCACGCCGCGAGGAGCGCGGTGAGGACCAGGGCGCTCTTGGGCGCGCGTTGCCGGCAATGGGCGCCAACCCCTCCCCGGCCCTCCCCTGAAGGGGAGGGAGCGGATCGATCGCGGGAATCTGAGCCTGGCATGGTCGGGTCTCCCTCGCCACGCGCGTGGCGTGGCGATGGTCACGGGTCGCGGGGATCGGACACGTGGGGCCGCGTTCGTGCGCGCAAAGAGCGCGCAGCGCGGGCGCGGGAGACCCGGATCAGGTTTGCCAGGAGCAGAGGAGGGCCCGCGTGGCGCAGGCGCTCAAGGCCCGGAGGGGCTCGGCCCGGCGGAACGCCGGACGCGGGGCGGACGCGAGCACGATCGCGTGGCGCGGCGCGGGGGGGACGGCGAGAACCGTCAGCCACCGCTCGGCGGTGTTGGGGGCGGGGGTCGCGGGGGTCGGCTCGGAGGGGGTGCTGGGGGCCTGGCAGCAGGGGCAGGCACAGGCGCCGCACCCGCCCGACAGGCGATCGTTGCAGGACATGGGAGCGGTGCCCGAAGGCGTCGCGTCGCAGCGCGCGACCATGCCCGGTCCGAGAACCTGGGCGAACGACACCGCGAGGATGATGAGGCAGCGCAACACCATCGCTGGAGACTATATCGTCCGAATGGGCTCGCCGGTTCCCGGGGCCGGGGGGTGGGGCACGATCCCGGGATTCGCACGCGGACTCGCTTATCCCGGGCGTGGGGGGTGGGGGGGGGGATCGACCCCAGGGTGGGGTCAGGCGTGCCGGAGGCGGAGGCTGTTGAGGACGACGCTGATGCTCGAGAAGGCCATGGCGGCGCTGGCGATGATGGGGGAGAGGAGCCAGCCGGTGAGGGGGTAGAGGAGGCCCGCGGCGAGGGGGATTCCCAGGACGTTGTAGACGAAGGCCCAGAAGAGGTTCTGGCGGATGGTGCGCATGGTGGCGTGGGAGAGGGCGATGGCGTCGGGGACGGTGCGGAGGTCGCCGCGGATGAGGGTGACGTCCGCGGCCTCCATGGCGACGTCGGTGCCGGTGCCGATGGCCATGCCCACGTCGGCCTGGGCGAGGGCGGGGGCGTCGTTGATGCCGTCGCCCACCATGGCGACGGTGTGCCCCTCGTCCTGGAGCGCGCGCACGTGGGCGGCCTTGTCCCCGGGGAGGACCTCGGCCATGACGCGGTCGATGCCGACCTGCCGTGCGACGGCGTCGGCGGTGGGGCGGGCATCGCCGGTGATCATGGCGACGAGGAGCCCGTCGGCGTGCATGCGGTCGATGGCTTCCTTGGACTCCGGCTTGACGGGGTCTGCGACGGCGAGGAGGCCGGCGGGCCTGGCGTCGACGGCGACGTAGACGGGGGTATGGGCCTTGGCGGCGAGTTCCGCGGCGCGGTCTGTGAGGGCGGCTTCGACGCCCTGCTCGCGCATGAAGGCGGCGCCGCCGACGAGGACTCGTGTGCCGTCGACGGTGGCCTCGACGCCCCGCCCAACGACGGCGTTGAAGGCGGAGGGGTCGGCTACGTCGATGCCGCGCTCGGCGGCGCCCCGGACGATGGCGGTGGCGAGGGGGTGCTCGCTGGGCTTGTCGGCGGCGGCGGCCAGGCGCAGCAGGTCCTGCTCGGTGAACCCGGGCGCGGGGATCACGTCGGTGAGCGCGGGGCGTCCCCGGGTGATGGTGCCGGTCTTGTCGAGGATGACGGCGGAGAGCTTGTGGGCGGTTTCGAGGGCCTCGCCGCCGCGGATCAGGATGCCGCGCTCGGCGCCGCGGCCCGTGCCCACCATGATGGCGGTGGGCGTGGCGAGCCCGAGGGCGCAGGGGCAGGCGATGACGAGGACGGAGACGGAGGTGAGGAGGGCCATGCGGAGGCGGTCGTCGTGGGGCGCGGTGAACCACCAGGCGAGGAACGTGAGGACCGCGATGGCGATGACGATGGGGACGAAGATGCCGCTGATGCGGTCGACGAGGCGCGCGACCGGGGCCTTGCCGGCCTGGGCCTCCCGGACGAGACGGACGATCTGCTGGAGCGCGGTGTCGCCCCCCACCTTGGTGGCGCGGAAGCGCAGGGCGCCGGTGGTGTTCATGGTGGCGCCGAAGACCTCGGCCCCGGGCTCCTTGACGACGGGCATGCTCTCGCCCGTGAGCATGGACTCGTCGACGGCGGACCGGCCTGCCTCGACGCGCCCGTCGACGGGGATCTTCTCGCCGGGGCGGACGACGACCAGGTCGTCGACGGCGACCTCCTCGACGGGGATGTCGCGCTCGGAGCCGCCGCGCACGACGCGGGCGGTCCTGGGCTGGAGGCCCAGCAGCCTTCTGATGGCGGCGGTGGTGCGGGCTGTGGCGCGGGCCTCGAGGTAGCGCCCGAGCAGGATGAGGACGATGATGACGGCGGCGGCCTCGTAGTAGACGGGCGGCATGGCGTGCGCGCCCGACTCCTTCACGAAGAACCCGGGGGCGAGTGTGGCGGCGAGGGAGAAGGCGTACGCCGCCCCCGTGCCCAGCGCCACGAGCGTGTCCATGTTGGCGCTGAAGTGCCTGGCGCTCCTGGCGGCTTTGCGGAAGAACCGGGCCCCGCACCAGAACATGACGGGCGTGGTGAGGACGAGCTGCACCCAGTTGGTCCACGCGCCGGTGAGGGCCTCGACGCGCCCGTGCGACATGGCGATCGCCAGGACGGGGACCGAGAGGGCGGCGCCGACGATGACGCGGCGGACCAGGTCGCGGCGCTGGGCCTCGCCCATCTCCACGTGCTCGGCGTGGTCGTGCCCGGCGTGGCCGTGGGCGGTGGGTGGCTTGGGGAGGCGGGCCTTGTACCCGGCGTCGTCGACGGCCCGGGCGAGGTGGTCGGGGCAGGTCGCGCCGGGGTGGTAGGTGACGGTGGCGAGCCTGGTGGCGAAGTTGACGCTGGCGGCGGAGACGCCCGGCGCCTTGGCCAGTTGCTTCTCGACGCGTGCGGCGCAGGAGGCGCAGGTCATGCCCTCGATGGGCATCGAGATCCGGGCCGCGCCGTCGGGTTGGCTGGGCGCGCGCGGCCCGTGGCGGTGCTCCGGCATGGCGACCCTTCCTGCCCCGGTCGGCGCGTCATTCCAGCGAGTTGAGGAACAGGCCCGTGGCGAGCTTGGGGTAGAAGAAGGTTGACTTCTGGGGCATGAGTTCGCCGGCCTTGCTGACGGCGCGGACGGTGGCGAGGGGCGTGGGGCGGACGACGACGGCGAGCTGGGCGAAGCCCTTGCCGCCGCCCGCGCCGGTCTCGTGCCCCTTGGCGATCTCGAGGATCTCGGGGACCGAGTGGGGGAAGGCCCACTTGACGGGCTGCCCGTCGTTGAGCATGGGCTGGGCGATCTCTTCGACGATGGCGAACTGCACGAGGGCGACGTCGAGGGTGCGCCAGGCCTGGGGCTTGGTCGCGTAGCGCCTGGCGAGCGGGTCGGCGTCGTTGAAGGTGGCGGTGAAGCACTTGCCGGTGGGGATGTCGATCAGCCCGAGCACGTTTCGGCCCGGCGCCTCCTTGGCCTGGCGCTCCATCTCGACTTCGAGGTGGCGGGCGTCGCCCGGGGCGGGCTTGACGGTGAGGAGGCCCTTGGCGGCCTGGGTGAAGCGGTCCATGGAGTACCCGGACATGCCGCCCAGCACGCGGTGCGTGGGGGCGATGACCAGCCCGGGGTCGGACATGCTGACCAGGACCATCATGCAGCGGCGGGCGGGGTGGTTGGGCGGGACCGGGCCCTGGGACTCCAGGAGCTTGAGGTAGTTGAGCTGGGTGGTGTAGCGGTGGTGCCCGTCGGCGATGAAGACGTCCTCGTCGGCCAGGGCCCGCTGGTAGGCGGCGATCATGGCGGGGTCGTCGATGGGCCAGACCTCGTGCTTGACGGCGTCGTCGGTGGTGGCGGTGATCGCCGGGTTGCCGCGGGACATGACCATCCGGGCCAGGCCTGTCGCGTCGCCCTTGTCGTCGCCGTGGAGCCCGAAGATGGGGGAGAGCTGGCAGCGCGTGGCCTTCATGAGGGCGAAGCGGTCCTCTTTGGGGCCGGAGAAGGTCTCCTCGTGTGGCAGCACGCCGCCGCCCTTGCGGGGGCCGAAGGGGACGAGGCCGACGGTGCAGGCCATGCCGCAGCGCTCGTGGGTCTTGCCGTTGAAGGTGAAGGACTGGCGGCAGGCGAAGAGGGCGGGCTTCTCGCGCCGGGCGAGGACCTCCTCGGCGAGCCAGGCGCGGAAGGTGTCGCCCGCGGCGGCGTAGGTCTCGGGCGGGCCCAGTTCCTTGGGGGGGGTGTGGGGCAGGTCGACGGCGACGACGTTGCGCGGGTTGCGGTGGACCAGGCGGTCCTTGGCGGGCTTGTCGAGCACGTCATAGGGCGGGGCCACGACGTCGGACAGGTCGCCGTTGCCGTGCCGGTACTGGATCGCGTTGAACGGGTACACCTGTGGCATGTTGGGTCCTCCGGTTGATGCATGATACGTCCGGGGGCCGGGCGGGAGCGACTACGCTTGTGCATGACCAGGGCGCTTGTGATCCGAGCGGCGGGGACCAACTGCGACGCCGAGCTGTGCCGGGCCTTCGAGATGGCCGGGGCCTCGCCGGACCTGGTGCACCTGGATCGCGTGATCGCCGAGCCGCGGCGGATGGAGGACGCGGACCTGATCGGGTTCCCGGGGGGGTTCAGCTACGGCGACGACATCGCGTCGGGCCGGATCTTCGCGATGCGGGTGCGGGAGCGTCTGTGGCCGGCGCTGCGCGGGGCGGTGGTCCGCGGGTGCCCGGTGATCGGCGTGTGCAACGGGTTCCAGGTGCTGGTGCAGGTGGGGCTGTTGCCCGGGCCGGCGCGGGGCGAGGAGTGGCCGATCGACGCGCCGCCGACGCCCACGGCGGCGCTGTGCGACAACGTGTCGGCCCGGTACGAGGACCGGTGGTGCGGCGTGGAGTTCGTGAGGGAATCGGTGTGCGTGTGGACGCGGGGGCTGGAGGGGCTGGGGGACGAGGTGGGGCGGTTGCCGTCGGCCCACGGCGAGGGTCGGCTGGTCTTCGGCACGCCGGGCACGCTCGCGAGGCTGGAGTCGGCGGGGCAGGTGGCGCTGCGGTACAAGGACAACTACAACGGGTCGGAGGGGGCGGTGGCGGGTCTGTGCGACGCGACGGGGCGGGTGTTCGGGCTGATGCCGCACCCGGAGCGCTACCTGGACTGGACGCGGCACCCGTGGTGGACGCGGCTGGACGAGGGGCAGCGCCGCGGCCAGACGCCCGGGCTGCGGATCTTCATCAACGCGGTGGAGGCGGCGCGGTCGGTGGCGGTGTAGGCCCGGTCTCCAGGCGATCGAGCACTTCGCGTGCCGCGCGCGAGGTCCGCGCATCGGGCGCGCGGGAGAGCGAAACCAGGGCGGCGCGGGCCTCGTCGGAATCGAATGGCGGGGCGGCGGCGTTGAACAGCAGAGCGATCGCGAGCAAGACGCCCCTGTTGTGGGCCGAGTCGGGCGTCTGGTCGATGCCCGATGGGTCGGCGTAGTCGGTGAGCGCGGCGAGCACAACCTCGGGCGCGCGCCCGAGGTGTCGAGCGAGCGCCGCAAACGCCGAGCGCTGCACCCAGGGTTGGTCTTCCAGAGCATTGGCCAGTCGCTCGGCCTCATGGGAGGCCAGCGATTCGAGGTGGCCGATGATCTCGGCAGCCAGGGCGCGGACGTCGCTGCGTTCATCGTCGAGGGCCGCGAGGAGGCCGACGCGAAACGACGAGAGCCCGGGCACCGGCCCTTCGACGCCCATGCGCCAGACCAGGATGCGATGATCCAAGGCGGTGGCGCGGACGGCGGGGTCACTCGACGCCAGGAGCGAAGCTTGGCGCAGGACGAGCGCCGTCGCGACGGAACCAAGTTCACCCGGGTCGGCGAAGGGGATCGCCCTGAAGAACACCTCGTCGGTCGGCGGATCCGAAGCAACGGCGAGCGAGCGTCGCCGAAGCCATAGGCTCTGCCATGCCCAAAGCTCCCCGGTTGCGACGCGATGGCTCAGCGCGCCGGGGTTGGGAGCGAAGCTGAATCGCGAGTCGATGAGGCGCTCGGGGAGCCACGGCAGCCCCGCGATCAGGACGGTCGTGGGGACGGCGCCGGCCCAGCCGTAGCGGATGACGCGGGGCGTGGCCAGGAGGCCCAATGCGAGGGCGGCCAGGAGCGCGGAGGCGGCGAGCGAGCGCCGTCGGCGGCGCGGGCGGTACCAGTCGCGGTCGGACGATGACGAGAAGCCGCACTCGGGGCACTGACCCGCCGTGGCAGCCATGGAGTACCAGCACCTGGGGCAGCGGCGCCGTCCTCGGCTGCGGTCGCCGCGGCAGGCCCATGCCGCGAAGACGATGGCGAACGCGATGAGCCCCGTGGCGGTGGCGTGCCAGGCGCCGCTGTCGGAGAGCGCGGACGAGCCGTGGCGCACGAATCGTCCGACGTACACCGCGCCCATGGCGGCGGTGGTGCCCGCGACGATGGCGAGCGCGCCAACGGTAAAGCAGAAGGGGCGTCGGCGGCGGTGGTGGAGGTTGGATTCGGTGGAGGCGTCGTTGAGGCAGGCGGGGCAGCGCGTGCCGTGCTCTGGCTTCATGGGCTGGGCGCACGCCGGGCAGCGCAGGCCGCGCGTGCGGGTGACGGCCCGGGGCAGCACGGAAAGGCCCCAGGCCAGGAGGAAGGCGGCCATGAACCAGAGGACGGCCTGGGGCGTGGGGATGAGGTCGTACCAGCCCGGCATCGGCGCAGGTTATACCGGGGTGGTGGTCGCCCGGTTCCGCACGTGCCCCTCAGGCCCGGGATGAGGCTCCGCGAATCCCGGGATGCCATGATCCCGAGCCCCGCGAGCCGGATCCGCCGGGGCGCGAAGGGGGTGCGTGTCAGACCAGCAGCGTCGCGGGCGACTCGAGGAGTTGCCTGACGGTAGCCAGGTACTGGGCGGCCATGGCGCCGTCGACGACGCGGTGGTCGCTGGACATGGTCATGGCCATGACGTGCCCGGGCACGACCTGCCCGTTCTTGACCACGGGGCGCTCGATGGCGCCGCCCACGGCGAGGATGGCGACGTTGGGCGGGTTGATGATGGCGGTGAAGTGGGCCACGCCGAACATGCCCAGGTTGGAGATGGTGAAGGTGGAGTCGCCCATCTCCTCGGGCGAAAGGCCCTTGGCGCGGGCCTTGTCGGCGAGGCGCTTGGACTCGGCGGAGATCTGGCGGAGGCCGATCTGGTCGGCGCGGCGGATGGTGGCGACGACCAGGCCGCCGCCCTTCTCCTCGGGGAGGGCGATGGCGATGGCGACGTTGACCTCGGCGAGGAGTTCGATCGCCTCGTTGTTGGCGGTGGGGACCCAGCGGCTGTTGACGTAGGGGTGCGAGTGCATGGCCAGGGCGCAGGCGCGGACGAGGAAGTCGTTGACGCTGAGCTTGACGCCCTGCGAGGCCAGCTGCTCGTTGAGCTGCTTGCGCAGGCTGAGGAGCGGGTCCATGTCGACCTCGACGGTGACCTGGTAGTGGGGGACGGCCTGCTTGCTCTCGACCAGGCGACGCGCGATGACGCGGCGCATGTTGGAGAGCGGCACCGTCTTGCCCTTGAGCGCGGCGCCGAGGGGCGGCACGGAGGGGGCGGCGGCAGCGGGCGCGGCGCCCGCGGCCGGCGCCTGACCGACGGCCTGCTCGACGTCGCGCCGGATGATGCGCCCGCCGGGGCCCGAGCCCTGGACGCGTCCGAGGTCCACGCCGGACTCCTCGGCGATCTTGCGGGCCAGGGGCGAGGCGAAGACGCGCCCGCCGTTGCTCGTCGCGGACTCCTCGCGGCGCGGGGCGGCCTTGGGCTCTGCGACGGCGGTGGCGGAGGGCGCGGCGGTCTCGCCCTCGGCCTTGACCGCCGGGGCGGTCTTCGCCGCGCTCGCGGCGGACGCGTCCTCCCCCTTGGCGGCGAGCACGGCGATCACGGTGCCGACGGCGACGGTCTTGCCCTCGGGCACGGCGAGGCTGGCGACGGTGCCGTCGTCGAAGGACTGGAGCTCCATGGTCGCCTTGTCCGTCTCGATGTCGGCGATCACGTCGCCGGAGGACACCTCCTGGCCCTCCCGGACGTTCCACTTGACGACGGTGCCCTGCTGCATCGTGTCCGAGAGGCGGGGCATGGTGATCTCGATGGGCATCGGGAACTCCGGGGAGAGGGCCAGATGGTCAGATGGGCAGAGAGCCATGTTCGGACGGGCGGAGTGTCATCGAGTGCTCGTGGCGGCGTCCGCTCGGCGGGTGCGGGTCAGGATGGCGCCGAGGATCCGCTTGAGTTCCTCGGCCTCGGTGAGCAGCGAAGAGAGCGATGGCTCGGGGCGCCACGCCCGGCGAGAGGCGAGGCGGAGCCAGAATCGACGCTCATTGATCTCCTTGAGCGCGATCCCGACGCACTTGGCGAAGTCCTTGCGGCTCAACGCCTCGTCGGCCTCGAACAGATTCGCCCCAACGCCGGCCCCGGCCCCGAGGACCTGCTCGGACACGCGGCGCGATCGCCCCTCACGCTCGATGTCTTCGGCGAGCCCGACCATCCGGTCGCAGAAGCCTTCGAATCGGGCGAGCAGGTTGGGGTCGAGCCGTCCCATGCGTTCGGTGCCTTCATCTGGCGATCTGCGCCTCTGAGTATCTGGCCCTTTCGCGGTCCGCTCAGGGTCCAGGCGCGACAACGCGCCGCACCGCCGCGACGATCTTGTCCTTGTTGGGGAGGAAGGCCAGTTCGAGGTTGCGGGCGTAGGGGGCGGGGACGTCGTCGGAGTTGACGCGGACGGGCTGGTGGTCGAGGTAGTCAAAGCCGCGCTCGCAGACCTGCGTGACCACCTCGCTGGCGACGCCGGCGAAGGGCCAGGACTGGTCGACGACGACGACGCGCCCGGTCTTTCGGACGCTCGCCAGCACGCTGTCGATGTCGAGGGGGCGGATGGTCCGCATGTCCAGCACGTCGACCTCGATGCCCTGCCTGCCCAGTTCGTCCGCGGCTTCGAGGCAGAAGTTCACGGGGCGCCCGAAGGAGACGAGCGTGCAGGCGTCGCCCTCGCGCCGCAGCGCGGCCTGCCCGAAGGGGATGTAGTACTCCTCCTCGGGGACGTGCCCCTTGTCGCCCAGCATGCGTTCGGACTCGAGGAAGAAGACGGGGTCGTCGTCGACGATGGAGGTCTTGAGGAGGCCCTTGGCGTCGTAGGGGCAGGAGGGGATGACGATCTTGACGCCCGGCACGTTGGAGTAGAGGCCCTCGACGCACCAGGAGTGCGTGGAGCCGAGCTGCCCGCCCGCCCCGTCGTTGCCGCGGAAGACCACGGGGCAGCCCCATTGCCCGCCCGACATGTAGAGCATCTTGGGGGCGTTGTTGAGGATCTGGTCGGCGGCGACGAGGGAGAAGGACCAGGACATGAACTCGACGATGGGGCGCAGGCCGTACATGGCGGCGGCGATGGCGAGCCCGGCGAACCCGTTCTCGCTGATGGGGGTGTCGATGACGCGCTTCTCGCCGAAGACGTCGAGCATCCCCTGGCTGACCTTGTACGCGCCGTTGTACTGGGCGACTTCTTCGCCGATGAGGAAGACGCGGTCGTCGCGGCGCATCTCCTCGGTCATGGCCTCGCGCAGGGCCTCGCGGAACTGGATGAGGCGGTCGCCCTTGCGCGGCGGCAGGGGGCGGGCGAGCAGCTCGTCGAGCGGAGGGCGGGTTCGCTGGCGCGTGGCCGTGTTCATGCGGTGTTTCTCGGGCGGGGCGCCGGCCGCGTGGTGCCGAAGGCGTTATTGGCGATCGGATTCTGGGTCTGTTCGGTGGCGCTCGCCGGCGCGAACCTTAGTCTAGGGGGCGGCGTCACCGGGTTCCGCGCCGCCAGCGTCAGCGGGGGGACGGAGCGTCCAAAGCCGGGAAGGGGAAGGGCTCGGACCGGATCCGCAGGTCGGCCATGAGCCGGCGGGCCTGCTCGAACAAGACGAAGAAGGGCCTGTCGCGGCGGTCGCGGATGAAGGCGAGGGCTTCGGCGAAAAAGAGGTCATGCGCGTCGTGCGTGCCGACGAGGCTGCCCTTGGTGTTGCCCTCGAGGACGACCCTCTCGGCGTTGCGCCGGAGGTGAGTCGGGCAGAAGTTGTGGGCCTGCCGCCGGCAGAGGTAGCCGAAGAACCGGTCGAACCCGTGTCGGTTGGGCTCGCCCTCCGAGCCGGGCGCGCCCAGGCGCCACTTGCCGAACATGCCGGTGGCGTACCCGGCGCCCTTCAGCACGCGGGGCAGCGTCACGGTGCCGGCGGACAGCGGAGCCTGACCCTCCGGCTGCACCTCCCGGTTGTCGCGGATGGGCGCGTGCCCCGTGTGGAGGCCCGTCATGAGCGAGCATCGGGTGGGGGCGCACACGGGCGCCGGGGAGCAGGCCTGCGTGAATCGGGCGCCCTCCGCGGCCATCCGGTCGGGTCGGGGCGTGCGGATCCTCTCCTGTCCGCAGCAGCCCGGCTCTCCCCATCCGAGGTCGTCGGCCATGATGGCGGCGGAGTTGGGGGCCGGCGTGGGCGGCGCGGCGAGGGCCGCCGGCGCCGGAAGCGCCGACGCGATGACGTGGGTGAGCATGGCGACAGGTCATGGTGTGGATTGCGGCTCCGCGAACCGGCGCGTCGCCCGCGCCGATGCTCGGTGCGCGCGCCACCACCCCGGGTGCGTGGCGCGGGGCGTCACGGCCCGGGGTGGCGGGTTGAGGATCCTCTTCAGGAGCCGCGGCGCGTCTGCCCGGCCTCGTTCACCTTGAAGCGGTCGACGAGCGTGCGGAGCTTCTCGGCCTGGGACGAGAGCTGGGTGACGGCCTGGGCGGTCTGCTGGGCGCCCTGGCTCGACTCGCGGCTGATCGCCGTGATCGCCTCGACCGAGCGCGAGATCTGCTCGCTGGCGGCGGCCTGCTCGGTGGCGGCGGCGGCGATGTTCTGCACCATCGTCTGCACGTTGTTGGACGACGCCACGATGCGCTCGAGGGCCTGCCCGGCCGAGTTGGCCAGCTCCACCCCCGTCGAGACACGCTTGGTGCTGTCCTCGATCTGGCGGACGGCGGTGCCCGTGTCGCCCTGGATCTGGCGGATGCTGTTGGCGACCTCCTCGGTGGCCTTGGTGGTGCGTTCGGCGAGCTTGCGGACCTCGTCGGCGACGACGGCGAACCCGCGCCCGTGCTCGCCGGCGCGGGCGGCCTCGATGGCGGCGTTGAGCGCCAGCAGGTTGGTCTGGTCGGCGATGTCGTTGATAACGCCGATGATCTGTCCGATCTCCTCGCTCTTCTTGCCCAGGGCCCCGACGACGGTGGCCGACGAGTTGACCTGCTGGGCGATGGCCTCCATCTCGCTGATGCTCTTGGCGACGACGTCGCCCCCCGAGTTGGCCTCGCGCCCCGACTCGGCGGCGGCCTGGGTGGCCTCGGCGCTCTGCTTGGCGACCTCGGAGACCGACTGCGACATCTGGGTCACCGCCGCGGACACCTGGGAGGTCTGGCTCTCCTGCTTGTTGAGCCCGGCGGCCATCTCCTCGGCGCTGGCGGCGATCTCGGTGCTGGCGGCGGCGACGTCCGCGGCGGAGCGCTTGACCTCGCCGATGATCTGCGAGAGGTTGTCCGCGACCTTGTCGAAGCTCTGTCCCAGCGTGCCGATCTCGTCACCGCGGTTCAGGGCGAGCCGCTGGGTCAGGTCGCCGGCGGCCACGCCCTCGGCCACCTTCACGAGACGGGCGACCGGGCGGGTCAGGAGCGATCGCAGCATGAAGAAGAACCCGGCGAACCCCAGGACCGAGGCCAGCACCGTCACGCCCAGCCCCAGCTTGAAGAAGCCCGCGACCTGCGCGTCCATCTTGTCCAGGGGCATCTTCACCTCGAACGCACCGTGCGTGTCGCCGGGCTTCCAGTTCTCCATCGTGAACCCGAGGATGTCCTTGCCGTCGTAGTTGCCGGCGGCGTCGCGTTGGTCGTACTTGGCGGGGTCGCCGTGGCACATCATGCAGCTCTCGTCGAGCCGGATCGCGCGCAGGTAGTGCAGCGTGTTGGTCTTCGTGTCCACGCCCGAGACGAACTCGGTCTTCCCGTCCTTGGCGGCGGATTCGAGCTCGCGCAGCAGACCCGCGGTGAACGAGCCGGCGGCGGGCTCGTTGGCCTTGTTGCGAGCGTTGAAGGACACGACGTTGAAGTCGATGCCCTCGCGCGTGGCGGCCTCGCCCGCGGCCTGCCAACCGGCGACGACCGGGATGGTCCTGAAGAACCGCGTGGTCTTGTAGTCGCCGTTCGCGGCCACGACCGACCGCACTTCCTCCAGCATGGGCCCGACGTCGAACGTCTTGGAGGATTGGAGTTTGCTCACGTGGTTCTTGGTCTCGTCGGCGACGGCGGTGAAGGCGCCCGCCTTGTCCACGAGCGTCGCCTGGACGTCGCGCGCGTAGCCGGGCAGGAAGACGGCGAAGTTGGCGATGGCGACGATCGCCAGCAGCAGGGCGGTCAGGAGCAGCAGCTTGGTGCCGACGCCGATGGATTTGAGGGTGGCCATGGTCTGAGGATCTCCGGGTGTGTGGTCGAAGCGCCCGCGGGCGTGCAACGACGTCGCGGCCGACTTGGTATCGGAAGCCGCGCCGGCAAAGTTCAGCGCCGGGCCAGAGCTGGACAATGACATCTGGAATCGGGCGCGGTTCTGCGCCCCTTCCGGGACCAACACCGGCCGCGGGACCCGCTCTGCCCGGCGCCGCGGCACGGGCGCCCCTGGTCCGGGGCGCGGCTTCTCCCCCTAATCAGGGGATGCGCCGTCAGAGCAGGGGATTCGCGGCGCCGCGCACATAGTCGCGGGTCGGGCTCATGTTGGGCTGCGGGTTGACGAGCACGTCGCTGTACAGCTCGGCCGCGACGTCCGGCGCCGGCGAGGCCTCGGCGAACTCGACGCCTTCTCGAACCTCGCGCTTCACGTCGGCCTGGAGGGCCTCGAACTCGGTCTCGGTGAGCGCGGGGGACCCGTCCGCCTTCTTGCGCTCGCTGAGCAGGTGGCGCGCGAAGCGGTCGATCGAATCGCGCTCCTTCCACTGCTCGACCTCCTCCTTGGTCCGGTACTTCTGCGGGTCGGACATGGAGTGGCCCTGGTAGCGGTAGGTGATGAGGTTCACGAACCCGGGGCGCTGGGCCTCGCGGCACCTGTCGGCGAAGGGCTTGAAGCGGTCGTAGACGGTCCGGACGTCCATGCCGTCGATCTCGATGGAGTCGATGCCGTAGGCCTTGGCCTTGGCGGAGAGGTCGTGGGCCATGGTGGTGCCGCGCTCGATGGCGGTGCCCATGGAATACCCGTTGTTCTCGACGACGTAGACGACCGCCAGCCCGAAGAGCCCGGCGAGGTTCATGGCCTCGTGGAGCGCGCCCTGGTTGAGGGCGCCGTCGCCCAGGTAGCAGAGGCAGACCTTCTTCTTGGCGGGCCCGCCGTCCACGCCCCGCCCCAGCACCTCCAGCTCGTAGCGGGCGGCGAAGGCGAACCCGGCGCCCAGGGGCGTCTGGGCGCCGACGATCCCGTGCCCGCCGTAGAGGTGGTGGGGGCGGTCGAACATGTGCATGCTGCCGCCCTTGCCCTTGGCGCAGCCGGTGGCCTTGCCCATCATCTCGGCCATGCAGGCCCCGCACGACATGCCTCGGACGAGCGCGTGCCCGTGGTCGCGGTAGGCGGTGATCACCGGGTCGTCGGGCTCGACCGACGCGAGGGTGCCGACGGCGGACGCTTCCTGACCGATGTACAGGTGGCAGAATCCGCCGATGCGGGCCTGCTGGTACTGCTGGGCGCAGCGAACCTCGAACTCCCGGATCAGCAGCATGTCCCGGAGCCACTTGACCAGGGTGGCTTCTGGAACCGCGTCGCTGAGGCGGCCGGCGCCCTGCTCCTTGCCCTGCGGCGGGACGTGCAACTGGTCGGTGCGAGGCGTGGCGAACGCTGAGGTCATGCGCAATCCCCGACTCGGGGCCTCCCACGGAGGAGGCGGCCCCCGGCTTCTCTATCGGCCCGAAGGATAGGGGGCAACCGGCACGTTCGGGAGTTGGCCGGGGGTGACGACGGTCGGACCCGTCAGGGCATGCGCGTCGTGGCCTGGCCCGTGGCCTTGCCGACGGTCTGGCTCTGGACCAGCACCAAGGCGGCGTGGAGCTGGGGATCGAGTCCCTTGGCGAGGAGGTCGGAGGGCTCGGCGGGCCCGGCGTCCTTGGCGGGCTTGGGAGCCGCGGGGTCGTGCCACACGTCGGCGTTGCGCCGCAGGGTGAGCGAGTCGGCGATCTGCTGGGGGAGCATGTCGACCCGGACGTCGGGCTCGACGCCCCAGGTCCTGTCGCCCGGTCTCCGGTGGATGATGCGCCCGCTGGGGAGGGCGTAGTACTGGGTGGTGAGCTTGAGTTTGGCGGCGCCGCCGGCCAGGGCATAGACGTTCTGAACCGAGCCCTTGCCGAAGGTGCGCTGCCCGACGATGCGGACGGGGAGGCTGTTCTGGGCCGCGTAGTGCTGGAGGGCGCCGCTGACGATCTCGCTGGCAGAGGCCGAGCCCTCGTTGACCAGGACGGCGACGGGGAGGTCGGTGATGGTGGCGCGGCCCGTGGCGCTCTGCGGGTCTCCCAGCTTCCCGCCCGAGTTCTGCATCATGACCACCACGCCGCGACCGATGAAGCGCCCGACGATGCGGACGGCCTGGTCGAGCAACCCGCCCGGGTTGTGGCGCAGGTCGAGGATCATGGCGTTGAGGCCCTCGTCCTGCATCTGGGAGAGGGCGCGCCCGAGCTCGGCGTCGGTCTTCTCGGAGAACCCGTTCAGGCGCACGTACCCGACGCGGGCCACGGGGTCGATGAACCAGTCCCAGGCGTCCTCGGCGGGCCCGATGCGGCGCCAGCCCTGGGCGCTGGGGACGTCGATCTGGGCGCGCACGATGGTGAAGTCGAGCTCCTGGGCCTGCCCCTCGGCGGGGGCCCGCTCCATCGTGAGCGTCACGGGGGTGTTGACGGGCCCGGTGATCATGTCGACGGCCTGGTCGAGGGTGGCGCCGAAGATGGAGCGCCCGTCGACCTTCTTGATCACGTCGCCGGGCTTGACGCCGGCGCGGTCGGCGGGGCGGCCCTCCAGGGGCGTGAGCACGCGGATGTTGAAGAGCTCGTCGTACTCGATGCGGATGCCCACGCCGGGGAACCGACCCTGCGTGATGCGGTCGAAGCGCGACAGCTCGTCGGGCCAGATGACGGAGGTGAACTCGTCGAGGGCGGCCATGGCGCCGTTGCCGAACTCGTGGAGGATCGCCTGGTCGGGGACGGCGATGGTCTGCCCGTTGAGCTCGGAGAGGCGGGCCAGGAGCGAGTCCATGGTGCCGAAGTCGCTGGCGGCGCCGGGGACGCTGAGCTGGGCCCGGGCCGACTCGACGAAGGCGCGGAACTTGGCGAGCGCCTCGGCGTTCCCAAGCCCCGGGAACACCGCCGTCAGGTCGCGGGTCGTGACCAGCGTCTCCACCGCGTCCAGGGCGCCCACGAGCAGGCGCCCGAGCGACGGCTGATCGACGTGCCGGCTGTAGCGGGCGATCGACTGCATCACCAGGGTGCGGTCGATCGACTTGAGCTTGTCCTGGTAGGAGTCGGCGATGGGGTTGTAGGGCGGGAGAGGCTTCTCGCCCGCGGCGGTCTGGCGGGCGTTCCGCAGCGTCCACAGGCGCTCGGGGACGTAGAGGCGAAGCAGCGCCAGGCGGCGGTTCAGACGCTCCGTGTCGCCCTTGTACGTGCCCTGCTCCTCGAACAGCCCGTGCAGGCGCACGAGCAGCTCGTTGGCGATGAGCCAGTCGCCCCGGTCCTCGCCCGCCTGCGCCGTCCGGCGGGCCTGCTCGACCAGCGACCTGACCCGCGGCTGCTCGAGCACGGCGTGGCGATCGGCGGAGATCATGACCATCTCGACGGCGGCCTTGAGGGCCTCGGAGATGGCGAGGGCCGCCTTGCTCGGGTCGCTCTCGGCGCCCGCCCTGGTGATGGCCTCGTCCAGGCTCTTCACCAGTTCGGCGGTGCGCTGGGCACGCGATTCCTCCCTGACCTTGATCGTCGAGTGAAAGGAGTCGACCGACGAACGCACGTGCCCGATCAGGGTCGCGTCGGCGCTGTCGACCGGGATCCTGGCGAGCGTGTCGGCCAGGCTCGCCGCGTCGCGCCCCACGGGCGTGGTCCAGACCTGGCGCGACCAGTCGGCGACCGTGAGCGGGCCCGCCGACGGCGCCGCGGGCTGGGCCCACGCGGGGGCCGCGAGCCCGGCGACGAGGGCGGTCAGGAGAACCAGGCGGACGGTCGGGCGAGCGGTCGTGTTCGGCATTGAGCGTCCCATGTCAGGGTGGCGTCGGGCCCTACCAGCGTCGAGGGGCCCCGTTTGTCCACGATTCTCAGGCATCGACAGGGGGTCCGGCGCGAATCAGCCGCCTCCGGCCCACGCCGGGCGACTCGATGATATCGGTCCGTGCAACCCGCCCCCACCCATCAGACGTCCCGGGGAGGGCGTGTGTTCCGGTGGATCCGGCGGGCGACCTCCACGCCCACAAGGACGGCCACGACGCCGATTCCCGTCAGGAGCATGGGCTCGAGCCGGTCGCGGGCGATCCACCCGGTCTCGACGAAGGAGGAGGCGAGCAGCCCGAGGGCCGGGCCCACGGTGTAGCCCAGCCCGATGAGCGTCTCGTGAGTCCCGCCGGCGCCGACGGCGGCCTTGCCGACGGCCATGGCGTAGTACAGGGCCGCCGAGTAGATGGTCGCCATGCCCGTGCCGAAGCAGGCCAGCCCCGCCGCGAGCACGCCCAGCCCCACCCAGCCGTCGGCGACCCGCGGGGCCAGGACACAGATCCCGAACCCGGCGAGCATGAGCACGGCGCCCTGGACCGCCGGGAGCCATCGCCCGTGCCAGCCCTTGAGGCGCCCCATCACGATGAAGGTGCCGACGCGGGCGGCGAGCCAGACGCTGGCCAGGGGCGTCGCCCACGCCGCCGACACGCCCATGCGCGCGATCGCCTCCGGCAGATAAGGCCCCAGCGTGCACAGCACGAGGTAGCTGGTCGGGAGGAGCAGCCGGAACGCGGTGAGGAGGCGCTCGTAGACGGGCGGGTGGGGCTCGGCGGCGTCGTGGTCGTGCAGGGGCGGGTCGGCGGGGAGCCTCCAGACCAGCAGGGCTGACCCGCCCTGCACCACCCCCAGCAGGGCGACGATCACGAGCGGGTTGGTCTTCATGAGCGGCGCCATCGCCCAGAAGGCGAGCAGCACCGCCGCGGACCACACGACGTTCCAGCGCGCGATCGCCCGCCGGAGGCCAGGCCCCGATCGCCCCCCCGAGACGTACGACTCGATCAGGGGCCAGAGCAGCCCCGACGTGCCGCTGTAGAGGAAGATCATGGGCCAGATCGCGCCCTGCCCCAGCCCCATCCGCTCGGCCAGCATGGGCACGGGGCAGAGCAGCCCGAGGATGGCGATGGTCCACGCCAGCGTGCCGCGGGACGTGAGGCCCAGACGTCGGCGCAGCCCCTCGACGATCCGCCCGGCGGCGAAGGCCCCGAGGACGTAGGCGACGCCGAGCACCGTCCCCAGGGCGTAGTTGCCCAGCGGCCCGAAGCCGTAGGCCTCGCGCGTGATGAAGTAGATCCCGTTCTGCACCACGCCGGTGCCGACGCTGTTCAGGAACGTGATGACGAAGACCGGCGTGAGCGCGGCGGGGGTGGGGCCGACGCGCGCAACGGGGGTGGAGGGGGGCATCGGGCGGGGGATCCAGGGGCGGTTTGCCGGGGGGGCGGCAGCGATCGTAGGATCGGGTGTTGTCGGGCCCGGGCGACGAGCCCGGGCGATCCAGGGTCCCCGTAGCTCAATTGGATAGAGCGCAGCCCTCCGAAGGCTGAGGTTACAGGTTCAACTCCTGTCGGGGATGTTCGTCGGCGCGAACCGCGGGCCCGCGGCGAACGTCTCAGCGGCGTTCGGCCGATGATGGGGCGACGGGCGATCCGCCCCCGCCCGGAGGAGCCACCCATGAAGCCCATGCGAATCGTCGGTCTTGTGGTCGGTCTGACCGCCGCCCTCGGCGCCGCCGCCCACGGCCAGTGGCACGCGCCCCTGCTGGCCCTGCCGGCGGCGGTCACGGCCCAGAGCCCGCCCGCGCCCGAGGACCTGTTCGCGAGGCACATGCGCGAGATTGGCGGGGCCGACAAGCTGGCCGCCGTCAAGTCCCGCGAGGTCCGCGGGATCGTGCGCAACGCCTCGACCGGGTTCGTGGGGCGGATCGTGGCGCAGACCGCCCCGCCGAACCTGGTGCACACGATGATCGAGGCGCCGGGCATCACCAGCTGGGACACGGTGTTCAACGGCGAGATCGCCTGGACGCGGACCGTGGTGGGCGAAACGACCATCCTCCAGGGCGACGAGGCGGCCGACCTGAGGTTCAACTCCTACTTCCACGCGGAGGTGGAGGCGGGCACGCGCTTCGCCAAGCTCGAGACCGTGGAGCAGTTGAACTGGAACGAGCGTCCGACGTTCCGGGTGCGCGGCACCGCCGCCGACGGCCGGATCCACGACACCATGTTCGACGCCGAGTCCGGCATGATCTACGGGCTCATCTCCTACCGCATGGGCGCCCAGGGCCCGCAGCCCTTCGTCACGCTGATCGTGTCCGACTACAAGGAGTTCGGCGGTCTCAAGTCCCCCGGGCGGATCGTCCAGCGCCGCGAGGGGCAGGACGGCGAGTTCGTGACCACGGTCACGGGCGTCACGCTCGACTCGGTGGACCCCGCGGTCTTCAAGGCCGACTCCGACGTGCAGCGCGCGATCGACAGCGGCGGTCGCTGGCCCCCCAAGAAGGCCGGCGAGGCCCCTCCACCGCCGATCTCCGGACCGGCGAGCAACCCCGCGGGCCCGGGCCAGCCCAAGTGAAACGGGGGGTCACCCCCGTACGCCGACGCCCGGTCCGCGAAGCCTCGGATCGCCCCGCGACGCGGACCCGGAGCCGGGCCTTCGCGCCGGGGCTCGCTCAGGCTCGGCGTGCCCCGCGGACCCGCGCCCCCCGACGCTGATTCGGAACAAGCGGGCGTAGCGTTGGCGCATGATGATCGCCACCGCCGTGCTGCTCCTTTCGCTCCCGAGCGTCCGCTCCCAGCCCGGCGAGGTGCTGACGCTCACCGCGGACAACACACGGGTCGACCGCTCCGTGACCGTGCGCGTCCCGCCGGGGACGGTCATCGCCGACGCCGACGGCGACGGGGTGCTCCACGCCGACGCCGACGGCGTGACGATCACGTTCGAGGAGGGGTCGGTCCTGCGCGGCGCCGCCGACGGCTCGCCGTGGGACGGGCTGGCGGGCGTGGGGATCCGCGTCGAGGGTCGGCGGGGCGTGACGATCCGCAACGCGGCGGTGCGCGGGTTCAAGGTGGGCCTTCGGGCGACGGAAGCCGACGGGCTCACGATCGACCGCGCCGACCTCTCCGACAACTTCCGCCAGCGCCTCGGCAGCACGCCGGCGGGCGAGGACTCCGCCGACTGGCTCTGGCCCCACCGCAACGACGAGCACGAGTGGATCACCCGCTACGGCGCCGCCCTGTGCGTGGAGCGCTCCACCGGCGTGACGGTCCGCCAGGTGCGCGTGCGCCGGGGTCAGAACGGCATCGTGCTCGACCGCGTCACGGACTCGCGCCTCTACGACAACGACTGCTCGTTCCTGTCGGGCTGGGGGCTGGCGATGTGGCGTTCGAGCGGCAACCTCGTCAGCCGCAACGCCTTCGACTTCTGCGTCCGCGGGCACGCCGAGGGCGTCTACAACCGCGGGCAGGACTCGGCGGGCATCCTCGCCTTCGAGCAGTGCTCGAACAACGTGTTCGTCGAGAACTCCGCGACGCACGGCGGGGACGGGTTCTTCGGCTTCGCCGGGCGCGAGGCCATGGGCGAGGCCCAGACCTCCGCCGGGCTCGACCTGGTCCGCCGCGGGTGCAACGACAACCTGCTCGTCGGCAACGACTTCTCCCACGCGCCGGCCCACGGCATCGAGATGACCTTCTCCTTCGGCAACGTCTTCGCCCGCAACCGCATCGTCCAGAACGCCATCTGCGGGTTCTGGCTGGGGTACTCGCAGGACTCGCTCATCGCCGAGAACCACGTCGAGGGCAACGGCGGGATGGGCTACGGGCTGGAGCGGGGCGGGGTGAACATCGAGCACGGCTCGGGCAACCGCGTCCTCCGCAACACCTTCCTCAACAACAAGGCCGCCGTGCACCTGTGGTGGGACGCCGACGACCTCCCCGACAAGCCCTGGGGCAAGGCCAACTACAAGGGGGCGACCGGCAACATCGTCGCGGGCAACACCATCACCATTGACGCCTCGCACCCCTTCAAGATGCGGGCGAACGAGCGCCTGGTCGCCCTGCACCTGCGCGACGACGCGGGCGGTCGCCTCACCGGCACCGTCTACGCCGACAACACCGTCGAGCTCGCCGACGCCGTTGAGATCGACGCCAAGGACGGCATCGAGATCGTGCGCGCCGGCGGCGTGCCGGCGTACGTGCTGCCCGAGGCCCAGGCGCTCGGGCAGACGCGACCCGTGGGCGCGCGCCCGTCCCTGGCGGGCCGCGACAAGATCGTCATGGACCAATGGGGCCCGTGGGACCACGCCTCGCTCATGGTCCGGCGCGGGAAGCAGGACGCCAACCGACTCACCTTCGAGGTGTTCGGCGCGGCGGGGGCCGCGGGCATGCGCAGCGGGCGCGACCGGTACCTGGCCTCGTTCCCCGAGGCCGGGGGCGGGTCGCTGGACGTGCTTGTGGCCGCCCCGCCGGAGGTCGACGTCAAGATCGAGCCGGGCCCGCCCCACGCCATCGCGCTGACCGCGCCCCCCGGCGCCTGGCCCTACTCGCTCGAGGCGACCACCGCCGGGCGCACCACGACGTTCGCCGGGACACTCGTCGCCGCGTCGTGGGACGTCTCGGTCTTCCCCTGGACCGACGAGGCCGATCCGCGCCAGGACCTGGAGGGCTGGCGGGCCCTCGCTCGCTCCGACAAGGCCCTGCGGGTCAAGCGCCCCGCGATCGACTTCAAGTTCGGCGGCGGCGGGCCCCGGTCCCTCGCATGGTCCGACCAGGTCAAGGCCAGCTCGCTCCCCAACGACCGGTTCGGCCTCGTCGCCACGACCACGCTGACGCTCCCCAAGGGGGCGTGGCGCGTCGTGACCATGAGCGACGACGGCGTGCGCGTCAGCGTCGCCGGGCGGACCGTCGTCGAGAACTGGACCTGGCACGGCCCCACCCGCGACACCGGCACCTTCGAATCCGACGGCACGCCCGTCGAGATCCGCGTCGAGTACTTCGAGATCGACGGCCACGCGGTCCTGACCCTCGATCTCGAGAAGGCCGACTGACCCCCTCCAGGGGAGGGACTGCCTCCAGTGGCGCCCGCCGCGGCGCAGGCCCGCCGAGTCGCCCACCGTCCAGAGGCCGGGGCCACTCCTTCGCCGAACCCTCCCTTTCGGGGGGGTGTCGGGTGGGTGGGGATGGGTCCCCGCGCCCGCCCGGGCGCCGATTCGGCGGGGATCGGGCGTAGCATTGATCCGACGCCGAGGTAGCTCAGCTGGTTTAGAGCGCTGGATTCATAACCCGGAGGTCGGCGGTTCGAGTCCGCCCCTCGGCATTCCCCGAGTCAGGCCGTGTCGCTCGCGGGCCTGAGGCGTCAGAGCCGTCCGCGGAGCTGGGCCAGGGCCGCCACGCGCTTCTCCGTCGGCGGATGCGTCGCGAAGAGGTCCATGAGCCCGCGGGCGCTGAACGGCTCGATGATGAACATGTTGTTCATCGCCGGGTTGGGCTGGTGCGTGGGGATGCGGCGGTTGAGGGCGTCGAGCTTGTGCAGGGCGCTGATGAGCCCGTCCGGGGCGCCCGCGATGGCGGCGCCCTCGGCGTCGGCGACGAACTCGCGCGAGCGGCTGATCATGGCCTTGATCACCGCCGCCGCGATCGGCGCCACCACGATCGCGACGATCATCCCGAGAGGGTTCTCGCGCCCCCGACCGCCGAAGAACAGCGCGAACTGGGCGATGGTCGCCAGCACGCCCGCGATGGTGGCGGCGAGGGTGCTGATGAGCGTGTCGCGGTTCTTGACGTGGGCCAGTTCGTGCCCGACGACGCCCTCCAGCTCGTGCCGGTTGAGCAGTTGCAGGGCGCCCTCGGTCACGGCCACCGCGGCCTTGGCGGGGGAGCGCCCCGTGGCGAAGGCGTTGGGGGCCTGGTGCGGGCAGATGTAGACGCGGGGCATGGGGAGCCCGGCCCGCTGACGTAGTTCGTCGACCAGCGCGTAGAGCTCGCCGCCGGTGGCCCGCGTCACCTCGCGCCCGTGCATCGCCGCGATCGCGATCTTGTCGGAGAAGAACCACGCCCCCATGTTCATCAGGATGCTCAGGCCCAGGAAGGGCAGGATGTACTGCTGCCCCATGGCGGCGCCGACGGCGAGCAGCAGCCCCGTCAGCCCGCCCATGAGCAGCACCGTCTTGAAGTTGTTCCACGTCGCCGTCATGGGGCCTCCCCGGGGGCGGTCGTCCGACCCTGCGCGTGCATACGCCGTGCCGGTCGGGCGGTTCACCCGGGTTGTTCGGAAGGGGCCCGGGTCGGTTCAACCGAGGGGGCGCCGGGCGTGCGGCGCTCGTGCTGGAAGTGGCTGAGTGCCATTCTGGCAGCCGCCGCCAGGAGCAGCGCCGAGATGATGATCCGGACCGCCTTGAGCGGCAGGGTGTGCGTGAGGCGAGCGCCCACGAGGGATCCGACGATGGCGGTGGGCGCCATCGCCCCGGCCAGCAACAGCGCATCACCCGCGGAGAACCCGTGCGCGGGCAGCCCCCAGACCTTGAGCGTCGACCCGAACACGGCCGTCACGCACATGGCCGCCGACGATGCGCCGATCGCCAGGCGCAGCGGCGTCCTGGCGAAGACCTGGAGCAGCGGCACCATGACGATGCCGCCCCCGATCCCCAGCAGGCCCCCGATGACGCCGGTGAAGCCCCCGATCCCGGCGAGCAACCCGCCCCGCGGCGCCGGCGGGTGGGCGGGGGCGTTCCGCCGCGGACGCACGACGCGGTAGATGTTCAGGAGCGCGTACCCGCCGATGAACGCCGCGAGGATCAGCACGAGCCGCTCACCCCGAACCTGGTCCGACAGCAGCACGCCGGCCAGCATCGCCAGCGTCATCGCGGGGAGCACGACCTTCACGATCGAACCCGGGACGCTCCCGGCCCGGGAATGCCGCCACGCCGCCGGCGCCGCGACCAGGAAGTTCACGATCATCGCAGAGCCCATGTACAGGTGCTGCACCGTGCGCTCGGGCTCGTCGTACCCCATGAACAGCCCCAGCCCGGGGAGGATGATCAGCGACCCCCCGATCCCCGCTAGCCCGCCCGCCACCCCGGCGACCAGGCCAAGACCGGCGGCCTGCAGTGCATGGGCGAGCGTCAGGTCCAAGGTGCTCCGCCGGTTCTGGGTCCCCCACGGCCTCCACGATGGCCGATGCGGGAACGCCCGAAACCGGAAGGTAGGGGATCTGCGCCCGCCGGTGCGGCCTTGTTGAATGCGATTAGGATAACGTTAGGTGACCAAGTCTGGTCCCCTGTGGCAGGTTAAACTCCGCCCGTCCGGGGTGTCGGACCCCGCGGCGCGGGTGGGCGCGGCGGGGGCCGGTTCGGATCGACCGAGTCGGCTGACACTGGGTGGAGTTCAAGACTTGGACACGAATGGGCGTGCCGAACCGGCCGTGCTGTTGCTCTCTCGCCTCCACGCGCGCCGGGTCGCCGAGTGGGCGTGCTTCCTGGCCTTGGCGGCGGTCTCGGCGTGGTCCGCGATGCTCGTCAAGGAGACCCATTCGCTTCCCGCCCTGGCGGGCGTCCGACTGCCCAGCCAGCCCCTCCCGGAGCCCGACCCGGTCCGGGCGCTCGGGGGCGAGCCGGCGGGGTCCGAGCGGGCGGTCGACGCCACGCCCGACCGGCGCCTCTGGGCGCCCGCGATCAGGTTCTTCAACGGCCGACCGATCCGCCCCGCGCGGACCGTCCGGATGACGGTGACCGCCTACTCCCCCGACGCCCGGTCGTGCGGCCCGTGGGCCGACGGGCGGACCGCCACCCTCCACAGCGTGAACACCAACGCCCATCGACTGGTTGCCGCCGACCCGCGAGTCCTGCCGTATGGGTCGATGGTCACGGTGCCCGGCTACGACGAGGGCCGCATCGTCCCGGTGCTGGACTGCGGCGGCAAGATCAAGGGCAACCGCCTCGACGTGCTCTACCGCACCCATTCGCAGGCGGTCCGCTGGGGCGTGCAGCACCTGCGCGTGACGGTGTGGGAGTACGCCGACGGCAAGCCCGCCGAGAACCCCCGACGCGAGCGCTGACCGGGGGTTGCCCCCGGCTACCGTCCCCCATGCTCGTCGGCCGATCGACGCCCCCGCCCGCCACGCTCGATGAACTGCTCGGCCCGGGGCTGGCGGCCCGCCTGGATCGCCTCGACCTGTTGTCGCGCAAGATCCTGGCGGGGAAGCTGCCGGGCGAGCGCCGGAGCAAGCGCCGGGGCCGCAGCGTCGAGTTCGACGACTACCGGCACTACGTCCCGGGCGACGACCTGCGGCACGTCGACTGGAACGTCTACGCCCGATTCGAGAAGCTCTTCGTCAAGCTCTTCCGCGAGGAGGAGGACCTGGCCCTCCACCTGATCGTCGACCGCTCGGCTTCGATGGAGGGCGGGAGCGTCGACGGCACCACCAAGCTCGCGTACGCGCACCGCCTGGCGATGGCGCTGGGGTACGTGGGGCTGGTGAACCAGAACCGCGTCTCCGCCGCGGTGTTCGGCGCGCCGGGCGGCCCTCGCGTGCGGCACCTGGCGCCGCTGCGCGGGCGCACGAGCCTGAATCGGCTGAGCGTGTTCCTGCTCGGGAGCCTGCGCGAGCGGGGCGGGGCCGTGCCCGAGGCGCCCGACTTCGGCGCCGCCATGCGCACGGTCGCGCGGGGGCGGGCCGGGCGGGGCATCGTGGTCCTCATCTCCGACCTGCTGGTGCCGGGCGAGGGCGATGCGCCGGCGTACGGGCCCGGGCTCAACGCGCTGGCGGCGTCGGAGAGCGGCGCCTTCGACACCTACTGCGTGCAGGTGCTCACGCCCGAGGAGATCGACCCGCGCCGAGCCGGGACGGGCGTGCTCGCGGGCGACCTGCGCCTGACGGACGTGGAATCGGGGCGGGCCGCCGAGGTCACCGTCTCGTCGGCCCTCATCGCCCGCTACCGCCGCAACGCGGAGGCGTACCTGGCCCGGCTCAAGCGCGAGTGCGCCGCCCGCGGCATCGCCCACGTGCTCGTGCCCACCGACACGCCGATCGACGCGCTAGTGCTCCAGTCGCTTCGGCGCGGCGGGCTGGTCCGCTAGCCCGGCGGCGTGCGCCCCGGAACCGCGACCGCCGGCGTCTCCATCGGGCCCAGCTCCAGCGAGGGCGGCATGAGGTCGAGCGTGGACGCCATCGCCTTCTCCCAGGTGAGCGTCTTGCCCGAGTAGGCGCTCAGGCGCCCCATGACGGCCATCATCGTGCTGTGGGCGATGCGCTCGCCCTCGTGGATCGCGGGTCCCCGGCCCGTGATCGCCGCGACGAGGGCCTTGAGCTCCGAGACGTACGGGTTCTCCTGCTCGCCCTCCCAGCGCCAGGGGCGGCGCCCGAAGATCTCGGCCCGCCCCGACGCCAGCACGGCGTGCCCGTGGGCCCCGTAAACGACCTCTTCGACCCGCCCCGAGCACCCGTCGATCTGGCGGCACTGGCTGCTGACGGCGCGGCCGTCGGGATACTCGTACTGCACCGCGAAGTGGTCGAACGCATGCCCGTACTCGGCGCCGGTGCGGACCTGTCGTCCGCCCATGCCCAGGCAGCGCGTGGGGGGCTCGCCCAGGGCCCAGTGGGCCACGTCGAGGTTGTGCACGTGCTGTTCGACGATGTGGTCGCCCGAGAGCCACGCGTAGTAGAGCCAGTTGCGGATCTGGCACTCCGCGTCGGACCACTCAGGCTGGCGAGCCTTCACCCACAGCCCGCCCTGGTTCCAATACACCGCGGCCCCCGTGACGCGCCCGATGTCGCCGTCGTGGATCCGCCGCATCGCTTCGACGTAGCACGCCTCGTGCCGGCGCTGCGTGCCGGCGACCAGGTGCAGGCCCCGGGCCCTGGCCCGGCGCGAGGCCTCGATGACGCGCTGCACGCCCGCCGGGTCCACGGCGACCGGCTTCTCGGCAAACACGTGGGCGCCGGCCCCGTGGGCCGCCTCGATGTGGAGGGGCCGGAACCCGGGCGGCGTCGCGAGAATGGCGATGTCGATCCCCGCGCCGAGCACCCTGCGGTAGGCGTCGAACCCGGTGAAGCAGCGCTCGTCGGGAATGTCCACGCGCCCGGCCCGCTCCGGGGGCTGGTCCGCCAGCCGCTCGCGGCACGACGCGAGCCGATCGGCGAACACGTCGCCCAGCGCGACGATCCGCGCGTCGGGAGAGGCTTCGAGCATGTTGACCGCGGCGCCGGTGCCGCGCCCACCGCAGCCGACCACGCCCACGCGGAGCGCCTCGCCCCGGCCCCGGGCCGAGGCCTGCGCGCCGGGGAGCCCGAGCGTCGCGGCGAGCGTCGTCGCGGCGGCGGCCTTCAGCACGCCGCGACGGGTCAGTGTCGTGCCGGATTCCTTCATGACGGCCTCCTGGGTCCAGGACCCGCGCGTCACCACCTACCGCACCGGCGTGAGCGTCACGCGACGCAGGTTCATCAGTGCGTGCTTGAGTTCACCCCGGGCGCGGACCACGACCGTGCCCGCCCCCTCGGCGGGGAGGCGCACCACGCCCGCGGCGTGCGCCACGAACCGCTCCCATCCGCCCGTCGCCGGCACCACGCCTTCCACTCGGGCGGCGCCCAACTCGACCACGTACCCCGATCCCGCGCTGCCGTCCGTGGACGCCAGTTCCAGTTCGACGAGGTAGGCGCCGGCGCCGAGCGCCACGGGCCATGACGCCGATCCGTCGCGGTCCGTCCACGCCCCGATGTTGGGGATGTCGTCCGCCTTGCGCTCGACGCGGATACCCCGCCCGGTGAGGTCGGCGGCAGCGGCGTGGAGCACCAGCTCGCCGCCGGGGCCCGGTGTGATGGGCGGTTCCTCGACGTCCGCGGGGCCGTCAAGGTCGAGCCGGATCACGCCGGCTGCCTCGTCGGGCGGGTCGATGGGGAGCACGAGCATGGGCCAGCGGATCGGGCCGCGCGGGGCCAGGGTTTCCACCTCTGGCCCCCCGAGCACGCGGGCGCCGAGCACGCGAGAACGCAGCCCGACGACTTCCAGCCGCCCGTCCCGGGGCCAATCCGTCACGAGCAGGTAGAGCGTGGATCCCTTGACGGTCGCGTGGCCCCATGTTGCTCTGCGAAAAGGGCCGGCGGAGGTGGCGTGGATCGCCTCCCCGTGGACCGCCAGCCAGCGCCCGATCGCCCGCAGCCGCTCGACGCTGGGCGCCGGGATCTCGCCCTCGCCCGTGGGGCCGACGTTGAGCAGGAAGTTGCCCCCCTTGCCCGCGACCTCGGCGAGCTGTCGGATGAGTGCCGCCGCCGGCTTCCAGTTCGGGTCGTCGTCGCGGTAGCCCCAGGTGTCGTTCATGGTCATGCAGGTTTCCCAGTCGGTGCCCGGGGGCGGTCGGGCGGGGATCTCCTGCTCGGGGGTGTGGTAGTCGCCGGCGCCCCGGTAGCTGCTGAACCCCGCCATGCCGTCGCGGGCCTTGCTCACGCGGTTGTTGACGATGACGCGGGGGCTGATGGACCGGCAGAACGCGTACAGGTCCTGCCCGCGCTCCTCGGTCCACTCCTCGGTCCATTCGCCGTCGAACCACACGACGGCGGGGGCGTCGTCGCCCGTAAGGAGTTCCCGAAGCTGGGCCTTCATGTACGCGACGTACATGGGCATGCGGTCGAGGCCGCCGTCGTCGCGCCGGAAGTCGGGGTGCCGCCAGTCCCAGATGGAGTAGTACACGCCGAAGCGGACGCCCTCCTCGCGGCACGCCTCGCCCAGCTCGCGGACGATGTCGCGCCCGAATGGCGTTGCGTCGATCACGTCGTAGCGAGTCGCGGCGCTGTCGAACAGGCAGAACCCGTCGTGGTGCTTGGCGGTGATGACCAGGTACTTCATCCCGGCGTCGCGGGCCAGTCGCGCCCAGGCGCGCGCGTCGAACCGGCGCGGGTTGAATCGGCTCGCGAGCGCGGCGTAGTCGTCCGCCGGGATCCGGGCGTTGCGCTGGATCCACTCCCCCGTTCCCGGCGCCGGCGTCCCGCCCCATTCCCCCGCGGGGATCGCGTAGAGACCCCAGTGGATGAACATCCCGAATCGGGCCTCGCGCCACCAGCCCATCCGCTCGTCGCGGTCAGCGTCGGGCGGCGGTCCCTGGCACGCCAGCGACGCCCCCGCCAGGATCAGGCTCGCCATCGCGACGGCAAACCGGGCCATGCGGTGCTCCCCGCGCAGGACCCTTCGGCCCCGCGCGTCCATCAGAGAAGCCGGGTGTTGCCCGGCACCGCGACCTCCGGCGTCGCGCGCTCGCCCCACTCCAGCGACTCGGGCGCCAGTGATTCCTGGCTGTTCAGCGCCTTCTCCCACGTCACCGTCTGTCCCGTGTACGCCGACATGCGGGCCATGATGGCGGCCAGGGTGCTGTGGGCGCCGCGTCGGCAGTCGTTGAGGGGCGGGCCCTCGCGGATGCTCCTGAAGAGCGCGTTGTGCTCGTTCTGATACATGTCGCCGATGGGCCCCGAGTACGCCCACTCCTCGCGCCCGTCGTGCGCCCGGATCGAGTACGTGGGCTGCCAGCCGTTGACCACGCACCACCCCTTCTCGCCGTAGAGGTAGTCCGTGTTGTCCGACGGGCAGCGGTCGATCTGGCGGCAGGTGTGGAACGTCCGTCGACCGTCGGCGTACTCGTAGACCGCGGCGAAGTGGTCGAACACGTTGCCGTGCTCGGGCCCGGCGCGGGCGGCACGCCCGCCCAGGCAGTTGACGCGCACGGGCGGCTCGTCGCCCATGGCCCACATGAGGCGGTCGATCGAGTGCACCGCCTGCTCGACGACGTGATCGCCCGAGAGCCAGGTGAAGTGCCACCAGTTGCGCATCTGGAACTCCAGGTCGCTCCAGCCCGCCTCGCGCGGGCGCCGACCCAGCGTGCCCGTGTGGTAGGTCGTGTGCACGTTGAGCAGCCGCCCCAGGGCCCCGGCGTTGACGCGCTCGAACGTCGCCGACATCCCCTCGTTGAACCGCCAGCAGAACCCCACCACGACGCCCAGCTTCTTCTCCTCCGCGAGCCGGGCCGACTCCAGCACCGAGCGCACCCCCGGGCCATCGACCGCGAGCGGCTTCTCGGCAAAGACGTGAACGCCCGCGTCGACCGCGGCCCGCAGGTGGGCCGGGCGGAACGCCGGGTAGCTCGTCAGCACCACCACGTCCAACCCCGACTCCAGGACCTTGCGGTAGGCGTCGAACCCCGAAAAGCGCCGCTCCTCCGGCGCCCGCACGCGCTCGGGGGCCTGGTCGCCCATCGCCTTGGAGATCGCCGCGTGGCACGACTCGACGCGCTCGGGGAACACGTCCCCCATCGCGACCAGCACGGCCCCCGGGTCGCCCCGCAGCGCCTGCACCGCCGCCCCTGTCCCACGCCCCCCGCACCCGATCACCCCCACCCGCAGCGTCGAGCGCGACCCCGCGTGGGCCGCGGCCCGGACCGCGTGAGGGAGCGCCAGCGCCCCCGCGAAGGTCGGGATGGTCGCGGCGGCGGCGGTGCCGGCCAGGAACTCGCGGCGCGTCAGTTCGCTCATGGCTGCTCCTTCGGCTCGGGGTTCGCCGACGCCGGCGCGTCGGGCGGCTCCATCACCACGCGGAACCCGACGAACGGGCCGTCGCTGAGCCACCAGCGGCTCTTGGGGATCTGCGGGTCGCTCGCGTTCCACCACTCGGCCTGGGCTTCGCGGGCCCCGGGCCTGAGCGCCTCGGCCGCGTGCCGGTAGGAACCGCCCTTGGTGATCGGCTCGCCGTCGGCCCCGACCACCCACTCCTGCACGTTGCCCAGCATGTCGTGCAGCCCCCACGCGTTGGGCCGCTTGGAGCCCACCGGGGCCGGGCGCATGCCGCTGTTCTCCTTGAACACCGCCACGTCGGTGAGCGTGGCCCCTTCGGGGATCCCCGTCGCCGAGCCGGCCCTGGCCGCATGCTCCCACTCCGCTTCGGTCGCCAGGCGGTACTTGCGGCCCGTCCGCGCCGACAGCCAGGCGCAGAACCCCTTGGCGCTCGCCGCCCCCACGCTGATCGCCGCGTACCCCTCATGCCCGAACCCGCGGTCGGGCGGCAGGTAGGGCTTGGTCGGACGGGTCACCGCGTCGACCGCCGGCGTCCGCGACTTCTCCTCGTCCAGCCCGTAGATGTAGACGTCGAACGCCTCCCAGGTGATCTCGTGCCGGCTCATGTAGAAGGGCTTGACGGCGCCGTCCGCCGACGCGGGGACGCGCACCAGCTCGAACCTGAACGCCGCCTCCGGGATCTCCACCGCCAGCCGCTCGCCGGGCGGGTCGGGCGGCCCGCACGGGGCGCCGAGTACGATCGCCGCGAGCGGAGGGACCGCCGCGAGCCCCACCCACCGTTGAGATGCCGACCGTGCCATCGCTCGATCTCCGACCCCTCGTCCGCACGACGGCGGCGCTGGTCGCCTCGCTGACCCTCGCGTGCTGCGCCTCCCGCAGGCTTGACCGGTTCGAATATACCCGAGTTGTGATGGGGGTGCAATGCCGGATCGTGGCCTACGCGCCCGGGGCCGAACCCGCGGCGGACGCCGCCCGCGCCGCGTTCGCCGAACTGGCCCGCCTGGAAGGGGTGTTCAGCGACTACCGCGACTCGAGCGAGGTGTCTGCCCTCGCCCGCGCCGCCGGGGTCGAGTCCCTGCCGGTGAGCGCCGACCTGGTCGAGGTGCTGACCCTCGCCCGCCGGGTGCACGACGCCACGGGCGGCGCCTTCGACGTCACCGTCGGACCCGCGTCGAGGCTTTGGCGCGAGTCGCGACGCACCTCCCGCCCGCCCGACAACGAGGCGCTCCGCGCCGCCCGCGACCTGATCGACGGAACCGCGATCCGCGTCGACGCGTCCGCCCGCACCGTGATGCTCGAACGACCCGGCATGTGCCTCGACCTGGGCGGCATCGCCAAGGGCTACTCCGCCCAGCGAGCCCTCGCCGTGCTCGCTCGCCGAGGCCTCCCCTGCTCCATGGTGGCCCTCGCCGGCGATGTCGCCGCGGGGGACCCGCCGCCCGGCGCCGCCGGCTGGCGCATCGGCACGCCGCCGGCACTGGGCCTCGGGTCGGCCCTCCTCCTCTCCAACACCTCCGTCTCGACCTCGGGCGACGAGGAGCAGTCCGTGGTCATCGAGGGGCGGCATTCCTCGCACCTCCTGGATCCGCGCACCGGATGGAGCGGGTCGCCCGCCGCGACCACGACCGTCGTGTGCCGGGACGGCGCGGTCGCCGACGCCCTCGCCACCGCGATCGCCACGCTCGATCAGGCGCGGGCGGCCCAGGCCATCGGGGCCTTCCCCGGGGCCGCGGCCCTGAGCGCCCGCCCCGGCGGCCGCGCGACCTGCGTTGGGTCGGTGTCGGCCCTGCGTTGGGTCGGAGGCACGGCTCGGCCGTGAGTCAGTCCGCGAACCTCGGCTCCGGCGGCTCGACCTGCCTCGCCAAACGCCGGGCCTCGAACGCCGACACGTCCGCCACGGTTGTCGTCGCCAGGAACTCCACGATCCGCCGACGCTCTTCCACCCAGAACTTGTGCGCGGGGCAGTCCCGCTGGTCCGAGCACGGGGCGTTGCCCAGCATGCACGTGGGCTCGGCGAACGAGGGGTCCAAGGCCACGCACACGTCGTACAGCGTGATGTCCGTCGGACCACGCGACAGCGTCACCCCGCCCCCGACGCCCCGCTGCGTGTTCACCAGCCCACGACGCCCCAGCGCGTGGACGATCTTCGCCAGGTACGGCTGCGGGATCCCCGCCGCCGCCGCCACTTCCTTCACCAGCACCGGACGGCCACCCCCCGAGGCCACGTGCCCCATCGCGCTGATCGCATATCCGACGGCCTGGCTCAGCATCCTGCACCCCTGGCGCCAGAACGACGCCACCAACCAGATAAGTGTATCATGTATTCAAGTTCCGATCGTGCCGGATCCCGACTCGCCCGCCTGTCGCCCCTCTCCCCTCGGATCCAGGGGGGCCACACGGCGGTTGGACGGAGGCCCGCACCCCCGGGGCTACCATCCCGCCCTCCCAACGGGGAGCGACCATTCCCCCAACTGGCCCGGTTCGACACCGCGGCCATATCCAGGAAGGTGCTCACATGCGTCGCGCGAAGATCTCGATCATCGGGGCCGGCAACATCGGCGGAACCTGCGCCCACTGGGCCGCCCAGAAGGAACTCGGCGACATCGTCCTCCTCGACATCCCCGACAGGGAGGGCGTCGCCAAGGGCAAGGCCCTCGACCTCTTCTGCTGCGGGCCCATCGAGAACTTCGACAGCCGAATCACCGGCACCGGCGACTACAAGGACATCGAGGGCTCCGACGTGGTGGTCATCACCGCGGGCCTGCCCCGCAAGCCCGGCATGAGCCGCGACGACCTGGTGCAGGTCAACGCCGGCATCGTGCGCACCGTCTCGGAGAACGTGAAGAAGTACGCCCCCAACGCCATCGTCATCGTCGTGAGCAACCCCCTCGACGCGATGGTCTACGTCGCCTGGAAGGTCACGGGCTTCCCCGCCCACCGCGTCATGGGGCAGGCCGGTGCCCTCGACGTCGCCCGCTACAAGGCCTTCCTCGCCATGGAGCTGGGCGTCAGCGTCGAGGACATCCAGGGCCTGCTCCTGGGCGGTCACGGCGACGACATGGTCCCACTCCCCCGCCTCACCAGCGTCAACGGCATCCCCGTCCAGGACCTGCTCCCCGAGGAGCGGATCAACGCCTGCGTCGAGCGGGCCAAGATGGGCGGCGGCGAGATTGTCAAGCTCATGGGCACCAGCGCCTTCTACGCCCCCGCCGCCGGCACCATCGACATGGTCGAGGCCATCGTCCGCGACAAGAAGCGCGTCATCCCCTCCGCCGCCTTCTGCGAGAACGAGTTCGGCGTCAAGGCGATGAACAGCGGCAAGGGCCTCTTCGTGGGCGTGCCGTGCGTCATCGGCTCCAAGGGCGTGGAGAAGATCCTCACGTTCAAGATGAACGAGGCCGAGGCCAGGTCCATGAACGAGTCGATCAGCCACGTCAAGGACCTGATCGCCGCGACCATCAAGCTCTTCCCCGAACTGGCCTGACGCCCGCGCCCCACGAGCCCCACGCGCCGGTCGAAGCGTTCGGGCCTCTGCCGCTCCTCGTTCTCGACCGACTCCTCCTCGCTGGGGTCGGAGGCGGTGGGGACGTAGGGGTTGCGGACGACCTCCTGGAATGCGGCGCAGGCCGTCGTAGGCGTGGTGCTCGACGCGCCGTGGCGTGGCCGACCAGCCCATGGGGTCACGGGCCATGGGCCTGGCGGCGAGGGGGCGCGGGGGCTTCCTATACTCCGGCCGCACTTTTCTGGAGGTCTTCGATGCGCACGCGTGCTTTGGCGTTGGTGATGGCGGGGGGCTTGGCGGCTCCCCTGGGGATGGCCATGGCTCAGGACGGCGGCCCGGGGCGTGACGAGATTCAGGTGCCCAGCGATCCCAAGCCACCTCAGCCCCAGCCGGAGGTCTGGACGCCGCCGGTGTTCTCGGACGCGGAGCTGGCGGAGATCGCCAAGCTGCTGACGGGGACGTGGAAGACCTCGACGCCCGTCGCCGAAGCGGGCGAGGGCGGGGCCAGCACGGACGTGGTGATGAGCATCGTGCCCGTGCGCCTGGAGGACGACGTGTCCGACGCGCTGTACGTGGAGGCGGCCCGGAGCGACGCCCTGCACGCCCCGTACCGCCAGGCGATCTTCCAGCTGTACAAGTTCAAGGGCAAGGTGCGCCTGCGGACGTACGAGTTCTTCCGCACGCCCATCCAGCCGGCGGTGGTGGGGCTGTGGATGGCGCCGGAGTTCTTCCCCAAGGTGCCGCGCTCGGACCTGATCGCGACGCTGGACATCGAGCTCTCCAAGGCGGGCTCGGCGTGGTCGGGCAAGACGCCGTACCCCTACCCGACGGGCGTGGGCGGCGCGGTGGAGATGACCAGCGAGCTGTCGATCTCGCCCGACGCGCTGGTGAGCATCGACCGCGGGTTCGACGCCTCGGGCGCGATCGTCTGGGGCTCGGGCGCGGGGGAGAAGTACACGTTCGCACGGGCGACGGCGGACATCAAGCTCACCAAGACCGACGCGGGCGTGCTCATCATGGAGTACGCCAGGCCCAGCGGCGACCAGGAGATCGTCCTGGGCGACCGCGCGTTCATGCACTACACGGGCTGGCTGACCAACGGGACCAAGTTCGACAGTTCGCGCGACCGCGGGCAGCCCGTGCCCTTCGACGTGGCCGAGGGACGACTGATTCCCGGCTTCATCGCGGGCTCGCTCGGGGGCACGACGGGGACGATCCGGCGGCTCATCATCCCGCCGACGCAGGCCTACGGCGAGGCGGGCGCGGGGCGCACCATCCCGCCCCACTCCACGCTCATCTTCGAGACCGAGGTCATGGCCATCCAGAAGCCCACGCCCGTCGAGCCCGTCAAGGCCCCCGAGGGCGATGCGCCGGGCGGGGCCAAGCCCGACAGCGACGGCGGCGGGATGGATCGCCCCGAGTAAACGCGCCGATCGACGCATGCTCCCACGCGCCGGCCCCTCTCGGGCCGGCGTGTTTCATTCCGCGACGGCTACAGTCGCTCGATGGCCAGGCGTGACTACTACGAGGTGCTGGGCGTGCCGCGGACCGCGTCGGCGGAGGACATCCGCCGCGCCCACCGCCGCCTCGTCCGCCAGCTGCACCCGGACGTGAACAAGGCCCCGGACGCCGCGGCCCAGTTCGCGCTCGTCCAGGAGGCCTACGAGGTCCTCAGCGAGCCCGACAAGCGCCAGCGCTACGACCAGTTCGGGCACGCGGGCGCGCACGCGGCGGACGTGGGTGGCGCCCCCGGGCCCGGCACCTACACCTGGTCCAGCGTCGGGGGCGCGCCGGGCGCCCACGGCGCCGACTTCGACGAGTTCGAGGTCGAGTCCCTCTTCGAGAGCTTCTTCGGCGGACGCCGCGGACCCGCGGGCGGGCACGCCCGACCCCGCAAGCACGCCCGCTCCACGCAGACCGTCGAGCGCGACCTGGGCGTCGACTTCATGACCGCGGCCCGGGGCGGCACGCAGGAACTCCGCCTCACCACGCCCACCGGCAAACCCCGCACCATCGAGGTGCGGATCCCCAGGGCCGCCGCCGACGGCACGCAGTTGCGGATCGCCAAGGCCGTGTCCGAGGGCGGGCACGACGTGAACCTGGTCCTGACCGTGCGCGTGCAGCCGCACCCGGTCCTGCGGCGCTCGCCCACGGGCGGGCCCGCGGCCGGGCTCGACCTGTACGTCGACCTGCCTCTGACCATCGCGGAGGCGACGCTGGGCGCGGAGGTGCCCGTGCCCACGCTGTCGGGGCGCGTGGAACTGCGCGTGCCGCCGGGCTCGGCCAGCGGGCGGATGCTCCGGCTCCGCAACAAGGGCCTCGAGGACGACTCGGGCGCCAAGGGCGACCTGTACGCGGTGCTCAAGATCGTGCCGCCCGACGGCTCGGCGCTCTCCGACGCCGAGCAGCGGACCCTCCGCGACATCGCCGCCCGCGGGCCCAACCCGCGCGACGGGTTCTACCGCGGCGTCCAGGCGTGAGTCGGAAGAATGCGCCCAAAGGCGCCGGCGGACGCCGCGGGTGCCACGGGCGATCCGCCTTGCGGATCGCCCGTGCCGGCGTCCGGACGGGCGTCGAACAGCCGCACGGGTCATCGGGCGAAGCGCCCGATGACCCGTGGCACCCGGAGCGCATCCGTCCACGGACTTCCGACACACACCGCGCGTCGTGCGAGTCGCAAGAACGCGCCGGGTGCCACGACTGTGCCGCTTGGGGCACAGTCGTGTCCTGCGAGGGACGCGGTGTCCGCTGAGGGAAGCAGTGTCGGGCGACGGACGCACGAGTGTTCGCCGAGCCGAACAGTCGTGGCACGCCGGGTGCCACGGGCGATCCGCCTTGCGGATCGCCCGTGCCGCCCTGATCCCGACACCCGATCCGCACGGGTCACGGGCGAAGCGCCCGATGACCCGTGGCACCCGGAGCGCATCCGTCCACGGACTTCCGACACACACCGCTAGCCCCGGGCCGCCGCGTCCACGAGCCAGAGCGTGCGGTCCCTCGCCCGGACCATCGACGCCGGGAGCGTCGGCCCCCCGTCCTCGTGCACGCGCCGCAGCGTCGCGGCCTTGTCGCTCCCCGTCACCAGGAAGATCGCGACGCGCGAGCGGGCGACCGCGTCGAGCGTGAGCGTCACGCGCTCGCGCACTGCGGCCCTGGGCCCCGCGTCCGCCGCCGCCGCCAGGCGCCCCGCGTGCCCGCCGCGGTCGAACCCCGGGAACAGGCTCAGGGTGTGACCGTCGGCCCCCATCCCCAGCAGCACCACGTCAAAGAGCGGGTCCGAGGGAGCCAGGGACTTGAGCAGCGCGTCGTAGCGGTCGGCCGCCACCACGGGCCCCGCCTCGGCCTCGATGCGGTGCACCTTGCCCGCGGGTACCCGCGAGAGGAGCGACTCGGCCGCGATGCGGTAGTTGCTCTGCTCGTGGTCGGGCGGCACGCAGCGCTCGTCGCCGAAGAAGACCTCGACGCGGGGCCAGTCGACCTGGTCGCGGAACTCGGTCGCGAGCAGGCGGTACAGGGCCCGGGGCGTCGAGCCGCCCGCCAGGGCGATCCGGAACCGCGCGCTTCCCCGGGCCAGCGCCACGATCTCGCGGGCCGCCTCGCGGGCGACTCCGTCGGGCGACTCCAGCACGCGGATCACTGGTGCGTCCATCCCTGCCCGTCGTGGTCGATCATCGTGCACGCCCGGGCCGGGCCCCACGAGCCCGCGGGGTACTGGAGCAGCGTGCGCGGCCGGTTGATCAGGGGCTCGCACAGCCGCCACGCCTCCTCCATCTCGTCGTGGCGCACGAAGAGCGTGCGCTCGCCGCGCATCACGTCCAGCAGCAGCGTCTGGTAGGCCTCGGCGAGCGGTCCGAACGCCTCGGCGTACCGGAAGCGCATCTCCTGGGTGTGCAGGCGCATGCCCTCGCCCGGCTGCTTGACCTGGAACGTCAGGTTGAACCCCTCGTTGGGCTGGAGCGCGATCTCCAGGCGGTTGCACGCCATGCCGCACACCACCAGCGGCTGGAAGACCGCCGCGGGCGGCGAGCGGAAGACCACGGTGATGCGGCTGAGTTTCCGGGGCATGCGCTTGCCCGTGCGGAGGTAGAACGGCACGCCGTGCCAACGCCAGTTGTTGATGCGCGTGCACACCGCGACGAACGTCTCCACCTCCGACCCCTCGGGCACGCCCGGCTCCTCGCGGTAGCCCAGGAGCGACTTGCCCTCCAGCTCGCCCGCGGCGTACTGCCCCAGCACCGCCGAGGACTCGTCGAACACCGACATCGAGCGCAGGACCTTGAGCTTCTCGTTGGCGATGGAGTCGCCGTCCAGCGCCGCCGGCGGCTCCATCGCCGTCAGGCACAGGAGCTGCAGGACGTGGTTCTGCAGCACGTCGCGGACGGCCCCGGCCTCCTCGTAGAACGCCGCCCGGCCCTCCACCCCAAGGTCCTCCGCGACCGTGATCTCCACGCGCTCCACGCGGTCGCGGTTCCACAACGGCTCGAAGAGCGAGTTCCCGAACCGGAACGCGATCAGGTTCTGCACGGTCTCCTTGCCCAGGTAGTGGTCCAGGCGGAACACGCACGACTCGTCGAAGTAGCGGTGCACCAGCGCGTTGAGCGCCTGCGCCGACGCCAGGTCGCGCCCGAAGGGCTTCTCCACCACCAGACGCGACCAGCCCCGGGCCCGGTGCAGACCCGCCTCGCCCAGGCACCGGATCGTGGGCTCGAAGGCCTGCAGCGGCAGCGCCAGGTAGAAGACCCGGTTGCCCGGCAGGCCCATGTCGCGCTCGATCGCCTCCAGGCGCGCGCCCAGGGCCGCGAACGCGTCGTGCGCCCCCTCGCCGATCGGGCAGTAGAAGAGGTTCTGCTCGCACCAGGCCCGGGCCCCCTCGCCCGGCACGCCCGACTTGACGAGCACCGCGGCGACCTTCTCGCGGTAGGCCTTGTCGTCCAGCGCCGAGCGGGCCACGCCCACCACCGCCGTGCGGTGCAGCGCCGGCGTCGCCTTGTGCAGGCGGTAGATCGACGGCAGGACCTTGCGCTGGGCCAGGTCGCCCGTGGCGCCGAAGCAGACCAGCGTGTGACGCTCGGGCGCTCGGAGGTTCATCGGGCGCTCCCGCCCTTCTGCACGGCGTGACCCCCGAACTGGTTCCGCAGCACCGCCAGGACCCGTTCGGCGAAACACCGCTCGTCGCGCGAGCGGATCCGCATGAGCAGCGAGTCGGTGATCACCGGGGCCGCGACGTTCAGCTCGATCGCCTCCGCCACCGTCCACCGCCCCTCGCCCGAATCGCCCACGACCGGCCGGATGTCGTCGAGCGTGCGGTCCTGCTCCAACGCCCGCACCGCAAGGTCCAGCAGCCACGAACGCACCACCGACCCGTGCTGCCAGATCCGCCCGACCTGGTGCAGGTTCAGGCGCATCTGGGCCTTCTTCTCCATGATCGCGAAGCCCTCGGCGAACGCCTGCATCATGCCGTACTCGATCCCGTTGTGCACCATCTTGACGAAGTGCCCGGCCCCGCACGGGCCCACGTGCCCCCACCCCGAGTCGGGCGTGGGCGCCAGCGTCTGAAAGATGGGCGTGAGGCGCCCGACGGGGTCCGGGTCGCCCCCGATCATCAGGCTGTACCCGTGGTCGAGCCCCCAGATCCCGCCGCTGGTCCCGCTGTCGACCAGGTGCAGTCCCTTGCTCGTGAGGGCCGCCGCCCGCCGGAGCGTGTCCTTGTAGTAGGTGTTCCCGCCGTCGATGATCGTGTCGCCGGGCGAGAGCAGGGGGGTCAGGGCGTCGATCGCCTTGTCCACCGGGTCGCCCGCGGGGATCATGAGCCAGACCGCGCGCGGCCCGGGCAGGGCCCTGACCATCTCGACCAGCGACTCGACGGGCTTGGCGCCCTCGCGGGCCAGCCGCTGCATGTTCTCCTTTGAGTGATCGTGCACCGCCACGCGGTGGCCGCCCCGCAGGAGGCGCAGGGCCATGTTGCCGCCCATCTTCCCGAGTCCGACCAGGCCAAGGTCCATCGTGTCTACTCCTGTCGATGCGTCCAGCCCGCCCGAACATGATCGGCGCGGCAGGTCCGAGTATCCGCCGGACCGGTTGAAGATCGGCCGAGTAGGGGCCTGGGCTCAACGGACGGGAGGGTTGCCATGGTCGGCGATCGGCGTTCGCATCGCAACCGCCGCAGTCGGCACGGCCGGACCGGGCGGGCGTGGGGCGAGAACCGTCGGGCGCCCAACCTCCTCGCGAGAGCGGGGGGGCTTCGCCATGGGGCGTCGAGTGTGGAAAACCGACGCGGCTGCCGCTGGGCACCCGCGTGGTCGTCGGGCGAGACGGCTCAGCCCATGAACGGGGGATTGGTCATCGGCGCCGGCTCGATCACGCCGAGGGAGGCGGGGGCCGCCGGCTTGGCGGCCTTCTTCTTCGCCGGGCGCCGCGCGGCCTTCTTCCTGGCCGGAGCCTTCATCGCCTTGGCTTTCCCCTTCTTCTTCGACGCCTTCTTCTTCGAGCCCTTCTTCTTGCCCTTCTTCTTCTTGGCCACGTGCGGTACTCCTTGCCAGTGCGCCCGCCGGGTCCCCCGGAGGCGCCTGGGTCTTGCCCGTGAATGTACCTTGTGCGCGCCCGGCGTGCAAGCGGACCACCCGTCCGATCGGAGCGACGACATGCGAGCCCTCATCCAACGAGTCGACGGCGCCCGCTGCGAGGTCGATGGCCGGGTCACGGGACGGATCGGGGTCGGATTGGCCGTCCTCCTCGGCATCCACGTCGGCGACACCGACGCCGACGCGGCCTGGATCGCCCAGCGCCTCCCGCCCCTCCGCGTCTTCCCCGACGACCAGGGACGCATGAACCTCAGCCTGCTGCAAGTCCTTGCGGCACTGGGGCCTGCGTCCGGGGTCGGGGTGCTGCTGGTCCCCAACTTCACCCTCTGCGCCTCCACCGGCAAGGGGCACCGACCCGGGTTCGACCGGGCCATGCCCCCCGACCGGGCCCGGGCCATGTACGACCAGGTCGCGGCCCGGGTCGCCGACGCGGGGGTCCCCGTCTCCACCGGCGTCTTCGGGGCCCACATGCGCGTCACACTCACCAACGACGGCCCGGTCACCCTCCTCCTCGACTCCGCCGACCACCGCCCGGGCTGAGATCCCACGCACGCCGCCCCCCGGCGCGTACCATCGCCCCCACGGTTCCGGAGGGTCCATGAAGAGCGTGCTGGTGCTGGGCGGCGGCAAGGTCGGCAAATCGGTCGCGGAGTTGTTCCTGGGCCGCGCCGGGGGGGACTACCGCGTCACCGTCGTTGACGCCCAGCAGGCCGCCCTCGACCAGGTCCGGGCCAACCTCGACCGCCTCAAGGCGCACCGGGGCGGCCAGCCCACGGAGTTCGCCGTCCAGAAGGCGGACCTGTCCGCCCCCGGGGCCGTGCGGCAGGCCCTGCGCGGGCACGACTACGTGGTCTGCATGCTCCCCTACGACCTCGTCGCCGGCGTCGCCGAGGCCGCCAACGCCGAAGACGTCCATTACTTCGACGTGACCGAGGACGTCGCCACGACCGAGGGCGTGAACCGCATCCAGTCCGAGGGTCGCGCCAAGGTCGCGCTCGTTCCCCAGTGCGGGCTGGCCCCGGGGTACGTCGCCATCGCCGCCTACGCCCTGGCCCGCGGGTTCAGATCGATCGAGCAGCTCACGCTCCGCGTCGGGGCCCTGCCCCAGTTCCCCACCAACGCCCTGAAGTACAACGTCACCTGGTCCGCCGCGGGCGTCATCAACGAGTATTGCGAGCCCTGCAACGTCATGCTGGGGGGGCAGCGGGTCAAGGTGCCGGCCCTCGAGGGCCTGGAACGCTTCTCCTTCGAGGGCGTCGAGTACGAGGCCTTCTACACCTCCGGCGGCGTGGGCAGCCTCATCGACACGCTCGTCTCCGAGGGCCGCCTCAGCCAGCACGCCGACGTGGCCTACAAGACCATCCGCTACCCCGGGCACCGCGACCTGATGAAGTTCCTGCTGCAGGACCTGCGCCTGGGCGTGAAGGGCGGGCCCAAGGCCCCCTCCGGGCGGGCCTACGACCGCGCCGCCGCCATCGAGCTGCTCGACCTGGCCATCCCCGCCACGCTCCAGGACTGCGTCGTGGTCTTCGCGAACGCCGTCGGCCTCCGCCCCGACGGGCGTCGCGAGCAGGTCAACTTCCGACGCGTCATCCGCGCCGCCAGCCTGTGGGGGCGCATCTGGCCCGCCATCGAGCTGACCACCGCCGCCGGCGTCTGCGCCATGGTCGACCTGCACCGCACCGCCAAGCTCCCCGCGACCGGCCTGATCCGCCAGGAGCAGTGCCCGATCGAGGCCTTCAACGCCACGCCGTTCGGCGCGGCGTACGAGTCCCCCGACGCGCTCGCCTCCGGGGCCTAGGGACCGCCACCGTGGAGCCGACGTGACCGCCCACAAGCCCGCCGTCCGCTTCGTCTTCCTCACCCTCCTCCTCGACGTCATCGGGATCGGGCTCATCATCCCCGTGGCCCCGAGGCTGGTGGAGCAGCTCTACGGGCACGGCACCGCGGGGGCCGCGGTCATGGTCGGGCTCCTCTCCGCCTCCTACGCCGTCATGCAGTTCATCTTCGCCCCGATCCTGGGCGGGCTCTCCGATCGTTTCGGACGCCGACCCGTCATCCTGCTCTCGCTGCTGGGCTCCGGCATCGACTACCTGGTCGCGGCCGTCGCACCCAACCTCCTCTGGCTCTTCATCACCCGCGCCGTCAACGGCGTCTCCGGCGCCAACATGACCGCCTGCAACGCCTATGTCGCCGACGTCACCCCCCCGGACAAGCGCGCCGCCGGCTTCGGCATGATGGGCGCCGCCTTCGGCATCGGGTTCATCCTCGGGCCCGTCATCGGCGGCGCCCTCGGCGAGATCAACATCCGCCTCCCCTTCGTCGCCGCGGGCGTGCTCACCCTCGCCAACTGGTGCTACGGCTACTTCGTGCTCCCCGAGTCGCTCCCCAGGGAGAGGCGCCGACCCTTCAGCCTCGCCCGCGCCAGCCCCGTCGGCACCTTCGCCCACCTGACCCGCTACCCCATCGTCCTGGGGCTGGCCGCCTCGCTCGTGCTCCTCCAACTCGCCATGTTCGCGCTCCACGCCACCTGGGTGCTCTACACCAAGCACCGCTACTCCTGGTCGGAGGTCGAGACCGGGCTCTCGCTCACGCTCGTCGGCGTCGGCGCCGCCGTCGTCCAGGGGGGCCTGGTCCGGAAGATCGTCCCCTGGCTCGGCGAGCCCCGCTCGCTCCTCATCGGCATCGGGATCGGCGTCGTCGCCTACGTCGGCTACGGGCTGGCGCCCTGGGGCTGGCTGCTCTACGTGATCGTGCTCGCCGCGTCGCTGGGCGGCATCGCCCAGCCCGCCGGGCAGGCCATCATCACCAAGGCCGTCCCCCCCAACGAGCAGGGCGAGGTCCAGGGCGCCCTCACCAGCCTCCAGAGCGTCGCGGCGATCCTCGGCCCCATCTTCGGCGGCGTCACCTTCGCCTACTTCATCTCCGACCGCGCCCCGATCTACCTCCCCGGCGCGCCCTACTTCCTCTCGGGCCTGCTCTCGATCGCCGGGTGGTTCGTCGCCGCGATGGTGCTCCGCAGATTCGCCGCCCCTGCGGCCTCCCAGCGGCCCGTCTAGGCGCTCTCGAGCCGCGCCGCCGGCTCGCGCATCCCCGCCAGCGCGACCCGCAGCGACCCCTTCGCCTCCGCCTTGTGGATCTCCACGTGCCGACCGTCGGCAAGGCGGGCCGCCTGGTCGAACTGCACGCTCACGCGCTTCGACACGCCCCGCTCCTGCATCGTCACGCCGTAGAGCTGGTCCGCCGACTGCATCGTCCGCTTGTTGTGCGTGATCACGATGAAGTTCGAGCGGTCCGTGAACTGGCGCACGGCGCCGACATACCGCCCCACGTTCCCCTCGTCCAGGGCCGCGTCCACCTCGTCCAGGACGCAGAAGCAGCTCGGCTTGCTCCGGAAGATCGACATGAGCAGCGCCACCGCCGTCAGCGTCTTCTCGCCGCCCGAGAGCTGGCTGATCGACCGGGGCTCCTTCCCCGGGGGCCTGGCGATCACCTCGATCCCGCTCTCCAGCAGGTCGATCTCCTCGGTCTGCACCGTCTGCCCGTCCACCTCGCGGGTCATCGGCATCAGGCGCACCTCCGCCTTGCCCCCCCCGAACAGACGCCGGTACATCCCTTGCTCGCTCCCGAACTCCCGCTGGATGTGCCCGAACACCTCGCCGAACCGCTCGCGGCTGACGGCGTTCAGCCGCTCGATCAACGCCGCCAGCTTGCCCCGGGCCTCGTCCAGGTCCCCCACCTGCCCGAGCAGAGACTCGTTCTGGCCGGCGAGCTGCGTCTCCTCCTCGATCGACTCCAGGTTCACGCTGCCCAGCCGCCGGATCATCTCGCGCAGCTCCCCCGCGTCGCCCTCCAGGGCGGCGACGTCCGGGCGGGCCACGCCCGACGCGATCAGCTCCCGATACTGCCCGTGCTCGGCGTGGAGGTCGATCCGCAGTTCCTCCGCGGTCCGATCCTCCAGCCCCTCGCGCCGCACCTCCAGCTCGCGCTTCGAGACCTCCAGGCTGTGCCAGTCGCGCTCGATGTGCTGGGCGTGCTGCCGCGCCGCCAGGACCCGCTCCCCCAGGTCGCGCGCCGCCGCCTCCGCCGACGCCAGGCGCTCGCCCACGTCCTCCAGCGCCGCCGAGAGGTCCGCGATGCTCGCCCCGGCCTCGTCGATCAGCCGCGCCGCCGCGTCGATGGCCGAGACGTGCTCCTCCAGCCGCGACTCCTGCGCCGCCAGCGACGCCTCCGCCTCGCGCTTGGCCCGAAGGAGGTCGTCGCGCGACGACTCCAGCCGGGCCTGCTCGCGACGGGCCGCGGACAGCTGCTCGCCCACGCGCGACAGCTCCACCTTGATGGCGGTGAGCCGCTCCGCGGCCTCGTCCGCCGACGTGCGCAGCCCCGCGACCTCGCCCTCGCCCTGCTCACACCGCCCCGCCTGCTCCTCCGCCAGCCCGCCGAGCCGGTCGTGCCGCTCGCGCAGCGACGCCACGTCGTCGCCGATCTGGGCCGAGCGGGCCTCGGCCTGGGCCAGTTCCTGCCCCAGCCCGCCCGCCTCGCGCCCGATCCGGTCCGCGTCGCCCAGCAGCCGCTCCAGCCGCGTCTGCTCGCCGAGCAGCGCCCGCTGCTCGCCCGCCAGGCGCGTCCGCAGGGCCGACGCCTCGTCCGACACGCGCGCCGATTCCGCGTCCGCCGACGCCAGGTCCTGACGCACCACCGCCAGGTCCGTCGAGATCGCGTTGATCCGCGTCGTCAAGGCCTCGAGTTCCTGGCGACGCGACAGCGGCCCGTGCCCCGCGTGCTCGGCGGCCCCGCTCGGCCCCGCCACGATCACGCCCTCCCGGTCCAGCACCTTGCCGTCCCGCGTCACGAACCGCGCCCCGGGCCCCAGCGGGCCCGACGACAACAGCACCGCCGCGTCCAGGCTCTCCACCAGGAAGCATCGGCCCAGCACGCGGTCCAGCAGGCGCGTCACCGCTTCGGCGCGCTCGCCCGCCCGCGCCCGGACCGCGCCCCGCAGCGGCACCACGCGGTCGCCCAGCTCCAACGGCGCCGGCGCCCCGCCGACCACGCCGGGATGGTCCAGCAGCATCAGGCTCACCCGCCCCGGCAGCGACGCCAGTTCCTCGGGCGTCGGCATCTCCCCCAGCGAGCGCACCACCACGCACTCCAGCAGCGGCCCCAGCGCCGACTCGACCGCCGCCGCCCGCGCTCCCGCGTCCGGCTCGCCCCCCGCGGTCGCCAGGTCCACCAGGTCGGCCAGCGCCCCGACCGCCCCCGCGAACGCGCCCTGCTTCCGCCGATCGAGCAGCGCCCGCACCGCCTCGCCGAACCCCGCGTGCGTCGCGATCATCTCCGCCAGCGTGCTCCGCCGGCTGTCCAGCCGCACCAGCTCCTGCTCCAGCTCCGACACCCGGGCCGCCAGCGCGCGCCGGTCGCCCGTGATCCGCGACAGGGACGATTCCAGCGATTCGAGGGAGGCGTCGGTCGACGCCACCGCCGACTTCAGACCGGCCGCGTTCCGCTCGCACTCCCCCGCCGCCCCGCGGGCCGCCCGCTCGCTCTCGCCCAGTTGGGCCCGCTTGCCCGCGATCCGCTCCGCCTGCTCGCGCAGAGACTCCAGGCGGCGTCCCTCCGAAGCCAGCGACGCCGCCAGCCCGGAGCGCTCGCGCTCGATCCGTTGCACCGTCGCCCGCAGTTCGGCCAGCGCCGCCTGGCGCTCGTTGAGCGCCTCCAGGGCCGCGGCACGCCCGTCGGCGCCGGCCCGCAGTGCCCGATCGTGCTCGCCGAGGCGCTCGCCCAGGGCCGCGATCGCCTCGCGCCGTGCCGCCAGCGCCGCCTCCGCGTCGGCGATCCGGGCCTCGGTCGCGCCCAGCCGCTCCCGGTCCGCCGCCAGGCGGCCCTTGCATTCGTCCAACGCCCGCTCGCTCATGTGCCGGCGCTGGGCCGCCTGCTCGCGGGCGTGCTCGGCCCCCAGCCGCTCGTGCTCGATCCGCCGACGCTCGTCCACCAGCCCCGACCGGACCAGCTCCGCCTCCTGCTTGCGGCTCTCCAACGCCGCCAGGGCCGCGTGCGACTCCTCCCGCCGCGACGACAGGTCCGCCTGCCGGCCCGTCAGACCCGCCAGCCGCTCGTGCACGCCGTCGAACTGCTCCAGCGCCAGGAGCGTGCGGCAGGCCTTGAGTTCCTCGTCCAGCGCGATGAACCGCCGCGCCTTGGCGGCCTGCCCCTTCACGATCCGCAGGCGGCGTTCCGTCGATTCCAGCTCCCGCCGGAGATCTCCCAGGTTGGCCTCGGTTCGGTCGAGCTTGCGCTGGGCCTCCAGGCGGCGCTGCTTGTACTTGGCGATCCCCGCCGCCTCGTCGAAGAACGTGCGCCGGTCCTGCGGGTTGGCCAGCAGCATCGCGTCCACCTTCCCCTGCTCGATGATCGAGTAGGAGTCGGCCCCCACGCCCGTGTCCATGAACAGCTCGCGGATGTCCCGCAGCCGCGCCCGCTTGGCGTTGATCAGGTACTGGCTCGTCCCGTCGCGGAACAGCCGGCGCTCGACCTCGACCTGGTCGGCGTCCATGGGCAGCCCCCGCCGCCGACCCGACAGCCGCATCGCCTCGCGGTCGACCACCACCTCCGACTCTCCCTCGCCCGCGTCCTCAACGCCCCGCTCGCCGTGGTCGACGCTCGCCGCCACCGCCGCGGACGCCCCCTCCAGCACCGGGTTGTCGAACAGGAGCTTGACGCTCGCCATGCCGCTGGGCTTGCGCGAGGCCGACCCGGCGAAGATCACGTCGAGCATCTCCGTCCCGCGCAGGCTCTTGCTCGAGCGCTCGCCCAGCACCCACTTGATGGCGTCGACGACGTTGCTCTTCCCGCACCCGTTGGGCCCGACGATGCACGTGATCGGGCGGTCGAACGTGAACTCCGTGGTGTCCGCGAACGACTTGAACCCGCTGACGGTGAGCCTGGTCAAACGCATGCGCGACCTCATGCCGCCGGCGCGCCCGGGCCCGCCGGGGTCCTCCGTGACCCGATCCGCCCCGACGCATCGGCGCCGGGGAGTGGGCAGAGCATATCGAGGGATGCCCCCCGCCGCCCCGCCCCTATCCCTTCGGCGTTGCGCCCGCCGGAGGAACAATCGGAATGAGGCGGGGCTTGGGCGGGCCGGATGGCTCCACCGGCGCCGCCGACGCCGTGCCCGCATCCAGGCGGATCACGCGGTACTCGTCCGCGCTTGTCTCGGGCCGGAGCCGGACCTCCTGCGACCGCGTCGCCGCCAGCATCTGGGCCCGCAACCGGTCCTGCTCCGTGGCGAACGCCGCCTCCACCACCTTGTGCTGCTGCATCGTGTACGCCGCCGACACCACCTCCGAGTACGTCAACCCGAACCCCGGCCTGGCGTCCTCCGGCACCGGCACCCGCCCCAGCAGGTCCAGCACCTCGGGTAGCCCCATGCCGACCGTCTCGGTCCCCGCCACCCCGGTCTGGGGGTCCCGGTGCATCAGCCTCGCCTGCCCCGTGGGGCTCTCGGTCGAGACCGCCAGGCGGTCGTCCCACATCGTCAGGATCGCCGGGGCGTTCAGCGACACCGCCGCCCCGAACACCACGATCCGCGGGCTCCCCTGCTGGGACACGTAGATCAACGGGTCCCCCACCGGCACCAGGTCCAGGAAGAACCGCCCCTCCACCAGCCGACGCTCGACCCCCTGGATCGCCCCCGCCGGAACCGACTGCTGGGAGAGGACTTCCAGGTGATTGAGGGTCCGCGGCGGGCCGTCCGTCGGGCCACGCGTCGCGTCCGCGTCCAACAGCCGCACCAGCCGCGCCTTGACCGCACGATCCACCAGGGCCTCGTACGCCGTCACCCGAACCGGCAGGTCCGGCTCGCCCAGGAGCGGCCGAAGCGCCGCGTCCACCCTCGGCCCGGCGTCGATCCGCGCCAGCAGCTCGATCGCCCGCAGCCGGTCCAGCCCCGGCCCGCGCCGCGTGATCTCGATCAGGGGCTCCACCGCCACCGGGTCGTTCAGCCGCGCCCCCGCCGCCAGCCCCGCCAGCCTCGGCACCGGCTCGGCAAAGTCGTACAACTCCCGGATGATCCGCAGACCCTTCGGGCCCGCCGAGACCATCATCCACGACATCTCGTTGGCCAGGGCCGCCTCACGCTTGACCCCCTCCACCGCCGAACGAGCCACCGTCTCCGGGTCCAGCGTGTGGATCGGAAGATTGCGCACGATGTCGAGGAACTCCGCCGGCCTCTCCCGGAAACTCCGCGGCACCCGCAGTGAGATGCTGCTCTCATTCCGCCCCCGCGCGATCGACCCGCCGTCCCCAGGCTCCTCCGGAAACCGCGCCGCGATCGCCGCCGCGATCGCGCGCGCGCGGGCGTGGCTCGGCGTGTCCAACGCCAACTCCAGCAGCATGGGGTCGGTGACCGTGCCCCCGTTGAGGATCCGCCCGGTCACCGTCGGTGTCGCCGCCTGCCCGCCCGCCTCCGTGAATGGATTGACGAACACCGCCCCCCGCGCCTCCGCGAGCTTGCGCGTCTGGACCTGCCCGAAGGCGAGCGGCTGCCCCGGGGGCGACAGCCTCAGGTCGGTCGACCAGAGTTGCCCGCCCTCCAGGCTGCTCGCGTTCACCGCGCGCACGCCGACGTCGAATCGGGCCCCCAGCGGCGCCCCGGGCGGGATCGCCGACCACACCTCGACCACGCCCACCTCGGGAGAGCGCAGGACCTGCTGGGGCGTCAACCCGTGCAGGGGCGTCCCGCGGAACGCGTCGCTGGTCCGGGAAACACCCCGGAGGCCCAGCTCACGCTCCATCGTGGCTTGGATCGATGGGGGCAGCGGCAGCCCGCCCGTGCCCCGCAGTCCCACCACGAGCCCGTACCCGGAGACCAGCGTCGGCTCGGCGCCGTTCATGGTGGTCTCGGATCCCACGGTGCCCCTCAGGAGCGAAGGGACCTCGCGGATGACCGAGGGGGTTACGGCCCGGGGCCTCGGGGGCGGTCCGCCCCTGCACGCCTGGAGCCCCGCCACCGCCCCGAGCACCAGCATCAGTGACCACGTCCTGCGCATGCCGCCTCCGTTCCACCCGCCCCGCCGCGTGGCGGAGTGTACGGATCGGCGCGTCTCTCCTCGCGCGGCCTGACGGAGAAGCACAAGAGACGCGGAGGTCGGGATCGGTGGATAACCGGGCCCCAACCTGTTCGGGTCTGTCGATCGCTGTCGGTTGTCCGGGCGCCGGGGCGGGCGTCCGGCTCGCGGCAAGATGAAGATCCGCCGAGACTTGCGCTCTGATTCGGCGAATCCGACAGAGATCGCACCGCAACCGCCCGATACTTTGGGGGCATGTGGGCTTGAACCCACGACGGATTGTGGTATTCTTTCCCTTACCGCTCATTCGACGCGGGGGTGCCCGGGTGGACGGGTGCCGGGTCGGGCGGGCGGCGGCTGGGGTTGGAACGTGTCCGGATCTTCGGTGTTCCAACTCGGATCGGAGGGAGGACCCGCTCGGGTCTGGTCGGGTATTGTTCTAAGTTCGTAAGGTTTATGGGGATGCCCGGCGTGGAGCGCCGGGGGATGTCGCGCCGTCGGGTGGGGCGGTTCAGGGAGGTGGGGCGTGCCGGTGCTTTCGGACAGACAGATCCGCGAGCTGGTGACGATCGAGCCGTTCGAGGAGTCGGTGAAGCGTCCCGGGCGGATCAGCTTCGGGGTGTCGAGCTACGGGTACGACGTGCGGGTGGGGACGCGGTTCAAGATCTTCACGCCCACGCCGCGGACGGGCGGGATCACGGTGGTGGACCCGAAGAACTTCTCGCCGGACCTGTTCGTGGAGGTGGACTGCGCGGCGTTCAAGACGGACCACGTGGTGATCCCGCCCAACTCGTTCGCGCTGTGCGAGACGGTGGAGCACTTCGACATCCCGCGGAACGTGCTGGTGCTGTGCGTGGGGAAGAGCACGTACGCGCGGTGCGGGATCATCGTGAACGTGACGCCCCTGGAGCCGGAGTGGCGGGGGAGGGTGACGCTGGAGATCAGCAACACGACGCCGCTGCCGGCGAGGGTGTACGCCAACGAGGGGATCGCGCAGTTCGTCTTCCTGAAGGCGGACCAGGTGTGCGAGCGGAGCTACGCCGACAAGGGCGGGAAGTACCAGGACCAGGGCGGGCTGACGCTGCCGAAGGTGGATTGAGGGGGAAGGCATCGAGGCATCGAGGGATTGGGGCGGGAATGGGTGGCGAGATCAAGAGCTACAGAGACCTGGTGGCTTGGCAGAAGGCGTTCTGGCCGGGCACGCGGGTGTATCGAGTGACCGAGGCGTTTCCGGAGCGGGAGCGGTTCGGATTGACGGTGCCGCTTCGGCGCGGTCTCGCTCGCGGGCAACATCGCCGAGGGGTACGGACGCGGGAGCACGGCGGACTGCGTCCGCTTCCTCAAGGTCTCGCGAGGAGCCCTGTATGAGTTGGACCCACAGCCGATGTTCGCGGTTGAGTTCGGGCACCTCAACCAGGGCCTGTGCGGCGAGGGCGAGTCGGAGTTCGATGAGTGCGAGCGCGTGCTCGCGGGGTTGATCCGGAGCCTGGAGCGTCATTCGGACACTTGATGCCTTGATGCCTCGATGCCGGGGTGCCTTCCCATGAAGATCACGCGCAAGTTCACCAAGGACGGTCAGGACCCCTTCGCGACGGTGTCGTGGGTGAGGCGGACGTCGCGGATCACGAACCCGGACGGGTCGGTGGTGTTCGAGATGAAGGACGCGGAGGTGCCCGAGACCTGGACGCAGCTCGCCACGGACATCATGGTGAGCAAGTACTTCCGCAAGGCGGGGGTGCCGGCCGACGGCGGGGCGAACGGGTATCCGGTCGAGGGCCCGTGCGCGGGGCCCGAGCGCTCGGCCCGGCAGGTGATCCACCGCCTGGTGGGGTGCTGGCGTCACTGGGGCGAGAAGCACGGGTACTTCGATTCGGCCGGTGACGCGCAGGCGTTCTACGACGAGCTGGTGTACATGATGGTGCACCAGATGTGCGCGCCCAACAGCCCGCAGTGGTTCAACACGGGGCTGAGCTGGGCGTACGGGATCTCCGGGCCGGCGCAGGGGCACTTCGTGCCCGACCCCAGGACGGGGGAGGTGTGCCCGGCGGAGGACGCGTACACGCACCCCCAGCCGCACGCCTGCTTCATCCAGTCGGTGGACGACGACCTGGTGAACGAGGGCGGGATCATGGACCTGTGGGTCCGGGAGGCCCGGCTGTTCAAGTACGGGTCGGGGACGGGGACGAACTTCTCGCGCCTGCGGGGCGAGGGGGAGAAGCTCTCGGGCGGGGGCAAGAGCTCGGGGCTGATGTCGTGGCTGCGGATCGGGGACCGGGCGGCGAGCGCGATCAAGAGCGGGGGGACGACGCGGCGGGCGGCGAAGATGGTCTGCCTGGACATGGACCACCCCGACATCGAGACCTTCATCAACTGGAAGGTGCGCGAGGAGTTGAAGGTCCAGGCGATGGTGGAGGGGCAGCGGCTGCTGATGAAGACGGACCCGTCGTTCGCGGGCACCGCCGGGCGGATGGGGCTGGAGCTGGACTACGACTTCAACGGCGAGGCGTACCAGACGGTCAGCGGGCAGAACAGCAACAACAGCGTGCGGATCCCGGACTCGTTCTTCGCGGCCCTGGACGCGGGGGCGGCGTGGGAGACGCGGTGGCGGACCAGCGCCGCCCCGGCCCGCACCTTCGACGCGAGGGCCTTGTGGGGCTCGCTCTGCCACGCGGCCTGGCGCTGCGCCGACCCGGGCGTGCAGTACGACACGACGATCAACGCCTGGCACACCTGCCCCGGCGCGGGCCCCATCAACGCGAGCAACCCGTGCTCCGAGTACATGTTCCTGGACAACACGGCGTGCAACCTGGCGTCGCTGAACCTGCTGCGGTTCTACGACGCGGGCACGCGGACCTTCGACGTCGAGGGCTACGAGCACGGGATCGACCTGTGGACGGTGGTGCTCGAGGTCAGCGTGCTGATGGCGGCGTACCCGTCGCGGAAGATCGCCGAGCTGTCGTGGAAGTACCGCACGCTGGGGCTGGGCTTCGCCAACCTGGGGGCCATGCTGATGCAGGCGGGCGTCCCCTACGACAGCGACGGGGGACGGGCCATCGGGGCGAGCCTGTCGGCGATCCTGACGGGGCGGTCGTACCGAGCCAGCGCCCACATGGCCCGCGAGCACGGGCCCTTCCCGGGCTTCGCGCCCGAACGCGACAGCATGCTGCGGGTCGTCCGCAACCACCGGCTGGCGGCCCACGGGGAGAAGCGCGACTCGGAGCGCTACGAGGGGCTGAACCCGGGCACGCGCCCGGTGCCGATCGACCACGACCTGCTCCTGGGGCTCGAGGGCGTCGCCAACGTCGGCGAGCTGTCGGCGCGATCCAAGGCGGTCTGGGACGAGGCGCTGGGCTTCGGGGAGCGGTGGGGGTACCGCAACGCGCAGGTGTCGGTGATCGCGCCCACGGGCACGATCGGGCTGCTCATGGACTGCGACACGACGGGCGTGGAGCCGGACTTCGCGCTCGTGAAGTTCAAGAAGCTGGCGGGGGGCGGGTATTTCAAGATCGCCAACGAGAGCGTGGCCCCCGCGCTGCGGGCCCTGGGCTACACCGACGCGCAGATCAAGAAGATCATGACCTACCTGCTGGGCACGCTCGACCTGGACGTGCCCATGCCGACGGACGTGAAGGGCGTCGGGCCCGGGCAGACGCTCGCGGGGTGGCTCGTGGGCAAGGGGCTGACGGACGCGGACGTGCGCGAGATCGCGTCGGGGCTGCCGGGCGTCTTCGAGCTGTCGTTCGCGTTCGCGGCGTGGAGCGTGCCGGACGAGGCGTTGCGGCGGTGCGGGGTCGACCCCGGGGCGCGGCGGAGCACGCCCGGCTTCAATCTGCTCAAGGAGCTGGGGCTCAAGGACGGGCAGATCGAGCGGCTCAACGAGGTGGTGTGCGGTCGCCAGACGGTGGAGGGGGCGCCGGGGCTCAAGGACGAGCACCTGCCGGTGTTCGACTGCGCGAACACCTGCGGGCGGATCGGCAAGCGGTTCATCGCGCCCGAGGGGCACATCCGCATGATGGCGGCGGTGCAGCCGTTCGTCACGGGGGCGATCAGCAAGACGATCAACCTGCCCCACTCGGCGACGGTGGAGGACATCGGTCGCTGCTACCGCCTGAGCTGGGAGCTGGGGCTGAAGGCCAACGCGCTGTACCGCGACGGGTGCAAGCTGAGCCAGCCCCTGAGCTCGAACGCCGACGGGGACAAGGCCAGGGAGGGCACCGCGGGAAACCCTCCGAGCGCCGGATCCGGCGCCACAACCAGCTCGGAGCCCTCTGCCATCGCCCCGGTTGCGGCGACGTCGGCAGCCTCGCCCCTCCCTGAGCTGGCGGCGGTGGAGAGCAAGCCGCCCGCGATCGTCAAGCCCACGAGGCGGCGCCTGCCGGAGACTCGGCGGAGTTTCACGCACCGGTTCAACATCGCCGGGCACGAGGGGTACCTGACGGTCGGGCTCTACGACGACGGCAAGCCGGGCGAGCTGTTCATCACGATGAGCAAGGAGGGATCGACGATCGGCGGGCTGATGGACAGCCTGGGCACGGCGACGAGCGTGGCCCTGCAGTACGGCGTGCCGATCGAGAGCCTGGTCAACAAGTTCAGCCACCAGCGCTTCGAGCCGGCGGGGATGACGGAGAACTCGGAGATCCCCTTCGCCAAGAGCCTGGTGGACTACATCTTCCGCTGGATGGGCATGCAGTTCATTCCGGGGTATCGCGAGCAGCACGCGCCCAGCCGCGGCGCGCTGGGTTCAAACGCACCCGCGGGCGCGGAGCGCCCGCCCAGGCCGGAGGACGGGCGATGGAACCACGCGTCGGAGCCGTCGGGCGGACGGATGGGGGGCCTGTCGGCTGGGGGCCCCGCCCCTGGACCCGCAAGCCCCGCCCCTGGGGCAAGCCGCGCTTCGCTGGTCGGGCTGATCGAGCAGACCACGACGGTGGTCGTGGCGACGGTCGACCCGATGAGCGTCGCCAACGCCGAGCACCAGGCGGACGCGCCGCCCTGTGACGTGTGCGGCACGATCACGGTCCGCAGCGGGATGTGCTACAAGTGCCTGAACTGCGGGAACAGCATGGGGTGTTCGTAGGCCATCGTCGCCCGGCGAGCGCGGCCGGGCAGGGATGAGCCGGGCGAAGGCCCGGCGAACACGAGGAGTCGGCGTCGCGGCGAGCGCGGCCGGGCGCCGGAGTGGAGGGCAGATCGGCACGTCCGTGTCGGGGATCCGGGCCAGCGCGACGATGGAATGCCGCTGGGGCGACGCACGATGGAGTGACGCGGCGCCTCCCCTGACTCCACCGACGACCACACGGCCCGCCGGGACGGCCCGGCGATCGACCGGAGGGATTCGGCGCGCGGACCACACGCCGCGGCCACGGAGGATCGACGGGAGCACGAACGACCCGGACAGGCCGACCAACCCAAGCCCACCACGCGAGTCCCGACGCCATCCCACCCCTCTCCCTCGGCGTCCGAGACTCGCACCTCCCTACCCCCGGCGCCGTCCACCACGGCCCGGGGGTTTTCCGCTTCTGGCCCCCCGAACATCCCAGGCGGGCGGGCGTACGCGGGGACATGCTCGTCATGGTCGTCGAGAGGTTCAAGGCGGGAAGGTCCGGCGACGCGGCTCGCCGATTCCGCGAACGCGGGCGGTTGATCCCCGAGGGGAGCGGGCTCGACTGCGTGGCGAGCCGGATGGCGCTCGACGGGGCGGAGTGCTGCCGGCGGATGGGGTCGCCGACGCGGGAAGCCCTGGAGCCGTGGCGGTCGCAGTGGCGCGACCCGGTCGGCTTCGTCGC
>Ga0194120_10000232_pt1 | contig 101569 bp, 96 predicted proteins | sample TA2MahCa65mmetaG_FD_148642 | JGI IMG/M metagenome (GOLD analysis project Ga0194120, IMG submission 148642) | Freshwater microbial communities from Lake Tanganyika, Tanzania - TA2015019 Mahale Deep Cast 65m | ecosystem: Environmental > Aquatic > Freshwater > Lake | place: Tanzania: Lake... | reverse complement strand
GTGTTAATGTATCGCCCATCTTAAAGTGCGATCCATCCTTCTTACGAGTAGATCCCCAACCAATAGTGATTGGAAGATTACCTGTGAGAGGGTCGGGGTATGCCTTGAGATGGCATCCTTCAAACTCCTTGATGAGTTTGATACCCATCATAGGAACATCACCACCTGTTACAGGAGCTGCAGCAGCGGGTGCTGGTGCAGCACTATCCTTTTTTCCTCGATAAATCTCCGCCCAATCAATGTTATCTTCTAGATATTTCACTGGGAGATTATCTTCCAACCACTGCACTGCTTTGACGTGGTTGGGATTCTTCTCATCATAGAACTGAAAGAAGTTATGTAGATCTATTCTTGCCATTATTGTCTCCAAAATATCGTTGATAAAGTTCGTTTGCTTCTACGTGCCTACCATTATTTGTAAGTTCTTTAATCACTTTAAGAATTTTTCTTTTAAAATTAATCGAAGATTCTTCCCCATCCATCATTGCCTCCTGGGCACCAACGGTGCTTAAGAACTGCTTTTGTATAAACGGTCTTTTTACCGTTCGTAACTGGACCAGTATAGTTATCATTCAGCGAACCATATGGATCGTTGACAAAATATCCTTTACCATCTGGTGTCTTACCGATGACTACACACATGTGTCCACCAGTAGGATTAGATAAAGAACCCCTATGAAGGATACCAATAACAACAGGTTTCCCAGCATCGAGGCTACGATCAACATCAGCAAAAGAAAGATTATAGCTAAAGTGCGACTTAATTCCATAACCTGCCAGAACTTTTGTCTGTACGGTATGGTCAGTCGTATCACCAATCGCAAATACTTTCTTGACATATTCATCGTCGCCTTTGATGCTGCCTGGCTTGAGGAAAGCAAGGCACATAGCGCACGATGAACTGTTACAAGTTCTATGTGCATCTCTGTAATTATCTACTTGATTGAAATATGGAACTGCAAGAACTTCTGGAGTTGGTGGTTTGGTTCTAAAAATACCAATCCAATCTGTCTCTGCATCGTCTAAAAATTGAGCAGGTAGGTTATCTTCTAACCACTGAACTGCTGCTACGTGATCTGAATTTTTTTCGTCGTAAAACTTGAAAAAGTTATGAAGATCTAGTGTCATTTTTTTCTCCGTATAAACTAATGAAATACTCTGCGTCTACCACTGCTAGTGGTTTTTTTCCATTCTTTTTAATAACGACGAGAGGTTCATAGTCACCAGAGTTGGCAATTGCCTGTTCATAGGCATCCCATATATTTAGCTTCTCCACGTTCTTACACTCAATACTATGAGGAAACTTTAAACGGGCAGCACGAGCCATGATAAGGTCTTCGCCACCTGCTCCCATGCTACGAGATTCTATATCTTCTGGGTGTACTTCAAGCATTTCAATGAGTTTATCTCTTACCCATTGTTGCAAACGGCGACCTTTCGCTTTTGCAGATTGAACACGCATAAAAAAATACCTTCACATGAAGGTATTTAGATAGTATTTAAGTGTATTCTACTGATATATTACCAGATAAAGTTGTTCCATCATTTCCAGAAAGAACTTGATGTGCCACAAATGAAGGAAATACAATCATACTTCCAGGTTTTAAATCTGGTCTGTAATCCATGGGACAAACTTTTGAATGATCCGTCCATTGATTTTGTATTAATGTTATACAAGGATTTATAAAACTAGTTCTAGAAGGAACTGTTTCGTAGATAATATAACTCCACTGAACTTTAGGGTGTATGTGATACCCTTGATATGATCTAGGATCATATTTATTTCTCCACATATTACTAAAAAAAATTCCAGTATATGGATCTCCCAACGATGTTAAAAATGGATCTATAATTCTGTGAAGATACCTCCACGTACTATCATACACCTTGAGTCCAGATTCAAATGTAGTTAATATGTCAGATTCCCACGTAGGTTTAAACTCGGCATCAGAAACTTTTATTTTTGATAACTCTATTTCAGTTTCAAGTATTGGTATAGAAAATATATGTTTCATTTTTCAACGTCTAGTGGAATATATTCTCCTTGTAAAAATTTGTGCCATTTAACAACATTCCAATCTAGTCCACTATCCCAAAACATGTTTTGAAGAGTTCTCATAAATGTTTCTTCATCTAACAGTTGCCACCAATCAGGTTCGTTATCAACGCTTGCAAGTTTATTTTGTACTTCTAAATATTTTTTTATTACTTTATCAGTTTTTATTTCGAAAGGATTTTCTTTGTACATAATTATTCAGTTAAACCATGGGTCTGGTATTTTCTTTTCATCGCTCCGAGAAACCACGCTTCCGATAGTGCTTTCGGACCCTCTCTCAGTATTCGTTTGTTGTGTTCTGAAAGCTTCTCGTACTTGAGTGCCTTCTCTTTCCAATCTTCCATTACAATTTAAAATTAGCGAAAGTATTTTTTTCAACATCTTGTTTAATTCCCCCAATAACGTAGGACTCGACCTCTGTTTCTTGCGGAGCAACTTGAAGATTTTTGGATGATAACCAATGCTCTGTCCATGGTAGTGGATTATTATTTAGAGGAACGTCAAAAATTGTTTTAAACCCCAACGCTTTTAAGCGACGGTTTGCAATCCACTCCACATAATTCTGAAGTAGTTTTACATTTAAACCAATCATAGACCCATCTTTAAATAAATACTCTGCCCAAATTTTCTCTTCTTCTACACAATTTCTAAACATATCGTAAACAAATTGCTCTTCTTCTTTGGCAATTTTTGCCATGTCCTCATCATCACCTTCTTTCCATTTGTTAAGAATATTTTGAGTGATTGTTAAGTGTTGTGATTCGTCTCGTGCAATTAAACTAATAATTTTAGCATTTCCCTCCATCAATTTAAGTTCACCAAAAGCAAACGAACAAGCGAAGGAAACATAAAACCGAATACCCTCAAGAATGTTTACATTTGCTACAGCACGATAGAGTTTACGCTTCAACTCATAAAGAGTTTCTTGAGCAGAAGGAACTCCTTCCAATTGATGTAACCACTGGTTACCAGAAGAATACTCTTGAGCAGCAATTATAAATTCATCATATGATTTAGTTACACTCTTAGCGCGGTTTAAAATATTTTCATCATTTAAAATTTTATCAAATACTTCAGTTGGATCTGCATAAACATTTTTGATGATGTATGTATAGGAACGACTATGAACCATTTCCATAAACTCCCACACTTTCATACACGCCTCTAGTTCAGGCAGTGAGCAGTATGGTGCAAATGCCATACCAGGACCACGACCCTGGACACTATCAAGTAGGATTTGATACTTCAGATTAGCTGTAAAAATGTGCTTTTGTTCTGGACGAAGCGTTTGATAATCCGCACGATCTTTTTGGAGGGACACTTCTTCAGGTCTCCAGAAGTATCCCAGTTGTTGTTGAGTTAGTTTATCAAATACAGGATATTTAAACTGATCGTATCTTTGAACTCCTAAGGGAGCACCAAAAAACATTGGTTGTTTTAATACATTTATATAAGAAGTATTAAATACGGTCAATCCTTTGACATTTTTTTCCACATTATTGATTCTAAATTTTGCAACTGTCACAATCTTCTTCCTCCTTAACGTTTAAAATTTCGTTGAGCATATCCTGTATTGTTTGTTTTTTCTCCTCGTCTAAATCTTCATCTTTTTTAGCGTCGTAAGTATTTTGATAGTAGGATGTTTTCCATCCGTATTTGTATGTAGTTAAGAAATCATTTGCAATCACTGAGATAGGAACCTCACCATCTGTATAATTTTCTGGGTTATAGGACCAGTTTCCAGAAATTGCTTGATCAAAGAATTTCTGCATAACTGCAACAATATTAATATAACCACTATTGTCAGGCATATCCCAGAGCAGCGTGTAATAATTTTTAAGGGTTTGATAAGAAGGAACAATTTGTTTAAGAGGACCCTTTTTTGATTTCTTAATGGACAAATAATCTCTGGGTGGTTCAATTCCATTTGTTTCATTTGACACCACGGAACTGCTCTCCGATGGCATTTGTGCGGACAACGTACTATGTCGTAATCCATGTGCCTGAATATCGGCACGTAAAGTTTCCCAATCATAGTGGAGATTGTGTGGGACAATATCATCTACATCTTTTTTGTAGGTATCTATTGGAAGAATTCCATCTGCATATTTTGTGCGATCAAAATATCCACACGGACCTTTTTCTTTTGCTAGTTGATTAGATGCTTTGAGAAGATAGTATTGAAATGCCTCAGTCAAACCATGAACAAGATGTGCAGCAGCACTATCAGAATACTTAACTTGATGACGAGCTAACCAGTGTGCAAGACCGATGTAACCAACGCCCAGTGAGCGACGATTCTTGGTGGATACTTCTGCCGCAATAATTGGATAGTTCTGATAATCAATCAATTCTTCAAGACCACGAATAGAAAGATCACACAGTTCTTCTAATTCATCAAGGTTCTTTAGTTTACCAACATTAATAGCAGAAAGAATACACAATGCAATTTCACCACTCCCATCAATATGCTGTAGAGGATCCGTAGGAAGAGTAATCTCTTGGCACAAATTACTCATATATATTTTGTCTTTAAATGAAGAGTGCGTATTGCAGTGGTCAAGATTCATCAAATAGATGCGACCAGTTTCTGCCCGTTCTTTAAGAATACTAAAAATTAATTCTTGGGCATTGATTGTTTTGCGGGGGATAGAATCGTCTGACTCATATTGGCAGTATAAATCATCAAAACCACTGGTCCCAAAATTCTCATAAAGGTTAGGAACATCATGAGGTGAAAAAAGCGAGATGGTTTGATTTTGAATAAACCTCTCATAAAACAACTTGCTGATTTGAATTGAGTAATCAAGTTTACGAACACGGTTATCTTCAGTTCCTTTATTATTTTTGAGAACAATAATATCTTCTATCTCTTGGTGCCAGATTGGAAAGTGGACCGTAGCAGATCCACCTCGGATGCCATTTTGAGTGCAGCATCGGACAGTTGCCTCAAATTTTTTGAGGAATGGTACAACGCCAGTATGGGCAACCTCTCCGCCTCTAATTTTACTGTTGATACCACGGATTCGACCCGCGTTAATACCGATGCCTGCCCTTTGAGCAACATACTTACCAATAGCCATGTCACTGCTAAAGATGCTGTTGAGGGTGTCATCAGAATCAATAAGAACACAGCTTGCAAATTGTCTAAGAGATGTTCGCACTCCTGCCATGATGGGCGTGGGAATGTTGATCTTGTGTTTTGAGATCGCATTGTAATAACGGCGAACGTAATCTAAACGTGTACTTAAAGGATACTCAGAAAATAGAGTAACCGCAATCATCATATACATGTATTGGGGAGTTTCAAATATTTCTTTACTACTTCTGTCTTGCACGAGATACTTGTCAACGACTTGACGTAGACCTGCATAAGAAAATATGTAGTCACGATCGTGATCAACCCAACTATTAATTTTAATCCATTCTTCGTCAGAATATTTATCAAGAATTTCTTCATCATAAACTTTTAGTATAGTTGCATTATATGCTGCCACATCAAACAATGATGGCATCCCATCTTTCCAAATATTTTTATAAAATGCTTGTTTACGTAGAGCAAATAATAGTAATCTAGAAGCTACATATTGATAGTTTGGATTATCTAAAGTTATCAAATCGCTAGCAGAGCGAATCAAAATTTCTTGAATTTCTTCCGTAGTAATTCCATCATAAAATTGTATTCCAGAATTCATTTCTACTTGAGAAGCAGAAACCCCCGCCAATCCATCACACGCTTCTTCAACCATTTTGTGAAGTTTATCTAAATTGAGGGGTTCGATAGAACCATCACGTTTAGTAACTTTGATGCCGTTGCTCATACTTTTTTCCACTCGTTAAATTTTACTTGCGCTTGTAATCCTTGATACGTGTTATTATTTACAATTTCTTGTGGATTTAATCCAACCAACACCATATCATTAATATCTTTTTGTTCAATAGAACTTGGCCATATTACAATAGGATGTCCTTCTTTAATTATTTTTTGATATCTTGATACAATTTCTTTATTTCTTGGTTCATTATCCAATACAAAAACAAAGGTTGATCCCCTAAATGTTCCTGCTAATTTTTGGGTGTCAACATCGGCACCAAGCATGGCAATAGCATTATCAAGAAATAAACTATCAAATGGACCTTCAGTAACATAGACAGTTTTTTGATAATCAACCTTATCGCACCCGTAAACTTTTAACGCCGCCGAACTAAACATTATAGTGATGTAGCGAAGTTTAGCAGTTGGATTTAGAGACCTTCCTTGAAACCCTGCAAACTCACCTGCCGTGTCAATAATGGGAATGATAATTCTTGGACTATCGCCACGCAAATTATCAAATGCTCCTCGTTTCCTGGAGTTTGCCCACTCTTTGAATTTGGGGCAGTAATAAAAAATATCAAGGTTAGTTATTTTCCTTTCCTCTAGATATATTCTAGCAGGGTGATCTTCTTCTAACTCAGAAATTTTTTGTAAATTATTGATAGTTTTTGGTTTAAACACTGGTGTAGAAAAATTAAATGTGGGCGTTGGTGTTTGGTATCCTTTTCCTGTCAATCCTTCTTTAAATCTTTCCATAACATATTCATCGTGTAATTGTAGGCAATTATCTTTTAAAAAATTAGTAAAACTTTTCCCTATCCCACAATTGTGGCACTTGTAAATGTATTCGTTTTTTACTTTAATAAAGTAACCTCTTGCTTTATCTTGTCTTTTTTTACTGTCTCCACAATATGGACAACGAAAGTTATATAATCCTTCTTTCTTTTTTGTAAATTTTAATAGTTGAGAAGATACTAACGAAATATACTTGGTCTCAAGATAACTCATTTTACAAATTGGGGGGTCTCTCCTTTTATATTAACACGTCCTTCGCCAACTGTCAAGAGATTGCCAAAGAATGTAGCTGAACCAATAACAACAGTAACAGCACTAGCGATACCAATAGTCATCCAACGAAACTTTGAAAGTTCGTCAATTCTTCTTTCAAGTTTATCTAATTTAGAATTAATAGCTTTAATTAATTCTAAAATTGCTGCGTCTGCTTTATCTACTTGTTCTAATCTATTCTCGTGACGCTCAAGAATGAGGGCAACTGCTTGGTTACCCTCACTGATTTTATCAACTGCTCTCTCAAGTTTGTCAAGCATCTCCTTGGAGAGGTCTTCATATATTTGAAACTTGGCTTCTAAAACTTCTATGTCTTTACCAACTCCAAACATATTCTTCCCCGTCAAACATTGCGGACTGCAAATTCAAGAGCTGACTGAAAAGTAGCAGCATCTTTATTCAACATAAAACGAAACTTATCTTTATTCGAATCATCTAGTTGAGCATACGCAGCAGCAATTCTTTTTGCTGAAAAATTATCTAAGTTTTGTTGTGATCCATCTCCAAAAGTAATTTTGGCAAACTCAGTTTCGCCAGTTGGATTTAATTCTGACGTTGCAACTTGAAGTGCTACTTCAAGTGCATCTAGTGTTGTTGAATTTTCGTTCATAATTTGTCCACCTTCAACTTCATAATGATTTTTTTGTACTTTTTTTTGTTGCTCCGCTGCCTTCTTTTTAAAATCTGCAAGACGAGCTTTCATTAAAATATTCATCTCATCTGTTTTATTTTGCATATTTTGTTTTGCTGCATCTTTTCTTTTTTGAAGAGATACTTTGTTTTCTAGTTCTTTTTTCTTTCTGATTTGTTGCTGCGCCCTTTCAGTTTCGGAGGGCACTTTTTCAGAAATCAATTCTAATTCTTCTTTCATTTTGCTACGCCTTTGAGAAATACGGGATAGTAATTTTTTAGCACCCCTTGAACGACCATCAACATTATCTTTGTTTGCTTTTTTGTAAGCTCTTTGTGATCTAGGGTTTACAAAAACGAACGAGGGGGGAATAGAAACAGAAGACCCATCTCCCGCCATCATCTCACTTAAATTTTCGTTAATAGATTTAGACATGTTTCGTCAACATTTATGTTAAGTGGTTCTGGTAATCTATTTAGAAACATCATAAATGCTTTCAACGCTGGCCAATATTTTGATTCCATCTTATAGAATAATAATGGAGTAGCAGCATCATTAAAAACATTATACATTACAATTATATGATTTAAAATTAAATGGTGTTTCAAATCACCCGTTGTCAAATACCTACGAAATAATCTTTTAAGGTATTTAAATTTATTTAAATCTTTTTCAAAATCTTCGTAGGTAACAGAATTGGGATTTTCATAATGTTTAATAGCAAACATAATCCAATTATCTTTTGTCAACTCATCAAATAACATACATTACACAGTCAATTCAGCACTATTAGAAATTACTTCTTCAGAACCAACAGTTGATGTAACTTTTACACGGAACTCATAACCATTGGATGCTGCCGTAAGTCCAGTAAGGGCAAGAGAAGCACTTGTGGCGCCAGCAAGATTTACCCACTTACCACTTGTCGTTGTCCTACGTTGCCACTGGAAGACAGGAGTTCCACTAGGAGAAACTGTGGCAACCACTAAGAATGTAGCTTCGCCGTCCTGAGCCGTTTGATTTGATGGTTGTGTAGTAATAGAAATTGCAGAAGCAATGTCAGCAGCAATTGTGTCATCAGCCTGAGTTTCAGGACCAATAGGATCAGCAATTGTAATTAAATGCTCTGCTTTGTGTCTGGTGTGCCCGTCAGAATCGGTGTATGTAAAATACGACCACCAACCTGGAGCGTTAATTCCACGTAACTTATTTTCAGATAAAGCAGCCTCAGTATTATCTACAAAAATAATTTGTTTTGCTTGTGATGAAGAAGCGAGATTTTTGCTAGCTTTAGTAACGTTAGCGGCGGCGTCAGTTTTTCCGTACAGAGACATTTAATTTCTCCAAAGATTTTTCGTTTCTATCTTTTATTTATAAAAAAGGGGGCGATTAAGCACCCCGTTTATTTAATAGCGTTTTTAAAAACAACTGTGAAAAATCTAGTATCCCATTTGCTTTTGTTCTTTTTGTTTTTGATAACCACTCAGATAATGAGAGAAGAAATCCAAGAACAATAGTGACGCCCCAGTTAGTTACAAAGCAGGTAATCATGCTTGTGGTGTAAAGAGTTTATCTTTTACAAGAGTAAGTATTACATCATCAATGCTATTATCAGTTGACTTCACATACCTAGTTAAAAGTTCAATAACAAGATTTTTAACTGCTGGGTTTGTTGCGAGAGAAAGAATGAGTGGTTTTACCACTGCGACTACTGCGCCCATGGTGGAACTCCGTTAATTATAATGTTTTCCAGCAGTATTTATAATGTCAGATGGATTTTTTTCCTGACTCTTTACAGCTTTGCCAACATACTTACGATTCTTTTTCCTATATTCAGGATTACCATCATCAATATCAGGAAGAATTTCTACAGTTGGCTTTACTGCTTTTTTTCTTCTTCAATCTCCTGCTCAAGTTGCAAAGTTTCTTCTACTTTCTTTTTAGCTTTCATTACTTTTCCAACTTTTTTGCGGCGGAGAAGCATAAAATCATGAGCATCTACTTTGCCGTTTTTGTTAGCATCAATCTTTTCTTGATTACCAGGGAGATCTTTTTTTTCACCAATAACTTTAAACTTAGATCCATCCATTTCTCCAAGTTGCTCAAGTTTCTCGGCAACTTCAGACCACAGTTGATTAGCAGTATCTACATCATACTCTTCTTTCTTGGCAGTTTTTGCTGCTTTCTTGAAGGCATCCTTTGCTGGATAATCTTCGTGTCCTGGTTTGGCAGGTGCTTCCCCACGTCTACGCTTGGCATGGATGTTAGCATACAAACCATTCTTCTCTTCAATGTAATTTACCATATGTCCATATGTAGCAGTTGGAGATGTGTTTTCATCAAGGATGAGTTCTCCAAATGGTTCGTAACCAGCTTTTACACAGTTGTTTACTTCCTTACCACCCTTCATCTTGGTGCCCGCTTTTCTATATCCCTTCCAACAGGTTTTAGATCCATTATCATCAACCCCATCCATTTTTTCAAACACATAGTGAACGCCTTCCACATGAATATTAAAGGCTTCTTTTACCTTTTCTTTTTTGTCTTCACATGGTTTGCATTCTTTGCTACTCTTCTTCTCTTTTTCTTCGTAACCTTCTTTAGCAACTACATTAGTATACTTAATTTTAGCACCATGTGATTGCTTTACGCCAGCACCAGTGCGGAGATCAACAGAAGGATCTGCTACTGCTGCATTTGCTTTAGGATCTTTTCTTGAAAAATCATCTTCGCCACCTTTCTTTTGTAAAGATGGAATTCCTTCTTCTGAAATAATTTTTTTGTTGTTAAAATATGATATCGTAGATTCAATCAACGCTTTAGAATATTCGTCATTGTTGTGAATAGTTGTCGATGGTTTCTGTCTTTCCATTTGTAAAGAATATACTTTTCCTGTTCTTATTTATGTTTTCAACAACATTAACTTCTCGAATATCTTTTATCCACGCACGAAACATTTGTTTTTCTTCAGTAACAGCTATAACATAATTAACACCAGAGCGGATTATCGTCCCCTTCTCGCCAGTATTAGCATTCATTACAACACTACCTTCTTGAAATATTTCTTTTTGTTTATATCTTTTTTGTGTTGCTTCTTGCTTTAACTGTTTAAAATCTTTCATTTAAAACATTTTTAATTATTTATGGAGTTATGGGGGTACGATCCCCAAACCTTTCGGATGCAAACCGAATGCTCTACCAATTGAGCTATAACCCCGAGCGGAGGGTGGGCGAATCGAACGCCCAAGGGCTTTAACACCTCAACTGTTTTCAAGACAGGTTCCGTCGCCAATCGGATTGACCCTCCAAGATAGTTATACTTCCTCCAGATAATATTTCATATGCGAAAAGTTTTTATCTTTATCGCGGATTGTTTTTCCACGAAATCTAAAAAGTTTCTGGTTGCCTTTATCAGACACAACCCACATCACAGGACCTTGAGATGTATGTTGGAACATAAACTTTGCTTTTTTTGGAGCAGTAAAAGATGTTAGTGTTTTCATAGATCTCCCTCCTTACGATTTTCGGAAAAGTAAACATCAAAGGCACCTTCAGGATAACGCTTTAAAAGTTTTTGAACATTACGTTTAATTACATCATCAAAAGATATGTCAAGCGCCATACATGCTTGAGCAACATACCACATCAGATCACCAAGTTCAATAATCATATGCTCTCGGTTATCTTCGTTAAATGGTTTGCCTTGGAAAATCATTTTCTTAATGATCTCAAGGAACTCGCCGCCTTCAGCATTAATACCGACACCAGCAGTAAGCAGTCGTTCAATATTGGCACCCTTACGATCCAACTCAACAAGCCGATCAGATAGGGCAACAAAATCTGTAGAAGCATCTGAAGTAACAGTATCAACAAATTCTTGATACTTTGTAAAAGAAATAGGGTTGGTCATAAATTAAATTACAAATTTTGAAAATTTATCAAGTCGTGATTGTGTAGAAGAAACATCTTCTAGGTAGTCGTAAGTTTTTTCTTCTGTTGTATCTGTGATAGATCCGTCAGAATCTTCTACATTATACAACTTCATTTTTGCTCTGTCAACCCCTACTGTAAATCTTCGGTAGAATGTGGGGTCGTTGTATCTGTTCTTGAGTTGTTTAACCATGATTCTGCCCGACGCCTCAAGCTCCTCCGTCGATATAAGAGCAAACATAAAGTCAGCAGTGGCAGGTAAACCAAAGGACTCCGAAGTATCAGTAAGATCCACGTCGCTATTGCCAAAACCACTACGGGTTGTTTGCGTCGCTGAGACAATAGGTACGTTGTGTTCAACAGCAAGACCACGTAGTTCTTCAGCAATAGCTTTAACATAAGTATAAGAATTTACAATATGACCTTTGTATCTAGCAGAAGCACAGATGTTAAGGTAGTCGATAAAGATGATGTCGGGTTTAAAATCTTTTTTTAAACGCAAATCATTAAGCAGTGCTTTAAAATGATTTGCATGTGCAGATGCGGTTGGATATTCTTTGATGATTAATTTACCTTGAGTTCTTCTACCAATGTCTTCAATTCTAGAAGTAAACAATGTTTGTGGTAGATCAGCAACATCTTTAATATTTACATTTAAAAGATTTGCGTCTATTCTTTCTGCAATTTTTTCCTCAGACATTTCCAACGTAATGTATAAAACGTTCTTTCCTAATGAAAGGCACGAGGCGGCGCAGTGGCACATGAATAGAGATTTTCCTACCCCAGTACCAGCAAGGGCAACGTTTAATGTTTTATTTGGTAGTCCTCCCTTAGTTATTAAATTAAACTTGTCAATGTTAAATGGTATCTTAACTTCATCTTTATGATAATATTCATAACGTATATCAGCATTATCTACATAATCATGTCCGATATATTCGTCAAACGATACCGCTAGAGCTTGCTGAAGTATAGATGGAATGGCATCTCTTGATATTTTTGGATCTTCTCCATCAGCAATTTTAATTGATTGTAACAAAGCATTGTATATTGCTTTATCTTTACACCACTTTTCTGTTGCCGTGAGTAACCAATCTATATCAACCCACTCTTCACTGTACTGTTTAACTTTTTCAACGCTTTGTTTATATGTTTCTTCAGTAAGATCATTCCTATTTTGCAAACTAATTATTAAAATTTCTTTTGTAGGAACCTTATCAAACTTGGTAGAAAAATCATAGATCTCTTCGAATATAGTTCTTTCATCATACTCTTGAAAGTAATTTGATTTAATATAGGGCAACACCTTCCTGTAATAATTTTCATTACATATTAAATTTCTGATAATCGTAGATTCAATCTTCTCCGTCATCTCTCACCCCATACGAAAATTCTGTCATAGCACGTTCCTCTAATTTTGCCATAACATCTTCTGTAAAATATTTTTCTGGATTTTTTAAAATTTCTTTGCCATAAACTTTTTTTCCGTCAATCTCATAGCGTCCCGCAACATTTTTCCAAATGCCTGCTTCTTCACCAAGTTCTAAAAGACCATAATATTTTTCTAATGCACGCCCATCAAAAAACAAACGTGTTTCTACTTTAGATCCTTCTCTGGTTAAACGGGACTTCTTCGCCTCACACTTAATAATGTTTCCGACCAAATCGGTTCCTTCTTTTTCTTTTTTCTTGGAAAGAAAAATGATCGTGCTAGCAGAGTACTTAAGACCAGCACCACCACCCATTTTTTGTTCTGTAATGTAAGAGCCAATAGCATCGTAAGTATGGTTTGTAACTAACATTGGAATATTTGCTTTGCCAAGTTTCAACGTAAGAATTCTGAATACAGATTTTACAAGTTGTGCTTTAGTCATGTCACGAACTTGTTTATCGTCCGATGCATCTTGAACTTCTTTAAGTGTAGAGAGCATACCCAAAGAATCTAATACAAACATAAGAGGTTTGCGTTCTTCTTTAGGTTGTTCCATATATTTATCAATGATACGAACAGCATGAGTACGAAACTCTTCAACTGTATCTACAGGATAAATTATAAGTCGCTTAGAATCAATATTGCGACTCTCAATCATCTTTTTACTAATAGCAGATTCTGTTTCAAAATAAATGACTCCAGCGGTGGGATCACTATCAAGAAAATTACGGACAATACTGAGACAAAAGAAAGTTTTGCCTGTGCCTTCGCCTCCCGCAAGAGCAGTGATTTTGTTAGATGGGATTCCACCAAATAAAGATCCAGATACCAACGCATTAAATACATAACTACCAGTATCAATATAATATTCAATGTCGCCAGCAGCGACACCATCAACAGCCATGGAAACAAATTCATTGTTGCTATCTTTAATTACTTTAGATAAAAAGTCCATAATGTTATTTAAAAAAATCTAATAGTGAAATTTTTCTTTCAACTTGCCACCCAATACATTCTAGCACATTTTTTAATGGTTCGTAAAAAGATTTATTAAACTGTAACTTATGATCAACATACTTTTCCAAATTAAATTCTACTGGGAGATTTTGATAAAAGGAAATTACATTTTCTTGAAGTGGGTTTGGTGTTTTTAAATATATAAATTTTATTTTTTCTCCTTCTTGAATAAGAGGATATTTGTGAGTAAGATTATACTTTCGTACATAGTGATTATACAGTAATGCACCTCTGACATGAATAGGTGTACCCTTTGAATAAATGTTTGATACACTTGTATATTTTTCAAGTCCATTAACACCCCTAGGAAAAGCAATATTTAAATAATCTTGATGCTTAATATCTTCCCGTATCTTTTCGACAAAATCAATTATATCATCATTTGTTTGATTAATGACAATAGTATATGCTTGAAGTAATTTATCTCTAAAGTATGTGGGGGTAGAAGAGCGAGCGGTTTCCATTCCACAAATTTTTATCTTGGGTTCTGAATACCTAACTCCTTCACTATCCCACACGTTGAGGACATATCGTTTCTTCGCAGTCCAGAATCCTCTATTAGCGATATTTTCCCGCTTCATCTTCATCTTCTGGTCATAAGCATTTACATATTGTGCCAGTTCTTGGTAAGAACTTTCAATATAAGGTTCAAGTTCCATCTGACAGATCTTATCAAGGAACCCCACAACTTTCTCATTAGTTTTCTCTCTGCCCTTGTATACAGTTTCAACCAGAGGACCCAAGTTAAGATACATAGAGTCAGTATCACAAGCAATAACATAGTCAACATCCTGTGTTTTTAGAATTTTATTAAGATAGGCATTCATCTTATTTTCAATCCAGCGAATAGATAGCTGACCAGAAAGAGTGATTGCCTCAGCGATTTCGAGTTTGTAATAACGAAAGTGCTCGTTACCGATAGCACCATAGGCAGAGTTGAGTTGAATCTTTCGTGCCATCTGAATGTTATTACAGCGAGCAATCTCTTTCTTCAATTCAACACTAGGATTATTTTCATACTGCTGCTTAGCAGCAAGCATCTTCTTTTTGTAGATGGTGCGTTCTTGATAAATTTTATCCATCAACTTAGGAAGGAATCCCTGATAGGTTGTATCGTAAAATGTACCATTAGCACATAGAGTTTGACCATTGAGATCACGAAGATCTAGTTCTTTATATAACAAACGCTCTACATTAACATTGGGGTGACGATGTGCTTGAAGAGTTTCTGGAGACAAGTTGTACTGCATGATGAGGTGTGGATACAGTGAGTTAAGGTCAAAGGACACCACCCAATCATACATTCCTGCAATAGGTTCTTTCACATATGCGCCTGCATACTTGCTATCTTTTACGCTTTCTTTTTTGGGAGGAATAACTATTTTTTGTTTAGCAAGATAAACATAGATAATATTATCCCACATACGCACTTGAGAGTAAACATCTTCAAAGTTTACTTTGGCATCGTATGCCATAGTAATAGCAAGTTCTAACAACTTCATCTTGTCGTCAAGTTGATCAACAAGGCGCACGTCATGAATATTATATTCAACAAACTTATTCCAATCTTTTGTGTAGAATTCTTTAAAAGTATCAAACTCACTGTGATCTAGTTTATTAGAACCAAGTTCTACAGAGCAGATATGATCAAGTCGATATGATTCTTGATTGGTATAAGTAAATTTTCTATACAACTCCAAGTAATCTAACGTGGCAATGCCACTAATATCATAAGCAATATTTTTTCTACCCTTAATATAAATTTCTCTGCACAACGTGTTGTTCCAAGGGGAAATCATTCTAGCTTCTTTTTCCCCGATAATTCTTTCAATTCTTCGCAGAATATATGGCATGTCAAATAACTGAACATTCCACCCAGTAATCACGTCTGGATAATTACACGACCACCAATGCAAGAATGCTTTAAGCATCCCTACTTCACTTTCAAAGTGCATGTAATCTACATCTTTTTGATCTTCTACATTATTAGTTTTCCAGTTATCGTATGGTCTAGAACCAAACACCAGAATTCTTCCCATCTCACTATCTTTTATACTGATAAGAAGAATCTCTTGATCTGCAGATTCAATGTTTGGGAATCCATTTTCTGCGCCAGTTTCAATATCCAATGTAAAAATACGAATTTTATTAATATCGTATTTCATTTCTTCATCTGGATATTGCTCCAAAATATATTGGTTTAAAAATCTGGTTTGACCATAGATTTGAAAATCATCTATATCTTTATGATCTTCAATAAATTGTTTTGCATCTTTAATTGTACCATGCTGAACTGGTCTAACGTACTTCCCATCTAGAGTTTTCCAGTCAGAATTTTTAACAGAAGGGAGAAACAGCGTTGGATTAAATTTAATTTTATCTTGAAATTTGTTTCCGTTTTCGTAACCACGAACTAAAATAGTATTACCCGATTGTTCAACGCTGGTGTAAAATTTCATTCTGTATCAGTTTCCTCAATAATTTCATCATTAATAATATTACTTCGTTCACTATGAACGAATGATGCGTACCGCGCCAAAAGAAATTTCTTTGGTTCTGAAAGAATAGTTATGTCAGATGACCTAACAACAAGTTCTCTTTCATCAGTATGCATGGGCCATGGAAGCAATTCTCTATCCTCAACGGAATAAGGATATTTTAAAATACAATCAGGATCTCCAAATTCTGTTTCTGGTATTTCTTCAAGTTCAGAAATAATCCAAATGCCATCAAACCGCAGCAACTTGATCATCAATTTCCTCGGTTGAATTGGTGCTCTCTTCGACTTGACGAATCTTTTCAAGGTAAGCTTCTTCTAGTCCATCATCACATTGCCCAAAAGCAATCACTGAATCGTAAGGAACTTTAAATTGATTGTCCTTAGAATAAGGACACCATTTACTAAATTTAACTTGAACGTCTTCGTCTGAAGGAATAAGTTGCAAAGAGTATGGGTGTATAAACAAAAGTCCAAGACCTCTTTTTTCTTCTTCGTTGTCGCTATCAAAGAATTCTTTTAAATCACAAATCAGTTGTTCACCACTTTTTAAAATTACAATTGATGGATTCATACGTTCTCCAATTATTTACAATCTATTATAGCATAAAAAATAGGGGGTGTCAACTGGATTTTGCCAGTCACCCCCTTAGCGCCGACGATATTTGGGTTGCCCCACATCTATTTATCCTTCAGTTAGAAGCTCTTGTCTGCCAGCACCGATATTGTATGTAGTTCGTTTTTGGTGCTCGGGGATAACCTTCTCCAATGAGATTGTTAATAAACCGTCTTCAAAATTAACAGCGGTTACTTTGACATCATCTGCAAGTTGCCAACTGTGGGAGAATGAACGCTTGGAGAGACCTTGGTGAACATACACTCGTTCAGAATCTCGTTTCTCAACCTTAGAGGTAACTCGGAGAATGTTCTGTTCTGTAGATACCTCAATCTTTTCTGCTTTAAATCCAGCCAAAGCGACTTCAATTTCGTAATTGCTTCCATCTTTTTTTATTAGATTGTAGGGTGGGTAACTGGTATTATGTCCAGACATTGCCTCTAAACGATGAAATACATCGTCCAGACCTACTGAAAATGGGGAGTAAATATCCCAAGTATATTTATTAGTCATTGTTTTCTCCTTAAATAAGCGAGAGTTTACAAGACCCCGAAGGCGTCTTTGTTATTATATATCATTTTTTACAGAAAATACTAGTGCGGAATACCCACTAAATATCTACGGTCATCAGTATAGTGTATCCTCTATCTCTATACCAATCTAGATGAGATTTTCCCCAGGGTATTATGACCCAAATAATTTTTTTTTCTGGAGTCAAAAGTTGAACTTTGACTTTTTTTTCCATTAAACTTCTTGCTTTTTTCTTCCAATATTATACTTGCTTTCTAAAGTCCATTCATCTTTTTCTTTAAAAGCAAGAACCTTGATTTGATTCAACGGTGCAATATCTTCTATCTTTGAAACATCCACAATAGAAATTAGACCCCAATCGCAAAGAAGTTGTGCAATTCTATTTCTACGCTGAACATCGTTGAGTGAAAGATTTGTTTTTTTGCCATCTAGAGCAAACAGTTCTTTGAAGTGTACGATGTAGTATTTACCTTGCTTGTGGAGAATATGGCAAGATTGATAGATCTTTTTTTCTTTTCTTGACGCAACGCCAATACGAGTTAAAGTTTCACGAACTTTTAAAAAATCATCTGGTTCGGACAAACTAACTTCTACCATATCAGAAGGTTGCCATTCAATTTCAATTTCAGTAGTCATTTATTTCCGCCTATATTTAATAGTTTTTTAATCTCATTAAGTTGAGAATTCGTGAGTACCCTTAATGCGGCGATTGCTTTGTTATGGTTATAACCATAATATTTTTTCACCAATTCAAGATGCTCAAGAGTTTGTTTTTTAACCCAAGGAGTATAGCGTTTCCTAGGCTTCAAACTATTTATATAAAAATCATATTGCATCTTTAAATTTAAATGATGATTTAAATTCATTTCATTGGCAAACAAAACACTATCTGTAAATGACGACAAACATTTATTAATGATGTAGGCGGGGTAACCTCTTACTGCTTCTTCATCGCCATCTAAAATATTTTTTTTGGTTTGATTAATACTATTAAGATAATCTTTTAGTTCATACTTCATTCAATTACACTCGTAACGCTGATTACTTTTGCATTGGGATTGCGGGCAATGGCAACTTGTTTTGCCTCTTGATAGTCCCTAGCATAAACTTCTTCATTAAAAACTTTTCCAGCAACATAAAGTTGTACACGGCATTTCATGGGGTGTCCTCCAAACCATCACTATTATAGTTGATCAGAACCAACTCGTGGCGGGATTCTTGACCAGATGTATATTTCTTATCAGACCGCATTGTATATGTATGAGCAAAATCAACAGATCGCCATCCGTCAAATCTATTTTTAACTAGGTTAGAACTATTATATGAAACCAGTTGTGGACAAATATGCCTATCACAATCAATAGCAAACTTATCATGATCAAATCCTTTATGCATTGATCCCTTGCGACCATAGAGGTTATCCTTAATATCATAAGGAGGATCAAGATACACAAACACACTTCTATCATCTGTCAGTAATTTTTCATACGAAAGATTAGTAATCTTCCAATCCTTGACAATTTCGCCATAACCAGGAATCTTATCAATGTTATTCATAGAGAAATTACTGATGCTTGCTTGTGGTGAGAAAGAAGAATTCTCAGTCAGACCAGAGAAACTACACTTGTTTAGAATATAAAAAGCAGTAGCACGATAAAGATCATCTGCCTCTGGATGATTAATTCCAATTTTCATTTGATTAAAGAGTTCTCTACCCTTATCATAATATTCTTCAAATTCTTTATTTTCTACCTCTTCCTCTTCTTCAATTTCTTCTGGTTCTTGTTCGTTTGCTTTTTTATCTGGCACTGGTCCAAGGTCTTCTTTATATCCTTTTAGGGCATCATAAAGATCTTGTGGTTGATCACGAAGAACACACCAGAATGTATAAAGAGGATTGTAAAGATCATTTACCCACACAGGAATATCTGGATATTGCTTAGAGATGGCAATTGACATGGATCCGCCACCAAGAAAAGGTTCCCTAAACTCGGTGATGTTTGACATGTCTGGCAGATATTGAAACAGTTTTACAACTGCTCTTGATTTGCCGCCAGGATAGCGAAGGGGGGTTTTCAAAGATTTCATATCAAAGAATGTTTTCAATGTTGTTAAGAATTTGATTGGCAGTAATCCTCTTTTGTTTTGGATTGATGTTAGTTGCCAGCATTGTAACATCACCTGGATAAAATTTTACTTTAGCAGCAGGTGAATTTGGTGTAAAATAGATACGTTTTTCTACAGTATTCCAATCAGCATATCCAATACACATGTTTTCGGTGTCAACAAGAAACATATAATCAAAGGTTTTTTCTACCTTTTTAGAATCACCGCGAAAGTTTTTAAGAGTAATTGTTTTGGTGGATCCATTTTTGTTAAAAAGACGAAGCGATCCTTTCATTTCATAATTTGTCTCATCTACACCGATGAAATCAACTCCATCCTTGTGATCGCCAACATATCTTACTTGTCCGTCGCTCCATTTAGCAAATGACTTTTCTTGGAGATATGTTCGGAAGGTTTTGAATGTGTTCGACTTCATCTCTTTAGTATTGGTTGCATCAACACAACCAAAAAATTCATGGAGATTGATGCGGGAAAAATCAAGGTTCATAATCAATAGGGTGATACTTTAAAAATTCTTGGAAGGTCATTTTCATTTCCTTCTGGGTCATGCCGCAGTGAGCGGCGGCAAGGGGCAAACTCATTTTAGCACGAAACAACCCCAAGTTTGCTTCTGCTACATTTTTTGGTGTGGTTTTTACTTTCATTTGAATTCACAATGCATCATAATTTCAGTAAGGCAAGCAAGAAAGTTAATTTCTTGATCCGCAACAAAAGCAATTTGATATTGATACTTTGCCAAAATTAAAACTGCTTCTGGAATTGATGGTGGTTTCAAAGATTGATACAGCATGTTATAGATTTTTTTGATAATGAGGTTTGGATCATTATCAATGTTGTCACAAACCCATTTCTTGACTACTGTAAATTCTTTATTCTTTAATGATTTAATAAGATCGTCAAGTTGAATGTCGTCAATGTCAATCAAAATAGAACTATCAATTTGTCCAGATGCAGCGTGCCTCTGTGTTTCATTGATCAATCTACGCCAATCAGGATAGTAACGTTTAATTAATTTGATAATAATTTTATCATCGTGTTCTACTTTATTTTCTTCAAGAATACTTTTGAGACGTTTGAAAAATTTTGCCTGTAGTTTATCTTCATCCTCCTTCTTGATTTTAAAATCAACCACCGTGCATCGAGAGTGCAGGGGATCAATAATTTTATTTGGAAAGTTGCAGGTAAAGATGAATCGACAGTTGTTGTGAAACTCTTCTACAGCGGTTCTGAGGGACAGTTGAACATCGTTGGTGGTGTTGTCTGCCTCATCGATGATGACAACCTTGTGGGGTGCCCCAGAGGTCAGTGAGACGGTTGTGGCAAATTGCCTTACACGATTTCTGACCGTATCCAGGAACCGCCCTTCATCCGAACCATTAATGACAATATAGGAAGCGTTAATTTCATCGCACAATGCTTTAGCAACTGTGGTTTTTCCAATGCCAGCACTGCCAGTAAGTAGAAGGTTAGGGATCTCTCTCTGTTCAATAAATCCTTTAAACGAATTTTTAATATTCACTGGAAGAATACAATCATCAATTGTATGAGGACGATATTCTTCCACCCACAAAAAGTTTTTCATCAAGGTTCGAGAGCAATATAGTAAGTGAGATTAAGCGCAGAATGCTTCCACTCAGTAATCAGTTTATTAGAAATTTTAACATTGTAATTCCCAGGAAGCATCACGAAAGAATCCATTTTCAAAAAGAGTTCATATTCTCCCGTTGTTTCTCCTTTAAATTCTTGGGAGTATACATTGCTAGTTTCATTATCTTTATCAAGCAAAGATAACGTAATCAATTTATTATTCTTTTTGCTTGATGCAATTCTTAAATCGGGAATCGCATAAATGATAGATGCTTTACGAAGTTCGGACAAAGATTCGCTGTCAATAAAAAATTCCATGTCCGCCCCAGGAAAATCAAGTTGTTTTTCTGGTGCTGCTTTTAAAGTAATTTCGGGATTTGAGAAGTAATATCTAGCACTCTTCCCACGACCTTTAATAGTAACGTACTCTTCGTTTTCAAATACAAGAACTGGTTTTTGATTTTGGAACAAAGTCATTCCAACCATAAATTGATTCAAATCATAAATTCCAAAGGTCTGAGGAAAATTTTCTTCACAAACATATTCAGCAACACAATTTTCACCAACACTAATTGTTTTAAGAACGTTACCTTTCCTGAATAAAATCGATGCATTAATAGTAGCAAAGTTTTTTAGAACACTTACAGTATCCTGCGATAAGATTACGTTATTCATTTAAACTCTCCAAGACCGTTATCCATGCGACTGTAGTGTTTATCGAAGTGAAGCAGCAGCATAGCATAGTGAATCACTTTTAGCAAGTCGCGTTTGTTATGACCATCTTTGTCACCATAACGACTACCGTATTTGAGAATGTTTGCCTGACAGAAATCTGGTGCCAGGTCTTTTGCTGCCATCAAATCAATTGTTTGAATGTCATTATAGGCATCATTATGACCACAGTAGTGACTACCGTAAGTGCTCACAACATAGTCCTCAACTTCTTTGAGGATTTTGTCTTCATTGTATTTCCATTGCATAGTTAGATTTCCTTGATAATAGAATCTATTTGGTTAGTATAGCACCTTAAGGGGTGTGCGTCAAGGCGCTTCTTGTTGGTCATCCAATTGACCTTCAGCATTGACATCAATTTTGTCATACAGTTCTAAAAATACCGTTTTGGTTTCATCATCAAACCTGTTAACGCAAACCTCAATCGCTTTCATACGCTTACCAAAGATGGTGTAAGCACGAATGATATGAGACAGACGACGAGTAGAAATAACTTCGTCAATACCACCATCCTTAAAGGTTTTGCGGATAATGTCTGCCCAGGAAGAAAGTTTCTCACAGAATTCAAGGTCAGTGCCACCTAGAGAGGTAAGCAGTTTCTCAAGAATTTTTTGTTCGATTTTAGTAGAGGGATAATCTTGCTCAAAAGTGAGAGCAAATCGTTCCAGGAATGCCTCATTCAACACGTTAGTGCCAATGAAACGACCATCATCAGAACCTTTACCTTTAGTGTTTGCAGTGGCAATAATATTAAAACCAGCAGCAGGTTTTACATACTGACCAGTTTTTTTGAGGAAAACACCTTTGCCTTCTAGCACGGATTGTAGACAAAGGATTTTGTTGGAGGCGAGGTCAACCTCGTCAAGTAGCAAGATCGACCCTCGTTCGAGGGCTTCAATAACTGGACCATTGTGCCAAACAGTGGCACCATCAACAAGGCGGAAACCGCCAATAAGGTCATCTTCATCAGTTTCAATAGTAATGTTTACACGAATAAGTTCACGCTTGAGTTGAGCACACGCTTGCTCCACAGAGAACGTTTTACCGTTACCAGACATCCCAGTGATGAACACAGGATAGAAAATGCCAGAAGAAATAATCTTTTTAACATCAACAAAGTTCCCGAACGGGACAAAGGTATCATCTTTTTCTGGAATAAGGTTCTGTTGTTCCCGCTCGGTAACAGCAGGGGCAGCAGAAGGAGCTTTGTAGGTCTGTTCCAATTTTTCCTGTACAGTCAAATTCCATTTGCCATGACCAACTTTATAGTGATCAATACGCTTGGTGATTGTTGGATAAGAAGTGCTAAAGTTAGCAGCAGCAGCGATGATAGCATTGCTGCCAAACTCATTGCCATAGTTTTCACGCAGATAATTAACAAGGGCGGTTTGATCAATCACAGTTTTACGGGGCATAATAAAATCTCCTTGAGAACAAAATAATTATAGCAGGTGTGGGCAAGGTAGTTTGCCCACAGTGGACAGTATGAAAATTGGTCAAGAGACAAGCGACGTGAACGACGACAGAATTTTTTTATTGGTGGTTTTTGCTTTTAGCATTCCACGAAATGCCTTGCCAATTTGCGAAGTTGATGCGTTTTCATCAACTTTAAAAGTGGTATCAACTGACAAGTTTCTAAAAGAGATTGCATAAAGAGCATCATACCCCACACCAAAATTAATCTCGGCACACTTTTCTTTTTTCCATTCACTCTGGATTTTTTGAGCAGCAGCAGGAAGTTCATCAGATCGATGTAGTCCAAAAGAACATCGAAGCAGATTGCTAAATTCTGATCCAGAAAGAATTCGGAATCCGATCAAATTAATTTCAGGAAAATTATGCTTCAAATTTTCTAGAAAAATAGTCGTAAGGCCACTGTCAAAAGAAGTACCAAAGTTGCGATACACGCGCCCAGTTTTGCGATCACGCAAAGCATTCCTTGCGCCCACATGATGATTGCCAAGTTTTGTGACTGGATAATCATAAGTTTTTTTGAGGTCAACATCGTAGCAAATATTATTACTTTCGCCATCAGTAAGAATCACGACATTAACTTTTTGAAGTTTATTTTGATTCTTAAATTGAGGGATAATTTTATGCAGAGAAATGATGCTTTCACAAAGGGGAGTGCCGCTCAGCTCAAGTCCTAAGGGATCACTGTAAAGGACAGATTCTCTCACAGTAGAAGAACGAGCATTGCCATTAGCATAAGCAAGTCGCCAAAGATTGAGGCAAGCAGTTTCAAAATTTTTAGAGTTACATTTAGAAGAAATTAAATTCATCATATAAAAACGATTGTGCAGAGATAGAGTTCCATGTTTACGATCATGTTTTGGAGGATTACTTAGAGAACCATCAAGAAACGTGTTGGACCACTCGTAAGTAAACGCATAAACTTCAAAAGGGATTTGAACTTTTTTACAAAACCAAACAAGATTCAAAAGTTGTTTAATAGTATCGAGAATATAATCTGACATGGAACCAGACCAATCAAGAATAAAGATTAGTCCGTGATTTTTGCCATCAGGAACAACAGAAATTTTCTTGAACAAATCTTCATTATAATTATACATATGAAGTTTGCTGGTATCCAACACGCCAGTTTTAGCTGTTGCCGAACGTTGGTAAGCATCAGCAGATTTTTTCATCTCAAATTCTTTTACAAGATAATTAACTTCTTTTTGAGAGTTCTTTTTGTAGTTGGCATAAGAAGCATCAGAACTTTCAAAAACATTACCCCAATGCTTTTTCTTATCTAGATAAACGTTTTTATAGTGGTTGGAAATGTATGCCAGCAATTTATCAAAAGGAACAATTACATTATTAATATCAAACTCGGGCAGTTCAACATACACTGTCTCGGTATCATAGATATTTTGGTTGGTCAATTTTTCTGTTTCTTCATTAAAAGACCTTTGGGTTTTTGATACCTCTTCGTTAGGACCACCGCCAGAACCTAAACTAGATGATTCTTGCATAGAATTAGATTTTTTAGATCCATCAATATTTTCATCGATAGAATCGAAGTTGCTGTCACCAGATTCACCAGAATCTGAAGGTTTAAATTGGGTGTTTCCATTTACAGAAGAATTGGATTGAGATCCAGATTGAGAATCTTGATTAACTTGAGAAGAATCGCTAGAAGTTTCAACTGAATCTTGTTTTTCTTCTTGGATATACTGAAACAATTTTTTGCAAATTTCAATTACATCGTCAAAAGATTCTGCATTTTCAGTCATTTCAATAAATTGTATTTCCTTTTCTTTAAAGGGAATACAAGCGTAAGGTCCAATTTTAAAATGAAGGTTGATGCGATCAATCAAAGAAAGAGAATTTATATTTTCATCTTCAATGCAAAAAAAGTTATCATCATTCAACTCTTTGTATCCATTGTAAAAACTTTTACCAAGCCCAGGATACTTACGCTTCATTAGTTTTTCAATGCGAGCATCTTCAATAACATTGATATAATCTTTAGGTCCTTCAAACTCTTCACGCCAATCAAAGGGAGGGGTGTACAGAGCATGACCAACCTCATGACCAACAAGGAGATCGTAAACAGTTGCTGAAGCTTTGTCCCAAATAGGAAGAGTAAGAACTCGATTTACGATATCAAAACAAGCAGTAGCAACTTTCTTGTGCTCGACCACAAGGTTTTCTGTGGCAAGCAGTTTGGCAAGAGAACCTTTAATTTCTTGATTGACCGACATGGGAGGTGTGTTTGAACTAAAGTAAATATACTACAGATCCCAGGAGGTGTGCCACCTCTTAGTCCACTTCGTCATCTGTCCACCTAGGGACGCTAAAGTTTTTAACTTTTTCAAATTTAATTGTTTTATCAAATTTTTCTGTCAACCCTTCTTTGTGAGAGATAACAAAAATATTTGTATTGTCATCAAATTTACGTAGAATCCATCCTAGTTCACCTGTACCATTTTGATCTAGAGAACCATCAAAGATTTCATCTAAAATCAAAAGATTGGTGTCTACGCTATTTTTAAGTTTAGCGACAGCTCTCCAAGTAAGCAACAAAGCAATATCAATTCTAGCCTTTTCACCTTCACTAAAAGATTCATAACTAAATTCATCTCGATATCGTGACTTAATTACTTCTTCAAAGTTTTCATCAAGCATAAAACTTGCTGGGAATTCCATCTTCTCTAAGTAATCATTAATAACCCTATTCATTACTGGTAAATATTTTTTGATGATTCTGGTTTTAATTCCATTATCTTTTAATAGTTGCCCAGCAGCAAGTAAGCAATCTCTTTCCTCTTTAATGCCATCAAGTTGTTTATTCAACTCAATCAAATTTTTTTCCATCTCTAAAAGTTTAGAATCTTCTTCTTTACGATTTAAATTATTATTTTGTAGATTAGAAATTTCTTGTTGAAGATCTTGAATTTGAGATTGATAAGAATTAATTTGGAATTGCTGCATTTGAATATCATTAAATATGCTGGTAAAATTTTTACTCAATTCAGTAAATTTTAATTCTCTTTCTTCCTCAAGTTTAACAGCTAGTTCCATCTCCTCCATGCCTTCTTTAAGTTGCTTAATTGAATTCATAATTTCAGAAACTTTACTATCACGAAGTTCTTCGCTAATCTCTTGGGTGCATGTAGGGCAAATAGAATTTTCAGTAAAGAACTGATGATCTTTTTTGTGAGCAGAAAACTTGTGTTGGATTTTCCCACGAAGATTCACCAAAGTTTTTAATTTAGAAGTGGCACTAGAAAATTGTTTCATCTCATTGCTGACATCTTCTTGATCTTTATTAAGTTCAGCAATTTTATTTAAAACGTCTTGCTGTAGTGTGGTGTAGTAGGAGATTTTATTATTCTTTTCTTGAATATCATTTTGATTTTGTAAGTTTAAATTTGTAATAAAAGTTTTCTGCATTACAACTTTTTCTTTCAAAAGATCCATTTGATAATCACGTTCTTTAATATCATCATTTGAATATTTAAGTTTTTCTTTTAAGTTTAAATTCATGACAGAAAAAATTTGAATGTCAAGAATATCCTCAATGATTTCTCTGCGCGATGCTAGGGGCAACCTCATGAAAGGAACAAACGTAGAAGATCCCAGAACTACAATCTGTGTAAAAGATTTGTAATTCATCTTTAAAATATTTTGCTCAAGTTGTTTTTGATTATCTGCAATGGAAGCACTTTGATCCAGCATTTGATTATTTTGATATATTTCAAACACCGCTGGTTTAATACCTCTTCTAATTTTAAAATAATTTTTACCAATAGTAAATTCTATTTCTGTTAAGCAATCCTTATCATTAATACTGTTGACAAGCATTGGTTTATTAATTTTACGAAACGGTTTGCCAAACAAAGAAAAAGTAAGAGCATCTAATATGGTGCTCTTACCCGCTCCGTTTTGACCAACAATTAAATTGGTTTTGTTTTCTGTAAGATCAATTTCTGTAAAGGTGTTCCCAGTTGACAAAAAATTTTTCCAGCGAATTTTTTTAAATATAATCATTCTATATCGGATGGTGGAATAATAAAATCATCTTCGGTAATTATAGCATATTTTTGGTCTCGCTCTTCACAAGCATTAACAATATCGCTAAGATCTATCTCAACTACTTCTAAAGGATGTTTCGTATATATTTCTTCTAATTGTCTGTGATAACGATTCGCATCATCCTGTTCTTCAAAAATTGGAATAACTTGTTCTCCATGATCATTTAATAGAGAATACACGCCGTCTGCTCTATTTTTGAGTGTGAGGATATACATTACATTACTTCACAACTTTCAATATATAGGGTTTTAAGAAGTTGTTTTAAAGAAGATTTATTTACGGTCATTTCTACTTCATCTACATATTCATTTAACAATGATAATGTATCTTTAATTTCTATATTATCATCATTATAATCAATTGTTTTATCAATAACATTTTCAATAATTTTTAAATCATGTGCTCCAGCATTATTTAAATCTTCTATGATCTTTTCAAATTTATAGTGATCTGTTTTTTGTTCTACGATAACCTTGACAAAAGTATTTGAATACTCACTGGGATCGATGCTGAAACTAGAATCAATAGAATCATTGTAATATATTTTTTTGAAAATCTCATAAGGGTTCTTGACCCGCTTGAGTTTATTTGTTGTTGGTTCATAAAGATGGAATCCTCGCTCGTCTTTGTAATCGTTCCAGAACATCTGATAGGGGTTACCAAGATATTGAATGTTTCCTTTCTTTGACTTGTGATGAAAATGTCCAGAGAATACTTGTTTAAATTTAGAAAAAATAGATGGTTCCATTCCATGTTCCATCATAACCCCAACGGTAACTTCAAACCCATTCAACTCTAAGTGACCCATAGCAATCTTAGCACTGGTGCTATTAATTAATTCAATTGTCTCATCATAATTTTCTTGATTGATCCAAGGTAGCATAAGAATTTCGGTGCCATCAATAGTCGCTGTTTGTGGTTTTGCGTATATAGTGATGTTGTCATATTCACTGAGAAGTAATTCTGGAGAATTAATTTCACTAGTATTTTTATAATACGTACAGTGATTACCTAAGATCATATGAACAGTAATGCCAGCATCGCGGAGACGATTAAAATAATACTTACGAACACGATTCCAAACATTAAAATCAATACTCTTTCGATTATCGAATGTGTCTCCAAGATCAATAATAGTTTTGACATTATATTTTTCAAGGGTAGGAAAAAATATTTCATCATAGAATTTGTGAAAATATTCCCAAAAAATAACGCTGCCTTTTCTTCCATCTAAATGCTGATCAGTAATTAAAGCAACAGTCATTTATTCATCCTCGTCTCGATGCTTTCCTTAATGCCACACATATCAGAAAAATTAGCGTTCATTCCAGACATATCTCCTTCATAACTATCAGTGTGCATAACATAATCATATCCCGATCTATCTAGCATCTTACCTTTAATTTCTAATTGTTTCTTTTCTTTTTGAATCCTACGAAGAAAGGCGTAGTAAATAATTTGAGTGAAATACGCAAAAGGATTGGAAGATTTTTCTGGATCAAAATTATCGATATACAGCAGGCAATTCTCAATGCCGTCACAAATCATATCTTCCCTAAACATATAGTTGACAAAATTTGGTTTGTATGATAGATGAGTAGCAATCTTCAAAAGACAATCACCAATATAATTAGGAACTCTTGGTTTTGTTTTTCCGCTCTTCTTAGATTTTAAGACAGCACTTCGATAAACAGTTATTGCTTCTAGAAATTCTTTGTTATTAACGTAGTATTCCGTATTTTTCTTTGCCATAACTCATCTGTCTTTTGCGTGTATTGATACCAGTATAGACGATTTGAATCCATTTGTCAAGCAGTTGTAACAATTGCCCAAGGGGGGCTTGACAAGTCATTTCAAACGAGTTATAATCACTCTGTTAGGGGTGCATGATTAATTTAGCTTTTATTAAATATGTTTTCTAGATAATCTTTTGCTTCTTTTACTGATCCTAAGTAACCCATACGTTTACTAAAATTTTTGGGTTTAATATCTATTTCATTACTTTTATCTTCAACTTCACCATTGAGATGTTTTAAATAAAACGTCTCTATTTTTTTGTCTAGTTCAGTCATAGTAACTACTTGTTCCATTTTAATAATAAACATAGTATCATAGGTAGCAAGAATCCATTCTTTTAAAACAAATCCTTCTACATTAACACCTGCTTTTTTATTTACAATTTTCTCAACTAACATTGGAGTATCTAAAATAATACTATTTTCATCTGGAAGATAACATACTTTAGATATCAATTCTTCCCCAGATGTTAATTTAATTGTTGCATAAAATTCTTCTTCCATCATTTTAAATTAATTTTTATTAGTTCGTATTTAAAATTTTCTTCTTGATAAATTTTAACTCTTTCATCAAGATGTTTTAAAGTATAATTTTTCCATTTATTACCTGAAATATCATCAGCAATATCATAAAGAGTTGCTAATTCTTTTCCTTCTCCTTTACGGAGAACTCTTCCAATAGATTGTAAATTTCTAATTCTTGATTTAGATGGAGAAGCAAATACAATATTATGTAACTTTTTAATATTAACACCTGTACTAAAAGTTCCATATGAAGCAATAATTACAGCATCAGTTTCTTGTTCAGTAATTACTCTAACTTGCTCTCTATCTTCAACATCAACAGAACCATGTACGAAGAAAATTTTTCTTTTTTCTCCGATATCATTATTTATTAAATCATAAAGTGGTTCACCATGTTTCTCGACGTAATTAAACAAAACTAATGTGTTGCCCTCTAAATCACGTACAAGATTTTTAATTAGATTATTTCTTTTACGATTGTGTACTAGGTATTCAATCTCCGAGTGATAGTCCTCAAAGTATTGATGTTCGTGTTTACACAACAATATTCTAATTCTTAGATTAGATAGATAACCTTTTTTAATAAGGTCATCTGTTTTTGTAACTTTTTCACATGCACCAAATAATCCTTCTAATACCCACTTGTGTGTTTTAGATCCATCTAATGTTCCAGTAAATCCAAAACGATGCTTGGCATTATGAAGTTTGGTCATAATTCCTGTGAGAGATTTTGATTTAAATAAATGTGCTTCATCACCAATCACACAATCAATGTCATCAAAATACCTTTTGGGGAATTTGTAAATTGATTGCCAGGTAGAAATGATAATGGGTTTATCTGTGTTTTTATCTTTACCCGAATAAATTGTATGACAGAATTCGTCAGCGTTCCATCCATAATCTTTAAAATCTTTTAACAGTTGTTCTACTAATGAAGTTGTTGGCACAATAATTAAAATTTTATTTTTAGTCGCAGTGTAATACCTTACGATAGAATAAATCATTAATGATTTACCAGATCCAGTTGGTGATAAAAACAATCCTCTATTATTTTTAAGTGCTTGATACACTGTTGCATATTGATAATCTCTTGGTTTATACTTAGAGATTTTATCCATAAAAACTTTTACGCCTTCTGGAGAAACAAAATTATTATATTCCTCGACTTCTCCGTACCAATCGTTCTTAACATACTCTAAACTATACCGTCGTTCTTTTGCCCATTGTTTTAAATGGTTTATGAGACCACAATATAGTTCTCCAGTACCAGGAGAGTACAAGTGAATAGTTCCATCCCAATATTTAAATTTGGGTTGTCTTTTTAAATATTTTGCTTCAGGTAATTCAAAAGAAAAATAATCAGATAATTCTTGATGAACATGAGGTTCAGATAAAATTTGGTAGAATACTTCGTTTTTCTTTTTAATGACAATATGAGACATTAGTTACTTACCATTAATAAATTTTTCCCATTCAATTGCGTTTTTTATTTGAAAATTTCTATTTGAAATCATCTTCATAATTTGATCTAGAAAATAAAGTATCTGATCTACATACTTTATTTTTGCTTCTAAATTAATAATTTCCTCATCTGATTCTAAATAAGTTTTCATTTTTTCTGATGTTTTTATACTTGTTCCAAAAGGTTTTTCTGCGTAAACTTTTGGATCTGCTTCACCAGAATAGTATTCTCTTTTACTTCGTATTAATTTTTTGATTTCAAATTCCAATGATGTTTTTATTTGATTAATATCAATATAGTAATTTAAATATTTGTTATGTTGATATGGTATATCAAGAGCAAGTTTTGCTAAATCTTCTGTGTATTCTTTGTTTTTAAATTGGAAATCAACTATGCTATCTTGACTCCACTGTTGTTTGATATCAGAAAATAAATGATGTAGTTGTTCAAATTTCATAATTTTTTAAAGTTTTTATTTCGAACGTTAAAGATGCTGTATTTAAAAACAACATTTGCTGTAAAATATTCAATGTCTGTTGCAGTTGAATCAAACTTAATTTCTGTTAAACTAACAGGAAATAATCTTTCAAATTCTATTATGTGAGATGTATTAAAGTTTGATGTTGCTATTGCCAATTGTCCATTAGAATAAGCAACCTCGCCTAGGTTTGTTTCATTAGAATCTGCGTTTTTTTCTATCCAAGTTTTTATAGATAAGTAATTAACAAGGTCTTCGTCTATAATAAAAGTTACATTCAAATCCCCATACTCTACTCCTCCACAAGCAGCAATTGGAAATGTTCTGAACCTAGTTGGGACTTCAGTAAATGGCATTGTAATGTTCGGAAGATTTGCTTCTTGGCAAAAGAAATCAACTCCCGCAAACAATTCTAAACTAAGTTTAAATCCTACTGGAGAAAGATAATTTCTATTTTTTGGTTGTTCTTTATACCAAGCAGCAGACATATTAACTCTCAATCTAATACTATTTATTTGCATAAAAAAAGACCCCCCAAAGGGAGGTCTTGATAACCCAGTGATAAATCACATGAGGTTGATAACTTGTACTCTTCTGTAGTACATGTTGGCATTAGCGGTGAGGGACTCACCATCTGGAGTGCCGTTGTAAGCACCGTTAGTGGTAACGAATGGGTTCGATACCATACCATAACGGGTCTTGAATCCAATCTTGGGTTGGAAGGTGCTAGGATCGATCGAACGTAGCATCTGGAGGGGTACGTATGGGCAATAGAAAAGACCAGCATCATAAGGTGATGTGCCCTTATAACCCATGACATAGTAGTGCTTATCAGAAACGTTTGCTGAATAAGGATCAACGAAGACCTTAATGCGACCGTTAACTGTACCAACAGCAAGATTGCCAGTGTCATCAACTTGACCGATGGAAGGACCACCAGCACCAGTTAGACCTGAGGAGTAGTCAAGAACTCCTGCCATTGCAAGTGCCGAAGCAACGTCAGCAGAGCAGATGAGGAAGTTCCCCTTGCCTCTACGAGTGTCTTGAGCAATAGCGTTAGCATCACGCTCAATCTGGAACAGAAGACCCTTAAACTTCTCTACTGACCAACGACCGTTGGAATCAACGTCGAGGTCAAAGATGCCAGCGTTAGCAACGTTGTTCTGAGCACCTTTCTTAGCAACTCTATAAACGGTACGAACAACTTCGCGGTTGATTTCAGCGAGAACTTCGCTTGAAAGAATATTAGCGAGTTCTTGCTCAGCATCAAGACCATGAATTGCCTTGAGGTCTTGTGCTAGTTCTAGAGTGTACTCAGCCTTGAGTGCTCTGGACTTTGCAGTTACAGAGGTCTTCTCGATGCTGAATGACATCTCGCGGAACAGACGACCCGATTCGCCCATTTTTTCTAGATCTTCACGGCTCATACCACGAGCAACTTCATAGGTGCCAGGAGTAGCGTCGTTAAGTAGAGAAGGGTTGTTACCCTCAGAATCTCCACCAACACCAGCACCAGTTCTTGGGGTGTAAGCGCCAGTAGTTGCATCATAAGATGATGAGAAACCAGTGTCAGGCTCGTTGAATAGTGCCTCTTCTCCAGCTTGGTTCTCGTAGCGTGAACGCATTGCGAAGATAAGTCCGTTAGGACCGCTCATTGGTTGAACACCACATACGTCATATGCCATTAGGTTTGGCATAGCACGACGAACTAGGCTGATTAGAACTGGATCGAAACCAGCAAGACCAGCGGTGTTAGATGTTGATAGAGCTGAACCAGCGGGTGTGATGGTTGAGGCGCCTAGTGAGTTAACAGCAACCTCATTAAGGATGCCGCGCTCTTCTCTCATTGCTCTTTCTTGATTTTCCAGGAGAACAGCGGTAACGGCCTGTTTGTAGCGGTCCTGGATGGCAGGAGCTTCTGAGTGATTTAGAACAGGTGACCACTTTTCCTGGAGTTGAGATGCGTTAAACATTTTTGTCTCCTAGTGTTTTGGAAAAGTTTAGGTTAATAATTATTTATTATATTTCACTTCCAGCGAGCGATAGCATTGAGGTAAGCAGCCATTGCTGGTGTTACATCGCCATCTACTGGTGTTTCGTCTATAACTTCATTCTTTATGGTAGAATTAGGGAAATATGATTCCCTTAAAGTTTTAACTGCTTCAGCAAATTTATCTGCTGATTCAAAATTAATCCCTTCTGCTAAAGAAGAAAGTTTTTCTTTTTGAGTATCTGCAAGTCCTTCCGAAATTTGATTCAGAATTACGACTCTAGTTGACTCAGCAAGACGACTATTTAATTCAATATTACGCTCAATTTGTTCATTGAGGCGCTGTTCCATCTCACGAATTTCGTCGGCCATACCCTCAACAACATCAACTTTGTCGTCAGGGATGCTAATATAATGCTCTTGGAAGAGGTTCTTAAGTCCCATAATAAAATCTTCAGTGATTTCATTACGTACTCCACGATCAATAGCTGCTTGATTTTCCTCAAGCCATCTATTAACGGCATAATTTAGAGTGCCGTTTACTTCTTCCGAAAGTTCTAGTTTAATTTCCTCAACTTTTTCGGCAACCATTGCTTCGAAAGTTTCGTTGAGTTTTGCTGCTTCTTCTACGAGTTTTGCTCTCACAGCGGCTTCAAAAATTGTCTTTGCTTTTTCTTTAAATTCTTCCGAAAGATCTTCCCCTTCGGTTAAAGCAGCGACATCTCCAGATAAATCAATCTCTTCGTATGCTGGTTTGATTGGATACGAAACGTTAGGACCAGTGTGAGTTCCATAAGCAACTTCTACACCAATGCTGCCAGTTCTACCCATTTCTCCAGCGTCATGAATATGAGCAGTTTGAGCAGTTCCATCACTTTGAGCTGCTTTTGCTCCAACAGGAGCAGCTGCCTTAGCGCCTGGATTTTCTTCGCCGTCATCATCATGCTCATGAGGAGTAGTTGAAGTACCACCCAAATCAGTAATTGATTGCTGATATTGTGCAACAGCTTTTGTAGTTACTGTTGGTTGAGGATCTTTACCACCACCCTTAGCGTTAACTGCAGTTGATGATTGACCTGGCATATCGGAACCCGTGCCTCCACCAGGAATTACAGAAGCTGAAACGGTTGGCATTGGGTCGCCCGCCTCAACAATAATTCCTGATTCAGTTACAAGCTCCTCAAACTTTTCGTTTAACTTATCTGACATTTGAGTTTTCCTCGTAATTTTCCTAATTATATTATTCTATGATTATTTATCAAATTATAGGTTTGAAAGGAAGCTGTTAAAAGCTTTTAACTTTCTGCCTTCTAGATCTCTTCGAGTAGATTCTGAAATATACTTTTGATATTCCGCTACTTGGTACTCTTTTAAAATACCATTATCCCAAATCCATTCCTTTCCTTCCATAATTCCTTGAACAAATGCGTCAGGAGCAGAAGGATCTGCTACAATGTCTGCAGCAGTTGATAACATAAAATCGTCACGAACATATTTGACACCATTTTTTTCCTCTAAAGAACCCATGCCTCTAGAAGAAACACCAAGCTTTACTCCTTCATCAAGAAGTGACTTAGCAATTTTACCCATTGGAGTATCTAAGATACGTGCCTTACCAATAAAATTTGTCCCCTCAGAACGAAGAGATATAATTTTATGTGAGACACGATCTAGATTTACACTAGGACCATCGGGGTGACCTAGTTCTCCAAGGGCACGACCAGTAGAAATATATTGTTCGGTATACCTTTCAACTTCCTTACTTAAAATATCTAACGGATAAATTCTTTTGTTTCTATTTTGTAAATCTGCTTGAAGAAATACTCCTTCAATGTAAAGATTCTTTTTGCCGTTCTTTTCTTCTACAAGAATTTGAACGTCTTCGATATTTTCTGTGATAAGTTTCATTGCTCGTCTGGCGTATCTACTGGTTCATCAAAGTAAGTAGCAGCAACTACTTTTTTGTAAGTATCAAAAACTTCGCTTGCTTTTGAAAAAAGCAAAGTATTAATTTTATCTAAAGCATCCGATTTTTTATTGTTGCTAATTAAATTAACAACATCAAGATAATCTGAGGTTTCCATGATTAATTTTTATGTTATATATTATTTAGAAGTTTTTAATTCTGATTTTGCTGATTTTTTATCTCTTTCTGCTTGAGCGTCTGCAGATTTTTGACTTCTTTCAAAATCATCGTTTGCTTTTGCATCTGCAATTTCTGGAGCAAGAGCATCATTTTGTCTCGACATAGTATCAAGAGACATAGATTCTGCGGGACTAATTGCAACTCCACTCTTGATATCTTTTTTCATTTGTTTATTGATATCGCTGTACTCAGATTCTGTTTGCATTAGAATTTGCTTACGCAAATACTCTGTTGAAAAATATTTTCCAACAAAAGGATCCATTTGAGCAACCAAATTAATCCTCTCCTTCATAAGTTCAACGGTTTTTAATTCGTTAAAATGGTTGTCGAATAAGAAGTCATATTGAATATGCTCCTCCATTTCATCCCAATCTTCAGGAGTAATAATACCCTTTAGAATTAATTGCGTTTTAAGAATGTCATGGAATAGTTCGCTAAAGCGTTTGCGAAGACGACCGATGAACTTAGCAAACTTGAGTTCATCCCTGAGAACCTCTGTGGTCTTACCAAGATTAAACCCTTTGTTGTCATCCGTAAGGCGGGAAGGTGGTAGGTTGAGTGAGTTGTAAAGTTTCTTTCTGAAATACTCAACGTCCTTGAGTTCACCAAGGTTTTGACCGCCTGGGAGTGTAGTGATTTCAGTTCCCCTACCACCTTCACGGCGAGGTAACCAGAAATCTTCAAGCATTGACATATGCTTTTTATCATCACGAATCTCTCCAGTGCTAGCATCATAGACAAGTTTATTTCTGTAGCGAGCCATAACCTCACGAAGGTATTGCTCTGCTTTTACTTTAGGAAGATTACCCACATCGATATAAAAAATTCTTCTTTCTGGCGCTCTAGATAATCTGTAGATAACTAGTGAATCTTCAATCATTCTCAATTGATTGAGGGACTTGATTGCTTTATGTAAAAAACTCAACACCATTTTTTTGTTAAGATCTGTAACCCCAGAAGTTGCAGAAGCAACAGAATCCGAAGCAATTTTGATGCCCTGAGACATTGCAAAATCTGACGAAGAGTTTATAGCTAAGTTTGCCGCAAATCCCTTGGGATTATACATGTAATATTCTATATACTCTCCCCAATCATATTCTAAAGCACTACCTTTAACTTTTGGATCTGCTTTAGTATCTTTATTAATTTGCTGCCGTATCTTCCTAACCTTCAAAGGATCCATATATCGTAATTCTAGAATACCCTTCTTAGGATTATCTAAATCTATAACCTTATGATAATAAGTTCTGCCATCAACATACCAACCTCTAATTATTTGATGACAATTTTTATCAAAGTTTAATAATTTTTTTATTGTATTAAATTCTAATCTAATTTTTTTCTTTAAAGTATCACTAATTTCTAAATTGTTTAAATCTATTTCTACAGGAGAATCGTCAGCATCACTAACTACAAATTCATTAACAATCTCATCGACAGCAGAATCACATTCTGGATGTAACGCCATGTCTCTATAGCGTTTAATTAATTCATATTCATTTTTTGATACGCCCTCCGTATCTACATATGTACCAAAATAACCACCTGCTACAGTGGTTACGCTGTCTTCTGTGTTAGGGGGAACTGGAGATTGACCCTTCAGTCCCCCCTTCTTATTAATAAGAAATCCAAATAATTGACTCATGACAGTGGGTGTTATAATGTACTATTTATTTCATCAAGTAATATCAGCATTAACCTGACGAGTCGTTAATCCAGATCTTGGAGAACTTATATTTTCAGTAGTCCAATATGAATATTGGAACTCTACGCTAAACTCTTCAATTTGATCATTACTGTCATAGGCAAGATCAATTTGGGAAACATTGGTAGGGAATGCGTACCAAAGTTTATAAGTTCTCAAAATATTTGAGTTGTCTGGAGTGGATCCCTTTTCAAGTTGATGGACAAAAAGATGTCTTGTATAGGTGTTGGCTCCAGATGCTTCTGGAGAAATCAGATCTGCAGTATTTCCTGCATGACCATTAATTGATTCCATCCACTGCTCAAAAATTGCACGAACTTTAAAGTCCTTGTCATTGATAAATGTTGGGGTCCAAGTATCAAATGTGCGATCTCCTGCAATCTTTACTGTTCTTCCACGGAAAGGAACTTCAATAACTCCCAACTGAGATGCTGGAAGAGCTGCTGATTTGCATAGTAGATCTGTTAATTCTTTTTCGGAACCAGCACCAGTGCTAACTGCAGACCCCGAAGCAGCACCTATTGCATCTGGGAATCCGATATCAACGGTGAACATATTAGGTTTAACACCTTGCCCAACCTTAGTGATAAAACTACTTAATTTGCTTGTGTAAACTGCCATTGTTTTTTACCTCTTGAGTTTGTGATAAAGAAATTATCTACCAACAACTTCATTAAACGACACCCCAGATTTGGTTGCCGTAAATGTAAGAGTGATGTAATTAATTGAGCGAGTTGGTTTGACAAAGATTTCAGCAACAAACTCGTTACGGTCAATAACGTCTGGTGTGTTATTGGTTTCGTCACAAACCACTAGAAAATCGGTGATTCCTCTTCTTGCGGATACTTCATTTAGATATGAATTAACAGCACCTGTGAATGAACCTCTAGTAATTTCGTCGTTTTGTTCAAACAGAACTTGTTTTGCTAAAGATTCAATTCTGTTTTCAAGATTTAAGAATAGACGACGAACATTGATTCTATCAAATGCAGATGGTGAAGCAAGGGCTGTCTTGTCTCCAAACAGAGTAACTCCAGAACCAGGGAAAGAAACAATAGGATTAATTCTTGCCTGATAAAGTTCGTCTCTATCTGCCTTAGATGGATTATAAGCAAGTTTAACAGCGTTTCTTAAAGAACCTCTGTTTAAACCAGCAGGAGAATACCAGTCATCTAAAGCAGCAGAAGTAGATACACATAGACCAGCGATATCACCGTTACATGGTAAGTAACGATACTTGTCATTAAAGCGATCATAGAAATATTTGTAACCGCTATCAAACACAGCGTATGAAGTTGAAGTTAAACCATTGAAAAAGTTAATTGTATTCTCTCTTTGTTGAGTAGCAGTTAAAGCACCATTAGTTCCGATTTGATTTCCTTTGTGAGCAGAAACGAAAGCGACACAATCTTTTCTACTAGCGGCAATAGAAATAACTTTTGATGCCTTTGATTTTGAGTTAGTTTCTAAAGTCATAGAACCACCCATCAAAATAAAATCAATCTTAATAGTTTCTGTGTCTAAAAATAGATCATAAGCATCTCCAATTTCAGCATTAGTATATGCATAATCATCTATTCCAAACTTAAGATCTGAAACTTTTAGTCCAGAAAGATTAAGTTTTCCGCCACTTACAGCAGATGCAGATGCTGTTTGATCCCAAGTTTGTCCCGCCCCGAGAGAAGAAGGATTTGTAAAACCACTAACAGTAGCACCAGCAAAGATGTATGCTGAATTTGAATTAATTACATCTTTATAATAAGTTGCGGCACCTTCTGAACTCTTACCATCTGTTAACTTGGAAAGGTGTGTCAATCTTTCTAGAATAGTATTTTTTGCCCCAGAAACTTGACCATCAATATCAATAACTACCACATGAAGTTCATCATAAGAAACACCAGTATCAGATGCATATTGTGATGTTCCTGGTCTTATGCCAATAGCAGTTAGTTTGAGATCTGTGCCTGGAATATTTGTATTTGAATACCAATCTGATACTGCAGTAATAGAAATATTTGTGTCAGTAACAGTAGCAACTTTGAAAGTAGCGGATGTTCCTGTTGTACCAGAAATAGTTATTGTATCATTAACAAGATAACCAACTCCGCCAGCAGCAACTGCAACTGCAGAAACTGCACCTTTTACTGTTGAAACAACAAATGTTGCATTACTACCACCGCCAGCAATTGTGATTGTATCACCAACTGTATAACCAGTACCAGCGTTTGCAATTACGATTCCAGTAATTGATCCTGCAGCTGCAACAATGTTTACTGTTAAACCAGTTCCAGTTCCGCCAGTTGTGGTAACGTTGTTTGCGGTTACATATAAAGTTCCGCCACTTCCTGCCGCAAAAGTTAGAACCGAACCAACAGTAACTGTGGTGTTTACTGTTAGACCAGTTCCAGATCCACCAGTAGTTGCTACGCCAGTTGCAGCAGTATAAAGTGTACCACCAGACAGGTTAGATGTTGTAGCAACTACACCAAGTTCTGGTGATGCTAACGTATCACTAGTGGTTAGGCGAACAGTGGGATCGTTTAAAATAACTGCTGCGGTTTTAGTTGTTGTGTCCCAAGAAAGAACCTCTCCTAGTTTACCACCGCTAAATGCAACGTCAGTACCTGCCGCCATTCCAGATGGAACTGATGAGAATGTAACGTATTGATCTGCACCACGATCTACTAAAACTACTTTTAAACTATTACCCCAAGATCCAGATGTTTTGGCAACATAAACTTCTGATGTGCCAGCTCCTGCTGCCCAATCCGTTTCGTTTCTAACTAGGACACCAGCTGTGCCGCTAGTTGCGTTCAACACATTAGTAGCAGCGCGTACAACTGACAATCTACCACCATAACCCAAAAATTCAGATGCAACAAACCAATCTTCTGCGTTAGCGTCCGAGGGTTTCCCAAAAATATTAACAAGTTCTTTTTGTGAACTTACGCTAGTTACTTTTCCAATTGGTCCTTTTTTGAATGAAGATGCAAAAGCGGCGTTGATTTGTTGAGCACCAATAACAACAGCATTAGATAGGTCACGCTCCTTAATAGTAATTCCAGGCGATACCTGACTTGCCATGTTTTTCTCCTTGTAAAGATTTCATTTTGATCTAAAATTATTTAGTAAATTGATTCTTTTAACTGGGGAAAGAGTGCATGAACACTTTACCAATCAGGATACTCCCATTTAAAATCGATATTTTTATTTTTTCTTGATTGCTTTATTCTCTTTGACGTACATTCTTTACATTCATATGAATAAGCAGATAAACACGATGACCTGTCTTTTCTGGTTAAGTAAAAATCTGATAGAAGATCTTTTACTTTTAAGCAAGACCTACACCTTCTCTCTTTAAATAAAAGATGATTTAGTGTAAACTGATCTTCTATATCCATTAATAATGACTCCACATATACGAGACATCTTCTTGAGTATCACCATATTCCCATAAAGAACCACTTTCAACAAATCCCTCATCACCTTCCAATCCAGTTACAATAAAACCAAATGGAGACATATCTTGTTCAATTTGATTTTTTTGCTCTTCGTAAATTCTTTGACGAACATCATTATCCGTCATTTCTTTAAAGTAATCTTGTACTGCCAACCAAGCAAAAATAACCAAACACATTACTAAGTCATCATGATAACCTTCATCTGCTTCAAATGATTGTTTTTTCTGGATAAATGTAGTGAGTTCAGATATAATTTCATAATCTCTAAACAATAATTTATCATCTTCAATAATTGTTTTGAGGTTGGCGCAACCAATTTTTTTGACAGTAATACTCATTTTAACTCCAAGTTGAGTTTTACTTCCAGAAAATCCTTGTCCAACTATTTGTCCAGCACGACCTCGCATTGAACACATTAATACATTAGGATATTCTAAATCATAGTTTAAAATAGATGCTACTTGATCTCCAACATCGTTAACCTCACACAACACGTAAGCATTATTATATGCTCTTGCTAAATCATTAATTATATTAGGAAACAACATTGGTTTTATTTCATTGTTTCTATACTTCGCTACAATTTTATATGGAACTGTAGTAATATCAAATACAATGAAAGCAGAGTAATCACCACCAATGCCTCTTGACACGTCAGCTGTTATGATATATTCTGATTTCTCGTTGGGAGATTCATAAACATCTAATCCCTTATTACTACTAGTTGGAGTATCAAAAACTAATGAACGTAATTTAGAAGCAGCAATTAATGTATCAACAGACCCTAAAAATTCACACTCAAATTCTTGAGTAAACTGGCGTTCTGAAGTGTTCTTGATTGTTTCTTCTTTCCACTTTGAATCACGACCAGGAACTTCAGACCAATGAACTTCTGTCCAAATATAATTGTTGCGTTCATTTTGTGCATCTACCCACAACTTATAAAAGTGGTTCATACCATATGGAGTAGAAATAATAATAACTTTAGTTTTTTGTCCAGATGAAATAGTAGGATATACAGATGAGAAAAAGTCATCTGCAATATGATTTGGAACGAAAGCAAATTCGTCCAGGAAGATGATATTAAATGACATCCCTCGAACAGCAGATGCTGATGTAGATGCCGCCATAATCTTGGAACCATTCTCAAGTTCCATAGAACCCTTGTTCCAAACGATCACACCTTGCTGTAACCATTTAGGAAGATTCTCGTATGCTGTCTGTAATCTTCCTAATAGGTCACGAGCAGTGGATGCTTTGTTGGCAAGAATACCAATGTTTGCACTATCATTAAATAAAGCATAATGGAGTAGGTAAGAAACAACAGTTGTTGACTTACCAGTTTGTCTGGGTAATTTAGCTATATTAAATCTGTTATGATGAAATCTTCGAACCAATTCTTTTTGAAAATCATACATCTTAAAAGGAATTAATCCTTCATCAACAGAAACAATTTTTACATAACTGTTTGCAAAATATACTGGATCATCTTTACATTTAATATACTCTTCTATTTGTGCTTTTGTAAATTCAATAGGAACATTAGCTTTTTTAAGAAGAGGGTTACCTAAGTAAACACTACTATCATTCATCTGATTTTTTTGATTGTTTTTCAAATACTATTAATGTATTTAACCTTTTTTTCCACCCGTCACCTTTTGTTGTTCCTTTTGCTGGGTTAATACATGTATCATCGCCTATTCTTTCGTTATCACAAACTAAACTAGCAAGCTCTGTCTCGTTGCCTTTCTTGGTAGTGCCAGACCAAAAATGCTGACCACCAATCCAGCAAGCCCCGCATTTAGGGCAAGTTTTTGTTTGCATAAAACTTACAGTAAGATTGAAGTATTACTATATATTACAAAAAAATGTTTGTCAAGTAACAAATGTCAGCAATTCCAAGCTCTCAATGATTTAGATAAGCGATCTTCACCAGTGTTATTGCTATCTTTTTGTCTCTTACGCATTCCTTTCATTCTGGCACAGAATGACGCCCTGCGGGGGTTTCCAACCTTTTTTGAAGGTGCTTTAAGGTCGCTTCCAGGATTTTCGCGCTCGTAAGATTTTCTACCTTTTTCGTTGAGTCCTCCATTTTTATTTTGCCCTTCCTTCTTAGTCCAAGCAGATTCGTCTACGTAGTCAACTTCTTCGGTTTTGCTAGTCATATAATCTGCTGCCGTATCAATGTAGTCACAAGCAAGAGTTACTTTAGATTGCACCCAACCAGGAAGTTGCATTTTAGGGTCTTGCACTACGCCACGAAGACGCTGAACAGCATTTTCAATAGTATCAAGTTGACTCATAATCATTCCACCTTCATCATCAATCTCTCTACCCATAGCAACAGCGATATGATTCTCTTTCATATCCTTGGGTTTTTTACCTGCCTTCTTCATATTTACAGCAATCGCTGCTTGCTGTGCTGCGTTTGCCGCTTCTCTAATTTCTTTGATGGTTTTCATTATAGAATCTAACTTAAGATAGGATTATTATCTTTATCGTGACGTTGATACGCGGCAGGAGTTCTGACTGTATTATCAGATTTTCTTGCTTGATATGTTCCAGGAGTTCTTACTGTATTATCTAAATTTCTAGCAACGTAATTCCCATTCCATGCTTTGTATGTAATTGCAGACCAACCTTCAGTTCCACCGTAAAGTGTTATAGTATTGGATGTTGGTTGTGGGACAACTGGATTGTTATCTTTATCGTGTCTAATATAAGACATTTTTTACCATTTATTTTATATTTATTCTTCCTCTACTTTCCCACGCTTTAGCATCTTCTGTAGGTCTGCAGTGCTTCCCAAAAAGATAGCGTTGTTAGTAACAGAGGTTGGTCCTTTTTTAGATTCTTCTTTACTAAGATTCTTCATCTTCTGTTGTAGGTCAATTAATTTATCAGTCATGTCTGAGACCTGCTTCATAGCGTTCACAGCGACTTCATATGCTCTGGGGTGACCTGACTCTTGAGCAACCTCTAGAGCGCCTTGTACCGCCTCCTGACCCTTCTCTATGAGGTCGTATAACTGACCCCTGGTATATTCATAATCTTCGGTTGGATCTTCTTTTATTTCTTTTTTATTTGAATTTATTACAATAGATTCTTTTTCGGAAACATTAATATCAAATATTTGTTCCATATTTTTTTCAAACTCATTTTTCATAGCATGTCTATACCTTCATTAAATCCAAAATCATCATCAGCTGTTACTAGTAAATCATCCGCAGCATTAATAACACCATCGTTATTATTATCTTTCAATGCTTTAGGAGTATAGGTATATCTGGCATTTCTCTTATTTGTATCAGCGTCACCCACTGTTTCATATATAATTGCTTTTCTGATAATATCTGCTTTATTGAATGGACCATAAACATAAGATTTGGCGGTAAATTTTAATGACCAAACAATGCTCCTTTTTTGCATAAAATCCTCGGTCCAACTATCAGCATAATCTATACTGTTTAAAACAATAGCCACATCTTTTTTTTCACTCATGTCTGGAATGAAATTGATAGTTAAATTAAAATTTGGTTGAAAGTATGGTAAAATCTGTTCAAGAATTTGTAGTCCGTCGTCTTGAGATTTTGCAATAATACCCAATTCAAATTCCATATTGTATGGAACAGGGACGTATTGGACTCTTACTTCAGTACCATTATCATTAATAATTGTTTTATATTTTTGTATGGGACTAGTTTTTCTGCTACTATCATAAGATACCCCAGTCATTTCAAAATACATTCGTGGCAAAGTAATTGCTACTCTTTTTGTACCAGTAGGATTTTCGTCTAATCTATATAAAAACTTTTCTTGTGGACCGTAAGCCAACGGAACTTTTTCTGTTTCCAGTAGTGTTCCTAGTGTTGGGTCTTTCTTCTTAATTTCTATATTATTAAAAAGAGTTCCAAAAGAAACTACGGTTTTTCTAATAGCTTCGTTGTAAAAATGTGGTCCTAACATCAAAAGTCACCTTTTAATTTTCCATATTCACCGAATGGATTTCTTTCTGTAAAATCAAGAAGATCATCGGCTTTCTCTTCAATATATTTATTATCAGCATATCCAACATTTTCTTGCGTTAAATTATCAATCTTTACAATAGTTCTAGATGCCGCACTAATAGATCCAACTAAGTTTTCATTTGGTCTGAAACTTCCTTTTCTGTTTAATAATGTCAATACATCGGTATCACGATTCCAAAAACTAACTTCTGCGGTAGAACCAGATAGAGAACCAGTAATAGTTTCTCCCTGAATGTACTCTCCCGATTGAGTAGTATTCATAAAGACGTTTATTGTTGGACTATAAATTTCTTCAATTTCATCAATCTCTGGAATACCAGTTTCAAATTCATCATTACCTAACTGATAAATTTCAGCAGTCATGGTATAATAATACAATTTTCCAAGAGGATAGAATGGTTGTCTTATCTCAACAAATTTTATTTCATATAACGTTTGATTTAATGGAAAATAAATTAAATCTCCTTCGTTAGGTCTTCCATCAACTTTCGTAATCTCAGCAAAGTTTGAAAAAATCTGACTCCAACGGTTTGATGAAACGACAAATGTTATTTCATCAGTAACTCGCAACCCAAATTTACTTACAAATTCTGAGGGAGATCCAAATCCTTCTACATTGATAAGAAGCATTTCAATCATATATTGGGTATTAAATTCTGACGAAATAACGTCGTCCAATGTTTTATCAGTTACCGATTCTCTTGGAACGTAATAAACATCAGAACCAAATAGTTTGATTTGTTCATCAACCAAACTTTGAATTAATTGTTGTTCGCTGTTAACACCACCAAACTGTGGAAAGTAAATGCTTTTCATCCGATCATGTCTATTGCAGGTAATTGATAATAAGAAGAACTTTTTTCTAATAGAATATCTATTTCTCTCTGTCCGTCTTCAAACAACTGCCTACCGTTTATAGAAACGCCACCTGGAAGTTGTACCCCATTAAATTTAATTAAATTCTGTCCCCATTGACGTTTAATTAATGCAGTTACATAAGGTTTAATAAAACTATCATTATAAACTTCAGACCAAGTTTGTGGATCTAATGCTCTGTGACATTCAATTAAAAGGTAATTGCCAGCAACAATTCTAGATTTATCGACATCAATATATAAACGATCTTGACGTTTGTTGAATCTAAATTGAACAAGAGCACCAGTATTAACAACCATATCAAGAGTTTCAAAATACTGGCGAATCATATAGTAATTTGTCATATCAAAATTGCCAAAAGCAAATCCAGACGAGAATGAAAAAATATCCATCAGGAAATATTGATTGCTCAAACCAAACAAATCATTACGAACCCAATTAGAAGAAACACCAAATACTTTTGTAATACCAATGACATGATCAGGAACTTCAATAAAGTTATTTCTATTTGTCCAAACAGCAGCATCGGGTGCTGGTGTATTTGTAGTTTCATCAGATGAATTAAATCTTGTTACATCATCTGCTGTAATCTCATGCTTTAAATACATGGTTTCTACACCATCATAATGATATTCTTGATAATATTGAAGAGCATCATCGATTGCGTCTTCAATTTGATCATCATCAACATTAATTTCTAATACTGGGTGACCGAGTTTTCTTAAACAATACTCTTTCAACTCCTGTCGGGTTGATGGTTTTGCCATAAAAAAATACCCCTAGTTTCCTAGAGGTATTTATAAATTTATCAGTATTTATATCAAGCTTGTGCTTCACCCCATCTCAATACAATTGTTGAGGTAACGTTAGATCCACCAGTTAGATAGGCATTGATTGCCAATACGTCAGGACCATTTGGGAACGTTCCTCTTCCTCCAATAGGAGTATTTGTTAGTTCTTTTAGTGTAGTGAGGCTCAATTCATCTCGCTGTCCTGGTGATGCGACAAATGAGAATACCTGTTCTCCAGGGAGAGCTGCGACCTGAGGTGAGAATGTATAAGTGGTAGACCCAGCAGAACCAGGATTGACTGACTGAGAAAACTGGATATAAAGTCGTGAAGAATCAAAATTGAAGAAGTTAACAACAGTCGTTCCCCCAGGGACGCCACTACCAGAAACAGAGAATCCAATTTGTACGCCACCAACTTGAGATCTGTTAAATACTATAAATTGAGTATTGCCTTGGCTTATGGCATTAGCAGCAGTGATAGGAGAAGCAGAACCTTTCCACGAAACAGTATTTCCACGAGCAATTTGAGCAAATGAAGGTTGACCACCAGCACCAGCAGTATTCAAACCAAACCACTGAATGTCTGCTGGGTTAACTGGATAATTCTGTGGGTTTAAAACACCTTCAATAACTACTCCCTGGTTTGAAGATCCACCTTGGGTGGTAACCTCAATACCTTGAAGTAAAAGTTGCGCTCTATTAATCAATTCTCTTTGCCCAAGATCTCCTGTGAGAGCATTGGATACACTTGGAGCAAGACGAATTAAAAATACCGTAGATTTTGTTGTTGAAATAGAAACCGTATTTGCTTGATAGTTGAAAATATAACCACGATCTTCATCAAAACCACCGTCAGTTATAAACGCAGAACCCCAATGACTTACCTGCGGGGTTGCGGTGTTACTGATCATAATTACACCAGTATTTTTGCTATGTGCTGCAGCAGAACCAGCAGCATATGTTCTATTGGCACCCGCAACAAAGTTTTGTAAACTAGCAGATCTAGTCAAACCAAATAATGAGGTAGCATTTTTATCAGAATATCTAATCAATTCGTTATCAACGTAAACAACCCCATTTGAAGGGAATAAAGTTGTGTTTTCAACTGGAAGAGAAGTTGATGTTGCAGTTATAGGGGAGGTTAATTTTGTTTTTGGTCCTTCATTAAGAACTTCATATCTAACTGGCAAGTTACCAGATCTCATAAAAGCTTCTGTGTTTGTGTTGTTATTCTTCAATCTGTGTAGGAAAATAAAGTTACCAGATGGACCACGGAACATCCAATCAATAAACCCAGCACCATACCAAGAGTATTGGAATCCAATCATTTGCATTTTATTAACCTTAACATCATATCCACTCTTACCAGTGCCATCTCCCTTATCAATATTCCATTGGTATTGTGGAATAATAGTTTCTCTTGTCAAGGCAGCTTTAATATTTGCAACGGGATCAATACCTCTGTAATCTGGATTGACAAACATAAGAGATTGAGAATCAATTTTAGTTACAACGTGAGACATACCTCGAATAACAATTCTATCTCCTACCACTAACTGATCGGCAAATCTAGTGTTAGTTCCACTAATTGTATTAGAGTTTGGTGTTGCACTAACTGTTCCAGCAAGTTGATATGTCGAAGATCTAAGACCAACAGCAAGATTAGTTCCATCATATTGGAAGAATATACCATTTTGATCATCAAAAGCTCCAGCACGAACTGTAGCTCCTTTCCATTTATATAATGAAACTTGTGGTTGAACACCAAATTCTGCAACGGTATTACCCAAATTATAAACTGCCAACACAGTAAATGTTATTTCATCAACGATACTTGCAACAATATAATGCCCATTATATCCAGATGTATTTAAACCAACTAATGCTATTTCAGCACCAACTTGTAATCCGTGATCAACCTCATCAGTAACAACAGTAATTACACTCCCTATTGTCGTTCCAGAAGCAGTAACAGATCTCAAATCATAACTAGGTGCAAATAGAGCACCAGTTGTATACATAATACCTTTACCAGATTGGTATCTAATGTATTTTTTAGATTGACGGATTGCTTGCAATCCATGTGCGGGACCACCAGTTCCTAATTGTACCCCACCATCAAACGGTCTATGCGTATAGAAACTATCCGTTCTGGCATAAATTACTCCTGTTATAGATGGGGTCGCTGCTATTGTACCTGTAGATCTTACAGTAAAAATAAATGAATTTAATGATGGAACTTCATCAATAAAGAATGGACCAGAAGCAAGATTATGATTTGTTCCAGTAGATGTAATCGCACTTAAAATTGCATTGCCAGGAACCAACCCATGGTTTGATGAAAATGTTACTAGTAATTTAGCAATTGCAAGGAAAGATAAAGATGTATTATTTGAAACAGCACTTGTTGATGGTGTTGTGATTGCAATAGATGGGAAAAACACTAAACTATCTGCAGAAAGAGGATTTCCAGTAGCAGTTACTTCTGTGATTGACCCAGCTGCATTGATATTAGTTACTGTAATTGTCATATCATTAGTTGGCGATGCGCCACCTAATGCAGAACCAGCAATTTTAAATTGATATCCGATTAAATATCCAAATCCAGAATTTACGATTGTGGGAGCATATTGATTACTAACAATTTTTGGTAAGAAAGTTGCATTAAAAGCAGTTGGATTAACTGGCATACCTAAGAACAATGCGTTACCGCTTGAAGCAGTACCACTAAATGTTATCGTTTGTATTGATCCCGTCGCATTGACCGAACCTACAGTAATAGTTAAATTATTTGTAACATCTCCCCCCAACTCTGTACCCAAAATTGTTACAGTATCACCTGGTTGATAACCAGATCCACCATTAAGAACGGTTACACTATACGATGGAGTTGTATTCCCTGTTTGATTGGGTACTACATTAACTCTAACAATTGTTTGTCCATCCGCAGCAGCACCACCGTCGTCTGTTGTAGAAACAGTACAAGTGAACGCAGTTCCAGCATTTACTGCGGTTAAAACTAGTACTTCTGGAGAAGGACCAACTTCGGCAAATACTGCAGATTGATTACCATTAATAACTGAAATAAGACCATTTCTTACTGCAGTCAAAGTATTACCAGCTAAAGCAATGTAAGTATGTGCAACACCATTAAGAGTAACTGTAAAAACATCACCAGTTTCTACTACTCCTCCAATAGTAATTTCATCAACTTGTGCTACCCTAACACCACTTCCTGTACGTAGTACATTAAAAGAAGCGTTAACACCACTACTAGTTGTAGTTCCCTCTAAGAAATTATATTGTTGAGTTGAAGGAACTGCATCTCCTACTGCCAGGAAAGTTGTAATGCCTCCAGATGCATTTACTCCAGTTATAATAATACTAAGATCATTTAGTGGAGAAGTGCCGCCAAGAGCATTGCCGAAAATTACAATTTTTTCACCAACACTAAAATTAGATCCCCTATTGGCAGCAAATGTAGAAGGAGTGCCAGTAAAACTGAAAGTAAGAATACTACCGTTAGTGCTTACAGTTAAAATAGTAATTACAATATCATTTGCTGGACTTGTTCCACCAACGGAAGTTCCAGGGATTGTAATTGTTTCTGTTGGGGAATATCCACTGCCAGAATTACCTATGTTTACATTTACATATGATGCCGCTACTGATCCTACTTGCCCATTTCTTTCTACGTCAAATGTTGCTCCAGTACCAACGATTCCACTATAAGCACCAGTTAATGATCCATAAAAATGACTTGGATTAATTCTTACATTTGTATATGCACCACTATCTCTGTCAACATCAAACTTAGCTCCACCACCTAACCCAAAATTAACTGGTGCCGCAGGTTGTGGGGCAGAAACAAAACTATTACCACTTCTATTTAATGTATATGGTGATGATAAGGTAATGTCGTTTCCATCAATATTAGTAACAAAAATTGTTGTTCCAGAACCGTTATCTAATGCAGATCCTATTGCAATACCATTAGTTTCATTAAGAGTGATTGTAGATACTGGTGCTGTAAAAGTAGATGTGATAGCAAGGGTAGCACTTAAATTTACAACAGCAGAGACCTGTGCGCCAGCAGCCATACCAGTACCAGTTACTGGCGATCCTATTGGAGGCATAGTTCCTGTATTAACGCCAATTAAAGTACTTCCAGATGGATGATTGCCTCTAGCTGTTACCTGACCGTTAGCTCCGTTTGAGGCAACGCTAAAAGTTGGACTACCAATTTCTGATCCAGTATAAAAACCAGCTCTCCTTAATTGAACACTCGAAGAAAATAAATTAGTTGCTGGAGTTGTACCAACTCTTCCCTTAGCAAAAAATTGAAAGTTCCTTGTATCTACAATAGCACTAACAATAAAAGATCCTTCCGCCTTAGAAAATCCAGGTACGCTATCTAATACTCCTCTAAGAGTTATGGGATCACCAACAGAAAAACCATGAGCAGTTTCTGTACCAATAGTAATTATTGATGGTCCAATATTGTTAGTGGTATTACTTGCATCTGTAGTAAGAGAAGAAACCGCTAAATCAGCCCCAGGTTGTTCGTAAATTGATGGATAACCTCGCATTAAATCAATTGTCTGCCATTTTGTTGGTTGAATTCCATACTCAAAATCAGCGTCAATCATAGATTGAGGAGATGCCATTCTTTGACGCTCAATAGCATCAGTTCCAAAATCATATGGTCTTGTTCTTATCTCTTCTCCTTCTATAAAAATTTGTATATCATCTGTAGAATGATATTGAGTGGTACTAAAACCAAGTGTAATAGTTGTTACACCATTTGACAGCGTATCTGCATAAGGAAAATCGGGATCAGGAGAAAAGGTAGTATCTGTAAATGATACTAGGATTGGTTTTGATGGGTCATTAAATGAATATAAAATTTCATTCGCAGTAGTATTTGTTATGAGCAAAAGTTGCTCTTTGGAAATTTTATCAAGAATTTTAATTGTCCCAGCACCAGAAATCCCTGGTGTAAACACATAATCTCTAATTTGTCTTTTAGCCATTTATAAACTCCGATGTTTCCTTTTATGAGAGAGCAATTGCCAAAGCGATGGATTTATTGTCAACATATTTACGAGTAGCAGCATCAGATGAACTGGTAGGTTCTGCTATGTTTATTACCCTATTATTTAGAACATTTAAATTAGATGTAATCCCACCAGATAAGGAAATATTGCCAGCAATAGTGGTGTCACCACTAGTTGAAGCGACAGTAAATTTATTATTAATTGATAGATTTCCCGTAGCAGTAATTCCACCAGTTAAGGTTAAAGAACCAGAAGAAACTAAATTCCCTGTGGTAGGAGAAACCGTAAATTTAGGCGCATTATTCGGACCAACAAATAACCCACCGTAAACGGATAAATCTTTATTTAATGTAACGTTATCAACAAACTCCGAAGTTCCTGTTACATAAAGATCGTCGCCTACAGAAAGATCTTGCTGTATAGTCGCGTTCTGTAAAACATTCAAGTTTCCATTAACCGACAAATCAGTAGCAACTATATTAAAATTAAATTTACCATAAGCAGCAAAACTGAGATCAGTTGTATCTCCATAAACAATTAAAGATTGCCCGCCACTCATTTTAATATCAGTTCGCTGATATGTAGAACGAGGATTTAATTGTGTTTCATATTCTAAGTAATTTGATGATGGTAAAGTGGTTCCAGTATCGGAAACACCAATTCTCATTCTTGCTTGGTTAGGACCTTGATTAGTTGCAAATACAGAAAGATTTACTTCTCTACCTGCTGGAACTGTAAAAAGAGAAAGATTCTTCCTTACCGTTATAATTTTAGAAGATGCCAAAAATCCAGAATTTACTGGATTATCTATCTGTTCTCCATTAATAATAAAACTGGTGTTATCAAAATCACTAAAAACAACCAATGATTGATTATTTCCATAATATACTACATCAGATTCGTAACTTTCTCCTGGATCAAGAACTAAATCGTATATAATATAATTTGATGCTGAGAATGTTGTTAATGAACCAGAAGAAACTCCAATTCTGATTCTTACTGGACAGGGATTTTTATGCGTTACTGTTATTTTTCCCTGAACAAGTTTAGATGCTGGGGCGACATGCAATACAGTTTTAAGTTTTTTACTTGGAGTGATGGACGCTAAATATCCAAATGTGGGTGCTGTCATTCTACAAGACGCTATTATTCTATGTTATACTTATTTATAAATGGACTAAAAATATGATTTTTCTTACTGGATGCAAGGGGTTTATTGGACAGCATTTTGCCAGCACTATTGGAGATAGTGTAGCAGTAGATTATGTAAATGCGTTTCCAGTTTTGGAGCACTTTAAAAGTTGGAATACTATAGACGAAATCATTCATCTAGGAGCAATATCCTCCACTACAGAAAAAGATATTAGTAAACTCCACAAATACAATGTAGAATATACAATTGGATTATTTGAAAAAGCAATTGAATATCAGATACCAGTTAAATATGCTTCTTCTGCTTCTGTATATGGTCACTCATTATCTAAAGAAATTAATCCTTTAAATTATTACGCTATCACTAAAACACAAATAGATTATTATGTTCAAGATAATATAGATAAATTTAAAAATATTTGTGGTTATAGATTTTTTAATGTTTATGGAGAAAATGAAGAGCATAAAAAGGATCAAGCAAGTCCAATTAGTAAATTTACTTGGCAAGCAAAACAAGATAAAACAATAAAAGTTTTTGAAGGGTCACAAAATTTTTATAGAGATTTTATATACGTTGGTGATATAGTTGATATTCTTTTAACCAATAATCAACCATCTGGAATTTATGATTTGGGGACTGGAATATCAACGTCTTTTCAAAATGTTGCAGAATTGATTGCAAAAAAAGAGGGAGCAAAAATTGAAACAATTCCGTTCCCCGAAAATTTAAAAGGTAAATATCAAAGCAATACTTGTGCAAATATGAATTGGATAGATTATAATTTTACTAACATAGAAGATTATATTAATCGCCCTTTATAACTCTAATACTATCAATATCAAGATGTTTAGTTGAAAATTCAAACATTTCGGTATCTTCTAAAGCATACATTTTATGTCTAAGTCCTACATGAACATGAAAATGATCGCCCTTCCTCAAAACTTTTTTTTGTGCTAAATTAATATCATCATCTTCTCCGTAAAACAAAATAAGTTTTCCAGATTGAATATAAAACGTTTCGTCTTTTATATTATGATAATGCCAGGAGCAACTTTTATCTTTTACAAAATATAAAAGTTTTCCACAATACTGTTCATTATTAACAATCCATTTTTCAAATCCCCATCCTTTAGGGACAACTTTAATTGAAGAAGTCATTAGCATTCACCCCTTTATCATCTATGTATATATCTCCAGATGGTTTACCCATAATTAAATTATGAAATTTACATCCCCATAATATCAATTGGTCGTAAGTTGTGTTATAAAAAATTTTTTGTGCTAAGATACCTGAATTATATCTACCCATTCCTCTTGCAGTGAAATACTTAATTGTGTGCCCATCATCATACAGGGCATTAATTTTTTGAATTCTATCTACCTTTGGAATACTGGTATCATAATTACCATCTTTAAGAGATTCTGGACTATCACAAATCGTCCCATCAATATCAATTACATAAATCATTTACGTCCTCATTAGTAAGAATATATGTTCCAGAGTTTTGAACTGCTATAGCGGCTGCTCTATTTGCATATGGTATAGCATATTCTATTGTGCCAAGTTTCAAATAAAAATAAACGAGAGCAGATAAAAAAGTATCCCCAGCACCCGCAACATCAAACACAGGAACTTTAATTCCTGGATAAACTTTGCCTTTGTATGTTGCTCCCGCAGATCCTTTAGTTGTAATAAGAAAGGGGTAATCTCCCACCAACTTACTAGATTCTATATCGTTTAACTTCAAGTAACAATCAATTGGGAGAATAGTTTTTTTACTATCAACAAATACTGGACCATTAAACCAAGCAACTAATTTAAAAAGTTTTTCTTGAGTTAGAAATCCTTTATTATAATCTGATATAACTAAAGCGTCATATTCTGTTTGATCTGGCAAATCATAATCAAATTCGTCTACTTGATCGTTTTCATCTAATCTCATAATCTGATGATTTGATTTTTCATCAACGTATCTAGTTTTGATTGGATGGTTGTGATTTGTCAACATATAAACTTCGATACCAAATGCTAGAAGATTAACCCGAACGTTCCACGCCATGCCCATTGTTTGGTGTGCCCTAGAAAATTCTAGTACAGGAACTGGTGCCTCTGGACTCAATCTAGAGCATTTACCATAGACGTAACGATCAATACAACTATCACCTATAAGAAGAACCTTGTATTGTTTTGGTTGTGGAGAAAGTTCCAACTCTGTCGAAAAACCGAACTTCTTTTGCATGTTCTGCACCTACTACTTCTTTTCCTTTCCAATCAGATCCTACTACTAGTATATCAGGATTTATAATTTTTATCAAATTTTCCAATCCCTGCTTACTATCAAATATGTGGACAGCATCAATATATTTAATTGTTTCTAAAATATATGCTCTGTCCTCTTGACAAAATATTGGTCTGCCACTTCCCTTCATCTCAGACACTTTTCTATCTGAATCTATTGCAACAATTAAATAATCGCCAAGAGATTTAGCGTATTCAAAAAGTTTAAAATGACCAGGATGCAACACATCAAAACAACCATTAACAAATATTTTTTTCATTAGGAAAATAAATCATACTACTAATTTCTGGAAGAATTAAATATTGAATTTCGCTGCACCGCATTGTTTTGAAGGCATCGTCCATATCTTCTACCATTGTATCACCAGCTAAATTAAATGAAGTATTAAATAAAATTGGAACACCTGTAAGATTATAAAATTCTTTAATTAAGGTGTAGTAATTTAAATTTTGCTCCTCAGTTAAAGTTTGAATTCTACAAGTTCCATCTACATGAGTAATTGCTGGTATTAAATTTCTTTTAGATTCTAACACATCAACTGCATACATCATGAATGGACTTTCTTCTAATTTATCCATATCAAACCATTCCTTAGCATGTTCTAATAAAACAGTTCCAGCAAATGGTCTAAAGTATTCTCTTTTTTTTACTCGGTTTACTATATCTTTTCCATTAGGATTTCTGGGATCAAATAGAATAGATCTATTTCCCAAAGCTCGTGGACCTGCTTCTGATCTACCTTGACACAAAGCAACTATATTACCATCAGCAATTAGTTGAGCGGCATCTTTAAAAGAACAATCCGATTGTATCTCCCACTCATATAAATTGTATTCATATTTAATTGGTTGCCCAAAATACAAATTTTTTATATTTGTTTTTTTATATTTTGGTATATATTTTTTTCTTTCGTTTTGGTAATAAGCCATCTTTGCAGCACCCATTGCTGTACCAGAATCATCAGATATTGGTTCAACATATAATTTAATATCTGGAGGCAAATTTTTTAACAGGCGATAGTTATTAACACAATTTAATGCACACCCTCCAGTTAAAAGGATATTTTTTTTATTAGTAATAGAAATAGCTTTGTAAATTAATTGAAGCATATATTGCTCAAATTGTTTCTGTAAAGCATAGCATAAATTTTGTTTTTTTCTTTCTAAATCTTTTTTATCTTTGTAGTGTGAAAGATATTCATACTGCTTCATTCTAGCGCCAACATGTTGAAATTGGTTGAAATCCCACAAATTAAATAAATTTTCATTGCCACCAGATTCCGATAGCATTATTTTTATATTTTCGTCTTCTTTTCCATATGAAGATAATCCCATTGTTTTTCCACATTCTAAACCATCCCAACCAAGATATTCTGTCACGCCAGAATAAATCATACCAGCACCAATTTTTGAAACTGGATCAACAAATGGATGATTTTTGTTATCTATAGTATCAATTCCATATCCAATAACAGATTTATACAAACATTCATAATCTACAGGAAAAGACATAATAAAAATGGACTCATTTTCTTTTCCAAATTCAAAATCTGATCCCGCTCCATCAACCACAACACATGCCGCATCATCAAAACCAGAGTTATAAAAAGCACATAGGGCGTGTAGTGAATGATGGTATTCTGAAAGATTTATATATTTTTTTACAACAATTCCATTCTTGGAGAATAATTTATAATATGTTCCAAAATCAGTTTGTTTATTATATAAATGAGTATAGGCAACCAAATCTAAATGTTTTGTATATTTTGAAATTAAATCAAGTAAGTATATAATTTCTTTATCATGTTTTTTGTGGGAAATTCTTTCTTCTTGCAAGTGTAAAATAATCTGATCATTTTTCATTAAACAAATTGCACCATCATGTGATGTATTTACTCCAAGTGTCCACATAAATCATTCTTTATCTGAGTTACTAATTTTTACTAATTTTTGAATTTCTGGTAAGTATAAGTATTCGATATCACTTTCGGTTAATGTTTTGATTGCATCTTCGATTGTTTCGACTAAAGGATCTCCACCAAGATTAAAACTGGTATTGAAAAGAATTGGAACTTCGCTTAACTTTTCAAATGCATCAATTAAATTATAATAATGTTCATTTTGCTTTTTAGTTACTGTTTGAATACGGCAAGTTCCGTCAACGTGAATTACGGAAGGAATTTTTTCTGCTACACCGTCTAAACAAGATACAGCAAACATCATATGTGGAGTTTCATCTCTACCAGCAAGATCAAACCATTCGTGAACTGCTTCTTTTTTAATTGAGCAAGCGAATGGACGGAACCATTCGCGGCGCTTCACAGTATTTACAATATCCTTTCCATCCTTAATAGTTGGATCAAACAAAATTGAACGATTACCAAGAGCACGAGGACCACCCTCAGAACGACCCTGATACAGGGTAACAATATTACCTTCACGAATTAGTTTTGCAACTTCATCATAAGAAGTATCAGTAACATTTAGACCTTTTAAATCATTTTCATAAGTAGATGGATCATATTGAGGTCCATAATACACAGAAGATTGTTTAGAAGTTTTAGTGTTTTCGGTTAGTTGATTCCAAATATACTTTGCCCCACCAATAGATGTACCACCATCATGAGAAATTGGTTCACAGTAAATATTGAGATTTGGGAATTCTTTCCAATACTTATAATTCGCTACACAATTTAATCCATAACCACCACAAACTACAATATTTTTCTCCCCCGTTTCCTCGTGTGCTTTGCGAATCAATTGAACCATTCTATTTGAAGATTCTTCTTGAATTTTATATGCTAAATCTTTTTGAATTTGAGTGTATTCATTTACTCCTTTCATATGCTTTTTAACATCATATGCTAAAATAGGATAGCGATTAACATTAATTTGAGCTGCGTTTGGATAAGTTGGAATAATTAAACTTCTATTCCCATATTCACCCTCAAAAAATGAAGGTAGATCATCGTTTGGATTTCCATATGGTGCTAGACCCATTAATTTACCAGCTTCAATAGCAGGAAATCCACAATATTGAGTTACTGCTTCATACATTTTAGTCAAACCTGGATATTCAGTTAGGAAAACTCCAGATTCTATTTCATGAAAACCAATTGCTGCCTTTGTGCCGATATGTTTGTATATGGTATCAAAATCATTAGGATAACTTGCTTGGAAAATTGTTTCAAATTCATAAGAAATATCTGGACACCCTTCTAATTGTAAGAAACTACCTGCACCATCTGCAATTACACAAGCGGCAGTTTCAAATCCAGAGTTATAAAAACCACAAGCAGCGTGCATTTCGTGGTGTGCGACATCAATGAAGTGCGTTTCAAATTTAAACTTTTTCTTTGCTAACTTTCTTACCCACCCCTCATACATATCCTCGCCAGTCCAATCCAACTTAGATCCCGCTCGATGAGTATGACAAACAACCAAATGATCAATGTGATCAACGTATTCAAATACCTTCGCTAGTCCTAATAATGGAGATCCATCGTATTTAAATCTTGATAAGCGTTCTTCTTCTAAGTAAAAAACAACTTCCCCATCAACAAGCAAAGTCGTACTACCGTTGTGACCACGGGCAATTGATGCAATAATTGACATTTATATACCTCAAATCATTTTTTAATGTTTACAGTGTTTGCAAATCCAGATGCAGGAGATTTGCCAATTTTATCAAAAATATTTTGATTGTTATTTTCCAGTAATGCTGGGATTAAATTTGGATTACTAGAAGAATTTTGTCCTGTTAAATTGGGTGGACAGCAAGACGATTGTTCTTCTTGTGTTGGAGGAATAACCTTCATTAAAGGTTTCTTATAGTATTTATTCATCAGTTTATCAACTGATTTTAAAATAACCTCTTCAATTTTTTCATTCATTACCATAATACCATCATTGGTTCTAGCAGATTCTTCATCCATAGAAATTCTTATTGGATCATAAACTCTAAGACCCTCTCCCATATCTAGGACTTCAAATTTTTCTGAATCTGGATATGAAATATTTTCTTTAAAGGTAGAACCAACTACAACTACTGCTGGCGTATCGACAGAATACGCAATGTGCTGACCAACAGAATCACAACCAATAAATAAATCCGCATCTTTAATAACGCCCGCCCAATGTCTAATTGGTAATCCAGATGGCACAGCGACGGGATCTTTAATTCCTTCGACCTCAAAATTTAATGCAAGTTCTGTCATTACTATTACAGAATATTTTTTCTGTAATTTTTTGACAATACTTAAAACGCTTGCATATTCAAAACTTCTTCCCGAAGAATCTATAATTAAATTACCTAAATTCTGTACTCCTCTACCAAATGGTTGAAAAACAACCGTTTTTTCTTTTTTTGTTTTTTCCCTTACTTCCGCTACAAGAAATTTACCATTGATTTCTTCTTCTCTAGATAATTTAATTGTTGGTTTTGGAAGATCTCTAATACCCTTCTTATTAATAGCAATATCAAATGCTTGCGACAAATTGCATTTTTGATTATAATATTCCCAAATACGATATGGTTCTGGAGTTTCAATATCTGTATGCACTAACTTATCTTTAAAAAGATTTTTATGCCAATTATCGTATACGTGAGAATATAATTTAGGATGACCTTTAAAAAAATCTGTGCCTCCTTCGCATACAATAACAAAATCTTCGTCTGGATGATCTTCTTTATACCTTTCAAACGCTGGGATAGAACATAATACTCTGCCTGCACCACCGTTCACAAAAAATGATTTTGGTCTCATATCGGGTCAATTAATAAATGATTTATTTTAACACATAGTTATTTAGACACAAAAAAAGAGGCGGATATCCGCCTCTTTAAATATCACCATGTAAATCCATCGATTTGGGGAGTTCTAGGATCATCTGGGAATGGAATCATATAAACTTCCCAACCAGCAAACTTTTCGTAAGTTTCTTCTAATTTTTTAATAAACTCTGGTAGTTTTGCACGTACTTCTTCGGAAAGTTCTTCGTTATCTAAATCTCTCTTCGCGTCCTCAATAATACTATCTCTAACTGTTCTATGCTGTTCCTCAGTAACCCATGGTTTTTTCCAAGAAAATGGTTTTACAAATTCCCCTTTTTCTAAATCATATTTTATTTCTGGTGCTTCGTATGTATGATCAGGTGGTGTTGGATCTGGGCGCTCATATAAAGTTACGCCATCAATTTTATACTCTTTCTGCGGATAACCAGCAACTCTTGATGTATCAAATGCCATGAAAAGAGATGCAACTAACGCATGAGTATCATCAGTTCCAGGAGTAAGAAGAACAGCAGTGGAATCTAATCCTGCTCTTATAACCGCACCCTGTGCAGATTCCTCTGTACCATCGTGAGGAATATATGATTGAAAATATTTTAATGCTCCAGTTTCATTATCAATAAAAACAAAAAGTTTTTCTGGACCGTTATACTCCCACTCCGCAGTTAATTTTTTTGCAGATGTTTGTGAAAGATAATCATCTGGTAAATCATATGAAAATTTATTTGAAATAATTTTAATTGCCATAATCCTTGTATGTCCTTTATATGATTATTTATATTACTTGAAACTAATACGAATTAGTCCTGGGGTTCCTTGTTGACCATAGCAACAACCACCACCACATGTCCAACCACTAGATCCCCCAACACCAGGAATATAATTATTTTCTGTGAATCCACCGCCCCAAGGCAATTGAGTCATAGCATAATGATTTAAGCAATAACCACAACCACTATTTTCACAGACATTTGCTGGCAACCATCCGCCTTTACCATTTACGAGACCAGCTGGATATGGGATAAACTGTTTGTTCCAACAATGATTATCGTAGCACCAAAAATATGCTGCTCCTGGGGTTCCAAAGGCGCCGCTATCTGCTCCAAAATACGAGGCACAACAACCGCCTAAACAACCAGTTCGCGTAGTTCCTCCATTCTGCACTATATTGTACCAAGTGCAGCAGCAGGCATAGCAGCAAGAACAACCACCATGACCGCCTTCTGCACAAAAATTAGTTAATCCAAATCCTGTAATAAAAGTTTTTCCACCTTGTTGACCACAAGTATTACCATCTCTGCCATTTCCAGGTTGAGCAACGTCAATAGAATAACAGCACCCTTGAATACTAGAAGTAGTTCCAGAAAGAGTACCTCTTATTCTTTTTACAGCATATGCCCCAGAACCACCTGGAATTGCCCTTCCACAGCAGCAACTAGAACCTCCGCCGCCGCCAGCTCCCCAGATTTCAAAAATTACATCCGAGACCCCAGCAGGAACGCACCAAGCTTGATATGCATAGTAATCAAAACTTGTATCATAACCTTGACAAGTAGCTCCATGGAGAGCAGAGATATACTGAACGCAGCGCCCTGGAGATGGGTATGGTGGCAACTTAGAAAAAGCATCTGGTGCAGAAGCAGATGCCAGAGAGCTCTCTGTCACGATACCTAGGAGTGTTCTTAAACTAGCCATTTGTACTTCCTTTATTAAACGTATTTAGTTACAGAAATGATACGCACAATTTTGATTTAATCCAATCCAGCAGGAACAATATGTAATTCTAATTAAACCTCCACCCCCTCGCCATCCATAACAACATCCACCAGCACAACTAGTTGATGAAGGAGATCCAACGCCAGGCAAAGTATTATTACAGTTCATATTATATGCATACGGAGTCGTTCCCTGACAATATGTATAGTCATTAATACAAGAATTGCCCATATTTTTTGACATTATGTGACCACCTAGATCATCAATCAGTTTTGCTGGATATGCTAAACCTATTTTAGCATTACAATTATTTGATGTATTATATATTCTAAAGAATCCTGGTCTACCAGGAATTATGCAATCTCCACCAAATCCACAGGAACAATTAGCAGTTGGACTATAACCACCAGCACCAGTAAAGTAAACTCTATCTTGACATCTAAATTCAGTAGACCAAAAAGCATAACAGCAAGTTTTGCCTGGTAATCCACCTTCTGCACAAAGATTAGATATTGCTGGACCAGTAATATAAGTTTTACACCCCTGAATACCTACACAACACGCAGAACAACATGTTGGTGGAGCAACAAACAATGCATAACGACACCCACCTTGCCATCCAGAATCTCCGCATGTAGTAATTGTTTTTCTTACATACGCTCCAGATCCTCCTGGTATCCCTTGCTGACAGCAGCAACCGCCAGCTCCAGATCCCCCGCCACCCCATAACTCAAATGTTATCTGAGTCGTTCCACAAGGAACACACCAGTTCAGTAAACAATATTCATGATAGTTTGCTTCACAGTTGTTTAGATTACAATATGGATGGAAAACAAATTGCTTGCCATCTCTTACTCTACTTAAAGACCCTACCTCACCAGCAGTAGTTAAAAGTGTAGATCCAAATTCTTTTCCTAATAACCCTCTTAGATTAGCCATTTCTTTACAAATCCTCTTTATTGTTTACAGAATACTGAAATTTTAACTAATCCATATGCACCCTCGCTACCACAGCAGCAACCACCGCCATACGTATCTGAACCCATAGCGCCCATACCAGGAGGACCATTTCTAAAACAATCACTACTTAATCCACCATTATTGCCAGTTAACCACAGTGTTTCTGTTCTGCCGCAAGAAGCCATCGTGTGATATCTAATTGTAGACCACGTTCCCATTCTTGCATCTTGATTTGGTGCAGAAGGAGCAAATCTCTTCATCCAGCACCAGTTTCCACAATCTTGGCAATCTGATTGGTTGTAACCTCCCAAATTTCCCCAGTAATCCTTTCCTTCAGCATTACAACACGCTCTTATTTCACGACAGCAAGAATATTTGTCTGTTTGCCATCTATTCCATGGTTCTCCAACCATCCAGTTTAATCTAGTTTGACATGCACCAGCATAAAACGCATGACCAAAACAGCAACTATATCCAGTGCATCCACCACAGGCACAGAAGGCATCTAATCCTGGACCAATAATAAATGTCTTACAACCATCATATCCACCGTTTCCTGGGTGTCTGCAAGTCCCTGACGCAACACAGATGTCATAGCAACAACAATCCAGTTGATTAACCCCTCGATCTGCTGCACAGACAGTACATTGTTGATATTGTCCAGAAGCTCCTGGCCAACTTGTCATACAGCAGCAAGAACCCCCGCCGCCGCCACCGCCGCCCCAAATTTCAAACTTAACCTTACAAACACATTTTGCTGGAACGCACCACGTAAGATATTGTCTGTGATACTCATAACTATTGTCAAAAGTCCAACAGTGACCACCTCTAAACCAAATTTGGTGAGAATTTACTTCACCATAAAATGTGGGGGAAGGTACTGAATTAACATCTGCAGCATCTAAAAGATTTCTTAAACTGGACATCTAATTATACCTATGTATTAGTTACTAAGAATAGACCAACCGTAAGCAGAACCAGTATAAATTAATTCAAGTGATGCATTTTTAATATCAAAATCCAAATCTTCTGCTAAATTAGCAATCTTGTTGCCATTCCTCAAAACTACAGCTTTATTAACACCACAGTTACCAGCAGCATCAATAAGATTGATACGATCACCAATGCTAGGGTTTGCTGGTAAGGTAATATTAAACGAGGCAGATGTTGTATCAATTAACAAGATTTGATTAGCTAACGCAGTATGTGCTGTTGTTAGTGCTACCGATACCTTTGTTTCAGTTATTTCTGAAAGTGAACGTCCCATTGACTTTAATCTCCTTTATTAGTATTTATCAAATAGTTGATTCTTCTACGCCATAAACGGAGATGCTTACACCAGCAGTATCCGCAAAAGCAACAATTCTTTTTGTTGCCTGTAGGGCAATACCAGTTCTTTCAAGAACTCCAAAACCAGCAATCTTAGCATTGTATTCAATATACTCTGCGGCAGTTGGGGTAGCAGCTGCTGCAAGAGCAATCCTAACATTTACAGGTGTAGCGTTTGTATTAACAACGTTAAAATTTACATAAGCTACAACATCTGCAGGCACAGTAAAAATTGTTGTTAGTGCGTTGGCAGTTAATGAGGTTTGTGTCCCCAAAATTCCAGAAGCCATTTAATATTCTCCTTGATAATCCGTTTGTTTATTAGTATTTATAAATGAGGGGAGTTAAATACTCCCCAATCAATCAGGCGCCACCAGCCCAGAAGGTAAATCCTTTTGTTTTGGTTTTCTTGTCTATGTATGTTTTCACAGCTTTTTGTGTAGGAACTTTGGTGTTGCTATTAGCAGATAAAGTCGTATCAGAAGAAAATTCACTAATACTTTCTCCAAGTTGAGCACCAATTGAACCAAGTCGTAGAGATGACAGACCAGACAAATCGAATGAAGATGCGTTCAAAGTTGTACTACCAGTTGCCTGATTAACCTTAAAGTAACGACCAACGGTAAAGTTGCCATCTTGATCTGTTGATACAAAGAATACACGACCTGGGAATTGCTCAGTAACTTCGTTACCTTGAGCTGCCGCTACAAGAGGCAATCCAGGGAAATTGGTTGTAGTTTTCCCACCAGTTCCAATATTCAAGAAATCGTGACCAGTTAATCTTACTTGAGAATACAAGTATCTAATCTTAAAACTTTGTGTATCAAATGTTGGTGTTGGTTTTGTTTGAGTTAGAACAACTAAAACACTTCCTGTAGTGTCGGTAGCTACATTAGTTACTTGCATAAACTCGTTATCTAATTTGACAAAATCAGTAACTAAGACACCATTTGAAGATACTACTCTAATTGTTGACGATGTTGGAGTCATATCACCAAGAGTTGTTGTCTGATTTGGAACTTTAATTTGGATTGCTCTCGCGGTTGCACCAGAAGCATGAACAGCAGCTGTTGTTCCTTCCTGACCTCGTAATACTACAATTGACGTAGCAGTTGGGAACGAATCTACTTTCATCATTTCGTTGTTTACAATTATAAAACCTCCAACCGTAATTCCTGTAATTGAAGTAACAAAAATGGTAGATTCAGAAGCGGAATTAATTGCAGCAGTTAAAGTTGTTGTAGTTCCTGTTTGATATCTAGTCAAACTTGAGAGTCCATCATGAGATGCAGCAGTGGAACCTAATAAACCTCTTGTGATACTGATTGTTCCTCTTCCAATTGGTGCTTTATAAGAAGAGTTTGCAACAACAAATGTAAATGGTTCTTCACCTAAACCACCAGGACCAGTAATAAATTCAATTGAACCACCTGCTTTTGGAGCTGCGCCCAACCCTTTTATAGATAGTGTGAATCCTGATTGTCCTTGGTTTGCTGTAGCATTGTTGACCAAGGTAGCTGTTGCGGATGTAGTTTGACCAATAATCCCTTCATTTTGAGCAAAGGTTCCCTTCAAAGGTCTGTAAAGAATTTTTTGGTTTGATGCTTGCCAACTAACAATTTCTCCAATTGCGCCAGAAGTTAATCCAGTAATTCTTTCGTCAGTATCAAAATTACCTACAAGAGAAGCTGTAATATAATTTAATTCTTTACCATCGATTTGTCCATCTAAAGTTGCCTCGTTAGTATTAAATCCAGAGGAAACAATAGCGTAAGTACCCCAAGAAGAGTTGCCTGCAAGAGATCTAATAGCTCCTCCACGAGTTGCAGCATAAGAAATGTGAGCATAATAAGTGAAGGAAGATACAATTTCTGAATTACCATTATTTGTAATCCAGAATCCTACGCCACCCTGCTCATGAATTTGGGTAAACGAGTCAAACAACATAGATTTGTTTGATTTGGTTGCAGTCCCATCCCATTTTGCATGAACATCGCCGTCAACAATAGCACCAACACCAGTATTTGAAAATGCAGAACACTGAGAAATATATGGCGATTTTGTTGTTGGGGAGTTTGGATATAGTCGTAAAAATACGCCCTTAATAGTAGCGGTGTTCATGTCTTTTGGATCAGTTGTTGATGGAACAAATCCGTTCATTCCATCCATAACTAGATCTTTGAGCATTGTTTTGTTGCTCATAAAGAACATGGTAGAATTTTCATTTGTAATTGGTTCAACGGCAGTGATTGTAGTATCAACAACACCAGTTTCATATGTATCACTAGTTGTCCATGCTCCACCAGTTAATGGTTTAATAATAATTTGAGCACCACCAGCTTCAACATCTAAAATCATGGCAGTTTTTGCTACGCCGCCACCTGCTGAAATAACATCTCCCAATACTCTATATTGTGCTGCTGGAGTTGTTCCTAAAGTAAGCCTTACGGTTGAACTGTTTCCAGTTTTGGGTTTAATGACAGATGTTCTTATGTTATCACCAACAATAGAAACATTGTCTGGTATAATAATAGGAAGAGTTTCAAAGTAAGTTCCTGCTTTAACGTAAATTGTTGCAGGACCAGTAATGTTATCACAGGCATGTCTTAAAGATGCCCATGCGCCAGTAATATTTTCCCCATCGTTCAAATCGCTTCCGTTTGTAGTTACATAGTAAACGGGGTCTGTTTTGTTATTATCTTTCCATTCGGGATAACCAGCAGAAGAAACAGTTAGGGTTTGACCTACTGTACCGATCGGCAATCTTGCTGGACCAGATCCACTTTGATAGACAGTATCACCAGCAGATGTCAATACGTTTGTTTGAGCACCTTGAGCGAGAGAATTCCAATATGTTCCAGTAGTATCAAGTTCTGGTGGATCATTTGTAGAAGTTGCTACGTTAATGTAACTATTACTATTTCTTGAAATAGCATCTCCAGGTTGATACAGCGTACCAGAATTCCAAGTTCCTTTCCAAGTAAATCCACCTACAATAAAACTCCAAGTAGTTGGACTTGAGGAAGGAAGAGTACCAGAGTTGGTAATATTTGCAACATAAGAGTTGCCGCCAAGTAGTACAACATCTCCAGGTTTGTAGTTGGTCCCAACATCCCAAGTACCAACAACTTTAAAACCTGTAGTTAAAATTTCCCAATCAGTAATTAAATTTAGATTGGGAGCTTTATTTGTGTTGATTGATTTTGAAACATAACTGTAACCACCATGAGTTACAATATCTCCTGGTTGAAATTCGCTTGTAGCATTCCAAGTATCTTCAAACCTCAATCCGTCTAAGTATGAAGCAAAGTTTGCCTCTACAAAAGTTGCGGCAGATGTATGAGGAACGATTGTTCTATAAAGAATGTTACCATACTTTACAATATCGTTTAGTTTATAGAAAGTAGATGCCGCCCAATTTCCTTTATTGTAAATGCCTTCCGTATGTAATGACCATTTACTGGCATCGTTGGAATACCAAAAAGTTTGGTTGGATACGGATGTGTGATTTGAAATACACACGTAAGTGTTGGCGCCAAACTTTACAATGTCATCAATGACATATGCTGTATTGACTACCCAATCACCTCTCCAATTAAATTTTAATCTACCTAATCTGAAATCTGCCATTTTCGTTCCTTATTATTTGGGACCTGCTGAGGTGTGATTATATGCTTCGTTGAAGCGAATAACAAAATAACCATCATCATCAATAAAATATGTCACTTTACGACTATCAAACCTGTACTGTTGATATTTATCTTGTGGATGATTGTAAAATGATTTTTCCTCTGTAGTTTCTTCTACATAATCGTAAACACCAGTTGCAATATCTAAGTAGGGTGTGCCGTCTAACCTATAAAAATCCGCAACTTCGTTAGTAATACTTCTGATATTTGTATACACCAACATACCATCAGCATCTCTACGAAGAGCGTGGATGGTAAAATCATTACCCAGAGTATAGTTATTAGCAGCGAATCCAGATTCAGTTGATCCAGATCTAAAACTATCGCTTATATACATTGTCATATGAGTACCCTCCAGTAATTTCCATCCCAGATTAATTGAACTCGTGCTCCCTTCAAGTCAAATATTAATGGCGAACTAACAACTTGGAAAGTGTTTTGAAACTGTCTATTAATAGGATCAACGATTGTAACATTATTTATATCCCAAGTAAAAGCAGTATCAACAAATTCCACAGTGTCTCCAGGTTTTGGAACGAGTTGATTATTATACAAAGGTAATGTCAATGTTAATGGACCACCAGAAGTATCAACCAAATATCTTAAACTGGTTCCTAATACTTGTGATGTATTAATGTACTGCCACCTTGCTCTAAAAACATCAAATCCTCCAGTAGTTGACCCGTCATGAATGACGGCCATCTTTTTGTCGGTGTCAATTGTAAGTTCACCTTGTGCTCCAGTAAATAGAGCGTGCTCGGCGGTAGTACCCCTTCTAAATTGTACCTGGGTGGTCATATTTCTATAAGATACCAAAAATATTTATAATATCAAACAATCCATCCATATGTTCTTTCTGGGGATGCATGTACTCTTCTATCAATCGATTGACCATTAAGAACCAACACACCAAATCCAATATATTTTTCTGGTGGAGACACTTCTTTAACTCTACCAAAGTTAAATACTCTACCAGAACCACGGTAAATAACGGATGCATTATTTTTAGATTCTCCATAAATTTCAATTGCCCCATTACCAATGTGGGAGAGACCAACAATAGGTTGTTCCGACTTGCTCTGCTTGCGGATGGAACCAGCGCCAACATAGACGTTGGATTCTTTAAGTTGGGCTTCTCCAGAAATATCAATATTTCCAGATCCAATGTAAGGAATTCTAATAAATGCAACACCAGCAGACCCTTGAAGGGTAGTTGTAATTTCTCCAAGATGTGTTTTAGTTTTAGATGATTTGGCAAGACCACCGATTTTAAATAGACCACCTGTTGGGTAAGAAACAGATGCAGATTCTGCCGTTCCTCCAATTGAGAATATAACCCCACTTCCTTTGTAAGGAGTAACAACAAATGTTGCAGCAGATCCAGAAATTTTAATGTTAGTGATAAAGGATTCTGCTGTAGAAACAACTTCTGCTGCTCCAGAAATCGTAGATATAACACCAGAACCAACGTAATTATCAACTTCTACATAATTAGCAGATCCAGATATAGAAATAGTTCCAACAGATTCGTGTGCAAATGTTTCTCTATCAATAGCATTTCCAATTGAGAATAGATTTCCTCTTCCGACATATGCCTTAGAAGTGCTATCTACATCATTACCTGCAAATCTGAATAGATTCTGTGCTTCGCTCGTAGAAACTTGGGTTTCTGGTACGACTGCTGTAGATTCTGATGCACCAGAAACCCCATATAGAATTCCTTTGCCAAAGTAAGATTCGGTATGTCTTTCAACAACAAATCCTTTGAACGAGAAGAGAAGTTGCTCTTCAAGTGGATTGTAAGAGACAGATTCTGCAGCACCAGATAGATTGGAAATAAATCCTGAACCAATGTGGCGTAAGGAGAAGTTGGTTTTGCCAATACCAGATGCCTTAATAAATCCATCTCCACGTTCAAATCTAACGATATGAACATTAGAAACTTCTCCAGTAATATCAAGTTCAACAGTTTTAACTTCCGAATTTGCGATGCGCTCCTGTGCTTTACCAACAAAGGAGAATAGAATTTGTCTTTCATCTGGATTAACAGTGAGAGATTCTGCTGCTCCTTCGACTGCAAATATAGAACCAGATCCAATGTAAGTGTCGGTTTCGCTATAGGAAGTTGTTGTATCAATGTAAATTGTTCCAGATCCATTGAAGTTTGGAATGAATCGTACATCAAAGACATTACCATATACGGTGGTAAATCCAGATCCAATTTCTGAACGACTAATTCTTTCAGATTCTCTAGATCCAGAAATCTGAATATCTGTTGTGATGTCTGGAGGATTGACAGAAGTTGCTTCTGCTGCCCCACCAACAGAGAATATGGAACCAGAACCAATATGGAGTAAGGAGAAGTTAGTTTTTCCAACTCCAAATACATTAATCTCAACAATTGGTTGTTCAGCAAACGTAAGAATTTCTGGAGATGTTGTTCCAGAAATATTGGTAATGAATCCAGAACCAACTTCTCTAAATCCAACAGATTCAACAAGGTCACCAGATAGTTTAATGTCTGTTGTAATCTCGGGTATAACATACCCCACAGATTCTGCAGCACCAGAGATCGCAAAGATTGATCCAGAACCAGCATAAGATTCTGTATTACTTTCAATTACTGTTCCAAATATATCAATTTCAACAGTTGGCTGCTCAGCAAATGTGCGGATTGGAATTTCAATCTCGCCAAATAGTTTAATGTCTGAGAGACCATCATAATTTCCATAAGAGAACGATTCTGATGCAAATCCAGAGAATTTAAGATCTGTCGTTTGATCTGGAGGATTGACTCCGAAAGATTCTGCTGCACCATCAAAGGCAAATAGTGTGCCAAATCCGTTCCAATTTGGTACGAAACGCTCTCCTGCTTGCCCAGAAACAAATATTCTGACAGTAGATTGTTCTGCAAATGTAAGGATTGGGGTGGCATCTTCTCCAAGTATTCGTAGAGAAGCATCTCCAATATTTGTCGATGTAAATGTTTGTCTTGCAACTCCACTAAAGGCAAGAAGAACTTGTTCTTCGTCTGGACTGTAAGCAGCAGCAATTGCGGCACCAGATAGAGATTTAATAGATCCAGAACCATTAAAGTTTGGAACTCTATTAGTTTTTGCTTCTCCAAATATATCAATCTCAACTGTTGGTTTCTCAACAAACGTGAGGATTGAAGTAGAATCTTCTCCAAATATTTGTAGAGCACCAGTTCCAATATTTCTCGATGTAAACGTCTGCCTTGCAAATCCTTTGAGGTTGATAAGAACTTGTTCTTCGTCTGGACTATAGGCAGCAGCAATTGCGGCACCAGATAGAGATTTAATAGATCCAGAACCATTAAAGTTTGGAATTCTTCTGGTTTTTGCTTCTCCAGATAGAATGATATTTGCAAGTTTGGTCTCTGCAGTTGTAGAAGATTCAGACGCTCCGCCAATTCCAAATAGAATACCTCCTTGAACAGGTACGAATGCGGAGGTTCTTTCTGTGCCTGTGCCAGAAATCTTAATATTGGCAGCAATAATATCTTCATCAAAACCAACTGCTTCTGCTGCACCAGCAAACGCAAATATACGACCAGAACCAATATAAGATTCGGTATGTGTTTCTTTAGCAGATCCAAAGATATCAATAATAACAAAGCGTTCTGAGGCATTGCGAATTGTTTCTTGCCCTTCTCCAAATATACTAATTTTTAATGTAGAAGCAGATGCAAATCCAACAAGTTCTGTGGCAGATCCAGTAATCTTGAATATATTGGTATCTGATGGATAAGAAACAGATGCAGATTCTGCAGATCCTCCAAGTCCGAATAGAACTCCTTCACCAGCGTGGAATGGTGGGAATCTAACAATAATTTCTCCTGTAATAGGACCAATAACTCCGCCCCCAATTTGCAGTAGGGAGAAGTTAGTTTTAGATGCTCCAAATACATTGAAATCGCCAAATGGGTATCTGGTGATGTTAGGAATAATGTACTCATAATCATCAGTAATTGAAGGATTGTTGAGAATTCCTTCGTAATCATAACTGGTTGTATGATTATTTGATACTAAACCATAATCGAGATGAGCGTATTCAACAACTGAAGAAGTATTGTAAGAGTAAGTTCTCCTTTCTTCCTTACTAGATATCTCAAATAGACGACCAAATCCAGAATAAGCATTTGTAGTAATTACATACGCCTGTTCAGATTCTACACGTATTGTTCCAAACGAATTCCAATTTGGAGTAAACGAAGTGCTAGCAGAACCATTAAGATTGATTGGTAGAATTTGTTCTGGTGGATTTGCACCAAACGATTCTGCAACACCATTGATTGCAAATATTGTTCCAGAACCATAATATTGACGAGATCTGCTAATATCTGCAGATTGTATATTAAATAGCGATCCTTGACCAAGATAATTGTTGGTAATTGCTGAATGAGCAGAACCAGAAACAAGAATTGTTGATTCTTTGATTATTGCTGGTATAGCAAAAGATTCTGCGGCGCCAGCAAACACTGGCAGATAACCAGATGTTGTGTGTCCTATACTAAAGTTTGGTTTTGTTAGAGATACAAATCTCAAACCACCAAATGGATAATTTGTAATAGTATCTCTAATTAATCCCCAATCAGTTCTTCCATCATTATTGTCTACAATGTATCCAGAATCTTCGGACTGTACAGCAGATTGCGATACGAGACCATAATCAAGATATTCAAAGTAATCAATTGAGGATCCATTATAAGAATAGGTCCTCCTTTCTTCCTTAGACGAAATATTAAATAGATTGCCAGTACCCTTATAAGACGAAGTTGCTGTTACGTAAACAATATCTGGGACGATATTGACATATCCAGATCCAACCCAATTTGGTCTGAATGCATAATTAGCAACACCAGAAAGTTTGAACAAGGATACATTTTCTGGTGGATTGGCACCGAATACTTCTGCTGCCCCAGCAGTTGTAAAGAGATTGCCAGATCCCAAATAAACATCTGTATTAGAAGATACTGATTCTCCAAAAATATTAATTTGGGAATCTCCAACATATGTTTCTGTATTTGATTCGTGTGCGTTGCCAGAAACTTTGAGAACTCCCTCTCCATTGTGCCTTGGCAGAACAAATAATTTGCTGGCACCAAATACTTTAATACTACCAGAAGATTCTGCGGATCTTGACAGGACATCTCTGGATTGAGATACAAACCGTATGCCACCGAATGGATAATTTGTGCTGGTATCTCTAATTAATCCCCAGTCATCTCCTCCAGTGCTTGGTTCTGTTACAAGACCATTATCGGAGTTTGAAGTATAATTTTGGGCAACTAATCCATAATCTAAATACTCAAAGAATTCTATAGAAGAACTATTATAAGAATAAGTTCTTCTCTCTTCTTTAGAAGAAATATTAAATAGACGACCGAATCCAGATTCACAATGTGTGATTAATACATCACCTACACCACCACCAACTTCAATTGTTCCTCCTCCAACCCAATTTGGAGTAAAGGAGAAATCAGCAGAACTAGAAACATTGATAGCACCAGACCCAACATATGCTTCTGTATTTGCTTCTCCTGATGATATTCTTGTGAATAGTTTACCAGATCCTCTGTAGGCGTAAGTGCTGCGCTCATCTCCTCCGCCAATACTAAAGAGAGAACCAGAACCTGGATGTAATAGAGAGAAGTTTGGTACTGATAATCCAGTAATATCAATAACACCGTAACCAATCCACAACGGTTTTTGTTTGATAATCGCTCTTCCAGAGACAGCGATTGTGCCAGATCCAACCCATGATGGTAGGAATGAAGATGCAGATACTCCAGATATTCTTTTTGTTCCAAATGGATACCTGGTAAATGTATCTTTAATTAATCCCCAATCTTCCTTAACACTTGTAATTACATCAATATCTGAATATTGTATAAACGAAGAAGCAGATTGTGAAACTGATCCGTAATCAGCATAATTAAAATCAAATATTGAAGATCCATTATAAGAATATACTCTATTTTCAATTTTAGATGATAGAGACAGTATAAATCCTGAACCAGAATAAGAGAATGTCTTATTGGTTATTGTTGTTGATAATGTTGGTAGTGTACCTTCCCCATGATATGATCTGGTTCTACCCAGTTTAGACGCACCATGAACATGGAAAAGACCACTTGCGTTGAATACTCTCGATTGTGTAGTGGACGAGAGTGATGTTGAGAATATTTTGCCAGCACCGAAGTGCTGGACTGATCTTGATATATTTGTAAAAGATTTAAAGTTTACAATACCATTAGCATTAAAATTGGGGACAAATCTAGTTTGTCCTATACCAGATACTCTTACTGTACCAGAAACTAACCACGGGGCTACTAATCTTGTTTGTGATTTTCCAAATTCAAATATTTGACCACTACCAACGTAGTGCTTTTTAACTACAAATGTTGTACTACTTGCTAGTTTTATGTCTCCAAATGCATAACGACTTTGCTCGAAACGTATATAACCCCAATCTTCGCGGGCATATGATTGTTGCTGTGTTACAGAACCATGGTCTATACTAACTGTGGGTGTTGATAGTAAAAGTGGACCTAAATCTATGCGAACAAAAATATCCTCAATTGCTGGAATATAGCTATACGAAACCGACTCCCCTAAAAATAAAAACCTGTGGGAAGTTATGTTACCAGTACCAGCATACGAGAATACCGACATATATCAACTTATGCAGATAAAAAAGGGGGGGATCGTTTGCCAACCCCCCCATAATAAAAAATCCAATTGTGTTAATCAGTCGAGGCTGACATTTAATGTTACTTTAATTTGGTCGCCAGTATTTTGAATTGCATATGGACCATTTGTAAATCTTTCAGCAAAGAAGATTGAACTATAAAGAGTCAATGGACCAGTTCCCGCTAATGCTTTAGTTGTACTAAAAGTATTTTGATCATAAACTTCAAATACAGTATAAGCTGCTGGAACGGTTGTAGTATTACCAGTTCCCTGAGCAATATAGATACAATCGCCCTTTACTAAACCATGACCGATAGCAGTAACTGTACTGTAATCAAATAAAACTGTGTCGTTACCATTTGAAGGTTGAATGTTATCAATTAGAACTTTGCTTAGATAAACCCTTACAGTTCCATCAGCAGCAGCTGTTTCTTCATCAATACCGATGATAACAGTACCCGTATCAATACCATTTGGAGTAGCGGTTTGAGAAACACGCATCCCATTTGTTAGTTCTTGACCTACGTTCTTCTTGAATTGTAGGTTTCCATTAACAGCTCCTAGAAGGGACTTACTGATGTATACAGTAGTACCAGCAATACCAATTACGCGGGTTCCTGGCGCAACGTTAGTCCCAACAATACGTTGATTTACTTCTATTCCAGTAGTTGAAGTTACGTCCACTTCAAATGTACCAGAAGCTCCAGTTGCTGCTGTAGTTGAAGTTACCGCAGCAAGAGTGAAATAATTATTTCCAATTGTTCCTCTTACTCCACTTTTAACTATTTGTGTACCAACGCCAGCAAGAGCAGCATCTACAACACCATGAATGGTTGTTGGCATATTGTTCGCACGAACAAGTGTATATCCATAAACATCGCCAGCAGCGCCTGAAAATGTGAAAGTTTGTTCTGGATATGAAGCGGTAGTTCTACCTTTGCCAAAAGACAATGGTTGTGTAGTAAATGTTCCCGTATTCTTTACACTTACTTGGAGAGATAAGTTGTCGATATCAACAACATAAGCGCCAGTTCCAACAGAACCGCCAGTTACATAATCGCCCTTTTTAATACCAGCGTTAGACGCGACTGTTATTGTATATGTGGAAGCAACCCCAGAACCATTAACGGTAACTGCTGCAGTTGGAAGAGTTTCGATACTCCAACGGTTGCCGTTCAAAAGGATACCGTATTGGTTGGTATAATCCTGATCAGTTCTATTATTGATTACTTGATGATACCCAGTGGTTGGTGCAGCACCATACTGAGGAGTATTTGAACTATCATATGGTTCATAGTAGTCCAGTTGAGAAGGAACGTCACTCTCCGTAGGAAATGTATTACTAGTAAAAAGTTTCAGGATAAGATTTCTGGGAATAGATTGAGTGTGATTCAATAAATTACGTAGAGATTCAATTTCCCCATTATCTGTTACTAAAAGTGCCATTTAAACTCTCCGAAATTGCGTTGCGTTTACTTTTATTTATACCTAGAGGTATTTATAATTTCAATTTAAGTGAAATTACAAACCTGGTTATGTTGACAGAGTAGATAACTTCAAACTGAAAAATGTCTCCAGCATTGACCTGCTTCTGCCAAGTAGTTAAATTTTCATCTTTATTTTTTCTTTGTGTTGATGAGTTTAAAACTCCCAACTTTGGAGGTTCTGTACCAACAATAGAAGAAAAATTTGGAAAATTATTGTAGCTACATTTTTTTATGTCTAATTCTAAATTACCAATAGTATCTGATATCAATGTCCAACATTCAATTGTTCCCGTTACATCTATTGTCATGTTTCCTTTTGGACCAGGAGACAAGGGAAAGGAACCGCTATCAACTACATAATTTAAAGTTCTTGTCAAATCTGCTGTAGTTGCCAAAGCAACGCCAAAAAAAGTTGAATTTGTGTTTGGCGGAGTAGTGAAAATAATGCTATTGGACGAAACCGTATAATCAACAGAAGGGTCCAAAACTACATTATCAACTGATATTATTAATTGTTGAGAATTTAAAGGATAATATGGAGTATTAGATACTGATAACGAAAAGGTAGTTTTAGTGTTATTAAATTGAGAAGATATATTATCTAATATTAAATTAGAATTTTGTGTAGATTTTGATGGTATTTCATAATTTACATCAACAGCATATTGAGGACTTGGCCTATATCCAATTCTATATTGATTGTTTGCTACTCTTACATTGTAAGCCATCAAGAAACTCCTGGAGTAACCTCAACAATTCCTTCGATAACTCTTGTCTTATAATTGTTAGTGGACGTTATTAAAATATCATAAACATATCTTCTTCTATCTAAAACGGATGTTTGCGCTGCAGTCAGGGATATTTTAATTTCCCCCAGAGTTCTATTTAAAAATGTCAGTGTAAACGGTATACTAGATGTAGCAGCATAACTTTTTTTAAGTGCAGAAATCCCAGTATACCCAGTTAAGTTTAATGGGGTGCCGTCTTTATTGCTTAAATAAAAAGTCGCATCAAAGTTTGCATTCTTATCTATTACAATATTAACTGGAATTGCAGACATTTTTAATTATTCTTCCGCTTTAATTTCTTCGACCTGTTGTAATAATAGTTCCAACGCTTCCAATGCACCAACAAGTTTGGTTTTATATTCTTTTACGTTAGAAAGATCTTCCTCAATTTTGATAATTTTCAAAGTTGCCTCATTTAATTGAGATTGAAATTTATCCTTTAATTCTAATGCAGTCATTTTAAGTCAATAATAACTCATACTATTTATGGCCAAGTAGATATAGCAACTCTTTTCCAAGTATCTGTTGCGACGCAAATATAAATGTATTGTGCATCGTATCTTATCTCACCCGCTGTTCCTGTACTAGTCGCAGTAGAAGGAGCAGCAGTTGAAGAAATCTTTCCTACACTTATATCAAGAAGTTCTACAAAAGATTTTGTAACTCTACTGTCTATATCAGTATTTGCTCTTGTACTGGTATAATATAAGTTAGTTCCTTCAGATAGATTTGTTGTTGATTTAGCAGTAAATGCAGTATCAAATCTTGCTTGTGTATAGTAAAGATTAGTTCCTTCAGATAGATTTGTTGTTGATTTAGCAGTAAATGCAGTATCAAATCTTGCTTGTGTATAATATAAGTTAGTTCCTTCAGATAGATTTGTTGTTGATTTAGCAGTAAATGCAGTATCAAATCTTGCTTGTGTATAATATAAGTTAGTTCCTTCAGTAATACTTGTAGTATCAAATTCAGTAAAATTTAATGATAATGTTAATGAATTGGCAACATCATTATAAGATGTAGAAACTCCAGTGCCACCAATTAGTAACGATGAAACTCTATCATCAACTCTTTCGTCAGTATAGTAAAGATTCGTGCCCTCAGTAATACTTGTAGTATCAAATTCAGTAAAATCTAATGATAATGTTAATGAATTCGCAACATCATTATAAGATGTAGAAACTCCAGTGCCACCAATTAGTAACGATGAAACTCTATCGTCTATTTGTTCATTAAGTGTTGTTGATAAAGTATTTACATCCGTAGCAAGAAAATTAAATTCTATTCTTGCTTGATCTAGAGTAAAAGTTCTTGCTACGTTACGTAATGTCATGGAGATAATTTTTGAAGAAGCGATTTAATCTCACTAATTTCATTCTTTAAATTATTTAGATCTTGCTGAATTGTTTTGAACTCAGAAGAAAATGATTTTGTTGGTTTTTTTTGCGTGTTTATAATTGCTCCTGTATTCAAATCACGAACATAATCTTCATAACCCTCTACCTTCAAGTATTCTGACATATCAATAAGAAGCTACTGTCCTAATGTCTTGTACTTTTGGTGCGTATGATGGATCAACAGATTTCATAACAATTTTGATTGCAAAAGAAGAAAATTCTGGTAATCCAGAAACACTAAATTTTAATTCTTGGTAAGCATCTTGTGTTTCAGTTTGAGAAGATAATGAATTTTGTGGAGTTGCAATTTCATTTACATCTGGATTACCATCTATGTTAAAAGCACGCCAACCAATATCATCAAATTTTTCTTGAGATGATGCCAATTTAAATTTATAAAAAACTTTTAGGTTACTTACATCTTTAACATTTACAGTTAATCTTGTATCAATTGCTGTTCCAGGAGAATTTATACTTATTTCCTTAGTTACATATTTTGCAACAGAAGAACTATTTTTTGCTGCCGTCTCATCAACAAAATCTATTCCATTACTGAATTTCATATCCCCAATTTCATAACACTTTTCTGCCCCCGTTTGAATACCATCAAAGAAAATTAAATCCCCAACTCTAAAAATGTCTGGTGATTGAGCAGCAATATTAGCAGCTCTTGTAAATGCACTGCCGAGAGTAATTTTACTGGTATAATCTCCAGATATCGGATTTTTATCATTTTCAATAGTTAATAATTTTGCCTGAGGATCCCAATTAATAACTTTTCCACTTATCGTATTATCATATTTTTTAGTAGTATCACTTGGATTAAATGCAACTATAGTTGAACCTATGGTGAAACTAGATGTTTTTAATACTACTCCACCAGGATTAATAGAGACATTAACTCCGTTTAGATTTCCTGTCGGTATTGATTGTAATCCAAAGTATAATCTTTCATCTTGACGGAATATGCCGTTATTTGTAACTTTAACTTTTATGGTTGGCGGCGTTGCGGTAAAATTAACGACTTCTGCTTTTGCACCAGAAGTTAATCCCTCTACAGTTTGATTTAATAAAATTGCAGTGGTGCCCATTCCGCCAATATTTAATTCATACAAGGGCAATAGAGATATTTTTTGATAACGCTTACCAAACCTATCTTCTTTTCCTGTTGATGATTCGACTCTATTTGAAGATAATTTTACCGAAGAAACTCTAAGATCAATTACTGGTGAGAGGTATGCAACTGTTGATGAAAGATTTAATTTATATTGTAATGAATTATTTGTATTATTTAAAATTTGATTAATTCTAGATGCAACGACTTTTTGATTTGAGAAGAAGTGCTCTTGATTTAAAAATGTTTTTTCATAATCACTTACAGAATATGAAGAGTAGTTTTGTGTATTTGAATCTACTGGAATTATATTTGTTGTTCTTACAAATGTATCAATTGATGTTTTTGGCGCTTGTAAATAAGAAATTTCCGCAAAGAGTTTTTCGTATTTCCTATTGAATGATGCTAGAACAGCAGCTCCACCACCGTTAGAATTTGAACTTGCTCTATTTGGACCAACTATGTTGTAGAAATCTAATCCTCCATTAGAAATTTTAAACAACGAACTGTTTAAAACACTAGATGTAAATCCACCGACATTAGATAATGCTTTAAAGAAAACGTGCGATTTTCCAGATGATTCAAAACCATTATCTCTATGAGTAACTTTTACAATTGAATTATTATTTTTAAATAACGGCGACGTAGCATTAGTATTTGCTAACGCATATGTCTCAATAGGGTCTAAAGATAATTTTTCATATCCCAGATTTGCGTTAGTTAGATATAAATTAGCAGTTCTAGAAATATCAAATTCTGCACGATATAGAGTAAATTTAATGTCTTCAAATAAATCTTCTGTCCAGGAATCAGTATTTTGAGATTTATAAACTGAACCCAAAGAAGGTTGAGTAGTGATTGCGACGCCAGTTGCTGCATCTTTATCTGTTAATTTTGATGCCCATACCCTATAGTCGGTAGAATCAGTTTCTACGGCAAATGAATATTCAGTATTATTTTGTAAATAAACTGGATGTTTAAAATTAAATCTTGTTGGCGTTGTTGATGGTTTCGCTACAGTATCGTCTACGGCGATTCCCATGACCACTGCGGGGGTATCTATTTCTATGATAGATTCTATAACAGCACCGCTTGCACCAGTCCCAGAACCCCGTACAGTGACCGCTGGTGGACTTGTGTATCTACTTCCAGATAATGATATGCCAGTATTATATACTTTGCCACCAGAAACATCCACAGTTGCTGTTGCAGTACTTCCTCCTGGCAATTGGGGACTTTCAATTAATAGGACAGCACTTTCATAATTGGATCCAACAGATTTAATTTTTAAATCTACAATTTTACCAGAATCTTTTACAATGGTTACTGCTATTGAAGAAGCAGTTGCGGCGTTATATTTTGTAACGCTAGCAATAGTTAATACTTCATCTTCTACAAAAGATATGCCATTGTTATTACTTAAAACTAAAGTATAAACCTGATCGTTATTCAATGTAACTGACCCAGTAGATGTGGGAGCAACTACAACGTTATTTTTATCAAGCACAGAATCTAACGGTCCAAAAGCACCAGATTTAGATCCCTTAATTTCTTCTTTTATAGTTAGAGAAACTTGCGAACTTACAATTACTCTTAAATAAGTATTGGGCAATAATACAGATTCTGTTCCAGGAACAATATATTTTCCTGGTTTGCCAATATCAACGTTTGTCAAATATACTCTTAAAGGAATGGTAGAACTTTTTTGTTCAAAGAATAAATCCATCCCTGTTACAAAAACACCGCCTTCAAAATTTTCAACTTTAAACGTTTGCGAAAGAGGACTTGGTTTTTCTTTATTGCTTGTAACGGTATCAACAATTTGAACACCTTCGTTTGCTTTAAAAATAGCAGGAACTGTTGAAACAATGCTAGATGGATTTTCTGGTAACGAACCCACGGCATAAAATTTTGATTCTGCATAACTTTCTACAGAATTTGTATCAGCATCTGTTGAACTAGATGTAAAACGAATTGTTTTAATCCCAGTTGGGAATCTAACTACCTTTGCAGTATCATCATATAACATAGTGTTCACATCTCCAGTCCACGTTGTATTTTCAATCGGAGGATACCCAGCGGGAATTAAAATAATACCGCTAGCATTCCCACTTAAATCTGTTGTAATTTTAGAACTGAATACTGATAGAGAATTTCCTGGTATTCCTGTGTAAATTATGTCTGGATTTACCCACCTATTTACATCTATATGATCAATAAAAACATAATATCTTGTAGATGGTTTCATCCTTGTTAAATTATATTTAATTGGAATACTTCTTGTATAATAAGTAATTGAAGAAATTACTGAATTTTTTCCAGAAGAATTTACTGACACTCCTTGGGCAGTTTCATTATTTTGAGGACTGATATTTGATGTACTACTAATAGAAGCTTTTGTAACTGATGCTGTTGCAGTTGTACTGGATGAAGTTCCAAAAGAAGAAATATTAAAGAATGACCTATTTGCGCCAATCCAAGTGACAACAAAAGAATTATAAAAAGAAGCAAACGAATTTTTTACATCAGCAACAGAATAAATTGAAAATAAATTTGTATTGCTATCAGAAATTAGTGGTGCAATTGAAGTATCATACCATTGATCAATATTGGGAGAAATATTTAAATCACCAACATATTGAACTAAAACAAATGGATTTGGGTTTAGTGTTTTAGAAGCGTTGGGATTCCCTAGAAGTTTTGTATTTCTTAATATAGGCAGTGTAATTACATCATTATTTTTAACATAACCAGCATTAGTTCTTTCATCTTTTCTTGTTATTACTTCTTGGAGTAATAAACTGTCTTCTTTAACTTGAGGGCGCAGCACCGCCTGCTGCGTATCTATAGCGCATCTGTAATCAATTGAAGTTAAGTTGCCAATTCTATGAGTTTCAAAATTATCTACTATAAATCCACTTTTAAATCGATCTAATCCAATATCATCTTTCACTTGCATGTTTAATGCCTGTTGCTCTAAGATGCTAAGTGTGGTATAATATTCTAAACGTTCTATACGCTTTTCTAATTTACCAATATCTCTCATCGTATAACGCTTGTTGTCAACTGGTGTTATACGAATATCTTTACTAGATTGCGTAAATGCTGGGATAAAAACATATCCCAATACAATTGCATCATCAAGTAAATCTGGTTTTGTTGGACTTAGAGACGAGTTGCCTTCTTTAACAACAAATTTTCCCTTTTTGTCCAAGAAGATCGCATCAATTCTATCCAAGTATTGTTTTTCGCTGTAAGATATAGTATACTCTAAAGAGTTATCCGATGCTGGAGTTGATGAAAACACCCCACCCGCTCCTCTAAAACTTACATAATCTTGTTGTGCCAATAAAGTTGAATCTTGGAACCCAGAAATAATAACCGAATTGTCCGCTTTTGGTCTAAAATCAATAACGTCTTTTAATGAAATATTCCCATAAACAGTTGAATTAAATGATGGAATTTCATCTGAACCAACTCCAGCCTCATGCAAATAAGAATCTACCGTACAAAAATCACCCTGAGAATGGTCAAAATAATCAAATGCAATTACAAGTTGACCCGTAGGCGACGAAGATCCTGGTTTTAATACTAATCTAGATATATCGTAATGTGTATCTCTTTGACCATCATCAAAAGTGAATCTACTAGTAACATCAGTTCCAGAAATTAAATTGCCATTTGTATCTACTGTTGGGGGATTAGTTGATGATCCTTCGTAAACATATCTTAAACGGTAGACATCAGAATATGAATAAATTTCAACTTCTTCTGTATCGTAATCTTGCCCCCTTAAAGGGATAACTTTATCTCCTGCAGAAACAACTATAATTCTTTTATTTGATACAGAAGTTTTTAATCTTGGTTTTGCTTTACTAACTTCTATTGTTGCAGATAATTTTAACTTGGGGAATCCTGTTGTAATTGCAACACCACTAGAATCAGTAAAGAAATTATTTGGTAATGTAATGGTTACGCTACCAGCAGTTACTCCAGTAGTAGAAGATGAGGAAGATACAGTATTAATAAATGATGGTTTTATATAAAGAATATCTCCATTTTGAACATTTCTTGCAGATCCCCTATCCAGTACCGTAATTAAGAAATTACTTTCATCGTAAGAAACAAAACGTTGAGTACCAAATTCTAGTTGAGCAGCAAAAGTAAGTAACCCACCACTTGAAGATCCTGTAGTCACAAAATTTCTTCTAATATGATATTTTAATCTAGAGTCAGAAGAATCTTTAATCAAAGAAGTTACTTGCTTACTACCAGTGGGTAAAATTAAAGAAGAAGACAGATTCTCTAGTGCTGGTCTAATTCTTAACACCGACGCATTTACAATAGAAGCAGGTAATGAAGAATCTAAATAAATTCTTGATTTTTTAACCCCATCTGGCATTGTAGCATATTGAACTATAGATTTTATGGTTTTACCCAAAGTATCAGTAAAAATAATTACGTCGCCTTGGACTAAATCTTTGGATGCATCTCCTCCAAAAGCGGAGCACTCTAAAAATTTATTTCCCTCAGATCCAGAAAAAGTATTGTCAGCAACTATTTTTGATTCATAGTATTTTGATTTGTTTGTATCAATATCTGCTGTAAACGAATATGCGTTTCCAGAACCATATGTAGAATAGAAAGATTTAACGTTTTGTGGAGAATATGTTAAAACAGTATTTCTATTTAAAACTGGTATAATTGAAGCAGATGCTCCTGGTGTACTGGAAGAAGATATTGTTACTACTGGTGGTTGAGAATAACTTGTTTGAACAGAATCTCTATTTTTAATTAGTACTTTAAAAATGCTACTGCCCTCTGTAGAAATTTCTATAGAAGAAGAGTCATACCTAACACCGTCTAGTAATACCACAGGAGATGTGTAACCAGATCCTCTTGCCTCAACAATAAAATGGGAAATTGTATTTTCATTAGCTATACGTAATACATTGCCAGATTCGTCAGCAATGCTTTCTCCTGGAACAAAAGTTCCATATAAAGTATTTACAAATAGAATATTACCAGTAGAGTATGAAGTTGTTGAGGATCCCTCTATAACAGCATACGCCCCGCTCGTCAAACCTGTAATATATTTACCAGTAGTAAATCTTTGACTTACAAAATTATCTTGTGGTACGACACTATCTAAAAGTAATCGAGTAAAAAATACTGGATTGAAATAATTAAATCCAAAAGTTGAATTATAAGCTGAAGTTCCGTCAGTTAATTTTCCTTTGGAAATTACGATATCAGTATTTTGATCAAACCCCTCACCTCTTTCAATTAAAGAAAGATTTTTTGGTTTAGCAATGCCAATAACAGGGGTGATAATTTCATTATAAGAAACTATGTGACCGAATTTATTAGTATTAGCAAGTGCATCGGATCTTGATAGAAATATTTCTCTTTGTTTTGATCCACCAGAATCATCGTACTCTTTTAAAAATAAATCTAAAAGAGTTTTTTTGCCAAGTAATGTCAACTCTAGAAAAGTTCTAGTGCTATCAATTGTTGTTAATTTTACTTTTGAAAAAGAAATTGGTATAGCAAAATCAACAGATTCTGGAGTTGATCCAGTTCTTGTCTTAATAAACCATATATCATCTAAAATAGTGCTAAAAGTCGCCGCAGTTATTGATCCTAGTGTAGTTGTGGTGTTAGTAACATCAATGTATATGGTTTTAATGGCATCATCGATTCCAAATCCAGTCCCTCGTCTAGAAGTTGTTTGCTTTAAACCAGTAGATGGTTCTGTATTATTTAACCCAATCGATCCATCATTGAATACAGAATTTAAAAATATATTTGGAGTAGAAGTTACCTCAGAACCCTCATCATTTAATGGAATTGATCCGTGTAAATTTGTAATCTTAAATAATGAAACGCCCTTAGTTTTTAATGTGAGATTATCTTTAGTTAAAGTGTCTCTTGCTTTGTTTAAAGTAATATATTTTGTTTCTTTATTTACTATTTCATATCCTCTAACATATGCTTTCCCAGCCCCAATCGTAGCAATTAATTTATTTTCTGCCTCCGATGGGGGGAGATTATTAACAAGACCATCTTTTCCTAATGTAAATACGCCTAAGTTATTATTTTTTTGATAAAATTCTCTTATTTCAATTTGAAAATTATCAACAACATAATCACCAGATTCATCATAAGTTCTCCTAGCTAAAGTTGATTCTAATAAATTGTAATCTGATGGTTTTATTTGTTTTTGAATTACGCCAGATTTTACAGATAAAATTTGAATAAAGTTCTTATCTGTATCTTGATTATAATTATATTTTTGTAGAACTAGGGAAATTTTTAAACGATGTGCTCCAGGAGCAGATTGATTTGAACTTCCAATTGAATTGTCATACAAAGAAGCATCTTGTTCTGGTGTTATAATTTCCTCAACAATTTTAAATCCAACTTTTGCGGAAGGTTGATCGTAATATTTGTCTATAATTAAAAGTTCTGCATTATTTCTTACAAAATACCCATTAACAAAATAAATTCCTTCCTGAACATTTATTCCAGAAGCAAATCCCATTGCTCTGCTTTCTACAAAAGATTTTGCTTCTGTATCTGGGTTTACAACTTCTATTGATGTAGGCAAAACGCTTCCATCCGTTCCCACAATAAGTAATGGTGTATTAATCCCGCCAACTACTTCAAGAGTTTCTCCCTGCCTAAAAGTAGATTCGTCAGATGCATCACCACTAGAAATGTAGTTTATATACAAAACATCAGAACTAAATTCTGTAGCATATTCTGCTGCCAAAATAGACGCAATAACACCAGATGTAACACCCTGTATTTTTTGTCCAACTAACGTCTTAATGTCATATTTTTTAAATACGATCTCCCCATCTACATTAACTGCAACTTCAGAAACAGAAGATAGTTTTACATAATCTAATCTAGTGTTTAGAGAAACTTCTCCTGGTACTACCAAATCTCCCTGTTTAAATTGATATTTACCATAACTCTCAATTTGATTTTGTAAAATAGATTGTATAGAATTTAGTTCCCTTGTTTGGATTGAATACCCAGGTCTAAACAAGAGTTTATAAAAATTCTTACTAGCTTTAAAATCGTCATTATATGGAGATACACTAAGATTCGTCTGTTGTGGCATTTTGATCTATTTTGTAATTTTGTTATTAATAAAAATCAGAATTCAATAACCAATTTAATATCTTCAATTTGATCTGCTGCTCTAGTAATTAATCTTCTATTTTCAACATAAATTACGTTTCCACTATTTGGTTGAATTTCTGGAGAAGCTAAACCATTTGAAAATGTAACACCAAGATAACCAGTAGACGAAGAAAATGTGTTGTCCACAGATCCTTGTGAAAGTGAGGTATCACCAGTAATTGGGTTTGCTGGATTATTTTCAAATTGTTTTACCACTCCGTTGTCAGTGTGAAGATCTGGAGATTGGAAATACTTGAGAACTCCCACGGTTGTAGAACCACTATCCAAAGTCCAAGAAACAACAGTACCTTTAGCAAGTCCACTAGTTACAGTTTGAGTAATAGTTTCATCTGGGGTGAAATTTGCTGTTGCTCCAGTAAGTTTTACTGCTCTCAACCCATTCAAAGTTTCTGCAGTAGCAAAAGTTGTTGTTCCAAACTCATATGGATCTTTAATTAAACCAATTCTTCTAAAATCATTGTCTATAGGAAAATCACCAGCACTTTCTACTTGAGTCAAACGAATGTTTGTCATAACTCTTTTTGCGTTTAACTCTTGTTCCATATCAGAACCATGACCACCCAATGGAGACATTATTACCTCCAGAGAACCAGTTGCATTGACATTAACAGTAGCTGGAGATGTAAGTGCAGCATCTGTGAAAAGACCTCTTGCCGATGTAGTGGCGGTGGCAAGAACACCACTAATTAATTCAACAGATCCATAGGTATAACCAGTTCCGTACTGACTTACACTAACAGTATTTACTTTACCAGCAGAGATAATAATTTGCACCTTACCACCACTACCATTTCCAACTACTGGAGCATAGTAGGTTCCGTTTGTATGATTAGCGCCGATTGCGCTTATAAGAACATGAGAAATTGCGCCATTTACAGCAAGAGTTTCTGTAGCAACTCTAGACGCATTAGTTTTCTCAACTATAGGCATAAAATCGGTTGAAAGGAATCTTAAAACGTCATCAGTTGGAATTGTAAACAAATACTTCCAAATATATGATCCTGTAGGTTCTGAATAAATTCCAAGTGCTCCACTGTAAGTTCCCTGTCCAGCAGATGGATTAGTTTTTGGTTCAAACGCAGCATTTTTTCCAGCTGGATCTGCTGGCGATTCACCATTATACAAACATTTAAATACTTCGTAATTACTATTCATAACATAATATTTTGCCTGGGCAATTGAAGTAGCACCAGTTGCCGATTGTTTACCAATCTGCCCTCCTCCAAGGGGGGTAGATGAATAATCTGGTTTCCACATGTCATACTTTGGATTTGCAACTAAATCCCAGTTATACCTTCTAACAACAGATCTTGCGTAAGATGAAGTAATTCTTTTTGCCGCTATAATTTCTCTATAAAGAGAAACTAATTCTTCTTGGTTATCTAAGGGAACTGGCGGCACGTTTTCGTCAGCATATCTATAAACGCCAGTGATTGCCTGAGCACCAGTGTCAGATGTTCCCAGATAACCTTTTAATGTTGATCCTGCAAGAGGAGCAGAAGATGTGGTAGGACCAACTCCAAAAAGAAGTAAACTATTTGGGTAAACTGCTCTAACTGTTGCTTTAAATGTCAGTGTTGCATAAGACGTACCAACATAAACCGTATCCCCAGGTTGGAATGGGACAGGAGCTCCTACCCCAGACCCCTGGTTAAAAATTTCTACATAAGCATCCCAACGTTGTGGTCTACCAATAAAGAAATACATTCTGCTTCTATCGGGACCAGCATCAGTAGTGCCTTCAGTTAAAGATTCTAAAAACTGTTGAGCATTAAAAATTCTAAATTTTTCTGAAATTATGGCTGCCATCTAAAATCTCTGTGGGGGGAATATTTCTGAGTTATTTATATTTATAGTGTCAACTGCAAGTTCTCAAATATTGACCTGCAGGATGCGACTGTGGAGTTGTATTGTTGTAACCTCTAATAACTCCTGTAAAAACACCAAACGATTTGCCAGCATAATAAACAACCTCACTACCGACAAGTAACTTGCCACTTGGGGGGAAAATATCTGTATTTGCAACATATATTGTAGTATCTGTTGTATTTAAGGCAGAATCCAAGAACATTCCATATTCATTTAGAGTTGGAACTCCATAATTTATTATTTGTCCAGTTGTAGTAACACTGGTATTATTTCTTGGCAGATTTAAATCATAATTTGCAATAGTACCTAAATCCACATGTCTTTCAAGTATGTCTATTGAATACCCAGACACATTAGCAATACCAGTATCATTATTAAGATTATCAATAAAGTTATAAACTGTATTACCAAGTTTCCCTAGAGAATAAAATTCATTATTATTTGTTCCTAATTCTAGATAATCTATGACACCACCAACCATAGAAAGTAATCTTTCGGTCGAAGACGTGGTAGTTATAGTTGGAACTATAGATTGAATTTTTGTTTTATGAATTAAAGATACTTTAGAAATACTATCAACGTTAGCTTCAACACTCAATTTAGAAATGTGTTGTAAAGACGAATTGACTGTACGTACTTTTTCTAAACTAGAAACTTGTATAGTTATAATTTTACTAGCATTTGCTGGAGTTACTAGTGGCGTGGAAGTATAGTAAGTATGAACGCTGACATTGCTATAAACATCAATTATTGAAGATATTGTTACTAAAGTTGGATTAATAGAGATTGCGGCACTAACTAAAACTACACTATCAATTTTTCTATTTTCTTTGATAATGTCGTATCCTCTAGCAACAAAAACTTTTGGTGGTTGTGTATAACCAGATCCCCCACTAATTAAAACAACATCAATAACTTGACCATCGTAAATAATTACTTCTCCTTTTGCTCCACCACCAGATTCATTTTCTGGGACGAACTGAAGTATTGGATTGGTATAATATTGATAAGCAGTTGGTTGAAGTAAAGTGCCATTTTTAAAATATAAATCTAATTCTCTTTTGTTCCAAATTAATTCAGTAACCTTTCCATTTTTAACTCTAGTTGTTACACTTAATCCTTCGCCTCTAATTATATCATTGTAATTTGATACGCCAATTTTTGCGTAAATTTCAGAAGAAACTTGTTGATTGATATTGAATTGTTTTGATTTTACTTTAGATGGAATAGATTTAATTTGTCTGTAATCATTTTCGCCATCTATTTTAATTTTATCCCCTGGCAAAATATTTGCAACCAATCTTTTAGTTTCGTTCCAAATACGATCTTGTAAAGAAGATCTATAATAATAACGATTTGTTTCTCTAGATAATACACGAGACCCATCAGCATCTCTTTCAAATGAAATTAAAACAGATATTCCAGATAAGGAAAATTCTTCTGGTAATTTTAAATTAGAATTAGATGAAAATTTTAAAGGAATAGAACTATTGTAAGCAATATTGTTATTAGAAGTAATAGTTAGTTTCCAGTCAGACGCGCTAATTTTTTCATCATATAAAATTTTTCCAAAAATATTATTATCTTGATATACCCAAACGGGACCGTTTGATTTTTTCCCATAATAAGATTTGAAACTATTATAAGAACCAGATCCAGAAATAGTCAATTCTGTAATGTTATAATAACAAGAAGTTTCAAAATCATTTAGAGTTATTGTTTTTTCTAACTCTCTACCATACAAAAGTAAAATAGAAACATCTGCTGTCGTTTCTTCTCCTGTTGGTAATATAGAATAATTTAATCTGTTGGTAAATGTTATTAATGATCCAGTAATGACATATGATTCAATTTCTCTTTGCAAAACTCCGTCTACAAAAACAAGGACATATTTTGGATCATCAACGTTAACAACTTTTTTAGTAACTTCATCAATTAGCAAGAAGGGACCGCCACCTTTAAACTTAATTAATTTTTTTGGTATTGTCAAGCGAGTATAATTACCAACAGAATAAATAAATGATTTTTCGGATCCATCAATTTCTTTTTCTGGAGATGTATACAAATCCTCATGATTAATAGGAGCAGAAGAAAATATAATTTTATCTGTTATTAATGGATTTGGACTTCTTAAAATATAATATGAATTACCAAAAGGAATATCTTTTTCTCGTTTTGCTTTTTGAAGGACACCATTTAAAGTTACTATAAGATTTTCATTTGACTCTGTTTTTACTATTGATCCGTTATCGTAATACAAATCAAATGATGAGGTAACGCCATCAAATAAAGAATCAATAGATTTCAATTTTCTCAGATATCGAGAATTAAAAGTATTTGATTTAAATTTTATAAATTTACAATAAAAAGTTTGTGCATTAACAGATTGATTTTCTACTACTCTTGGACCAAATGGGGGCTTGTCAAATATAATTGTAGAACCAGAAACTCTATATGCAAGTCCTGGTTCTTGAATAATCCCGTCTAAAGTAACTATTAATTGCTGAGCATTAAATGGAGTTATTGCCAACCCAGTTTTTTTATCTAGTAAATTAAATATTTTTGTACCTTCAACTTGACCAGTGCGAGGATTAAAGTTACCATTAAATGGCGCACTTAAAATAATTTCTCCAGCAATAGTTTCTGAATTATCATAAGTATTAAGAAATACTGATCCAACTCCACGTTCAATGTTTAAAGAATCTGTAGATATGATATTTTGCGTAACAAATTTTCGAGTGCCAACAACAGAAACTGTTTTGGGGGCAAGGTTTATATGAGATATGTTTTGGAACGATGCAGAGGAACTCATTTTTCCAACAGCATCGCTTTCTATAATAATCTCTCCAAATAGTTTAAACCCAGCTGGATGAGTTGTTTGTTTTATTAAATCTCTCCAGACATTAATTGCCGTTCTTGATTTTACAACATATGAATAATCCTGGTAAAAATATGAGTCAATGATTCTTTGAGAAGATGCGCCAAGTTTACCCTTTTCGGAATTGTATGTCCCATAGTTATCAAAATAACTTCTAATATCTTCAGAAAAAGATGAAAAATAAAATTCTGTTATATTAGCAGTTCTTTGTCTTGATGTTCCGTATAGTAATAAATTTTTATCAATAGTTCCAGAAATTTTTTCTAGTTTTAACAGATTACTACCCTTAGTCCACCCAAACTTGGAAACATATCCAGAAAATACTTCTTGAACTACTCCGCCCAAAACTTTTCTTTGCACCACTTTTTCTCCAGCAGAAAAAGCGTCTATGTCATGATTTTTAACAAATATATTATAATTTGTTATGTAATCCGATCGCAACGATTTATCGGCATGGAAAGAAGAACCATTCGATATAATTTTTACAGATTGTGGAATGCCAATACTGGTAGATTTAAAAAATAATTTTACGTCTGTTTCTATAATTTTAACAGTAGGAGCAAAAGTATAATTTTTCCCTTTATTTTTTACAACTACATTTAATATTTTTCCGCCACCATGCACAACATCAAAAACTGCATCAGCGCCATTTCCATCAGTAACGACAGCCTTTGGTTTTGAATAATTACTACCAGAAGAAACAACAGAAATTGAATTTATATTTTTTTCGATGGGATTGTAATTTACAGATAATGTTGCAGAATTTTCAGTTGCAACAAAAACTCCCTCAACGATTGGAATCCTAGTATAATTTAACCCAAAATTTTGAATAGAAATTGAATTTATTTTACCTATTGCAAATTTAGAGGTTGTTGTATAAAAAATATTGCCAGACCCATCATACTGCGGGAAAGAATCTATTTTGTAAACAAATCTATTATTAGTTGTGGATATAATACTTTTTGTACCAGATAGCGAATCCTCAATAACATTTAAATAAGAAGATTGTGAATTTATTTTTTTAATTGATGATTTTGCAAAGTAATAATATTTGGAGTATTTGACTGGATATTTTTTAGTAAAAGAATTTGAATTTGATAATGATCCAAACCCCAATTTAAATATAATATTAGAATTTAGTAATCCTGGTTCAATATCAGAAGATTGTTTTTCTGTAGTAGCAATATTAAAATTAATGCTGGGAGAAAAATTCAAGTATACTCCAGTCATTGATGAATGACTAGTATCGAATTTGTATTTGTAATATTTTTGAACATCTAAAACAGGATTTGTTACAAAATTTGTATTGTCAGTAGAAAATTCTAACAAATACTCTGCATCATAAACATCAGAAATTTTTACTTGTTTTGCGGGAGTACTTGAATCAGTAAAAGAACTGCTTTGTACTATAGACAACGGGGTAGATGTTGTGTAATTATACCTTAAAATTAACTCTTTTTTACTACTATCATAAGAATGAACAAACGGTGCATTTGAAGATGATCCTAAAGGTCTAGATCCAACAGTAAAGCGGTAAATATTTGAATTTAGTGTAATCTCTGCATTATTATAATGATTTGTGGGAATTGTAGACGATATACCACGAGACACCGTTAATTTTTTTTCTGCGGGAGTAATCGCTGTAACTCGAATTAATTCATTACCTATTTTTAAAATATCATTTATAGATATTCCTGTTAGATCACTAACAGATAATGATGTATTGAATAAAGAGAATCCAACATGATCTACCTGAAGTCGTAATCTTTGAGTATTGGTAGTTGTAGAAGATCTTAATAAAGATGCATCAGTTACTGTTAATATATCTCCTTTTTTATAATCATAACCTTTTGAAGTAATTGATACGCTAGTTACTTTCCCACCAGTAGAGACAGTTATAGTGGCTTTTGCATTTTTAACATCACCTGTTCTCCCAATATTTTTTCTCGCTTTTGTTTGGTCTACAAATATCAACTCTACATTTGGATAAACGTTTGTAGTATACGCATCTCCACTGTTTAATAGATCAAAAGATCCCACGCCAGTATCAGTAATTTGAGAAGTGACAGATGGCGAAGATAAGATAAGTTTTTGATAATATCTATTACGCACATAATAAGTGGTTTGTGTTGTAGAATCGTTGGGGTTTATATCTACAGATACTTGGTCTCCGACAGTCAGATTGTGGGGAGAAGATGTCTTGACGATGGCAATTTTATCGTCTAATGTATTAATACTTATGTTTTTACTTAAAGAAGATACTGAGATTATTTTGGAACCAACAGTATCTAATAAATTATTACTTTTTATAAATTTAGTATTATCTACAGCAAAAGTTCCTGATAAAACCTTCACCTTCAAAGAATTTTGATTTGAAGTATTCTCTAATATGATGCCAGTTGCTGCAGCAGGATTAATTGAATCCGTTAATTCAACTTGAGAATTGACCGTATATGATGCATTTTGATCTACTAAAATATTGACAACATTAATATCTGCATTTATTGGCGATTGTTTGTCAAATGATCCAATAACGTTTCTCAAAATAAATGAATTTGTATTAAAGGAATTGCCAATTAACTGTCCAACAGCAGACGTTATTGGTTGACGAATAAAATCATTTTCAAAAAGATAAACGTTTTCAGATGCTTCAATTTTTAGTGATTTTGTTTGTTTACATTCAATAGATTCGACTTGCTTACCATATACAGAAGATACTGATGCCGCAGCATCAAAACCAGATGTATTTTGATTATTAATAAACAGTTTACAATCAACAGAAAAAGAATCTACAGAATTTTGAATGTCTACATCAGAAATGCCACCGTTAGAAGATAAATCAACAATACCAACAAATTCATCGCCGTTTTTTTGAATACCAGCAGTTCTTAATCTCTTACTTTCTTTAGGTAAGTTATCTTGAGATATTGGCGAATTATAATTTGAATCAACAGGAAGAGAATAATAATTTTGACCAATAATATACGGAAATATTGGAGTGTTTAAAGAATTTATAGTAATAAAATATGCATAGACACCATCTGGATAATCTGGGGTAATACAAAATCTTCCATTATTTTCATCTAATCTAGATTTTGAAGAAAATATAGTATTTACATATTCGTAATCATCAATAAAAGATCCAAGTGGATATTGAGAAATTGGGGGTCCATCTACTCTAGAACTTTTTAAAGTATACCCGCTTTGCATTCTCACTATAGATGAAGAAGAGTCGAGAGGATTTGAATATGCAAAAGGACCATATATTGGATTGCCATCGTAAGCATATCCTAATATTGGAGAGTGTGTTTTTGTAGTTGGTTCTACAAAGGTACTTGATAGATTATCACCAAGACCTACTCTTAAACGCCTTGGGTTTGCTACTGTACCGTAAATGTATTTTTTTGCCGTTGATTGTCTTGTGCTAAAAGTTTCAAACAAAGTTCCGTTGTTATCGTCAACAGATAACTTTGTTTTTGCAATTCTATTTTTTATCCATCTTTTAATATCAACTTCTACTGTAGAAGGGGTTGATCTTGCATCTTCAATAACTTGTACAACAACATTTTCTTGAGTATAAAATTTTCCCTCGGAAATCTTTTCAAAATCAATTAATTTACCATCTAATGATATGATTGCTTTATAATCTGCAAATTTACCTCTCCCAGATAGATCTGTAATTACAATTACTGGCGGAGAAGAATAATATTCACCTTGGTTATCAATTTGTAAACTAGTAATTTTTCCACTGGTTACAATTGCTCTTACAGCAGCGTTTCTTCCAGCAGTAACTGTAACTTGTGGAATACTAGTAAATGATTCTTGTGTTTCAATATTAATATCCTGAAGAACCTCTCCTGCTAAAACAGAAGACGCTTTACCTGGTAAATTGTTAATTAACACATATGGAGGTTTTTTATACCCAGTTCCCTTTTTAATAATTGTGGCTTTTGTAATTTTACCAGAGGATACGTATTCTTCATCTCTGTACCCAAAAGCAAGTGTACCATTTACAAACACTCCAATATCTGAAGTTGTTGTTGGGTATACTTCCGTGGTTGTTGTTGGAACCTTTCTTATCAAGCGCAGTATTTTTTCGCTTGATGGTATTCTTGTTTCGCTTGCTGTTAAAAATTGGTGAGATGGTAATCCAGAGGAACAAATATAATAGTATTGATCGTCTTCAAAAATTGCTGACACATCAGAAATGATGTCCGATATTGCAGATTGAATAATCGGATTTAGCGCCGCATTAGGAACAGCATTTGTCTCATTTATAATCCATCTAGTTGCATTTGTTGACTGATTTGTTATAATTGGATCTGCAGTTTCAAACCCAGGAGGAGTAAATTGTATTTTTTCTTCGTTAAGTGAGTATGGGGCAGGATTCTTTACATTTAAATTATAAATTATACCCAAAATTAAGAAATTTACGTTGTCACAAGATACTGTTGAGTAACTGTAAACTTTTGAACCAACCACATGTGTAGTTACTGCTGAGCGCCTTTCAATATAAAATTGATTTACACTCTTTTCATTAAATTGTATTACTTCATTGCCTACTAAAATTCTACCGAGGTTTTCCTTCCACCCCAAAGTAGAAAATACATTAATTTTTTTACCTATTCCATCAGAAGCAAGAATTTGTTTTTTTAAAACTGTTTTTGCGGCAACTTCAAATGTTCCGTTTACGCTGGCGGGATCAAGAATAATTTCGTAAATATCTTCACCATCTACTGTGCCTCTAAAAATGACATTATCAATGATTGCAGATGCATAAAGCATATTTGGTCTATTTTCATCAAGAGATTGAATTATTTTTTTGCCAATAATTTCAGTTGGAGTTCCAGATAAAACTTTTACCTTTAAAGAATAAGTTGTAATCCAATCTGCTGTTGAAGATTTTAATGTAAAATCTTTCGGATAATAAATTTCTGGAACGTCTTCTGCTTCTCTTGATATTAATGAATTAAAAATAAATTTGATTGATTTATCAGTTCCCTTAGAACTATAAAAATCTCCAATATTTTTAATTATAGTTCTTTTATCTATCTGACCCTTTAAATATTTTTCTGGAAATGTATTTAGATATTGTGATTCAAAATTTTTGACAAATGCATACAAAAATAAATTACTAACATTGTAAACAAGTTTTGCGTTTTCATGAGGCGCAGCGGCAGTTGTTACAAACTCTGTTGAGTCATACAAATCACCTAAAGTTACGTTACCACTTACACCGCGAGAAACTTGATTAAATGATGTGGATGTTTTACTTTTATAAAAACAAATTTCATCATCAATTTTAATGTATCCATTCTTTTCTGGGAATGATGCTGTATCTTCAACATAAATTGTTGTATCCGAAGAAGATACATTTGATGTTAAAGAAGTATATTGAGTTAATAAATTTTCTTCATAATAATCAATATCTGCATATTTTGTAATGTTATTAATAATATCAAGAGGATTGCCTTGATTCTCTAGATGCTCGTAATATCTTTCTAAAAGTTTTGTAAAATTTTCATACTCTGTTGAAACAAATGCTGGAAGTTGTTCCTCAATAAGAGCAGAAATTTTTCTGGATACTTGAGCCATCTATATTACTCTTGAAGTGCAGTAAATTTACTATTTGTGATATCAACATCAAGATACATCTCTCTTAATGCAACAATATCATTATATTTTGGTCTCACTCTAACTTCTATTTTATTATCAAAAAAACTACCCTTAATAATTGTTAGATCGTAAAGCATAATCTCGCCAGAATCATACTTAATATCGCCAACAAAATCATTGACAATTATTTTATCGCCAGTTAAAGAATCTAATCTATATAGGATGATTTTACCGCCTCTATCCTCCAAATATACTGTAAATGTTGGATATTCACTGACAACAAACCCAGTCGATGACATTACTGGAGATACGTCGCCATCATAATCAAACATATTATTAAAACACAACTCATAAAAATATGTAGAGTTGATTCCAGGATAAAAATCCTTACGCATCATAACCGTTGTGCGGTTAGAATTAATTGAACGATCGGCGTCATCTATTACACCAACCATTTTACTATATCTAAACTTACCACCAAACTTTTCAATGTCTGCTGTAGCAATATAGGATTCAACTCCAGTAATTACTTTTTTGCGAATAGTTTCTGGCGATGCCGTTGTTACTTTGCTATTATAAAAAATACCAGATGTTAATTCAATATACAAAATTGATGGGTTTACAATTTCTGGTATAACGGAACCAACAGAATATGATTTCAGAGAAGTAATGATTTTATTTTTTGTAAACAGAGATAAAGAAGCAGCATTCTCTGGTTTAATTGCAATTTTTACTTTGCCATATTCTGGTGGTTTTGCGTCCTCGCCACCAAATACAATAATGTCTGAAATTGCAGGATAAATGTTACGTACAATGGCAGCATAATCTGTTGCTGTTACTGCACGATTTTGTGTACTATAAAACTTTGGCGCATTATATTTAATCTTTGAGATAGATTCAATGTCAGCACCTCCGCTTGCTGCGGAAACTGTTGAAACATTATTAACTACGGTTATATAATTATTTCCATCCTCGTCAAGCAGCACACCATTGAATGTAAATGTTTTTGCGCCATTCGTGCTTGATCCGCTTGTTACTAAGTATGAAATCTCAACAGCTTCCCCATTCTGCAAACCTCGACCTAAAATTCCATCTCCAAAGAAAATTTCATAACGCTCGTCTTCAATTTCGTTTATAAAATAACCCTTTGTGGTTGGCGTCAAATCTAAAATAGTGTCTACTGGGTTGTAATACTCAAATGTTGAATTCAAACTCGAACCATACACCTTTACAATAATTGAATTTGTATCAATTCCAGGATTGTTAAGTATAAATCTTTGATTCTGTAATGCTGTATTAACAATGTAATTATCAGTGATTACAGACCCCTCATAAAATTTTATATTTTCGAACAATGAAGTTGTACCAGTTACAACTTTTTTAACATCATCAAGAACAACAAACTGATATAATTTATTATCATAATTTGTAATAAATCCAGTTCCTCTTTTCAATAAAATTGTAGATGGTATCGTACCACCAGTAAAAATAACATTGAAACTAAGTACTGCTTCAGCAGCAACTTTAGATTTTGGTTTATACCCTAGTTGCTTCGCAATGGAAATTACATTGTCTCTTAACGTCGCAGAATCTAGGAATAACTCATTTACCACCATATTAGTGTTAAATGCAGTATAATACGTATTATATGCAAGAACGTCAAGTAAATTACTCCACACAGAACCTTCAAAATCAAAATCAGTGAAATCTGTATGAGATCTCAAATACTCTTTTAACGCAGTTTTGATTTGACTATATTCTAAATTTGCTACTTGTGCGTATGGCATTTACCGAGTTCTCTCTAGGAAAAAATTGATACTAAATGTTCCGTCTTCTCTACCAATAATTTCAAAGTCAAGTTGAACGTCAAATCCATTATCGTCATAATTAGGAGTTGTATCAAGTGCTATTATTTTAATACGAGGTTCATACTTTTTCAACACCTCTGTTATATTAGAATTGATAATTGCTGCAGTACCAACATCAAGCGGTTCAAATAAAAATGTTGAAATTGATGATCCCAGTTGATTGTTGAAAAATCTCTCACCCTTATTTGTAAGTAGTAAATTAGTAACTGCTTGCTTAATTGCAGCTTCATTTTTACTGACAATCAAATCCCCAGTAACTGGGTGTGATTTGAAAGTTACATTTAGGTCTTTAAATGTCTGAACCTGTACCACAACTAAAGAAGTTTATTGTTATTTATGTACCTTCTTCAAATCTTTCCACAAAATCATCAAACCCGTCAATTCCTCCACAAGGTCTAGATAAACGATCTTTAGGTGGAGTCGTATGCTTCATAATACTTGCTTTTTTTAAAAGAAGATCACTTGCAGGATCTGATATCAGAGTCATCCCCGATTTTTTAAATTCCTCACCAATATCAATTTTTGAATTTGCCATCTGTTTTTTCCTTAAAGATTAAACAGAACTTTTAAAGGGGTTGCTATCCCTTTACAAAAAAACGGCACCATAAGATGCCGCTGTATAATTATTTTCCTTGACCTCTATATTTTTTGCGAGCTACGTTTCTACTGGTTGCAGAATACTTCGTATTTTTCCCCATACCCTGACGGGTTGATTTGGGTTTTGATTCGACAACTACTTTAGTTGTAAATGAGGGACGCTTTGCCATAGTTTTTTCATCTGAACTTATATATTATACCATACTTTTCAAGATGCAACCACGTTTGGCGCACCTTTTGGAATATTAATTTTATTTGCAGAATTTAAAATATCTAATTGTAATGCTACGTTTTTTTTATTTACAAACACTTTCTTGCTTGTGGCGACAGCAATTCGTGGACTTTGGCAAGGAACGGGAACTGGAATTGGTATCGTGATTCCAGGAGCAGGAGTCAATACATCACCGTTAACCATTACTGCAGATTTGTTTGCAAATACTGTATTTTTTACTTCGGTTTTTGCTTTTAGTGGAGCGGGTTGCGTATTACAAAAACCTTGACCGCCACTGTCAACTCCAAAAAATATTGCAATCGGTTTAGTCATTTGATTCTAACTTTTGTAAACGGATCTCGACATCATTTAAAAAATCTGCAATGTTTTCATGTTCTTCTTTTCCAGGGCGTTTATACATCAACTCAGGAATTTTTAACCCTGCTACTTCTGCTTCAAGATGTTCAATCTTCTTCTGTAAGTAAATCAATGTTTCCTTCAAATCCACTATATCCATCAGTGACTTTCTCCTTTCTAATCATATTGGTGTAAATGGTCTCAACGTCTAAATTGCCGACCTCTAAATTGCCTGCATAATAATCCATTGCTACGTCTTGAATTTTATCGGCAAATTCATTGAAATCATCAAATACTTGTTCTTTCAATGTGCCGTCTTTTGTTTTATGAGTGATTCGATGTTGCATAATACGACTTCTGGGGTAAAATTTTTTGGGGGGAATTTTTTTTGAAATAGGGATCCTAAAGAATATTTATCGATCGTCTGGATACTTTTGTAGGTTAGAGAGGGTCAAATATGGGACCCGCTTGGCGATCCAATTCGTTACACCATCAACGAAAATTTACTGTTCTATTCTTTATACTAACTGTTTCGCAACAAGAATACTTTGGGGGGCGCAATCGCCCCCGCTAAGTGTTACTAACTGTCGAGGTCCTCGATGTAATTCAGATCGCCATTCTTGCGTGCTTTCGCTATCACTGAACCGAGGGAATATCCCAGCAGATCTGGTGACTGAATCACGGCGCAAAGATAGGCGACGAAGCGATCACTGGCGCTGAACAGATACGCCTTCTCGGTGTTGCTCTGGAAGATGATCTCCACGAAGGTGCCATCAATCTCCACGTTGGCGATTGCGCTTGACTCGTCAACACTGAAGGAACGATAGATCGGGTCGGCGTTGATAACGAAGGAAGGCATGGTTTGAGAAGAGAATGGGTTGGGTGGGGGGTGGTGTGCCCCCCGTTGCTGCTATCCTAGCAGGTCAAACGGCGGATGGGCGATCCTGTGCCCACATGGCGAGGCGCTGGGTGCTTGCCTTGTTGAACACGCGGTCGTTGAAGTTCCCCGCTACATGGTGGCGGTTCGCTGCCCTGGCACAGGACTGGAGGGCACGGCGCCCCTGGCGGTTGGTCTGGGCGAGGTTCAGCAGCAGGGCAGCACGGAAACCGCCGATCACCTGGGGGCGGTTGATCAGGATCTGAGCGACCCGCTCGGCGTCACCCAGCAGAGCAGCGAAGCGGGAAGATGGAATGATCTTGGTCATGGTCGGAAGAGCGGGGGAGTGGTTGGGGTTGTCCCCCTCGCTTGAACGTATCCTAGACCATTTGGGGTCGCTGTCGAGGGTCTGCAACCAGTTCACCAGGTGGCACACGATTTGAGGGAGGCGGCGCCGCCGTGCTAGGATGAAGGTAGAGCCCATCCTTGCTGCCCATGGGTTGGCAGGGGGAGTGGCGACCGTTTGCGTCATCGGGGCGACCCTGCCCCTCGTTTGGTTGTCTCCTGAATCATAGCACGAAAAAGGGGGCAGTGTGCCCCCTGTGCTCTAGTGTCTGTCGCTGATGTTCCAGGTGGTGGTCGGAGCAGGGATGGGGCGGATGCCTTGGCGGATCTCCTGGCGGATCTTCTCCTCTGCGTTGATCTTGGCGGTGTATTCTGCCATCACGGTGGCGAGCAGTT